>Ga0207045_1055_pt2 | contig 25061 bp, 20 predicted proteins | sample Alteio_BWMinCont_69_FD_153299 | JGI IMG/M metagenome (GOLD analysis project Ga0207045, IMG submission 153299) | Enriched cells from forest soil in Barre Woods Harvard Forest LTER site, Petersham, Massachusetts, United States -... | ecosystem: Environmental > Terrestrial > Soil > Temperate forest >... | reverse complement strand
GCCAGGGCTTTCATCAGCGCGTCCTGGACGATGTCTTCGCCATCGATGGCAGAGCCGGTCATGCGCGCGCAGTATCGATGGAGCTTGGGACGAAGCTCACCCGCCAACTGTTCGAACTGATCGCGCACAAGATGAGTCACTGGAGGCGAGTTTTCTAAATGGCAACCCTGAAAAATCATATGTCGAGCGGCTGGATATCGCAATCGTTGCGAAAGCCGTAGGCGACGCCCTGCATATAGCGCGGATCGCCGAGTAACTCGGCAACCTGTTCTCCAATCTGCGCCGGGCGCAGGATCGAGCCATAACGTCGCATGAGATGCTCGTCCGTGCTGATACCCTCGATTTCCGCGCAGGCCGTTGCAACCTGGTGACCAAGCGTAGTGCCGGGAATCAACTGTAATGGCGCGAGCACCTGAAAATTAATCCCTAGGTCGCGCTCGCGCGATACCTTGTTTGCACTGTGAGCCATGAACCACAGCATCCGTTTGGCCCCGATATAGCCGCCAGAGAGACTCAGGTCGTCGGGTTTGATGAACGGCACCGCAAGCACCATCGCTGCTCCGCTCGACATGACCAAAACGCGGCCGTCTGGCTTCATCGGAGTGCGGAGTGCGGCCTGAATGCCGACCAGCCCTGCCTTCACGTCGGTGTTCCAGACGATCGAGAACTCGTCCCAGCTCAGTTGGTCGATCGGCTTGATGGGCAGCCGCGTGCCGGCGTTGAGGATAAGCACGTCGGGCGCCTCCTCGCGGACGACCTTGTTCATCAGCGTGGCGTCGGTTGCGTCGCCGGCAATCACCGCGGCGCCGGTCCGCTCGGCCGCGCCTAGATTCGCTCGATCGCGACTAATTGCGGTCACGTTCGCGCCACAAGCGACGAGCGCCTCGACCATAGCGAGCCCGAGCCCTTGGCTACCACCGGTGATGACCACCCGTTTTCCGTTCAGGTTCTGCATGTTCATTCTCCTTTTGGGGCTGCCACTGCCCTGCCCGATCTAGCCTCTCTACTGTGTAAGCTACTTGCTTCTCTCGTCAGCGTTGCGACAAAGTTTGACTCCCAGGTCTTGCCTCCGTCATCGGAGAACGACTGTTCCACATGATGCGAATCGGCTGTTATGTCGGACCAGACAAATCGCACCAGAATGGCTCGTCCATGGAATTGCTCCCGATTGAAAAACTCCCCGCGCCCATTCTTGAACTCCCCAATTAAGGGTTGGCCTAACGCGCCATCGTCGATATTGGCAAATGTCTGACTCCACTGACGCGATGCGGGATTGTAGAGAAATAGGGTCAGGCCCTGGAAGTGGATCGTAGCGTTACTGGACTCGATCTCCTCCAGATTGGCGCGTCCATCCCAAATCTTCCGGACAGTCACAGTACCATTGAGTTCAATCCAGGTAGTTGAACCGGATAGCGGATGTACGAGAAGCCGGTTGTGAGCTTTCCAAGTACCAAAGTGGAAGTCAAAATCGTGCTGCCCGCTGGGTGCTGGGCTACCCCCCGGCGATTGTGGGCCGACAGAGGCCTGGGTGGCTTGAGGGAATGACGTACCCTGGGCCCAGCCTATCGCACAAATCACAAGAGCGACATAGAAGTTCTTCTTTGCTCCGCGCCGCAGTGTCTCGTCGACAAGCCTCCGGCCGATGCAACGGTCGGCACCGGTCATCGAGAGTGTATTGGTCGTGATGTTCATATTGCTCTCCTTTATCCGTGCATCAGGCATGGTGGTTGTAGACGACGTGGCCTGCGAAGTTGTCGAACGCGGCGATCGCTGCGACTCTTGGAAAATAAGCGACCATCTCAGGGTTGGACTGCATAGCTTCCACCGATGCGAGGTCGCTCCACTGCGAGTAGATGACGACGTGGCGCTCATCGTTGGCGGCGATGAAACTGGTCGAGATCCAGCCACCGAGCTTACTGACGACATTCTTTGTACTGTCACGCAAGAGCTCGATGAGCTTTTGCTGGTTCTCAGGCTCAACGGTCAGGATGTTGATAAGGGTGGTGACCTGTTTGGTCACCGTGATTGTCGTGTTCATGATGTTCTCTCCAAAAATGAATTGTTGTCTGTGCTGACACCATGAAGACGATTGCGTTTATCAAAACGAATCGGTCAGGCAAAAAAAAAGGAAATCTCCTGAGAAAGGCTGGCAAGGTTTCTCCTCCCGACGACGTCGAGATAACGGCATCGGGAAGAACTTGGGAAGCGGTGTAGATGGCCACATTTATGGTCGGCCAGGGATTGAAAGTCGCGGCTCTTTTCGATTCAGACCCTGAAGGCCGGTAACAAGATGAGCGGTTGAGGACGAAATGGATAACACGCTATAAGCTTCCCGGTCTTCGTCACTGCTTTGGGTACGGCTGCTGGCGTGACGTGGGACTTTGCGATCGAAGACATCTGATCGTCTCGGCATGGCCGTTCAAACCCGAAAATCATAACTTCTCCTTCATGGCCGGCTTCCCTCCGCCTGTGGCTCTGCGCTGTGTCTTTCTGAACCCGCAGCACCTAAACCACGATCAGCGCATCGGCGCCGGTCACGCCATACTGACTGTTGGCAACAGATACGATTGCCCGCGATAATTTTATGCACCCTCCTGACCATCGCGGGAAGAGGTTCCAATAGGTGGTTACTCTGAATGGCGAAGGGGATCGGTCATGAGAATTGGCGTGGCGGTATTTGGCTGCATCGGTTGCCTCCGGCATCCTGGACTTTATCTGGAGTTAGCTTGCGCCCGCTCATCAGCCACTGCAAGCATGGAGCGATTCCATCCCCGGTCTGTCGATTCTCGCGTACATCGTTGCCGCCTGGCTGATCGTGGGAGGCGCCGCGATTCTGTGGCGCAGGAGCCTGCCCTTCGGTGCAGCCGCTCTCACGATCCTCTACGGCATTTTCGTGCTCTTTCCGTTGCCACGCTTTGTTACAGCACCGCATTTCCTCGGGTATCGGGCAGCTGTCTATATCGGCGTCACTGGCAACGTCTGCGAACAAATCTTCCTGTTCGTCGCAGCAACTGTCCTCTGGCGTTTGCTGGGCGGGCACAACTTGTCGTCAGGGAGAACAGTCCTGGCCGTTCGCTGGACGTTTGGGTTCTGCTCGGTTTTTTCGGGCTCGGGAACCTGACTGCCATCGAGACGGTCGTCCCTCTGATCCCGAAGTGGATGCCCCTCGGCGCATTCTTCTGGGCGGTGCTCACAGGGGTAGCCTTTGTGCTAGCAGGTCTGTCCATCATTTCGGGAGTACAGGATGTTCTCGCAGCGAGGCTCTTGGGAACCATGCTGCTGGTCTTCGGTGTGCTGGCCCTGACGCCTCCGATCTTTGCCGCGCCCCGTGACCACGTTTCCTGGGGCGCCAATGCCTTCAACTTGACCGCGGTGGGTGCTGCCTGGATCGTCGCAGGGTGGTTAGCAGAGCGCCAGCCGTTAGTTCACCACCAGCAAGCCACGCATACATCAAACTCGTCACTGGCATAAATCCATCATCCTAACTGAAGAGAGTCGCTCGCACCTGACTCGAAATGTGATCTCGCCCCTTCTGCGTGGAGGGTCGTAACTCGCGAACTTGATGTTCAGCCCCTTTACCTCACGCATGGCGACGAGGCGTTCGAAGATCCCAGTCGGTATTGCGCGCGAAAGTGTCGTCAGTGATGAAGAGGCCCGTGACGCCTTGTTCGACGTTGCGGCAGATGACGCGCTCCACCTTGTCGACGGAGCGGCGATGCGGCTTTCGGCACAGCACAGTGACAATGATGCACAAAGAGCACTAGAAAGGGCATCCGGACCGGCGTCGGGAGCTTTTCAGTTCACCCGCCTCAAGATATAGGCGGTCCTGCCCTTCATTGGGATCTGGACTTTACTGTCGGGGCCCACGATATAGCGCTGCACGGACCCACCGCTTGAATCGACAGGCGTTGCGGATATATTAGCCCGCGCCCACTCCGAGGGCAGAGTCCAATCAACGGCGCCGCCATCCACCGAGTAGAGAACAATCTCTTTGCCATCGATTGGAATCACGCGGCGTTGGCCGTCGACGCTTTTGAAATTGTCGTCAACGACCGTCCAGGTACCGTCATCATGAACAGTGGAGACCGTTCCGTCACTGAATCGAGCGATATAGTTGTTGCGAGGTACGGTGACGGTCTTTCCATTCTTTTCCACCTGCTTCTCGCCTACCTTCTCGGTTCCGAGCCAAATGAGGTCCTTTTTTAAAAGATAGGATTGGGTAAGATTGCCGAGGTAATACATGTCCGCGATCTCGGCGTCGCTGTACTTGTCCAAGTGCAAACCACCGAGCGCGTTGGTCTCTCGGAACGCATAGCCTACATTCATCGACCAGCCCAATGCCTGCCCTACGCCTTCCTGAAATTTGCCTCCGCCGTAAAGCTTTCCCTGAATCATCATGAGCTGAAAGGGATCGGAGATCACGAAGCGATGTTGCACGGCTTCTAATTTTCCGTAGTAGGCATCCACCGGTCCTTCAGTCATGGGAACGATGCCGCGCTCTGTAAACCAATCAAGGATTTTCGCGCCGTAGACTGTCTCGGACACAATACCTATGTCTTCGCCGGGGCCAACACTAATGTCACAATTGCGAAACGTATCCAGACGGATGCCCTCCGAAACCGGGACTGTATCGAGAAATGCCTGCATGCGCCGCTGAAAGTAGCCTGAGCGGAACTGTTTGGTATTTGAGATTCGATAGTCCGGCGGCCCACCCTCAAACTGGTGGGACCAAACATAGGGCTTGCCCTCTCGATTGAATTGCAAAACACTTGGGTCGAAGAATGGGCGATCCGGATAGGCATCGTCGACATTGATGTGATACTCGATGTTTGCGTTAAACTCGGCAGCGTCTTTCACCAGCTTTCGCAATGCCGCAGCTCCGCCCGCTCGTTCGTTCACTTGATTCAATGCCGGATAGCCGGTGTCGTGACCCGTAAACTGCCATCCAACAAGAACGACTCGCTGTTTGGCATTGCCGGTCACCTTGGCAACCGCACGCACAATTTCCAGTGTTTCGGCGAACGAAGCGATTATCGGATCGTAACCACCGGGTGGCTCTTTGATTGGCTTTACCCAATCAATAAAGACGATGTAGGTAAAGGTCTTCGGCTCGTAAGTATCGCTCGGTGTCCGCATATGGTCGCGATGCCACAGAGCGGCTTCTATCCAATTGACTTCACCATCCTGATTGCGGTCTTCGGTAAGTACCGCCACACGCGACTTAAGTAGCGGCTGTATATCGCCACCGATGCGGTAGTAGTAGGTACCGAGCCACATCACAAAATCTGTGCCGGGACCTTCGCCGCCCAGAACCTGAGCTTTGAGTTTCCAGTAGGGGATGTTGTCAGAGATAGTCGCTGCCACTCCCGGCACATTAGCGGAGGCCCAGTTTGCGTCTTTCGGGTACTGTTCTCCATCGGCTTCACTGATCTTCATGAAGTTGGCGGTTGATTGCCAGAGAAGATTCGAATACGGATCACTCCACTTTTGCCGACTGTATTCGCCCCGATAGGCTTCACCCTTCCCGTCTGCTGAAGGAACCCGAACCAGATACTGATCGGGAAAGTCCAGCGTTTGCAGATGAAAGCTCCCACCCTCCAGCACTTTCGTTAGTTCGAAAACAAGCTCGTTGCCTTCGACTGCAAACCGCCAGTCCATTTCCAAATCCAGAGATGGAATCCGCATCACATAGGTGGCATCCGAGGCCGTGGATTGAACGCTGATGTTCAAATCGCCGGGCGTAAACAGCTGTCCATTCAACTTGATTATCGGCCGCGACGACTCCAATGCTGCCGGAAGGCTCTTTCCATTTGCCGCCTGATATTTGAAAACACGCGGGAAACTTGGATCCAGTGTGGCGGAGAGAGCTTCTGACCGGATCTCCAACGATGCCGGTGCTTGTGCGTGCAGATCCTTAGGTCCAGAAGACATGCTTGCAAGGACGACGGCCATGACTGCGATTCTGTGTGTGGGGAGCGATTTGCTAAGGACTGTATTTCGCATCGCGTCTTAATCCTTCCTGCAACTGCACTCTCAAACAAAGGAAGGCAATGCGCCTGAATTCATCTTTGTTCAATGACGAGCAGCTCAGAGCTGAAGTTTTCATCCAGACGAACTGGTATTCCATTCTGCAGGAGTTGAGAACCCGACATCGTTACAACCTGTCCCCAATCCACTTCCAGCTTCCCGCAAGATTCGGGCCCTCGATTCCAAGCTGAAATACGTCGATTGGGAGACCTGCCCTTGTCTCACTTTGACCTTGCAGATGTACCTTCGGCTTGATCTGCCCAGTAGAAGTCCAGTAACGATTGACCCATCGGCCGGCGTAGAGTTCCTCTTCGCACACCATGAGTCCGGATACGAAGCGAACTCTGGCGGTTAATAACGCCGGACGGTTGGTTTGCTGTTTCACTCTTGCTCCCCTAAAGGACACAGCATTAATAGGAGTCGCCAAACCGACGGATCAGTGATTGCCATAGGTGATGGCTACGGTTGCGAAGGCGAGTAACAGCAAGCCACTCCACAAGATGATCTTTGACCCCTGGCTCACCCCTTTCCACTCGCCGGCGATCCAGCCTGAGACATTTGCCATGACGATGATGCAAATCTGGTAGATGCTCCAACCAATCGACGCGCCGAGAACCCCTAATAATGTCGTGGCCGTTCCATAGATCGCGACGGAACCCATCCACAACAGACCCATGATCATTCCCAGAGTTATCTCGGGCCACACCGGGCGAAAGTTAACCCATGTCTTGTTGCGTTGCAGCAGCCAGAGAGGATACAGAATGTTCGGCACTGCACCCCCCGCAAGAGCAATCGGCCAAACCGCATATGGCGCATCCGCTCGCAGGGTGTGCTGGAGAAGGGCCTCGTGGATCAGGTTGTCGCCGAAGGCCAGAGCGTAATTAAGCATCGGTGCGAGGAGACCAGCCAGTGCTGCCAGCGAAACCCCAGCCACATACGATCTCGCTGTTGTTGTCGCTGCATCTGCCTTTTGCTCCCTCTCTCTCCTGCGCCCCGCCCAGCAACAAACGACGACGCCGGTCACCATCAGCAACTGTCCAAGCAGCAGTACTAATCCACGTCCCGTGACAAGAGCTTGCGGATGACGCAAGAGAATAGGGACTAAACTGCCCAGTGCGGCGCTCAGTCCAATGGTGATGGCGAACGACAATGCCATGCCGGCACGAATCACTGCCAACCCGAAGAGGACTTGGGCGACTCCCCATCCAGCGCCGAAAAGGAACGGAATCGCGAAACTGGCGGAATTTACGTTGCTATAAACCGAAAGAAGATTCGGCACCCTGAGAAAGGCCAGAGTCCATGGCACCAGCACCAGTGCAACCAGTGTGAAGATGATCCATGCGTTTTCCCAACGCCACTTGTGTAGATAGTTAAGGGGTAGCATGCAGTTGCCAACCATCAGCCCGGCCGCCACTGCCAACACGATGCCCAGTTCGCTTCCCATTTCCGTAATTTTCCTAGATGTTGTCGACCGAAAGGAGTCCGTTCCCTGCTCGTCTCAGGGCCAAGAAGGCTCGATCAGCTTGCTCTAACGTATCGATAGTTGTCAACATTGTTGCCGACATAATTCGCAATGCAAGATAAGACTAATACCTCGGGCTCGCTCCATAATACGAGCCCTTCACTCTAACATCAGGAGCACAGCGGGTGGCCATGCTGGGCACGAGTCGCGCCAATCAGCAATCCGGACCTTCACACTTGGCAGATTTGGTCTCGTTGAGTAGCACGATCCGCACGGACAAGCCTGTCGTATCGCCAAAGTTGGTTTTGTTCTTGCCATATCCCACGGCAAAGGTAAGTCTGTCATTGGCCTTCAGCTGCATCTGACCGGAATATTCGGCTCTGGGGCTTGATCCTTCTACTTTGTGGAACGCCGGATCACCTCCATAGCCGTCGATGTCCGCATCGAATACTGTACTGCCGTTTTTCAATACGTGGACATCGGTCGTGGACAGACCGTAATGAATACCAATGAATTTGACATTCACCGAGTAGTTGCCCGCGCGCGGAGCCATGAAGCGAACGAGGCTATACTGGCCGGAGCTGCTGGCTTCCATTGCGATCTCGCCCGCACTTATGGCCCATCCCTTTGATCCCACTTGGGTGTCTGTTGTGCTGTTATAGGCAATATACGGGTAGTAGCCTGGACCAGGCACGTCACCCTGCGTCGGATGCCAGAACCCAATGGGACCTATCATCACTGACTTCTGATCAAGTTGAAACTGGTCAGCCTCTAAAGAGTTCGTAGCGGAGAAGCCATATTCCCAGGCCCCATTTGGATTTTTAGCGAGCGAGAAATCAGCCGACAGGTCGAAGACTTGCGCCCAGGCAGGCATCACGAATAACACAATTAGGCCGCCAAGGCATTTCCTCTTTAGCCAGGTGGTCATGGTTCCCCCTAGGATCGCTTTGCCGATTTTGCCTCTTCATTTTAGGCAAGACGACGAGGCGGGTCAGCAAAGGGTGTGTGCCGACAATATCGACAATATCACTGCCGAGTGTCAACAATATTGTCGTCGATCTTGTATTGACATGAATGAACACCTCTTCTATAACGGTCCTTGCTTGTGCGGACGTACTCTGAGCACTGAGTGCGCAAAGTGCGAATCTGTCAGATCAATCACCCTGATTCGTCAGAGTGAACAAGGCGTGAGTTTTTATGAGCGGTGGAACAGATGTTTCGACAACAGCAAGGAGCATTACGTCGCTGCAGCTTCATGCTCTCTCGTTGCGAAGACACGTTCTCCGGATGGCAGAGCGGGTGGGTCAGGGTTACGTTGGGCAGGGCCTGGGAATAGCCGATCTGCTCGCCGTCCTGTATTTCAGAGAAATGAAGTACGACCCGCATAATCATGCGTGGCCGGATCGCGACCGCTTTCTCCTTTCCATTGGACACTACTCAATCGGATTGTATGCGGCCCTGGCAGAGGCCGGGGTAATCACGGTCGATGAGCTTGATACCTATGGCGCAGATCAATCTAGGCTTGAAATGGCCGGTAGCGAAGTTACGCCCGGATTCGAGATGACTGGAGGCTCGCTCGGTCACGGTCTCGGGCAGGCTGTGGGTATGGCGTTGGGCGTTCGCTTGGATGAAAGATCTTCCCGCATATTCAATCTCCTGTCGGATGGGGAACTTCAGGAAGGTTCGACCTGGGAGGCGGCCATGGCTGCCGCTCACTATCGTCTCGACCATCTCTTCGCTTTTATTGACTGCAATGATCAACAAGCGGACGGGCCGCCCCGGCAGATTCTCGCGATAGAGCCTGTGCACGGTAAATGGGAGGCCTTTGGCTGGGATACGCAACGCATTAACGGCAACGACATACACGCGATTGTCGACGCTATCGATGCGGCCAGGAAGATCACCGGTAAGCCACATGCGATCGTTCTCGACACCCTGATGGGGAAGGGCGTGCGCACGTTCGAGGAACGAGACAAGAATCATTTCATCCGAGTCGAGCCCGATGAGTGGCGATTAGCTCGAGAACAGCTAGAAGAAAACGCTCAATCGAAAACCACGAGGAGTGCATGAGGGTCTCAGCGCCGAAATCGGGTGTCACGGGCAACATTCTTAGCTCCGATATCTATGGAGCGGAGCGAACGGCGGCGGCTCCTTTCGGAGAGGCGCTGATTCGTGAAGCAGAAGCTGATGCGCGCATTGTGGGACTTACCGCAGATCTCGGCAAATACACCGATATCCACCTGTTCGCGAATCGCTTTCCCGAGCGATTTTTCCAAATCGGCATGGCCGAGCAAAATCTGATTGGCGTCGCTGCGGGTCTGGCGCGGACCGGATTTATACCTTTTGCCACGACATACTGCGTATTTGCAACCCGCCGTGCGTATGACTTCATTGCTATCGGTGCTGCATTGGGCAGCGCCAATGTCAAGATTATTGCCGGACTTCCGGGTTTGACCACCGGCTACGGTGGAACACACCAGGGCATAGAAGATCTGGCTCTGATGCGCTCTATACCTAACCTTACGGTTATCGATCCGTGCGATGCGACCGAACTGAGTCAGGCTGTTTCAGCGATCGCCCGCTATGAAGGACCTGTCTACCTGCGTCTGCTCAGGGGCCAGGTTCCCGTCGTCTTTGATCCGGACACATATCAGTTCGAAATCGGCAAAGCCAGGCTGCTATGCAAAGGGAACGACGTGGCAATCATCAGTACTGGCCTGATGACAGCCAGGGCTCTCAAAGCCGTAGCGCAGCTCAGCAGCAGCGGTGTGAGCGCGGCCCTGCTACATGTGAGCACGCTTAAGCCCTTCGATACCGAGGCGGTCTTAGCTCTCGTGAGCCAAGTTCCACGGGTTGTCACAGCCGAGAATCATTTCACAACGGGCGGATTGGCAAGTGCAGTTGCAGACGCAACAGTGGATGCCGGAATACCAATTCACATGAAGCGCGTCGGAATTCCGAATTGCTTCTGCGAGAGCGGCTCCATCCCTTACCTTGTCCGACGTTATCGAATGGATTCAGAAGACATTGCCAACGCAGCTTTGGAGCTGATTCAAAAGGAGCATTAGAGCTTAGGCCGGATCGATCTAAATCCCGGACCAGGTAGTCGAATGAAGATCACTTCGATTGAGACGATCTCGGTTAACGCTGGTTGGAAGAACTGGTTATTTGTACGGGTCTCCACCGACAGCGATCTGCATGGCATCGGTGAAGGAACTCTGAACGGTTTCATTCGCACAACCGAGGCTGCAATTCGTGAGTTGGAGCATCTGGCAATCGGCCAGGATCCACGACAGGTGAATGCTCTGTCCAAACGTCTGATGGACAGCGTCTCCCTCGATGGAGGCCATATTCACCGGACTGCGGTGGCTGCGATCGAGGTAGCTTGTTGGGATATCCTCGGCAAGTCGCTGGGTGTTCCCATTTATCAGCTACTCGGGGGCAAGGTTCGAGAGTCCATCCTGGGCTATGCAAATGGTTGGTACCGGACGGAGAGATCTCCGCAAGCGTTCGTGGAAGCCGCAGAGGAGGTTGCCGCCAGGGGTTTTCATGCCCTCAAGCTCGATCCCTTTGGAACCTCACGTGACTTCATCGAAAGTGACGAGCTGGAGATCGCACATGAGATCGTGGCGGCGCTGCGCTCTCGATTCGGCAGTGACATGCGAATACTCATCGACGTTCATGCGAGGTTCTCCGAGGTCGACGCCTTGCTTGCAGCCAGAAAGCTGGCGCCACTCGACATCTATTGGTGGGAAGAGCCTACAACCCGCGAGCGGGAATCGCCGGCGAACTTTGTTGCGTCACAGTGCCCTATCCGAGTGGCCACCGGAGAGATGTATGATACCGTCGGTCAGTTCTATACCCTCGCGTCAGGAGGTGCAGTCAACATCTTTCAGCCGGAACCCATGAGCTTGGGAGGGATTACCAACACATTAGCCGTTGCCCACCTTGCGATGGCACATGGCAGCGTTATCGCGCCGCACCAGAGCGGTGGACCAGTCGCAACCGCCGTCTGCTTGCAACTCGCAGCAGCCGTGCCAAACTTTCTCATCCAGGAGCATTTTGATCCCTTTAATGAACTCTGGACCAGGGATCTTGTCACCTGGGCTCCCACAATTGATGCGGCGAACGGACACCTGAGCTTGCCGAACGGAGCCGGGCTTGGCGTGGACCTCAACTTAGATGTAGCCAGGCAACATCCGTACGATCCGTATTCATATCTCAACGTCCACAAGGACGGATGGGAAAGGCGTTTGGGTCAGAGCACATTCCGTCCGCCAGTTGAGAACAGCAGGAGCGGGCAATAGCTTCGAGCACATCACGGGAAGAACTTATTCGATGAAAGAAAACATAGATCTGGCACAACGCATTGCTTCGAAGCAGGTCCCTGACAACCATGTTTCATCCTGGTGGCTGGGCGGATCCGGTTTTGTATTCAAGACCCACCTCGGCACTGTTGTTTGTATCGATCCATATCTTTCCAACTGCGTAGAATCGATGTTCGGTAGAAAGCGCGCGTTTCCGGCACCAATTGCGATAGATGATCTTCGTGCCGATGCGATTATCTCAACTCACTGGCATGAAGATCATCTGGACCCGGGTTCCATTCCCGCAATTGCTCGCAACAATCGAAATGCGAAGTTGATCATGCCGCCCAGTGCGATGGCGCGAGCTGTGAGCTGGGACATCCCTCGATCACAAATTATTCCCTTTATGCCAGGCGAACCTATACATCTGAAAGACGTCACGATCGACGCGACGCCCGCCCGCCACGAAGCTGGCGTACCCGGCTGGGAGGTGCCTGACGCCGTCGGCGTTTTGCTTCAGGTCGGAGAACTCAAAATCTATCACTGCGGTGACACCGAATATGATGTGCGTCTGCGGCGGCTCAAATCCCACGCGCCTCACGTAGCAATGCTCTGCATCAACGGAGTCGGCGGAAACATGGATGCACATGAGGCCGCTTTGCTTGCATGGCAGTTGGGATCGGACAAAGTAATTCCCATCCATCATTTGCTCTGGGCTGATCGGAGTAACAGTGCTGATGAAACACTTGATCCAGCACTCTTCGTCGATACCTACAAGCGTCTGGGAGGCAAAGGGACCGCGATTATCCCTGAAGTGGGTGAAGAGATTGATTTCGAAGCCTGATATTAAATGAAGGGCGTAGCACCGGCTTTACCGGCTTGCTAGTCAACGCTGCCTTACTCGCACTTCCAGTTCGATCACGCAACACTGGTTCGGGTAGAGATACCTGATTCCGCCAGGAACGCAGGATTGAGCCGTGTGCCGAGGCCGGGACCATTCGGGAAGGTGGCCATTCCCTCCTCGATTCGAACGTTGTCCGTGTAAACCGACTTGTACCAGCCTTCGTAGAAGCCGCGCACCGTTTCTAAGATCATGGCGTTAGGGGACGCTGCACAGACATGCAGATTCGCAAAAATCGTCACGAGTCCAGTGCAATCGTGGGGCGCAATCGGCAGATGGAACGCGTCAGCAAGAATAGCGATCTTGTGTCCTTCTGTGATTCCCCCGGTCCAGACCAGATCTGGCATGATGATGTGCGCCGCGCGCGCTTCGAGCACTTGCCTGTAAGCGTACCTCGTAAAAAGACGCTCGCTGACGCTGTGCGGAACACTTGTTTCGGCAGCCAGCCTGGACAGATCGGCGGAGCTCTCCGGCTTCATCATGTCTTCCATCCACAGCACATCGTACGGTTCCAGAGCTCTGGCGATCTTGATGGCGCAATTCAGGTCCCAGCGAGAATGGCCTTCAATCAAGATCTCCATATCTCTGCCGACAGTGTCTCGAATCTCTTTCACGACACTTAGCCCGGCGTCCAGATCCCTCAAGGACAGAAACGAACCCGAAGGTCCCATGGATAAGTATCCAGCCGGTCCGGCAATTGCTGTCGCCTCCAATCTCGGCGCGAAACGGTCCCAGGGCCACACCTTCATCGCCCTGATGCCCTGCGCGATTAAATCCCTGGCCAAAGCACCTGGCCGGTCCATAAAACCTTCCTGGTCCCTGTAAATCTCTGTATCGACACATGTATTGTAGATGGGAATTGTATCTCTCACTTTGCCGCCAAGCAGTTGATAGATCGGCTCACCGGTCTTCTGTCCCAGAAGGTCCCAGAGGGCGATATCAACAGCGGAAAGAGCGCGCATCTCCGCTCCGGCGTGACCAAAAAAATTGCAGTAGCTGAAAACTTGATCCCAAATGTTCTCAGGAGAGCAATCGGCTCGGTTGAGAAGAAAGGCCGCAATTACATCATGGACTATCGATTCAACGGCGGCGGGCAGATAAAAGGTTTCCCCTAACCCGACCAGCCCGTCTTCCGAATAGAGTTGCACCCAAAGAAGATTTGGTAGCCGAGGGTGGCGAATTGTTTCAACCTTAGTTATTCTCAAGCGGCACCCATCTGATCATCGAAAGTACGGATGCAGACGACAGTCATTTCCAGATTGTGAGTATCGTCAACCAAACACCTCGTAGCTGTGGCATCAATCAATTTCCAATCCACCCGAGATATTCAGGCGATTTGCGGTAACATACGACGCCGCCTGCGTCGCCAGCCACACGATTCCTTCGGCAACTTCCTCAGGATCAGTGCGTCGCCGCATCGGAATATCGACCGTCCGAGACTGAATGTAGCTCTTTAAGTCGACTCCCATAGCAGCAGCATTCGATTCCTCGGTGATGCGCTGCATTGGCGTATCCATTCTGCCTGGCGCAATCGCGTTCACTGTAATTCCATACGGCCCAAGATTGGCTGCGGCTGTACGAGTGATGTAGTCGACAGCTGCCTTTGAGGTCGCGTATGAGGTGTAGTTCGTCAGTGTCATTCGTGTTCCCGGCGAAGACACGTTGATGATTCTTCCCCCGCCTGCTGTCTTCATCACGCGGGCTGCGGCTTGCAAGAGGAAAAACAGCGCCTTCACGTTTACTGCGAACACCTTGTCCCATTCGCTTTCAGTGACGTCTAACAGAGCCTCCACTGAAGATACTGCCGCATTGTTGACCAAAACGTTGAGGCTCCCAAAGTGCTTCATCGTGCTCTCTACGATGGCCTGGGGCGCTCCGGCTTCTGCGATGTTGGCTACGATGCCTGTGCATTCGACGCCATCCTGATTGCGTAGTTCTGCAACGGTCTCGTTCAACACGAGCTCATTCAGATCGACCATGGCTACCTTGGCACCGCGACGCCCGAAGGCAAAGGAGGTCGCCTTGCCTAGCCCCTGGGCTGCCCCAGTCACAAGAACTGTCTGCCCCTTAAAAGAAGAAGAATCTGAATTCATATCGATTCAAATAGAGCTGAACCCGCTCCGGCGAAAGCAAATCCTAGCACAGGATACCAGCTTAATGTCAACTATCTTGTTGACAGTTGTAGGGTCGGGATATAGATTTCCTGACGTATTGCAACAGCCAACGCACGCATCGACTCCAATTTAAACAGAGAGTCGGACCAAGCTCGCCGGTACTCCGTCTAAAGGCCTGGTCACAAGCAACACGCTAAAATCGATCCGAGGATCCAAGTGACTGAACAAGCAAAATTAGCGCAAACGACTGTAGCAATTTCCGGAGGATGCGGGGATATTGGTCAGGCCGTCGCGCGGCGACTTATAGAGGATGGCGCCAGGGTCATTCTGCTGGATCGAAGCCCGAAAGACCTGCTTTCGGCCGATCTCGCCAACAGCGCAAAAGTAAGTTATCTGCGCTGCGATGTTACCGACCGCGATGCTGTTCAGTCGGCTTTGACGGAGGCTCTGAAGAGCCATGGTCGTCTGGATGTGGCAATCGCAAACGCGGGCATGGTCATGAATGAGCCGTTTCTTCAGGTAAATCCTGCAAGCCTGAAAGCAACGATGGAGGTCAACTTTTACGGAGCATTCAATATGGCTCAATTGGCGGCGAGATTGATGGTTTCTCAAGAGCCGCTTCACGGAGTCCGCGGCAAGGTCCTCTTCACCGGAAGCTGGGTGCAAGACATGCCGTTCCCCAACGGTACTTCTTACATTTGCAGCAAATCGGCGGTCAAAATGATGGCCATGGTCATGGCCCAGGAGCTTGCTACTCAGGGTATACGCGTTAACATTGTGGCTCCGGGTATCGTATATGCCGGTCTTAGCAAAAAACTGCACGATGAGCAACCGGACTTCCGCGAGCGTGTATCAGCAGCTATTCCGCTTAACGAGATGCAAACCGCAGAATCAGTTGCCGACGGCTTCGCGTTCCTGTGCAGCAAGGACTCCGACTACATGACGGGCTCAACGCTTCTTATCGACGGAGGGGCCACGCTGGTCAAGAGGACTTAGGAATCGGGATTCGAACCTTGACGGTTCTATTTAGCTCGCGCCTCTCGATAACCGTGATTGCCGAGTGGCGCTGCCGTCTTTGGAATTGTTGGACCAGCCATGCAAAGCGAATGGAGGGAACGGCGAGATCCGATCAAACGTTTGTGTGTACACTTCGGAAAAATATTGCTCGACCTCCTCCTCAATCTTCGCTATCGGGGTCCTCAGCAGCATCTTCACATACCGCTCATGATGTTCAAGACGACGGCCCATCGGCACCTGAGATGAATAGGCCCGAGCAATCATAAAAATGTAGGGATTCATTACCAAGTTTAATGTGCGATAGAGCAGAGGCTGATTGGAAGCCTTCCAGATCGCGCGATGGAGTTCCATGTCAGCATGGAAAAAGCGCTCTTCGTTATTTTTCTCGGTGGCGGTTCTTAATCTCTTCACTACGGGCTCAAGCACAGTAGAGGGATCAACAGACGCATCTTCCCTCATGTAGCGAGCACAAAGACCCTCGAGTTTGGACCGCATGCGGAAGACCACTCCAATTTCGGCCGGGGAAATGTCGCGGATAAATGTACCGCGCCGCGATGTAGTCACTACCAGGCCGTCACGTTCTAGTCTCAGCAATGCTTCGCGTACTGGACCCCGGCTCACCTCCAATTCGCCGGCGAGATCCTCCTCAATGATCCGCTGCCGTGGTCGCAGCGTACCAGCATATATGGCTTTTCGCAGATGCGCTTCCACTCGCTCCCCTGCGGAAAGCTCTCGCTCTTTCTTAGCAGTACTCGTCTTCGGAGATCCCATAGACATGCTAGATTAGCACACGGCCGTTTGACTCAAGCCCCGTGAACACCTGCGATAACGGTCTTTATTCGTTACCCGGCAGGTACGCTCGACAACACTTTCGTCAGCAACCACCTTGACCAGTTACTCATCGGCACAAGTGCTCCTAAAAGGCATGACAGGAATGCTGGTGCAGCCGCTAATGCTGTTTCCTCGCTGAAAGCTGCCCGAAGGCCGGCCGCGTGACCGTATCCACATCCCTATCAGTATGGAAACGCAGCTACGCTGGTGTGCACAAGCGTACACAAAAGATCGTCACATTGTTGACAACTTTCGTCACAAAACCAGCTTTGTAGCCCGACAAATACAGTCAGTGTTGACAGTACTGTTGACAAAATTTAGATTGACACCCGCTTGAGGAGTGAGCTAACCTCCTGCGGCGTTGGGATAAAGGGCCGTATCCGGCCCGCTTCTCTCTAATGCGGACTTCTGAGATTCGGATGAGTCACAAGTCAGGACACAGCCTGTAATGGGCAGTTGAGAAGAAGGCAAATTTCAAAGGAGGCCACAATGAAGGCTGCCATATATCGTCTCCAGACATTAATTGGGCTTTTGCTGCTGATGTGCGCGGGCTTGTCGCACGCGCAGACAGAGGTCACCGGTGCCATAGCGGGAACTGTGAAAGACTCCTCCGGCGCTATGCTTACGGACGTATCAGTGGCGGCAACAAACACCGCTACTCAGGTGATCGACCAAGCCACCACCAACACGGTAGGCCTGTATCGATTTCCCAGTCTCGTGCCAGGAACGTATTCGATCACTGTCACGAAGGCCGGCTTCGAGAAATACATTGTGGAGGCTCTCACGGTTGAGGCCGGGACAGCCATCCCCCTGAACATTACGCTGACGATCGGTGCGGTAACCTCCACGGTGACGGTCACCGGGCAGGTACCTCTTCTTCAGACGGACTCCGTGGATGTGAGCGAGACAATTGACACAAAGCAAATCGCTTATCTTCCCACCTTCGGCAATAACATTACCCGATTTGGCCTGCTGGCCCCCGGCGTGTCTATGGCCTCCGGCCAACTTGACATCCATCCGGAAAACGCCGGCGAAGACTTCAACGTGAATATCAACGGAGGTCAGACCAATAACAATGCCCACATATTGGACGGAGTGAATAACACGGAGGTGATCCAGGGATATACCTTGCTTGTGCCGACGAATGCTTCGGTCCAGGAAGTAAAGATAACAACCAGCAACTACGACGCCGAGTACGGGAGCGTGAGCGGCGGAGTCTTCCAGATCACGACCAAATCGGGCACAAATAAATTTCATGGGTCGGCCTTCGAGTACTACCGCACGGCCGGGTTCTTCGCCGCCGATCACTTCAGCCAGCCAAATGGCGCGCCTGGTAACGTCTGGAACCAGTTTGGCGGTAGCGTCGGCGGTCCAATCCTGAAGGACAAGCTGTTCTTCTTCAGCGACTACCAGGGAATGCGGAACAATCTTTCAACTTCCAGTCTCTACACATCTCCGATCGCCCCATTTCGCACCGGAGATTTCAGTTCAGTCGCGGCCACCAATCCGATCTATGACCCGGCTACGGGCAACCCTGATGGAACGGGGCGAACGCAGTTTCCAAACAACATCATTCCGTCAGATCGCATCAGCCCCGCTGCTATAAACCTCCTGGCGCTGCTGCCCTCACCTACGAGCCCGAACCTGGTCGACAACAACTATACGGTCTCCCGCCCCGGGCTATTCGATCAGAATCAGGTCAACGCGCGTATAGATTATTTCGTTACTCAGAAGACTGTGGTCTTTGGCAAATTCAGCTACTTCCGCGCGCACTTCCTGACCCAGAACGTATTCGGCACCGACGGCGGCGGCCCCCCGCTGGGCGGCATCCCAAACTCGGGAGATTCGAGCGACGACGATTACAGCACGATGGTCAACTTCCAGCACACCTTTTCTCCGTCACTACAGCAGGACTTTCGTTTTGCCTTTTCACGAATCGTCATTTCAGAACTACAGCTCGATGCCAGCCAGGACGCCGCGACGAAAGCCGGAATTCCTGACATCAACCTTGGTACGGTTTATACAAGCGGATTGCCCACCCTTACCGTTGATGGCCCCACAGGAGCTTTCACCATGGGTGACATAGGGCTCCCATTTTTTGAACACGAAACGAACCTGGAGTTTTACGATACCTGGACCAAGACGATGGGCCGTCAGCTCTTCAAATTTGGCGGCGAATTCAAGAAGTTTTACGGAATCCGGACAGACGTCAGTGGCCGTGGCACTTTCGACTTTTCGCAAAATCTCACCGGCAATCCTGACTCGCCAAACTCCGGTCTGGGGATGGCAAGTTTCCTCCTCGGTCTCAGCGACAGCTTCGGAAGGGACATCACACTGGTTCAGCCTCAGGAGAAGATGTGGGGACTGAATTTCTTCGGTGAAGATACCTGGAAAGTCACGCCGAGGTTCAACATCATGGTCGGCTTGCGGTGGGACTACGTCAGTCCGATCTACACGCCTGATGGAGAGAGCGTCGGCAATCTGAGTTTGAACACCGGCAACGTACTGCTGACCGGTTTGGCCGGCAAGTATGCTGGAGTTAACTCCCTTAAATCAGAGTTCTCTCCGCGTGTCGGCGCTTCCTTTCGGTTATTGGAGAACACTGTGCTCCGCGGCGGATATGGGCGCAGTTACTTCATTAATCCTTATGGAGCTGGTTTTGGAACCCAGGGTTGCTGCTGGCCCATTAAACAAAGCCAGTCGTTCAGCCCAGAAACTCCCTACGCACCGTTGCCTTTCACGCTGGACCAGGGCCCGGGCCTGCCTGCTCCTCTTCCACCCTATCCCGCAAACGGATTGATTCCCCTTCCCAATGGTTTCAGTCAATACTTTCCGGGCACTGGAGATTACCCTCACAGCTACAACGACGGATGGAATGTGACGTTGGAACAGATCTTTCCACACGACGTTTCGTTCTCGGTCGCATACCTCGGAAACATTGGCCGCAACCTCTGGGATAACGTTGATGTGAATGCTCCTATTCCCGGACCAGGAGACTTCGATCCACGCAGGCCTTACTTCAACAAATTCGGATGGACTACTTCCGAAAATCAAAGAAACAATCAGCTTGCCGGCTACCCAGAGCTTAGAAGCAACTACAACTCGTTACAGGCTTCCGCCCAAAAGCGCTATGGCGCCGACTTTACCTTGTTGAGTAACTTCACCTGGGCCAAAGCGCTGGACGAAGGAACATTCGGTCCGCAAAATCAATTTAACTTTGCCAGTAACTATGGAAACGGCGATCAGGTACGGCCATTTTCCTGGGTAACTGCGGCGGTATGGAATCTTCCCTTCGGCCAGGGCAAGGCTGTTGCGGGTGACGTGAGCCGCCCAGTCAATGCCATTATCGGGGGCTGGACACTCAGCGGCATCTACAACTTCGAAGGCGGTACTTTCTTCACGCCAACACTTGCCAACAACGCCTCACTCAACTCCACTATCGGTTTGAGACCTAACCGTATTGGAAACACATCGGTTCCCAATAGGAATGCAGCCCGGTGGTTCAATACATCGGTCTTTACTGTGCCTGCCCTGTACACCTATGGCGACTCAGGCCGCAATATCGTATTGGGACCGCGCTTTTCTTCCGCGGATTTGTCCTTGCAAAAGAGCTTCAAGGTCACCGAGGGAATTCATCTGGACCTCAAGTGGGATGCGTTCAATGCCTTCAACCATGAGAACCTTGCAAATCCTAACGCCTCAGTCGATACCAGTACGGCGGGACAGATCACAGGAATTGTTGACTTCAGACGCCGCATGCAGATCGGAGCCCAGCTAACGTTTTAAGCCCCCTACCCGGGCCTGGCCTGGCTTACTCATCGACAGGCCCGTAGTCTTTTCTTTTGAGGTCGGCCTTCACCATGTTCATACCACGTCATGGCATCCTCGTCCTCGCCATATCGAAGCTAACCAGCTTCTTGCGGATACGAGTGACGAGGCTCTTGCCGCTTGAAATTGTCTTCCTTCTCTTGGGAATCAATTTCTCCGGCGCACAGGTATCCATCACAAGATCTTCTGCCGGCTGGAAGGCGACCAACGGAAATATCCATATAGACATAGTTCGATCATCGGGCACTGTACAGTTACGGTCGTTGAGGCGGGAAGGCGGTGAGGAGTGGGTCGTTTCAGGCTCGCGGCTCGTGTCGTTCCCCGATAAAACCAGCAAAGATTATCAATTCCTGGATGACGCCGTTTCTGACGCACCAAAGGACGGGCGGCAGTTGACGCTGCGATTTAAGTCGGGCTCAGGCGGCATTTTCTCCCTGATGCTGACGCTATACCCAACCAATGCTGTCATTGAGACGAAGGCGAAACTTGAAAACCAAGGCCAGAAGCCCCTTCTTCTTGATTCCCACATTGATCCATTGTCGCTAACTCTGAAGGAGCCGCCCGCTGACTTGAAAGCGTATTCATCAGTCCAAGGCCATTTTGGATTTCAATCAGCCGGAAGCCTGTCGACCGATCGAGAATTTCGCGACTGGGTAGTACTTGAAAATCAACTGACTGGTGAGTCCGCACTCATCGGGGGAGAGCCCGGCCTCGGTATCCTCGGATGGAAGGCGACGACTCAACCTTCTGGTAGCGGCATGACGGTGCAGGCAGGAACCGTCCTGTTGAAAGACATAGCCGGCGCGCCTGCTCCGGACTTTGAGCTTGCGCCGGGTCAGTCTGTAGAAACACCTCTTACCTTTTTGGCACTTGCAAAAGGGGATACCGACGTTGTCGGAAACGAGGCCTTTCGCTTCTTGAAGAAATACATCTTTCTTACACCGTTGCCAGATGCGCCTTTCGCCACCTATTGCATATGGCTCACGCAAAGAAATAGTGAGGTTGTCCTTCTTAGAGAACTCGATCTGGCGCAACGGGTTGGGTTCGACGTCTTCTACCACGACGCCACCTGGAACGAAGGCGCATCCGTCATTCCCGGTATGAATGATTGGACCCTCGGGCTCGGCAATTACAACGAGAACAAGGAGAAATTTCCGCACGGACTCAGAAATCTTTCCGATCAGGTACACGCCCACGGAATGAAATTCGGGCTCTGGGTTGATCCGGGAAATGTGGATGCGGCTCTGGTGGAGTCGGGTCAGATTCCCAAGGATTGGCTTGCGGAAATCGATGGCAAGCCCCTGGAGACGTCGCACCCGTCGCTTACGACCACCAAACAGCTCTGCCTCGGCAATCCCCAGGTTGTCGCCTGGATCAAGAAGCAACTAGCTGATTTGATCGAGAAGTATAATCTCGATTGGATTAAGTGGGACCCTTCTGCCACCGTGAGCTACGAATGCAATCGCACCGATCATGGTCACGGTAAAACTGATGGGGCTTATGCGGCCTATCGTGGGCGGCAGGAGGTTATGCGGTACCTCATGGAGCGCTTCCCGAAACTCTCCGGATTCGAATGTGATCCGTCTCTGCTTTACGCACGAGTCAATCCGGGCCCTCAAGGCCTTCTGCCAGGCGGATACACGAACGAGTTCATCACGGGCCCCATGGTTAGCCCAAATGTCTGGGGCTCACTTGCAACTGCCGGGGTCGGCGACGCGAAAGGAGACAGCTTAACGGCTCGTTGGTACAGCGCTTCTTCGCTTGACTATTACCTGCGCAAGCATTTCATCCATGGGATCTCGTTCGGTAATATCAACGGCATGTCGGCACAATTTCTCTCCGCTGCCCCGGCTGGCTATATAGAGGCTTTCCAACGGAATCTGCTCTATTTTAAGGAATACCGCCATCTTCTTTTTGAAGATGTCTACCATCTAAAGCCTCAGGCCGCAGGCTGGAGTTCGATCCAATATGTCAAGGAGAATTCAACGGAGTCTGTCGTGTTTATCTTCCGCGACAAGTCGGAAGCCGCTGATACAACAATCGCTTTGCGAGGATTGGACAGTAAGGCCAAATACCGCGTTACAAGCCTCAATGATCGCCCAGGCCGAGACAGGATCTTTACCGGGGAGGCACTGGCTAACGGCATCTCCGAACATCTGCCCAACGAATGGCTCGCCAAGGGCGATGCCAGCCTGATGAATAGCGAATTTGCCGACCAACTCAATTACGGATCGGACATCCTGCTACTGAAGCGCCTTGACTAAGTTCCGTCCGGAGGTGAGTCAGGCAAACCGGGGCATGGCCCGACAGCTTGGCTTGTTCGACGCAACGATGCTGGTCATGGGCGGCATCATTGGCGCCGGCATCTTCATGAATCCCTACGTGGTCGCGCAGCAGGTGCATACGCCTGCGCTGATTTTCGGGGCATGGATTTTCGGCGGCATCATCGCAGTGGGCGGCGCATTCATCTGGGCTGAGTTAGCCGCGACCATGCCGGCTGTCGGGGGCCAATACGCGTACCTTCGCGACGCATACCACCCGATGGTCGCGTTTCTCTACGGGTGGGTGTTACTGTTGGTCATCCAGACGGGCGGAATGGCGGCGGTATCCATCACATTCGCGCGTTATTTTCTCGAACTCACGGGAATTCACGCGCAGGATTGGGTCGTGGCAATTGCCGCATTGGGTGTACTCACGCTGATAAACTGCCTCGGCGTTAAGGCTGGCGGACGAACGCAAAGCGCATTCATGGTGATGAAAATTATCGCGATCGCCGCATTGGTAATCTGCGGTCTGTTCTTCACAGAGCGGCATGCATCACCTGCTAAAGCAGTTGATCAGACTTGGTCGCTATCGTCGTTTGGCGCGGCCATGGTACCAGTGTTATTCGCATACGGCGGATGGCAGACGGCAAATTTTATCGCGGCTGAAGTAAAAGAGCCGAAAAAGAATCTGCCGCGAGGATTATTGATCGGCGTGCTTGGAGTAGTAGCGCTCTATACCGCTGTCAACTGGATTTGCCTTCGTGCTTTGGGGCCGCAAGCGTTGGCCGCGACCACTACGCCAGCCACCGCGGTGATGCGGCTGGCATTGGGCCGGCAAGGTGCGAAGTTTATCGCGGCGGCAATTGCACTCTCAACACTGGGTTTTCTCAGCCAGTCGATTTTGACCGCGCCGCGCGTGTACTTCGCAATGGCTGATGATGGGCTATTCTTTCGCCGCGTAGCGTGGCTCGCTCCCCGCTCACGTGTGCCGGTGATCGCCATCGTCCTGCAGAGTGTCTGGACGATTGCGATTGCGCTCTCGGGGCGCTATGAACAGATTCTGAACTACGTGATCGCCATGGACTTCCTGTTCTTCGGGCTGACTGCAACGACTATATTTGTCTTCCGGCGGCGGATGGCGCAGGGAGGGATGAACGTGGCCTCCGGTTATCGTATGCCAGGTCACCCCGTGACGACGATCGTCTTCGCTGCGATATGTTGGTGGGTGGTGGGCAATACGATCTATCGCTATCCACAGAACAGCCTCATAGGATTCGGTTTTCTGTTGGCCGGGACGCCCGCGTATTGGTTCTGGAGCCGTAAGATTCAACGCGATCGGTGACTACGCGTAACTCGTCTTAATGTGGGATGAGGAAAGGACGACATGACTGGTTTGCAGGCAGATGCGGTCTCACGTTACATGGCGTGGGCCAAGCTGCATTCGAATGCGCGCTTCAATCTGGCAATCAGCGGGGTCTCGGATTATCCTCTGGCAGAGTTGCCGGTGCAGATTGACGACCTAGAGATTGGAGGCACTGGCCCGTACGGTTACACGCCTTTGATGGAGCGCCTGGCAGCGAAAGCTCGCGTGCCGCAGAATTGCGTTGTCTACACGCTCGGCGCATCGATGGCCAACTACATTGCACTATCAGCCGTCGTCCGACCGGGAGATGAAGTGTTGATTGAACGGCCCACCTACGACCCGCTGCTGGCGATCCTCAATCAACTCGGAGTAAAGATACGCCGCTTCGAACGCCGGGCGAATCAGGGATTCCGGCTGGACTTAGAGGAATTAGAGCGCCGGCTCACGCCTCACGTCCGCCTTGTGGTTCTTTGCAACTTGCACAATCCGAGCAGCACTCTCACCGACGACGCAACAATGCGGCAGGTCGGTGAATTAGCAGCCAAAGTTGGCGCACGTGTCCTGGTCGACGAGGTCTACCTCGAGACGCTGTTCGACCAGCCGTGGCAGTCTGCATTTCACCTTGGGCCAAATTTCATCACCACTGCCAGTCTGACCAAGGCCTACGGGCTGAGCGGCATTCGTTGTGGATGGATACTGGCGCAGCCGGATATGGTGCAACGGATGTGGCAGATTGTCGACTTTACTTACGGGAGCCCGGTGCATCCGGCGGAGCGGCTTGGGGTGATTGCGCTCGACAACCTCGATCGCATTCGCAATCGCGCCCGTTCCCTGCTGGAAACAAATCGTTCCCTGGTCAATGCGTTCCTTGCGGACCATCCGGAACTGGACTGTGAACCCAGCCGGTTCGGTACAACCGTATTTCCGAGGTTGACGACTGGTGATGT
>Ga0207045_1027_pt1 | contig 25119 bp, 19 predicted proteins | sample Alteio_BWMinCont_69_FD_153299 | JGI IMG/M metagenome (GOLD analysis project Ga0207045, IMG submission 153299) | Enriched cells from forest soil in Barre Woods Harvard Forest LTER site, Petersham, Massachusetts, United States -... | ecosystem: Environmental > Terrestrial > Soil > Temperate forest >... | reverse complement strand
ATCCAGGGCAAGTGGAATCAGAAGATCGAACTCGCGATCGACCAACCGGAAGCCGCGCGGCATGACCCCGACGATCTCTCGCGGTTGTGCGTCGACCTGGATGGTGCGGCCGATCACGGAGCGGTCACCGCCGAAACGGCGCTGCCAGTAGCCATAGCTCAGCATCACCGTCCCGGCGCTGCGCGGAACCTGATCCAGCTGCGAGAACCAACGGCCTGCGACGGGCGGAACGTCGAGCGTCTGCAGCACACCATCACTGATCAGTTCGGTTTGGACCTCCTCCGGTTGAGCGACGCCGGTCACGTTTGCCATGCGCGGCGACCAAATGCCCATCGACTCGAAGCTTCGGTTGTGCTCAGAGAAGGTGAAATACATCGAGGAAGAAAGCTGAAGTCCACTCGAGAAGTTCGCAAGACCACCGGCGCCCGGGGCATTGAGCCACAGAGCCGTCAGCCGGTCTGAATCCGGATAGGGTAGCGGCTTCAAAAGAACGCGATTGACGACGCTGAAGACCGCTGTATTGGCACCGATGCCGATGGCCAACGTGAGAAAGACTGTAGCCGCAAATCCCGGCGACTTTCCCAGACGCCGGAAAGTTAGCTTCAGGTCGGTGAGAATGGATTCAAGCATGGGCCACTGCCACACTTCGCGGCTGCGCTGCTGAATAAGGGCCACGTTGCCAAATTCACGGCGCGCCTTGTGCTCGGCCTCTTTACGCGGCATGCCGTCTTCCATCAACTCCTCGGTTCTCTCGTCGATGTGTTCCTGGATGGAGACGGAGAGATCGTCGTAACGGCGACGGCGTCCGAACAACCGATTGAGAGCCTGCATGGTTGGCCTCCTAGGCCTTGGCTGTCGCCAGTACGCGCGTGATTCCGGCGAACATTTTCTCGAAGCTGACGACCTCCCGCTCCAGATGCCGGATGCCCGCGTCAGTCAGCCGGTAGATTCGAGTGGGACGGCCCTTGGCCGACGTCCCAATCTCCGATTCGAGCCAGCCTTCTCGCAGCATCCGCTGCAGAGCAGGGTAGAGTGAGCCTTCTTCTACCTGCAACAGATCATCGGAGACCTGCTTGATGTGTTTCACGAGGGCATAGCCGTGCATAGGCTTCAAACGCAAGGATTGCAGGATCATGATTTCGAGGGCACCGGGAAAGAGATCGCGGTGTTCGGGGTTCTTGGCCATGCAGGAAATTATAATCAGAATACCTATTTTTACAATAGTAATGTTGGTCTAGCCATCAACGCCATCCGATCCGGTAAAGCTCATTCTCACCATCAGGTCGCTAGTCCTCCACCATTCGCCCGGACCATCGCTTTGACAGTGATTTTCTTCATGTCGCATGCTTTCCTATGCGGCAATATTCCCGATTCTTCAGCGCTCTCCTGCTGGCCGTCTCCTCCATAATCCTCCAGGCTCAGACCGCACCTGACCCGGCACCATCCCGCCCAACAAGCACGCCATATAAAGGCGATCTGTCGATTTTCGAATATCCGGAACGCGACGCGAGGCTCCAGCCCCAGCGCATCCTTACGCTTCTCGGTGTTCACTCCGGATCGTCTATCGCGGATATCGGTGCTGGCGGCGGCTGGTTGACAGTCCGAGCTGCCCAGCGAGTCGGCCTCGACGGCGTAGTCTTCGCCGAAGATATCAATCCTCAAGCTATCGATGCGATACAGGATCGCGCCAAACGCGAGCATTTGCCGCAAGTCCGTGCAGTACTGGGCAATCCCGACGACCCGAAACTTCCTGCAAACAGCATTGACGCCGTTGTAATGCTTAAGGCCTATCACGAAATCGCTCATCCGCAATTACTCTTGCAAAACCTTATCCCCGCACTGCGGTCTGGAGCGAAATTAGGCATCATCGACCGCAATGGAAATGCTGGGAATCACGGAGTAGATGAGGCAATCGTCATTCGTGAACTCGGCAAAGCAGGCTTCCGAAATGTCGCTCGCTACGACTTCACAAAAGCCGACGGAGAAGATTACTTCCTCGTTTTCGAGCAGCAGTAGCGCGTCGATGCGCGCCGCGTGGCCGTGGTCATTGGTTCAGGAATTTTAATGTCGCTCAAATCCCTTCCTGGTTTTTTCATCTCGAGAGGGTGACGAATTACATACTTTGGGAGGAGAATTGTCGCGCGGGGCAGCAGTCGCCAGGAAACAACATGTGGCGACGCCATCGTGAGGAGACTGAGCGATGAAGGCGACAAAGGAACTCCATGATCTCGGACAGAGCTTGTGGCTCGACAACATTACGCGTGACTTGCTGGACAACGGTACACTCAAGCGCTATATCGATGAGCTTTCCATCACCGGATTGACTTCGAACCCAACCATCTTTGAGCATGCCATTTCAAAGAGCAAATCCTATGACGCGGAGATTGGCCGTCTGCAGTCAACAGGCCTTTCAAACGAGGAGTTGTTCTTTGAGCTGGCCTTGCAGGATCTGACGCGAGCCGCCGACCTCTTTGCCGCAGTTCACGAGCGTACGGCGGGCAATGATGGTTTTGTTTCGCTCGAGGTGTCGCCCCTTCTCGCCTATGACACCAAGGGATCGGTGGCTGCAGCTACCAGCTTGCACAAGAAAGCGAATCGTCCGAACCTCTTCATCAAAATTCCCGGGACGAAGGAAGGAAATCCGGCGATCGAGGAGTCGATTGCAGCGGGTGTGGCCATCAACGTCACACTTCTTTTTTCTCGAGAGCACTATCTGGCATCGGCAGAAGCGTACATGCGTGGACTGGAGCGGCGAATCGCAGCAGGACTGAATCCCGACATTCGATCCGTCGCGTCGGTCTTCCTGAGCCGCTGGGACGGCGCAACGATGGAAAAAGTCCCCGACCATCTCCGAGACAAGCTCGGCATCGCCATCGGACAACAGGTATACAAGGCTTATCGCGACGTTCTGTCTTCGGACCGCTGGCAGCGTTTGGCCAACTTCGGTGCACGGCCCCAGAGACTCCTGTTTGCCAGTACAGGCACCAAGGATCCGAAGGCCTCAGACGTTCTCTATATCAGTGCTCTGGCCGCTCCAAATACGATCAACACGATGCCAGAGAAAACTCTTCTGGCTTTCGGCGATCACGGCAAGCTGGCCGGAACTCTTCCGCGAGACGGAGGAGACTGCGAGGCTGTTCTAAACGATTTTCGAAAGGCCGGGATTGATCTAGAGCAGCTGGCGGCCGACCTGCAATCGAACGGCGCCAAGTCCTTCGACGAATCGTGGCAAAACTTGATCAGTGCGATCGAATCCAAGAGTAGAGCGTTGCAAGCCGTTCCCTAGGGCCTCTTCCCACTATTAGGGCGAGCAGCGTTGCGAGCGAAAATCGGGTCAGACGAGACCGGGGCCCCCATCGAGAGGTCCTGGTCGATGGGGTCGGAGACGGAGTCCGCAGCGTGTGGCAGGTCCCCATGCAAGGACGACAACGAAGCATGACCCGATTTTCGCCGCAACCCTTCGGGACGGGGCCAATTTTTCTGGTTTCGTTGTCACTCGTCGCTCGAAGATTCCCGATATTCGTCGCTCCTCGCAAAAAATTGGCTCCCGTCGCTGCCGTCCTAATGGTGGGAACAGGCCCTAGTCGAATACTCCGCATCAAGGTTTCAGGAGCGATTCACCATAAGCAATAGGGATAGCGAAATTCGATCCACCGAAGTCACGCACCATGGCAAAGTTAATACCAATGACTTTGCCGTCGTTGTTGAAGAGCGGTCCACCAGACCCTCCTGATGTAGTCTGGGCGTCGTAGACAATTTTGTCGGGCAATATATCTCCGATGTGACCCTGGGTGACGATGGGTTTGATCAGGTGATGCTGCGCGAGCTGCTCGACCAGCTGCTTCGGCTCACCGTTGGATGTGAGGGCAATGGACTGCAGGGTTGCTGCGGCAGTGCGAGCCAGGATTGCATTGATGCCAGTGGGATATCCGAGGAGCACAACCGGACTTCCGCCAACGGCCGATCGCGCACTTTCTGCAAATGCAATCTGTTTCAGCCCGAGGCCTGTGATATCACCGCGCACAAGCGCCACATCGGCCTCTGTTGAAATTTTTTCCGTATGAATAGAGATGCCATGAGAAGCATTCGGGAAATAGGCTGTCATCTCCACGATCTCCGGCTCAAGTCCCTGATCGAGCATCTCCTTCAACTCATCATTCTGCCACCACGGTTCGGCTACATGATGATTGGTGAGAATCTGACCTTTTTCGGAGACAAGGAAGCCGGTTCCAAAAATGTCCACGTGCACTTCCGGCCCGTTTCCATTGAGGCTGACAAGCGGATTGCTGAGCTTGTCAGTCACTGGCTCTCCAGTGCTTGTAAGCCCGGCGTAGTGCAGCTTCAATGACGTGACGTGGTCGCGGAAGCCAAGCACTACGTGAAGCAGGCAGACACTCGGTTCATAGTCCTGAATGATGGCATGTGCGAACTTGCCCTCGGTTTCGAGTTTCTGAAGTCGGCCTTCTACGAGAGCTAAGTTGTTCCTTAGCGTTGCTGCATCTTCTGCGCTGCTGTTAGAGATTTGGGACTTGAGGTCGTTGCTTCGCTTCTGGAGCTGAATCACCTGGGAGTCGGCAGAGGACGCCGCTGGTGCTGTGTTCTCCGCAGGCTGACGGGAACGCTCCAACAGTTTTTCTTGCGTTAGAACGCCGCTTTGCAAGCGCGTGATGGCCGTATAAACCCTGACGTTCTGTTCCTGACCGCGACGATAAAAATAGATAAAAATGGCACCGGCGCCAACCAGGGCGATGAGTGCGGCTATGCCGCCCATCCGGAGCGTTCGGCGTTCTTCGTTAACGGCTGTTGCCACCTGCTGTGTAGCGTCTTTGTTGTCCTCTGCAGCATGCAGTCGCTCCAGGGCTTCATCTGCAGCAAGCTTACTGCGCAACTGCACACGCGCTCTCGACAGCACCTCATGTGAGTCAAATGGCACCGAGAGCACGTCGTCGGCCCCGAGATCCAGGCCTCGAGTACGCTCTGGCGCGCCACCCGGGGCCAACATCAGCACTCTGATGTTGTGTGTCTGTTTCGAGCTTTTGATCTCAGAAAGAAGATCACAGCAATCGAGTTCAGGTGGATTAGCGCCAAGGATGACAAGATCGGGATCGAAGGCGAGGACAGCTTTCATCCCCCCGCTGTAGTCAGTTGAAACCTCATAGCCAGCATTGCTAAACACAGTGATGAGCTGAGTTCGCAGCTCATCACTGGTTTCGACGATCAGCAATTTTCCTGCTTTGTCCTGCATAGACTTCTTCACTACTCCCATAGTCAACTGTATCTGTAATCGATTGCTATTGGGTGATTGTCGTCTGATAGATTCCCAGCCGCAGATCGTCTGTGTCCGGCCACAAACACGACAGCAGGGCCTCGTTGTGCAAGCGACGCGCCAAAAATGGAAGGCTTGGATAGGCCAGCGCCGGGGCAATGTAAGTTATCTATTTGCAGCGATATATTGTCAGAACCGTCCGACACAATGCGCGGCATTCCCTGGCGGAAATGTGACTGATTTTCGTCACTGTCGAACTACCGTCGCAAGAGTTGGAGTGACCGGCGGCGTAAGAAGAGTTGGAATCCTTCCAGGTAGCTCGAAAGGTTGCCGATCAGAGTGCAACCAGGCCGCGCATAATGCCGAGGGTAACGGCTTCCGTTCGGCTGGCCGCACCCAGTTTCGCCAGGATCGAACTGACATGGAACTTTGCCGTGTGTTCTGAGATATCGAGGCGGGAAGCGATCTCCTTGTTGCCGTGACCGAGAGCCATGAGGCGCAATACAACCGTCTCTCTGGCTGTTAGATGTTCCGTGAAAGGCTCGTCGACAAGAGTCTCATCGTTCGCCATCCGGCCGATATGCTCGTCTTCATCCTGCGAAGGCAGCTCCAGTGTGACCCCCAAACCCGCAACAATTGCCCAGATCGAGGCCAGCAGCTGATCCGTCGTCACATCCAGCGGCAGTGTGGAGCGTATGTGGAAGCGGGCAGCTCGCCGCTTAACCGAGTCATTCACTTCACCAACAAGCAGAAGTGTCGGAGTGAGAGTGAGCGCTCTTCCCAGAGAGCTGCTGTTTCGCAATTCAGTGGTTGCGAATTCTTCTGTAACGATTACGATCGCGTCTGGTTGATCGTTCCGGACCCGAGAGGCCAAGTTAGAAAAAAGTGCTATGGGGAGCAGATCGATTTCCCCTGCCGCACGAAGTGCGGTGAAGTAGCCGGAAAGAGCAATTGTGCCGACACACGGCAACACAAGCAAAGGTCCCGGACCCGAATGTGTCGTTTTCTTCCGTTCCACTTCGTCCTCTGCGATGGTTAAGGTTGATTACGATCCGCGACGTTCACAGTCAGATCGACTTTCACTCCTCCGCGGATCACGACCAGCGAGATAGTGTCTCCAATGTGCAAAGAGGAAAGCCAATGCAAAAAGTCGCGAACATTATCAATGGCACTGCTGTTGGTCGAGACAATCAGGTCTCCTACCATCACTCCGGCTAAAGCCGCAGGCGCTTTCGGCTCAACGTGCATAACAAGAAGCGCCTGTTCTGCTTCCGCCGGAAACAACGAGCGTACCGGCTCCGGTATCGGGACCGCCTGCATCGCGATGCCAAGAAACGGACGGGGCACGTGGCCGCGCTCCAGGATGGCGTCGACAATCCGGTCGATGGTCCGCGTCGGTATGGTAATGACGGCCCGTCGCGCTAATGCCGGGCTGTTGATTCCCAGAACCTGTCGTTGCTCATTGATCAGTGCACTGCCGGACTGGCCCACGTAGAGCTGAATGTCAGGACGGATGAGTCGATCGATCTGTCCTCCATGCCAGGTTCGCCATGGGTCGCCGGTGCGGGCAATGATTCCACAGCTCGCGGAAATGTCGCCCAGTCTGGAACGGCCGACCGACAAAACAACTTCTCCTGCATACGTGTCGTTGGTCGTGCTCTCGATTGGTCTAAGGTTCTCCGAGGAAAGGCGCAGCACTGCGAGATCGGTTCTTGGATCACTATCGATCAGGCTCGCGTCGAGCAGATCTCCAGAATGGTTGACCTTAACGCCTTTACGATAACGAAGGCCGTGATGAGTCGTTACTACGATCCCCGGTCGCCAAACCACGCCGCTCGAGGTCGATCTTCCGCCGCCGTGGATTGCGACAATGCTGTCTTGAATGGCCTCGATTGCACCCGAAAAAGCTTTCGATAGTTGAGTCCAAATCCCTGCATTTTGCGTTTCTGCTGCCATCACATTTACCTCATCTCTCAGAGCTATCGTGGCATGTTCAGGAAGTTGGACGCATCCGCCAAGTGTCCAGGTATCGCACCTTTTGTGATCAGGACCTCTTGCGCCCTTGGGTGCACAGTAGCGTAAACTGGCAACTCCGCTTCCGATGCAGTGCTGCGGGCAGCTCTCTTTGTGCTGATGGCCTACCACTCCAGTTTCACGCGCGGCAGCGTTTGAATATATGTGGCTTGTTGAGAAAATCGAGATCAGCGGCGGATTTCTACCCGGCTTGAGTGTCAATATTCCTCGTGGCCTCACTTGCATCATTGGGCCGCGAGGCAGCGGAAAATCGACGCTCGCCGAAGCTCTAAGATTTGCGGTTTGCGGCATGTCAGCTGCGCCAAAGGCGTGTGTTGACCTCATTCAGGCAAACCTCGCAGGTGGGGCTCTGGTAACGATTACTGCTCTGGCTGAAGGTGCGAGCCGCTACACAATCAAGAGAGGCCTCAAGCAGCAACCCGTTCTTTTGACCTCTGACGGAAGGACGATCAACACGGTTGATATTGATCGAGGTACGTTTCTGCCGCTGGACGCCTACAGCAGCCCCGAAATTGAGGCAATTGCGGATGAGGTCCTCGGCCAGAAGCGCAGAAATCTTCTGGACGAACTGCGTAGCGAGCAAATGCGCACGATCCACCTCTCACTGGCGGAGAGCGCGCGTGAACTGGAGGCGAATGCCGACCGTATCAGGACAGCACAGCGAACGATACAGGATCTAACCGAGCAAACCGAAGAAATCGGTGACATCCGTGCCCGCTTAAATGCTCTTGCGCCGTCAGACCATGAACCAACCGCAGACTTTATCCGACTCTCGCGCCAGCAGCAGCTCAATCAGCGCGAAAACACTAAGCTAGATAACGCTGATCGAGATCTTAAAACGCTGGATCGAACTCTTGACCAATTACGAAGAGACGCACAGCTTGCGTTCAAGGCGCGCCTCGCAGAGGAGCAGTCCGCGAATGTAGACATTCTTCGCAAGTATGACGATCTGCTCACCGAGCCTTTAGGGACCGTTGAAGAACACTTGTCGGCGATCAGTGGCCTGATTCGCAAAGCCCAGGATACGGTAGTCCAGGCCCGTCAGAGCATCGTCCTCGCCCACACGAGTCATGCCAACGAGTTAGCGGAGCTGACAGCCATCAATCAAGCGGCCAGCGAGCAGGCTCGAATGCGTGCCGCGCTGGAGCAACAAGTTGCTAAACTTCAAGCCCTCGAGGAACAGAGGTCAGAACTGAATCGTGAGTTGAAGAGATTGCTTGAACAGCGGAAATCTCTCAAGGCAACTCACATTCTCATGCGGGACCAAATTTCAACCATGCGCGAAGAGGTCGCGACGGAACTACAGCGTGAAGCCGGCAAGCGCGTACGCATTCGAATCATGCGAAACGCCGACCACCTGGCATATCAGGAGATGCTTGTGGAAGCCCTGCGTGGAGCAAGGGTCAGGAATCATGATGAGATCATCACCACACTCATGCAGCTTAGACCGGAGCAACTCGCACAGCTCATTCAAGACAATGACCTCGATTCCTTCGAAGAGCTTACGGCTTTCGGAACTGAGCGTTCACGCAAGATACTGGATGCATTCCGCGAGAGCGTTGATCCCCTTGCTCTCGAAGTAATTGCAATCGAAGACAGGATCGCTATCGAGTTAAATGTTTCCTCTGCAGGAAAGGCTAATTTTAAAGACGCGTCCGATCTTTCCCGCGGCCAGAAGTGCACAGCGCTGCTGCCTATTCTTTTAGCAAGAAGAGATAGTCCGCTGATTATTGATCAGCCAGAGGACAATCTGGACAATCATTTTATTTATGAGACCGTGGTAAACGCTGTGCAGCGGCTCAAAAAAAGTCGGCAAATGATCTTCATCACTCACAATGCGAACATCCCGGTATTGGCTGAAGCCGACCTTGTTCTGGTCATGAACTCGGATGGAAGGATCGGGGTCGTTGAGAAGTCGGGAACAGTCGACGAATGCCGCGAACAGATCATCGAACTGCTCGAAGGTGGAAGGAAGGCCTTCGAACTTCGTTCGAAGCGCTATGAAAGAGCCTGAAACCTTCTACGAGGAACTCCGATACCTCGTCGTGGAGGATCCACGTGAGGCCCGCAGAGTATTTCTCCAACTTCTTGATTCCGGCGGTCCGGCGCTCGACCACTTTCTTGGTCGCGTGTCTTCTCCTGCAGACGGCCGTCTGCGCCAACTTGTCGCAAACGCACCGAGGAACCAGCGAGAGAGGGAACGTCTCGCCCCACACCTGATTGCATGGCAGGAAATTGAAACAGACGAGTTCACACTTCGCGCTATAACGCGTGCGCTGGACGGACTTGATACCAGGTCAGCGGCGCAGACGTCTTTGGCGCTGGAAGTTGCCCGGTTGACGACGGCTATCGGTCGGGAGATGGCACAGCGGGAGAGCTTGAATCGTGAGTTGGAAATCGCTCAGGAAGTGCAGGCGTATTTCTTCCCTCAGCGTCTTCCCACCGTGCCAGGCCTGGACTACTGTGGACATTGCCGGCCGGCGCGAGAGGTTGGCGGAGACTACTACGATTTTCTCGAGCTGCCCGACGGGAGGCTCGGAATAGCAATCGGAGATGTGTCCGGCAAGGGTATCGGCGCCGCGCTCATGATGGCCAGTCTCGAAGCTTCTTTGCGCGGTCAGGCTTCGGTAAGCCATAACTTGGCGGACCTGATGAAGCGAGTTGACAAGCTTGTCTACGAGGCGTCCTCGGCGAACCGTTACGCCACTCTTTTCTACGCTGAATACGATTCTCGAAATCGCCAGCTCTCCTATGTCAATGCTGGTCACAACCCACCTGTGATCCTGCGCAAATCTGCCGCGACATGTGAAGTCTTGCGCTTGGAGACTGGGGGCCCGGTGATCGGACTTATGCGACAGTGCTATGAGCAAGAATCTCTTTCTCTTGAGCCAGGAGACCAGGTAGTGCTTTTCACGGACGGAGTCTCCGAATCCATGAACATCCGCAACGAAGAGTGGGGCGAAGATAGATTGATCGAGTTAGCCAAAACGTGCCACGGGCTGTCTGCTTCCGAAGCGGTGGCTCAAATCCTAGGTGCTGCAGAGGCATTCGCGGCGGGTGCTCCTCAGCACGATGACATGACTCTGGTGGTGCTCTGCGTTCTTAATTGAAGCAGCCGCTAACGGAGGGATGCCGATGCTCTGTTTGCGCCGACGGCGACAGCCCGTGTGCTATTCCGCAGGGTCGTAGTTCAGGCTTTGGCCGAGCCATCGCTCGACCTCTGCCACGCTCGTCCCCTTGCGTGCGTGATAGTCGGCGACCTGATCGCGGTCAATTTTGCCGAGACTGAAATATCGCGATTTCGGGTGGGCGAAGTAGAGCCCGCTCACGCTTGAGCCGGGCCACATCGCAAACGACTCGGTAATCAGCATTCCGGTGTTCTTCTGCACATCGAGCAAACCCCAGAGCGTGCCCTTCTCCGTATGATCCGGACAGGCCGGGTAACCCGCGGCCGGCCTGATCCCCCGATACTTCTCCTGAATGAGTTCCTCGGGACTCAGGCATTCCTCTAAACCGTAACCCCACTCGTCGCGCACTCGTTTGTGCAGGCATTCGGCAAAAGCCTCCGCGAGGCGATCGGCAATGGCCTCAGCCATGATCGCGTTGTAGTCATCGTTCTCGGCTCTGAACCGGTCGCACAGTTCCTTCAGGCCAATCCCGCTGGTGACCGCGAACGCGCCGATGTAGTCGGCCAACCCTGTTTCCTTCGGCGCGATGAAGTCGGCGAGCGATCGGCACGGCTCGTTGCCTTCACGGTTTGCCTGCTGGCGAAGGAAGTGGAATTGCTCGAGTACAGTTCCTCGTTTGCAGTCTGTGTACAGCTCGATATCATCGCCGACGGCGTTCGCGGGAAATAAGCCGTATACACCGCGCGCCGTGATCAGCTTCTTTTCGATGATCTGGTCTAAGAGCGCATTGCCATCGGCAAAGGTCTTCCGCGCTTCAGCGCCTTGACGCTCGTCGTCAAGAATGCGGGGGTAGATACCCTTCAGGCCCCAGGTGTGGAAGAACGGTGACCAATCAATGAAGTCGCGCAGCGTCGCCAGGGGAAAGTTGTCCAGCACGCGCACGCCGGTGAATGCAGGTTTGGCCAGGTCTTCGGCACGCCACTCGATTGGAGTTCGCCTTGCGCGAGCGGTTTCCAGCGGCACAACACTCTGGCGCGGAGCAGAGTGGGCCTTGCGGAGGGCTTCATATTCGGCGCGATGCTTCGCCACGAAGTCTGCCTTACCTTCATCACTCAGAAGGCTGGTAGTGACAGGCACCGCGCGGCTCGCGTCCAGTATGTGCACCACTGGCTCGCTATAGTGAGGCGCAATCTTGACGGCCGTGTGCGCCCGGCTCGTGGTCGCACCGCCGATAAGCAGCGGTAACTTGAAACCCTGGCGCTCCATCTCGCGGGCCACGTGCACCATCTCGTCAAGAGAGGGCGTAATCAGACCACTGAGGCCGATCATGTCCGCCTTCTCCGTCTTGGCGCGTTCGAGGATTTTTTCGCACGCAACCATGACGCCCATATCGATGACCTCGTAGTTGTTGCAGGCGAGGACGACGCCAACGATGTTCTTGCCGATGTCATGGACATCGCCCTTCACCGTAGCGAGTACGATCTTTCCCTGCGCCTTGACCTCATGGCCGGACGCCTCGAGCGCGGCTTTCTCAGCTTCCATGAACGGCGTAAGGTATGCGACAGCCTTCTTCATCACCCGGGCAGACTTGACCACCTGGGGCAGGAACATCTTGCCGGCTCCGAAGAGATCACCTACCACGCTCATGCCGTCCATCAGCGGGCCTTCGATAACCAATAGAGGACGGCCCAGTTTGGCACGCGCTTCCTCGGTATCGATTTCAATGTAGGTGTCGATGCCCTTGACCAATGCATGGGCAAGACGCTCCTCGACGGGGCCGTTGCGCCATTCTTCCGTCTTTTTTTCGCTCGCTACTTTGCCAGCGCCCGCCGCCTTCAGCGCTTCTCCATATTCCACGAGACGCTCTGTCGCGTCGGGACGGCGGTTCAGCAGAACATCTTCGACCAGCACCTTTAACTCAGGCTCGATCTCCTCGTACACCTCAAGCATCCCGGCATTCACGATGCCCATATCCATGCCGGCCGCGATGGCGTGATAGAGAAACGCCGAGTGCATGGCTTCGCGAACCTTATTGTTGCCTCGGAAGCTGAATGAGATGTTCGAGACACCACCGCTTACCTTCGCATGCGGCAGATTGGCCTTGATCCAGCGAGTCGCATTGATGAAATCAACTGCGTAGTTGTTGTGCTCCTCCATGCCTGTGGCGACGGTCAGAATATTGGGGTCGAAGATGATGTCTTCGGGCGGAAAGCCGACCTCGTCGACCAGGATTCGGTAGGCGCGCTCGCAGATGCGGGTCTTATCCTCATAAGTAGCGGCCTGGCCCTGTTCGTCGAAGGCCATCACCACTACCGCCGCGCCATACTTGAGCACGGTAGCGGCGTTCTTACGGAACTTGTCTTCGCCTTCTTTCAGCGAGATCGAGTTCACGATGCCCTTGCCCTGCAGGCACTTCAGTCCTGCTTCGATGACCTCCCACTTCGAGGAGTCAATCATGAAGGGCACCTTGGCGACTTCGGGCTCACTCGCCAGCAACTGCAGGAAGCGCGACATTGCAGTAACGCCGTCGATCATGCCCTCGTCCATGCAGATATCGATGACGTTCGCGCCATTCTCGACCTGCTGCCGGGCCACGCTCACTGCTTCTTCGAATTTGCCTTCCTTGACGAGCTTCGCGAACTTCGGCGAACCGGCCACGTTGGTCCGCTCGCCGATCATGATGTAAACGTTGGGTTGCTGGGTGAAGGGCTGTGAACCTGACAGGCGCAGAGGCTTGGTCTCAGTCATCGTGTAACCATCAACTCCCGTGGAGCCTTGCCTTCGAGCGCCTTGGCGATGGCTGCAATGTGCTCGGGCGTGTTGCCACAGCAACCGCCCGCGATATTGATGAGCCTTCCCCGCGCAAAGTCACCGAGATACCGGGCCATGTCCTGGGGGCCCAGATCAAAGCCGGTTTCCGACAGTGGATTCGGCAGGCCGGCGTTCGGATAGCACGAGATTGCGACGTCCGCCTTTTCAGCGAGTTCCTCAAGAAACGGATACATCAGGTCGGGACCGAGAGAGCAGTTAAGTCCCACCGACAGCGGCTTCACATGCGCTACCGCATTCCAGAATGCCTCAACGGTCTGCGCGGAGATCATCGTCTCACCACCACGTCCCACCGCTGCTGAGATCATCACCGGCAGTTCCTTGCCTTGTGCAGTCAGGCCGTCCTCATCGAACACCTCGCGGATGGCGACAAGCGCCGCCTTGGCGTTCAGCGAGTCGAAGATTGTCTCGACCAGAAGCAGGTCTGAGCCGCCGGCGATGAGAGCACGTACCTGCTGCGCGTAGGCGGTCTTTACCTGATCGAAGGTGACCACCCTGAAGCCTGCATCATCGGCATCGGGCGAATTCGAGAGAGATACGGTCAGCGGCCCGATAGCGCCCGCCACGAATCGTTGGCGCCCGGTCGCGTTGCCGATCCGGTCGGCCCATTCCCGGCATTGCTGTGCGGACTTCTCGTTGATCTCCCAGGCAAGATTGCCGAGGAAGGGATCTTCGATGATCTTCTGGTAAAAATCAGGATCCTTCCGGCCACCGTGCTCCCGGGGATCGTCCACGAAAAACTCACTCTGGGTGATGCTGGTCGCGCCGAAGGTATTCGTCTCGATGATGTCCGCCCCGGCATCCAAAAACCGGCGATGGATGTCACAGATCATGTCCGGCTGCGTCAGGGAGAAGAGATCGCCGTTGTTCAGCAGATCCTTCGTCGAGTCTTTGAAGCGCTCTCCGCGGATGTCGGCTTCTTTCATGCCGTAAGTGCGGATCGTCGTGCCCATCGCTCCATCAATGATGGCGATTCGGCTGTCGAGAATCTTTTGAAGAGGATGCTGGTGGGGTGTCATCGTCTGTGCCATTCGCCTTAGCACTGCCACAAATCAGCCGTAGCACGCTTGTTCCATTATAGCGAGACAGTCAACATACCGCCCCCGCGCAGGCAGGGCTTAGCGGCAAGGCTTTCTGCGTAGAATTAGAGGCGTCCGCGCAGCGGTGGCCTTAATGCACCACCTCCAGTAATAAGGCGGTGCCATTGCCAATTTGCCAACCAGGTTTGTTCGCGGCCAATGTGATCGGGATGCCCGTGTCTCCCGAAGAAACGATGGAAAGGTCGCGGAGGCCATGCAGTCCGGTAACAGTCGTCGAAAATGGACCCATTGCGCGTGGCAGCTGGCCTGGAGTGGACGGACTGGCATACACCCCACTGAAATTCGCATAACCAACTGGCTGACTGTATTGGTCATAAACCTTGCCGGAACCGGCGGAAAGATAGACTTCGTCGCCTCCGACCTGCCGGGTTGTCCAATCGCCGGGATTACTGGTGCTGCGATCTGTCGCTCCCTCAGGCAACTTAGTATCGAAGACATTACTTGGCGCGGCTGCAGCTATCAACCGTACGTGAACAGGAAGCGTCTGATCTTTCCAGCGCAGCTGGTCAAAAAGAATACTGATCGACGTCTCACTGACACGTACGACGTGGCCATCCAGCTTTGTTCCCTGGGGCAGGTTGATGTCAGCGCCGACAGGCACAACCTGTAGAAGCTGCGCAGTAACCGATTGACCCAACCGGACGTTGTGAACTTTTAGAGTTCGGTTGATGAGAACCGGAAGCGTCGCGCCCGGTGGAGGAGGAGCCAGTCGGTTAGTGGATCTGGCATAGACCGGAGCGGCGACGCTGAGGATGAGAAACGCAATCAAGCATCGCATGATTTCTCCCTTCACTGCATTAGACGCATTGGCGCAAACTGGCGCATCTTCTTTGTTAATTCGATTGGTTTTTTCCAGGAATCGTGGGCTGATGCCGCTAAGTTACCTCGCCTGGTAAAGTACCGCCTCCTGCGGTCCGAGTTGCAGTTCGAAGCCGTCCTGCGTGGCGGCAGCAGGCGCCCCGCTGCCGGTGAGCGGAGACAAGGTGGAGCAGCCGGCGAGTGCGGTATCCGCAAGTGGAAGGCGGATGGTGCGGGTCTGATTGGCGTTGTTGATTGCTACGACGATGCGATCTTTTCCATCGCAGCCATGGGAAACGTCAGCCGCTCGCAAGAAGGCAAATGCGGTGGGATCTTCATCGAGCACGTCCTGCTGCTGGCCCGACTCCAGTGACTCATGCTGGCTGCGAAGGTGCAGCAGCGTGCTCACCCAATGGTGGACTTCCTCCTGTTCCGGTGTTCGCCCGGAAGATTGAAAGGCGTCCTGCTGGCCGTCGTGGAATCCGCCCGGGAAGTTGCGGCGATTGTCCGGGTCGTCTCCGCCACGCATGGCGATCTCATCGCCGGAGTAAATCTGGGGCATGCCGCGCAGCGTGGCAAGAAGCGCGAAGGCCATCTTCAGTTCTGCGATGTTCGCGCCAGGCTCGCTGAGAAAGCGCATGGTGTCGTGATTGCCGAGAAAGGTGATGAGGCGCTCCGGGTGCGGATACAGCTGATCCTGGCGAAGGATTTCTTCGAGCTTGGTCATCGGCTCGTGACGAATGATGACGGAACGCAGCGCGAAATAGATGGGAAAGTCGAAAGGCGTATAAAGCCCAGTGTCAATGCCGTTATGCGCCGCTCCTCCGGCAAAGTAGGAGGTGATGGTGGGATCGCCGTTGAATACTTCGCCGACGGTAGTGAGCCGGGGAAAGAGATCTTGCAGCTGAGTATGGAATTGCTGCCAGAAGGCACGATTGACATACGGAAACGTATCGATACGAAGGCCATCGAGACCTGCCGTTTCAATCCACCAGACCGCGTTTTGAATAAGGTAGGTGGCAACGACAGGGTTTTCCTGATTCAAATCGGGCAGGGCGTTCGCGAACCAGCCTTCGGTGACGTCGCGCCGTTCAAGCCACGACGAGTGTGGGTCGGGGAGGGACTTGAAGTCTCCCTTGGCGATGGTGTGATGTTCCAGCGTGCCGTGGAACCAGTCCGGCAGGGGAGGGTCGGCAACCCATGGATGAGCTGGACCGACGTGATTTGGCACCGTGTCGAGCACAATTTTCATGCCGCGCCGATGCAGGGCATCGGCCAGATGCCGATAATCGTCGAGCGTGCCGAAATGCGGATCGACAGCATACATGTTGGTTGCGCTGTATCCGTGATACGACTGCGGAGACGGCACATTTTTGTATACGGGAGTCGTCCACACCGTGGTGACGCCCAGGGACTGAAGGTAGTCGAGATGCTGCTCGATTCCCTTGAAGTCGCCACCGTGCCAGCCTCGAGGTTTTGCCTGCTCTTCGGCAGAGCCGTCGTTGGAGGGGTCACCGTCGGCAAAGCGGTCCGTCATGATCAGGTACATCACGTCCGCAGATGAAAAGCCCTGGAAGCCGGCGGTTGACGGCTTGCGCTGCTGCAGCTGGAAATCGGTTTCCGCTTTTCCTGAAGCATTGGATAACGTGATGTGCAGTGTCTGCGCTCTCGCGCCCGCGGTGCGCAACCACACGAAAAGCCAATGTCCGTTGGGCGAGCTCTGCGTCTTCTCAATAGAGATGTGGCTGCCGCTAACAGTAACGTGCGCTTCAGACAGATGCTCTCCATGAACGAGAAGCATAGGAGACGGCATTGCAGTCCACCAGTTTGGCGGGTCAATTTTGTCGATGATGGGCTGGCCGGTTTGCGCCTGGACGGAGGAAGAGGCGCTTATCAGGGCTGCGGCGAAAAGAAGAGCAAAATACTTCCACTTCATAGAAATTCTATCCTCGAAAAAAGCGCCACGCCGGATGAGCCGCCGTGGCGCTGATCAGTCCAGAGCCGGTTAGAAGGTGAACCGCAGTGCCAACTGAATTTGTCGCACCGAATTGTACTGCAGCCCTGAAATTAAACCGAAGTTCTGGTCATTCAGGTTGCCATCTGGATTCGAGAATTGTGGCGTGTTGAAGATGTTGAACGCCTCGGCACGGAACTCTGTATTGACGCGCTCCGTGATCGGGATGTTCTTCTGCAGGGCGAAATTTACCGCCTTATTGCCAGGACCGTGCAGGATACCGCGCCCTGACGTGCCGGGAAATGTATAGACGCCGTTGACGTTCGCCGGCTCAGCAAACGACGTGGTTGTGAAGTACGGGTGGATAGCGCTGTGCGTGATGATGGCCGGTGCTACCAGATCCGCAAAGTTCGTCGGAGTGTTGTGTGAATCAATTACATCGAACGGTGTGCCCGTATTCAGCTGCGCGATCATGTTCACCTACCAGCCGCCTACGGCGTAGTTGACGGGCTTGGGAACGCTGCCCAGGAACTGACGGCCATTGCCGAAGGGCAGATCATAGAGCGTGCTGAAGTTGAAGACGTGCCGCTGATCCTGATAAGAGTTGCCCTTGTTCAGTTTCAGTATGGCGCTGCGTGTTGCCGGGTCGATGAAGACCTGGTTCGATTCGTTGCCAATCGGCGAGATCGAATCATCGGTGGTGTGCGACCACGTGTAGCTGGATGTGGTCGTGAGTCCCTTGGTCAAGCGGTGTTCGAAGTGGAGCTGCAGGCCGTTGTAACTGGAGACGCCGGCGTTGTTGTTCACCGTCGCGTTGCCGCCGAGCTGAGGATAGAGACGAAAGCCGTTCGCGTACCCCAGAAAACCAAGGGGCTGCTGGTTAAGGTTGTAAGTCGTGGTGAGGTGAGTGGCGCGTGTGCCCACGTACGCCATGGTGAAGGCAGACTGACCAACCTGCTGCTGGATCTGCAGGTTCCACTGTTGAATGGTCGGAGTCTTGTTGTTGGGCAATTGTGCAATCACGCTTACGTTCTGCGGATTCGCAATGTTAACCGTGCTGGTGGGCGGGGGCAGTGCAGCCGTGGCCAGCGTGTTGTCGTTGTTGAACGCCGGGCCCTGTCCCGAAAAGGTAACGCGATTGCCGGTGTTGGTGGCATAGGCTGATGTTCCGTTGAAGTCCGGATTATTGCTGAGCTGGTTGCCGATGCCCCCGCGATCAAGAAAGTAGAAGATGCCGTAGCCGCCGCGCAAGACACTGTTGCCGTTTCCGAAGAGGTCATAGGCGAAGCCGACGCGCGGAGCAAAGTTGTTGGTGTTGGTATTCACCTGGCTGCGCGACTGTCCGTTCTGTCCTGCCACCAGCAGCTGACCGGTGTTGATGTTGAAGTTCGACTGTTCGTTGTGGGCGGTGTAGGGATAGGTATAGAGGTCGTAGCGCAGGCCTAGATTCAGAGTCAGGCGCTTGTTGACTTTCCAGTCGTCCTGCCCAAAGTATCCCGTCTCCCAGCTATAGGTGTCGAAGAAATCCGAGCTTGCTCCCAGAGAGTAGTTGGAGAAGCCGACTAGAGCCTCGGAAGCGTCGTATCCGGTCCAGTTTGGATCACCGCTGCCCGCACTGTTGAAATTGAAGAAACCCTTTGAGTCGTTGCCCTGGAAGAAGTTCACTCGCCGGTCGAGGATGTTCGCGCCGAACTTGAAAGCATGCGGGCCGTGGTTCCAGCTCACCGTATCCAGTCCCTGGGCCGTGTATTCCTTTACCAGGTACGGTCCACCATCACCGGTGTAGGAAAGCTGGGAGTTGTTGTCGCCAATGAGCGCACCGCCGCTGGTCAGCTGGTTGCGATTGGCATTCACAATTCCAAGGTTCTGCGACACTGGATCGCCAAAAAATGGTGGAGTGTAGCCAAACTCCGGACGAACGTAAGCGATGCGGAATTCATTCAGCAGATTGGAAGAGATGTCCCGGGTGTAGCTGCCTGTGATCCCGCGCGGGTGACTCTGGTTTTGCCCGGAGGCGAAGCCTGCCGGCAGGTTGGGAAAGAGCGAGGTCTTTGTAAAGTTGTCCTGGCCGTAGCTGTAACGGACGAAAAACTGGTCCTTCGAGGTGGGCGTAAAGTCGAGGCGCACATCGAAGTCGTTAAACGATGTGATCTGGTGCTGGATGGCCTGGTAGTTTCCCTGGATCAGGTTGGGATTGGTTGGAGCAGGGAAGGCGTTGAAGTAGTTGATCGCTGCCTGGTTCCAGCGGCCCTGGGGAACGATATTTCCGGCGAAGGGCTTGCACGTGATTGGGTCGTAGATTTGGCCAGCAGAGGTAGGCGCCGATTGACCGGAGGTAATCGCGCACTGGGGCACGGTGGTCAGATTCTGGTTGGCGGCCGAAAGCAGTTCGCTGAAGTTGCCCTGGCGCATCAACGCGGTTGGAACCGTTTGGAACGAAGGCGCGAGGCCGGTCTTCTCGCGTAGGCCTTGATAGTCACCGAAGATGAAGAGCTTGTTGCGGAGAATGGGCATGCCCAGGCTTCCGCCGAATTGATTGCGGATGAAGTTGGGGAATTTGGAGAAGTTGGCTCCAAGGAACTGATAGTTGGGGTTGGCGTCAAACTCGGAGTTGCGCAGGAAGTCGAAGGCGGAGCCGTGTATCTGGTTGGTGCCGGACTTGATCGAGGATTCGACGATCGCGCCGCCGGCGCGTCCGAATTCTGCCGGCGCGACGCTGGTGTTCACACGAAATTCGTCAGTCGCGTCGATCGGGGTGAAGAAGACGATGGTGTTGACGAGAGACTCGTTGTTGTCGGTGCCGTCAAGAATGAAGTTGTTGGCCTGAGGACGCAATCCGTTGACGGAGAGAGCTGCGCCGCCGGAGTCGCTGTAGCGGAAGGTCTCGACGTTGCCGCCGGAGCCGTTTGCCTGGTCGCCGGGGTTACCGCGCGTGACACCCGGGGTCAGCAGCGCGAGACCGGTGAAGTTGCGGCCGTTGAGGGGAAGCTGGGTGACCTGCCGTCCTTTAATAACCTCACCGGTTGAGGAGCTGGCCAGGTCGATCAACGACGAGGTATCGGTGACGGTAACGGTCTGGCTGGCCGTGCCGACCGGCAGTTTGAGATCAAGCGCCCTCACCTGGGAAACATCGAGCGTGAACGCCTGCTCGACGGAGGTGAAGCCTGCCGCGTCTACCTTGATTTTGTAGTTCCCGCGGGGAAGACCGCTGACCGTAAAATTTCCGCTTCCGTCCGATGTCGCCGTAAAGGTGGCGCCCTGGTCTGTGTTGGTTATCGTAGCCGTCGCATTAGGGATGACTGCCCCCGTCGCGTCGGTCACCGTACCTTGAATGCGCGCCGTATCCGTCTGTGCATAGCCGGTATGCGTTAAGAACGGAACGACTAATAATGCAAAGGTTATTCTGGATAACCATTGTCTAAACATACGTGTAGCCTCCCAAAGTGAAACCGTCGAAGCCCCGCGCCTCGTCAAAGTGTCGGGGCTGCTTCGGGCCACCAAGAACTTCAAGTCCTGGAATGTACGACTGGCAATGCACAGCTCGTAGAATTTACATAACGCGGGCATCACCGTATAAATTATTTATAATCAATGATATCCATTAATATTTCATCTCGAAGCTGGCACGCTTGAAGGGTGCGGGCGGAAAATAACTCCAGTGAGCGGAGGGAGAAAGCGGTAGGCGAGTGGAGACGGCCGAAAAAACGAGTTCGAAGATACGGTTTGGGTTGTTCGTGGCCGATCTGAAAACCGGAGAGCTCTACCGCTCTGGCATTCGGGTGAGGTTGCAGGCGCAGCCATTCCGGGTGCTGAAGGTTCTTCTGGAGAATGCCGGCGAGGTCATCTCCCGCGAGCAACTTCAGGAGCTGCTCTGGGGAAAGAACACCATCATCGACTTCGAGCACGGACTCGGTACAGCGATCAATAAGATCCGGGATGCCCTCGGAGACTCGGCCGAAAATCCAAGATTCATCGAGACTCTGGCCAAACGCGGCTATCGATTCATCGCGCCAGTCACCTTAACCGCAGTGCCGGGAGATGATCTGCCGATCGTTGCCAGCCCTGAAATAATAACTACGGTTGGGCCCATCCTGGCGGCGAAGAACATTCGACCATGGTGGGTGATTGTGATTTGCGTTGCAGCTGGACTCGGAATCGCCCTAGCCAAGTTTTGGATTGCAAATCGAAACCACGTCCAGCCGATACGAATTTCGCGCGTGACATCTTCAGGCGGGGTATCACCCGGAGACACTTTTCTCGAAAACTTGCCTGCTACTGCCACCGATGGAACCAGGCTCTATTTCTCGGAGTTGGAAAACGGGCGCACCAGGCTGGGCCAAGCGTTGATCGCCGACGGGGAGGCCTCATCGCTGACCTTGCCCGATGAAATTGTCGCTCCGCTGATTGGCGATATTTCTCCGGACGGGTCGAAGTTGCTGATTCGGAACCACATATCGGCAGAAGCCGAACAGTCTCTATGGATTGTGCCTACGCTGGGTGGGGCTGCACGGCAGGTTCCTGGAGTGCTCGCGCACGATGCCGAGTGGATGCCGGACGGGTCGCACTTCCTCTATGCAAATGGAGACACACTGTGGGTCGTGGGGGAAGATGGGCGATCGCCGCAGCGCTTTGCGGCTCTGAAAGGACGCTCCTTCTGGATGCGCTGGGCCCCTGACGGGAGGGTTCTGCGCGTGACCCTTCTTGATGCTGATACCCATACGACATCGTTATGGGAGCTTGATTCCAGCGGAAAGCATTCGCATGAGCTGCTCGCGGGCTGGAATACTCCGGCAAGCGAATGCTGCGGAAGCTGGACCGAAGATGGCCGCTACTTTGTTTTTCAATCTCGGTACGGCGGCGCCAACAATATATGGATGCTGGGCCCGGCCGGCCGGCCGGTCCAGTTGACGAACGGACCGCTGGACTACCGGGCGCCTATCACTGCCAGGTCCGGTCATCGCATTTTCTTCATCGGCACCGACACGCGCTCAGAGCTTCTCGAGTATTCGCGCTATGGTAGGAGCTTTGTCCCATTCGGGGAGACATTGCGCACGGCGAATCGGGTCACATTCTCGCGCGATGGGAAGTGGATGGCGTGGATCAGCAACGGGGGCAGCTCGCTTTGGCGCAGCCGGGTGGATGGAACAGAGCGAGTGCAGCTCACCGGGCCGTCGATGGAGGTCTTCATGATGCAATGGTCTCCCGATGGGCAACAGCTGGCTTTTATGGCCAGAGATCCGGGCCAGGTCTGGAAGATCTATGTGATCGGCGCCGACGGCGGAAACCTTCATCCATTGCTGAATGAAGATCGGAACGAGGCTGATCCGGATTGGTCGCCCGATGGGCGGCAGATCGTCTTTGGTCGCGTGCCGGCGCTGATGGGAGAAACGGCCGAGTCGAAGTCTCTGGTCTTGTGCGACACCGCAACCAGGAAGATCTCCCCCATTCCCGGCTCCGAGCAACTGTTTAGTCCACGCTGGTCGCCGGATGGTCGGTATATCGCTGCACTTTCGCTGGACATGACGCGCATCATGCTCTACGACACCGCGAGCCACACCTGGAAACAGCTGCTGCAACAAAGCGCCGCCGACCCCGTCTGGTCAGGCGACAGCAAATCTCTTTTCTTTCATTCCTACGTTCAGAAGAGCCAGACGATTTATCGAGTGAGTGTTCCTGAGGGCAAAGCGGAGCGTCTGACCGATCTAGAGGATCTTCGCTTCGCCGATGCCGTTGATTATCAGTTTGCCGGCGTCACACCGCGGGACGCTCCACTGGTTAATGCCAGCATGTCAACGGCTAATCTCTACTCGACTGATCTGGACAAGAACAGTCCGCAATAATCAACACGTGGACAGCGGAAATGGCCCCGTCAGGAGTGGTGCCTGAGCAACCTCCACTTCCTGCTCAGCGATCGATTCCAATACATAAGCACGCCGGTGATCGACAGCAGTGGCAAGGCTACGCCAAGTGTGGCCCAAAGCATCTTGATAACGAGTCCCCAGTCGTATCCGAAATGCAGGGGGCTCAGCCAGAAGATGAATCTTCCGCCCCAGGTGTCTGTGACGCCACGATGCCAAAGTGCGAGCTGTCTGCCTGTGGCTGGGTCGAAATATACATAGTCCATTTGAGTGAAATTCCGTGGAGCGCCCCGCGCCATCAGAAGAGTCAATGCACTCTTTTCGTCTCTTGGAAAGAATGCTCCTGCGAACTTGGCGTTTGGCGAGGATTGCTGCGCGTGATGGATCATCGCGAGCAAGTCTACCCATGGCTCTCCACTTCTCGGGGGGATGGTGAATTTGGGCGGATTGGCGGACGAAACCGAAGAGAAACGATTGACAAAAGACTCGATGGGCTTTGGCCAGACAAAGTAAATGCCTGTGAACGCCCACATGGATAGAATCAGTAGCGTCCAGAATCCCACGGCGCTATGAAGGTCGAAGTTGATCCGTCTCCAGCTTCTGCTGAAGTTCACCTTTAGTCCGCGTGTCCAGTGTTTCAGGCCTGCCCACCAGAGAACGGTCCCCGTTATGCATAGGAGCAATAGGAAGCCTGCGCCGATGCCATTCAGAATCTCTCCGACTTTACCGCCGAGAAGTCGAAAATGAAGGTCGATGATCCAGATCAGCCAGGATCGATCTGGATTGATATCTCCGACAATCTTCCCCGTACTCGCGTCGATAAAAACGTAACGAAATCTCTCTCCCTGGTGGACAAAGACCTCGAAGTTGTCGCCGGCCCGGTCTGGCAGGTACGCGGCAGTGATTTGATGGCCGGGATAGGCCGTCATCACTGTATCGACGATGGCGGGCAGGTCGACTGTTCGCCCGCCAGGCAAAGGGCTTGATGCGCGCCAGAGGCTGGAATAAGCCACATGTTCGAGCTCACTCTCGAAGACGAGAATGGATCCAGTAACCCCGATGACCAACATGTAGAGGGACAGAACGACACCGACCCAGAGGTGGACCTGGAAGATGGCCATGCGCCACCACAGCCGTTGCGGTTTGTCGAGAAACCCCATCCGTCGTCTTTCGTTTTCCCTTGACCTCAGAAATGCAGCTTGAGTGAAAGCTGCATCGAGCGCGCTCCGCCAACCTGGTAGATCGAGCTCAATCCGCCGAGCTGGCTGTTTTCTGTGGTGTAGGCCTGGCCGAAGAGCGGTCCATTGGCAAGCGAGTTGTAGATGGAGCCGAAGCTGGGATGATTGAGGATGTTATAGGCCTCGGCTCGGAACTGTAGCCCGACTCTTTCGGTGAAGGGAAACTCACGGCGGAGAGTGATGTCCGCCTGTACTGCGTCATATCCCCTTGCCGAATTGCGTCCGGCATCTCCCTCGATGACATTGCCGTTGGTGTCCTCTTTCTCTACGAAGGCGGCGGGATTGATTTGGCGTCCCGTTGCGACTTGCGAATTGTGAATATACAGCGGCTGGTCCGTGACGCGATCGGGATGGAAAGTCAAACCGGTGCCGGAGTCGCTGTCGATGGTCGTATTCGAGATAATATCGACCGGTAGCGCAGAGCGCGCCGAGACACGCGCATCAAGAGCCCAGTGTCTCAAAGCGTATGAGGTCCAGCTGTTCTGATACTGTCCGGGAATCTCATAAGAAAGAGCAGCCTGGAAGTTATTACGAATGTCGAAGTCCGAGGGGCCACGCTCCAGCTCATAGATAGTGAAGTTGCTGCTGGCGTTATCCAGTGAATGCGACCATGTATACGAAAGTAGTCCCTGGAAGCTGTGCGATAGCGTTCTTTGGAAGCGAACCTGGAGAGACTCGTAGTCGGAGTTGGCGCGATTCGTCGTCAGGTAAAGCCCGTTGCCGGAGACGAAGTTTGGATTGCCAAGCAAATTCGGACTATAGAAATTCTGTGTCAATAAGCGTCTCGATGCAGAAGCGACGTAATTAATGTTCAGCGTCTGCTGTTCGCCCAATTGCTGCTCGACAGCGGCGTTCCACTGCACTGTGTAGGGCGTTTTCAGATGAGGATCGAAGCCCCACACCGCGGCGTTGTA
>Ga0207045_1057_pt1:0-20000 | contig 25120 bp, 16 predicted proteins | sample Alteio_BWMinCont_69_FD_153299 | JGI IMG/M metagenome (GOLD analysis project Ga0207045, IMG submission 153299) | Enriched cells from forest soil in Barre Woods Harvard Forest LTER site, Petersham, Massachusetts, United States -... | ecosystem: Environmental > Terrestrial > Soil > Temperate... | reverse complement strand
ATACCATTCAGCCTATTACGGTTGTTTTTTCGATTCCTGAAGATAATTTACCGGCAGTGATGGAAAAAGTCATTCATGGCAACGTTTTAAAAACGGAGGCTTATGATAGAACGCAAAATAAATTACTGGATAGCGGCGTTTTGCTTACCGTCGATAATCAAATTGATCCTACAACAGGCACAGTGAAACTAAAGGCAAACTTTAGCAACGAAAATAATACCTTGTTTCCAAACCAATTTGTCAATGTAAAACTCTTGGTGGATACCCTCAAGTGTGCAACAGTACTACCCACCGCAGCCATTCAGCACGGTGAAAAAAGCGCATTTGTTTATGTGTTAAATAAAGATCAAACGGTTAGCGTTAAGCCGGTTACCGTTATTGCCACTTATGTAGATAATGCCGCAATTGCAGAGAAAACCTTAGTGGGTCAGTTAGTCGTGCTTGAGGGTGCAGATAAACTCACAGAAGGTGCGAGTGTAATATCTACAGAACAGAATAAACCCGTAACAGGGAAGGTCTAGTGAATCCTTCTCGCCCCTTTATATTACGGCCAATAGGCACATCGCTTTTAATGTTTGCCTTGTTTCTTTCTGGGTTATTAGCCTACCAATTATTGTCGGTTTCTGCATTGCCTCAAGTAGACTATCCAACGATTCGCATTTCTACTTTTTATCCGGGCGCTAGTCCAGATGTGATGGTATCGGCCATTACGGCACCGCTTGAAAAACAATGTGGTCAAATGCCAGGTCTTAACCAAATGAGTTCAACAAGCTCTAATGGTGCATCATTCATCACATTGCAATTTGATTTAAACCTCAGTTTGGATATTGCTGAACAAGAAGTACAGGCTGCGATCAATGCTGCAGGCACCTATTTACCTAAAGATTTACCAAATGCACCTGTTTATAGTAAAGTCAATCCCGCAGACGCCCCTATTATTACGCTGGCGCTTACGTCAAAAACACTCCCTTTGTCACAAGTTGAAGATCTTGCGGACACGCGTTTAGCACAAAAGATATCACAATTAAGCGGAGTAGGTTTGGTCAGTATTAGTGGGGGACAACGACCGGCGGTTAGGATCCAAGCAAATCCCACAGCACTCGCTTCCTATGGTTTGTCCTTGGAAGATGTGCGAGCCGTTGTCCTGGCCTCGAATGTTAATACCCCTAAAGGCAACTTCGATGGTAAAAGACAAGCGTTCACGATTAATGCGAATGATCAATTAGTGACAAGCAAGGATTATAAACCATTAATAATAACCTATCGGAATGGCGCGGCTGTTCGTTTGTCGGATATTGCAAAGGTGACGGATGGTGTTGAAAATACCAAACAAGCTGCATGGAAGAATGAAACGCCTGCCGTGATCCTGAATGTACAGCGACAACCCGGGAGTAATGTGATTGTTGTTGCCGATCGGATTAAAAATCTTTTACCCCAATTACAAGCGACCTTACCAAAGGCAGTGGATGTTTCCATATTAACCGATCGTACAACCTCTATTCGTGCTTCTATAAAAGATGCGCAGTTTGAACTTGTTATTTCTATAGCGCTTGTCGTATTGGTGATTTTTATATTTCTACGTAATTTGCCTGCAACCCTTATTCCCAGCATTTCGGTACCCTTATCTTTGATAGGGACTTTAGGCATCATGTATCTATTAGGGTTTAGTCTTAATAATTTAACGCTAATGGCGCTGACGATTGCTACCGGATTTGTTGTGGATGATGCCATTGTGATGATTGAGAATATTACACGGTACATTGAAAAAAAAGAAAAACCATTGGACGCTGCATTACAAGGCGCTTCTCAGATTGGGTTTACGATTATGTCGTTAACCGTCTCGTTAATTGCGGTTCTTATTCCATTGCTGTTTATGCGAGATGTTGTTGGTCGCCTTTTTAGGGAATTTGCCATGACTTTGGGCGTGACTATTTTACTGTCTGCCTTTATTTCCTTAACATTGACACCCATGTTATGTTCATTATTGATTCGTTATCGTACAGAAAGCGAAACCAGTCGATTTGAGCAATTTTCGGCAAAGCTTCAAGCGCGGGTCATTAAGCGCTATGGCGATTCTTTACAAGTTGTTTTTAAACACCAAAAGCTGACTTTAATTATCGTGCTAGTCACTTTGATGATAACGGGATTATTATTTTTTAGTATTTCTAAAGGATTTTTTCCTGTGCAAGATACGGGCATTATTCAGGGGATTTCTGAGGCGCCGCAATCCATTTCATTCTCGGCTATGTCAGAACGTCAGCAGAGGTTGGCAGAAGTGATATTAAAAGATCCTTCAGTTGAAAGTCTTTCATCGTTTATTGGGATTGATGCGACCAATACAACGTTAAATCGCGGTAGAATATTAATTAATTTAATACCGATAGAACAACGCAAGCTGAGTGCGAGTGACGTTATCCGTCGTTTGCAACCTAAATTGGCGAAAGTTTCGGGCATTACGCTTTATATGCAACCGGTACAAGATATCACGATTGATGATAGGGTTAGTTTAACACAATATCAATACAGTTTAGGATCGGCAAATCTTAATGAAGTGAGTCTATGGAGCACACGATTGGTGGAAAACTTAAAAAAAGAACCTGTGTTACGTGATGTTGCCAATGATCTGCAAAACCTAGGGTTGCAAAGGACTTTAACTATTGATCGCGATACTGCATCTCGTTTAGGCATTACCCCTTTGTTGATAGATAATATCTTGTATGATGCTTATGGGCAACGGCAAATATCCACTATTTTTACAGAATTAAATCAATATCATGTTGTGCTAGAGGTGTCGCCCGAATTACAAAATGGTCAGCAGGCATTGGATAATCTCTATTTAAATACTCCGACGGGAAAAGTGGTTCCCATTAGCGCCATCACGCAAATCTCCGAAGGATTGGGGCCACAGCTAATTAATCGTCAAGGACAATTTCCGGTTGCCAATATTTCATTTAATTTAGCGCCGGGGGCAGCGCTGGGTGATGCTGTAAAAGCGATTAATCAAGCGAAAGAAACGCTTGATATGCCGGAGGGTATCGAAACGAGTTTTGAGGGTGCTGCGAAAGTATTTCAAAATTCTTTGGCGAATGAAGGTTGGTTGATATTGGCGGCTATCCTGCTTGTTTATATTGTTCTCGGGACATTGTATGAGAGCTATATTCATCCTATCACTATTTTATCGACGCTACCTTCAGCGACTATGGGTGCTTTATTAACGTTATTATTGATAGGCGATGAACTCAGCGTGATTGCGTTGATCGGTATTATTCTCTTGATTGGTATTGTGATGAAAAATGCCATTATGATGATTGACTTTGCGTTGGAGTTGGAACGTGTACACCATAAGTTACCGATAGATGCGATATATGAAGCCTGTTTATTACGATTTAGACCCATTATTATGACAACAATGGCTGCCATGTTTGGTGCGGTACCTTTGGCCATGGGATCGGGTATGGGTTCTGAATTGCGACAACCCTTAGGCATGGCTATTATAGGCGGACTTCTGGTGAGCCAAGTACTCACTTTATATACAACGCCTGTTATTTATTTAGCATTTGATCGCTTATCTCGGCATCTTCGAAATCAAGTCAGTAAATTTATACTAACCGAGGAACAGGGATGAACATCTCCGCGTTCTTTATTTGTAGGCCTATAGCAACCACGTTGTTAGTGTTGGGTGTTGCTTGTTCGGGGATTGTCGCTTTTAATTTACTCCCTGTAGCGTCACTGCCGACGGTTGATTATCCGACCGTGAGTGTACAAGCTTCCTTACCTGGGGCAAGCCCTGCGATTATGGCGACTTCTGTCGCAACACCTTTAGAACGGCAATTAGGTTATATTGCGGGTGTTACAGAATTAACCTCTGTGAGTACCTTAGGCGCAACACGTATTACTGTTCAATTTGATCTCGCCAGAGATATAGATGGTGCGGCTAGAGATGTGCAAGCGGCAATTAATGCGGCACGTAACCAATTACCTATCGATTTACCCGGGAATCCGACTTATCGTAAAGTAAATCCTTCCGATGCGCCTATTATGATTATTGCTTTAACTTCTGATATTTATTCTACAGGTCAGATGTACGATGCGGCTTCTACTATTTTGCAACAAAAAATATCGCAAGTGAATGGTATAGGACAAGTGATCGTGGGTGGGAGTTCTCTGCCTGCAGTGAGGATAGAACTTAATCCTACTATATTGAATAAATATGGCATTGGTTTAGAAACGGTACAGCATGCCATTAGTTCTGCGAGCGCTAACACACCCAAAGGTCAAATTAATCAAGGCAATCGTACGCTTAATATTATGACGAATGATCAAATTTTTAAGGCCGAAGGCTATCGGCCTATTATTGTTACGTATCGTAATAATGTTGGTGTTAGAATTTCCGATGTGGGAGAGGTCACCGATTCAGTCGAAGATTTACGTAATGCAGGATTGGCAAATGGTAAACCCTCCGTTGTATTGATATTATTTAAGCAACCCGGTGCCAATGTTATTAAAACCGTTGATCATATCAAAAAAATGTTACCCACGCTAAAAGCGTCTATTCCGGCCGCTATGGATCTCACGGTGATGCTCGATCGCACGACTACCATTCGCGCTTCATTACAAGATATTGAAATAACATTATTAATAGCGATATTTTTGGTTATCGCTGTTGTCTATGTGTTTCTTGGTAACGTGCGTGCCGCCATTATTCCCAGTGTTGCAGTGCCACTGTCATTGTTGGGTACTTTTGGCATCATGTATTTATGCGGGTTCAGCTTGAATAATCTTTCTTTAATGGCTTTAACGATAGTGACGGGGTTTGTGGTAGACGATGCGGTTGTCGTACTTGAAAATATTTCACGTCATATTGAAAAAGGCGTGCGACCGCTGCAAGCCGCATTGATAGGTGCCAAAGAAGTAGGCTTTACGGTATTATCCATGAGTCTATCATTGATTGCCGTTTTCATTCCCATTTTATTAATGGCAGGTATTGTTGGTAGACTTTTTCGAGAATTTGCTATTACCTTATCGATTGCAATTCTTGTGTCATTAGTGGTTTCACTGACCGTAACACCGATGATGTGTTCACGGCTCCTTAAACCAACAACAGTACAGAATGAATTGGCTATTCAAAATAGCATGCTGTTTCGTGTGCGGCATCGTTATAGCAAGACACTCGCTTGGGCGCTGACTCATCATAATCTCATGCTGTTTCTCACCTTTCTAACGATTGCGCTGACTATTTATATGTACATTATTGTACCTAAGGGATTTTTTCCACAACAAGATACGGGTAGAATTAGTTCATCCATTGTCACGCAGCAAGATATGTCTTTTCAGGCGACGAAAGAAAAGTTAGGGGTTTTTTCAAAAATTGTTCAAAGTGATCCCGCTGTTGACAATGTTGCTGGGTTTGTGGGGGGCAATTCCAGTGCGGGCGGAAATTCGGGATCGATGTTTATTGCCCTAAAACCGTTGGCGGTTCGCAAAGTTTCTGCTGATGCGGTTATTAATCGCCTACGAACCAAGCTTTCGGTTGTTCCAGGTGCCTCGCTTTATATGCAAGCGGTACAAGATCTCGTTATTGGTGCACGGCAAAGTAACGCACAATATCAATACACATTATCTGGCAATAGTTTGTCTGAACTAAATACGTGGGCGCCACGTGTCATTTCGTCCTTGCGTAAAATGCCGGGGGTTTCTGATGTTAATAGTGATCAGCGGAGTCAAGGTTTACAATCGTATGTTCATATTGATCATGATACTGCCGCACGCTTTGGCATTACGGCTGCTCTGATCGATGAGACATTATATAGCGCTTTTGGCCAACGACAGGTCGCTACTTTATTTACACCTTTAAATCAATATCATGTCGTCATGGAGGTTGCACCAAAATATTGGCAACGGCCAGAAACGCTAAACAATATTTATGTCACTTCGCCTGCTGGGTCTCAAGTACCGCTCTCTGCTTTTGCGAGTTTTTCGGAATCGAATACGCTATTGGCTGTCAATCACAATGGTCAATTTCCAGCGGTTACGGTATCGTTTAATTTGTTGCCGGGAATATCACTTGGCAAAGTCGTCGACGATATTAATGCGAAAATTAATGAAATGCACCTTCCCGCTAGTATTACAGGGTTTTTTCAAGGTACGGCACAAGCCTTTCAGCTTTCGCTCTCAACCGAGCCGTATTTAATTTTAGCGGCGCTGTTAGCCGTCTATATTGTATTAGGGATTTTATATGAAAGTATTATTCATCCGATCACGATTCTTTCGACGCTGCCTTCAGCGGGTGTGGGCGCTTTATTGGCCTTGACAATTACCCGAACAGATTTAACGATAATTGCTGTCATCGGTATTATTTTATTAATTGGCATTGTTAAGAAAAATGCCATTATGATGATTGATTTTGCACTACATCTAGAAAGAGCAGAAAACAAGTCTTCTCGCGATGCAATTTATGAAGCGGCCATACTGCGTTTTAGACCGATTATGATGACGACATTTGCCGCTTTATTAAGTGCGTTGCCTTTAGCGCTTGGAACGGGTGTTGGTTCTGAATTACGTCGTCCTTTAGGTATTTCGATTATCGGGGGCTTAATTTTAAGTCAAATGCTGACGTTATATACAACACCGGTGATTTATCTCACTTTAGATCAGTTTGCCATCTGGTGTCGTCGTCAGTGGAAGACCTTGATTTTAGATCGAAGCATCGCAGCATTACCAGGAGGTCTATAGTATTATGTACATAAGCCGTTTTCTTGTTATTGTTTCACTTGTATTGCTGTCGGCTTGTCGGGTGGGTCCCAATTATAGCCAGCCCAAAATTGAAGTGCCCGAAAAATATAAAGAAGCCAGAAAAGGCTGGAAGGTTGCAGAGCCAAGGGATGCATTAAGCCGAGGGGAATGGTGGCGGGTTTTCAAAGATCCTGAATTAAATCGGCTTGTCGATCAGGTCAATATTTCTAATCAAAATATTGCTATCGCTGAAGCGCAGTATCGACAAGCATGTGCATTCGTTAATGAAGCCGTTGCAGCTTATTATCCCACCGTGTCAGGTTCGGCTGCTGTAACGCGCCAAAAAACATCCTCTAACATTAATGTTGGAAGTGTGAGTAATACTAATGCCTCTGTACAAGGTAAACCGTTTACCAATTATATGCTTTCTTTAAATGCGACGTGGGAACCGGATCTATGGGGCGGCATTGGTCGTTCGGTTGAAGCCAGTCGTGCTGGATTTGAAGCGAGTGTTGCAGAAGAAGCTGCGGTTCGCCTTTCTATGCAAGGCTCTTTAGCGCAATTCTATTTTCAGTTACGCGCTTCGGATGAAAATCAAAAATTATTAGATGAAACCGTTGTGGCTTATCAAAAATCCTTACAATTAACGAAAAATCGCTATGCAGCGGGTGTCGCTTCGAGATTGGATATACTGTTAGCGCAAACACAGCTTGAAACCGCTCAAACCGCAGCGATAGATAATGGTATTAATCGTGCACAATATGAACATGCTGTTGCAGTGCTGATTGGAAAACCCCCAGGGGTTTTTTCCCTATCCTCTCAGAAATATGCACTGCTCCCACCCGCTATTCCGGTTCAATTGCCCTCGGCATTGTTGGAGCGTCGTCCTGATGTTGCTAAGGCAGAGCGCCTTGCAGCCCAAGCAAATGCGCAAATTGGTGTTGCAATATCCGCATTTTTTCCCACACTGACGTTGTCTGCAGCAGGAGGTTATTCTAGCAATACTTTTTCTAAATTATTTACGCAACCGGCACGATTTTGGTCTTTAGGACCAGCATTAGCTGAAACGATATTCGATGGCGGATTACGCAGCGCGGTGGTTGCAGCCGCTCGGGCGAATTATGATGAAACCGTTGCCTCATATCGACAAGTGGTATTAAGTGCTTTTCAGGATGTTGAAGATAACTTAGTGAGTTTGAGGCGTTTAAACGCCGAAGCCGTTGTTCAAAAAGAAGCTGTTTTAAGTGCCGAAAAAGCGTTGCAGTTTACGATGAATGAGTACAAAGCCGGTACGGTGGCTTATTCACAAGTGATTACGGCGCAAACGACACTATTTGCTGCAAAGCAAACAGCGATTACGATTAATGGACGTCGGATGGTGGCGGCGGTTGGATTAATTAAAGCGCTGGGCGGTGGTTGGAAAGCCTGTGATTAACGAAGGGGTCAAATCTAGACACCGTACTAGTTGGTTGTTCGACAAATTTTTATGAGTTTATTAATTAACTAGTACGGTGTCTAGATTTGACCCCATAGTCGGCGACCCTTGTCGTATAAAAATTTTGTTTTACTTCTGCATTAAATAAGAATAGAATGCCCAACACATGAAATGTTTAAGAACATCTTGAAAGAGATGTTCGCTGTTCTTTAAAAATTGAGATGGTACAAGGCACAAATAGCGATATTGAAGATCGAGAGATCAAGACTAGAGATCATTTAAGATTATATGGTCAAGTGAATAAGCGCATACGGTGGATGCCTTGGCGGTAAGAGGCGAAGAAGGACGTAGTAGTCTGCGAAAAGCTTCGGTGAGCTGACAACGAGCGATGACCCGAAGATATCCGAATGGGGCAACCCCCCTCACTTGTGAGGGATCCGTTTTTGAATACATAGGAAACGGAGGCGAACCCAGGGAACTGAAACATCTAAGTACCTGGAGGAAAAGAAATCAACCGAGATTCTGAAAGTAGCGGCGAGCGAAATCGGAAAAGCCCAGTTACTGTAAGCGATGTTTGTATTAGTGGAATAAGCTGGAAAGTTTAGCGAGACAGGGTGATAGCCCCGTACACGAAAGTACAGATATTGTGGGTAACGAAGAGTAGGCCGGGACACGTGGTATCCTGGTTGAAGATAGGGGGACCATCCTCTAAGGCTAAATACTCCTTACCGACCGATAGCGAACGAGTACCGTGAGGGAAAGGTGAAAAGAACCCCGGATAGGGGAGTGAAATAGAACCTGAAACCGTATGCGTACAAGCAGTGAGAGCTCTGCGAAAGCGGAGTGATTGCGTACCTTTTGTATAATGGGTCAGCGAGTTATATGTAGCAGCGAGCTTAACCTGAATGGGGGAGGCGAAGGGAAACCGAGTCTGAATAGGGCGCCTAGTTGCTATGTGTAGACCCGAAGCCGGGCGATCTATCCATGTCCAGGGTGAAGGTGGGGTAACACCTACTGGAGGCCCGAACCCACTAATGTTGAAAAATTAGGGGATGAGGTGTGGATAGGAGTGAAAGGCTAATCAAGCTCGGAGATAGCTGGTTCTCCTCGAAAGCTATTTAGGTAGTGCCTCATGTGGTCACTCTTGGGGGTAGAGCACTGTTTCGACTAGGGGGTCGTAAAGACTTACCAACCCGATGCAAACTCCGAATACCAAGAAGTGCAACATGGGAGACACACGGCGGGTGCTAACGTCCGTCGTGAAGAGGGAAACAACCCAGACCGTCAGCTAAGGTCCCCAAGTCATGGTTAAGTGGGAAACGAAGTGGGAAGGCACAGACAGCCAGGAGGTTGGCTTAGAAGCAGCCATCCTTTAAAGAAAGCGTAATAGCTCACTGGTCGAGTCGGCCTGCGCGGAAGATCTAACGGGGCTCAAACCATGCACCGAAGCTGCGGATCTAGATATTTATATCTAGGTGGTAGAGGAGCGTTCTGTAAGCTGTTGAAGGTGAACTGAGAAGTTTGCTGGAGGTATCAGAAGTGCGAATGCTGACATGAGTAACGATAATGCAGGTGAAAAACCTGCACGCCGAAAGTCCAAGGTTTCCTGTTCTACGTTAATCGGAACAGGGTGAGTCGGCCCCTAAGGCGAGGCAGAAATGCGTAGTCGATGGGAAGCGGGTTAATATTCCCGCACTTTTAAGTGCTGCGATGGGGTGACGGAGAAGGCTAGGCTAGCCATCGAATGGTGGTGGTGGTTTAAACGAGTAGGGAGTTTTCTTAGGTAAATCCGGGAAAACATTATCCTGAGACGTGATGACGAGTGTTTCGAAAGAGACACGAAGTAGTTGATGCCATGCTTCCAGGAAAAGCCTCTAAGCATAAGTACTTAAGAACCGTACCGGAAACCGACACAGGTGGACAAGTAGAGAATACTGAGGCGTTGAGATAACTTGGGTGAAGGAACTCGGCAAAATGGCACCGTAACTTCGGGAGAAGGTGCGCCTTTGGTGGTTAAGCCCTAGCGGTGTAAGCTACTGAAGGTCGAAGAAACCAGGTGGCTGCGACTGTTTATTAAAAACACAGCACTCTGCGAACTCGAAAGAGGAAGTATAGGGTGTGACGCCTGCCCGGTGCCGGAAGGTTAATTGAAGGGGTTATCTTCGGAGAAGCTCTGGATCGAAGCCCCGGTAAACGGCGGCCGTAACTATAACGGTCCTAAGGTAGCGAAATTCCTTGTCGGGTAAGTTCCGACCTGCACGAATGGCGTAACGATAGCCACACTGTCTCCACCCGAGGCTCAGTGAAGTTGAAATCGCTGTGAAGATGCAGTGTACCCGCAGCAAGACGGAAAGACCCCGTGCACCTTTACTACAACTTTGCATTGGACTTTGAGTGTGTCTGTGTAGGATAGGTGGGAGGCAGTGAAGTATGCTCGCTAGAGTGTATGGAGTCGACCTTGAAATACCACCCTGAGACACTTGAGGTTCTAACCTAAGTCTGTGAAACCAGATTGGGGAAATTGTATGGTGGGTAGTTTGACTGGGGCGGTCTCCTCCCAAAGAGTAACGGAGGAGCGCGAAGGTACCCTCGTCATGGTCGGAAATCATGATATGAGTGCAAAAGCAGAAGGGTGCTTGACTGCGAGACGGACAAGTCGAGCAGGTACGAAAGTAGGTTTTAGTGATCCGGTGGTTCTGAATGGAAGGGCCATCGCTCAACGGATAAAAGGTACGCCGGGGATAACAGGCTGATACCGCCCAAGAGTTCACATCGACGGCGGTGTTTGGCACCTCGATGTCGGCTCATCACATCCTGGGGCTGAAGCAGGTCCCAAGGGTATGGCTGTTCGCCATTTAAAGTGGTACGCGAGCTGGGTTTAGAACGTCGTGAGACAGTTCGGTCCCTATCTGCTGTGGGCGTTGGAGATTTGAGAGGGTCTGTTCCTAGTACGAGAGGACCGGAATGGACACACCTCTGGTGTACCGGTTGTCACGCCAGTGGCATTGCCGGGTAGCTAAGTGTGGAAGGGATAACCGCTGAAAGCATCTAAGCGGGAAGCCTGCCTCAAGATGAGATCTCCCAAGACTATAAGTCTTCTAAAGGCCCGTTGAAGACGACGACGTAGATAGGCAGGGTGTGTAAGCGCTGAGAGGCGTTGAGCTAACCTGTACTAATTGGCCGTGCGGCTTGGCCATATAATGCTTAAATGATTTTTCTGAAATGTACCATTTCAATACGCTTTATGCTTGGTGATAATAGCGAGTGTGACCCACCCGAATCCATCTCGAACTCGGAAGTGAAACCGCTCAGCGCCAATGATAGTGTGGGGTTTCCCCATGTGAAAGTAGGACATCGCCAGGCGCCATATTTGTCTGTAGGGGCGGACCACTGTGTCCGCCCTTACATGCGTAATCATTCGGAGAAGGTGCCCGTAGGGCGGATGAGGGTATATGACGAACCCATTATTAGAACCTGCCTTTAACACATTACCCATCTTTGAACACATCAAACCAGAACATGTTGAACCTGCTATCGAACACATCTTAAGCAAAAATAAAAACATTATTAATGAATTATTAGAAAATCAAAAAACCTATACCTGGGATAATCTGGTGATGCCTTTAGAAATCATAGGGGCCGAATTGGATGATGTTTGGTGTACGGTTTCGCATCTCAATTCAGTCGTAAATAATGCTGAATTACATCATGCTTATCAAACAACACTCGCCCATCTCACCGAATATCATACAGCTATCAGACAAAACAAAAAACTTTACCAAGCTTTTTTGGACATTGCTGAAAATCCAAATTATTCGAAATTAAACATCGCGCAAAAAAAAGTGATTGAAAACGGCCTTCGCAATTTTAAATTATCTGGCATTAATTTGTCTGAAGAGAAACGCGAGACCTTTAAGGCGCTGAGTGTGCGATTGTCTGAATTAGAAAGTAGATTTGAACAAAATGTTTTGGAAGCTACGGATGCCTGGTCTTTGAATGTCACCGATGTTAATCAATTAAAAGGCTTGCCTACAGCGGTATTAGAAGAAGCTGCATTAAACGCAAAAGATAAAGGAAAAACAGGCTGGTTATTAACGCTGGAACATCCTTGCTATATCGCTGTTATGACATACGCCGAAGACAGAAAACTCCGTAAAAAATTCTACACTGCCTATGCAACGCGTGCTTCGACGGTAGAACCATTTGCAAACCCAACAAAATGGGATAATGCGCCCGTGATGCACGAAATCATGAAAGAGCGAGCGCATGTCTCAACACTGTTGGGATTTAATAATTATGCTGAGTATGCTCTTCAAACACGAATGCTTAAAAAAACAACAGATGTAACGAATTTCTTAGAAGACCTGATTTTGCGTTTAAAAAAGGTTGCAGTTGATAATTTAGATGAACTCAAAACGTTTGCATTAAAAAACTGTCAATTAGACGCGCTTGAAGTGTGGGACATAGCCTATGTTAGCGAAAAAATGCTACAAGATAAATATGCGATTTCAGAAGAATTATTAAAACAATATTTTCCCGAAGAAAGGGCTATACAAGGATTATTTACGATTGTTAATAAATTGTATGGCATTCATGTCAAAGAGGTAGAATCCTTTGATAAATGGCATTCGGATGTGCGATTGTTTGGGATATATGATGAGAACAATATGCTATGCGGACATTTTTATACTGATCTGCATGCCCGTCCAAATAAAAGAGGCGGTGCTTGGATTTCGAATTGTAAAAGTCGCATGCAATATCCCGATGGTCAGCGACAATTACCCGTAGCCTATCTGGTTGCCAATTTTTCACCAAACCGAGCAGGAGAATCGGTTTTGCTAACCCACGATGAAGTGATCACTTTGTTTCATGAATTTGGACATTGTTTGCATCATCTTATAACAACAGTTGATTATCCGAGCATTTCCGGTGGGAACAGCGTTTCTTGGGACGCTATAGAATTACCCAGCCAATTACTGGAATATTGGTGTTGGGAAGAAGAAGCGCTTTGTTTATTTTCAGAACATGTTCAAACGAAAGAGCCTTTGACACATGATTTGTTTTTAAAATTAAAGGCAAGCAAAAATTTTCAGATTGGGTTAAGAACGATGCGTCAATTAGAATACGCACTATTTGATTTTGTCTTACATGAAACATTTAGTGCGGAACCCAGCGATAAGATGGATATACAAGAGATTCTGGATCGCGTCAGAACAAAAACAGCGGTCATGCCTACCCCTAAATTTAATCGCTTTCAAAATACGTTTTCGCATATTTTTGGAGGTGGTTATGCAGCAGGTTATTACAGTTATTTGTGGTCCGAAGTTTTAGCAGCAGATGTCTTTAATCAGTTTAAAGAAGATCACCAAGTTTTTAATAAAGAGGTTGCGAAAAAGTTTGTAGAAACGATTTTGTCAAAAGGCGGCTCGCAAGAATTTATGGATTTATTTATTGCTTTTCGTGGCAGAGCGCCCAAAATAGATGCATTGTTGAAAGAATATAACCTTTTATAAGAAGAGGAATCCGCTGTTAAACCTAAAGCATCCAAGAGAGCAAAAACATAGAGCTCTAGGGATCAGGGTTGACATTTTAGCCGCTAGTAGCTACGTTAAAATAATGAAGCTGCAAAGCATTAAAAATATTGCATATACACTAAATTTTATGTTTTAAAAACAAATACGTTTTTAAAATAATGACCAGGAGCACTGCGATGGAAAGAAAAACAAAAGCAGAATTGAACATAGATGCGACAGTATTGATTGAGAATTTAAGCAATGGAGCATATGAAAAAACTCCGGATGATTTGCAAAACCTGAAAATTAATTTCATTACTGATGCTGATACAGAATTTGAGACGATCATAGCGTTATTACAGGAGAAAGAGCTGTCTCGTCACGTCAGAAGTTTGAAAGTTCGTGGTGACAGAGATGAGTCAGTAAAGCTGTCAAAACTGTCATCGAATATAGGGACTTTGACTGCGTTGACATTGCTTGATGTTAGCGCTAATCAGCTGACAACGCTTGCAGGTATAGAGCAGTTGCAGGCTTTGACGGCGCTTTTGGCTCCCGGAAACCAGCTGACAACGCTTGCGGGCATAGAGCAGTTGAAGGCTTTGACAACGCTTGATGTTGGCTATAATCAGCTGACCACGCTTGCGGGTATAGAGCATTTGAAGGCTTTGATAACGCTTGGGGCTGTCGGGAACCAGCTGACAACGCTTGCAGGCATAGAGCAGTTGAAGGCTTTGAGAATGCTGTATGTTAGCTATAATCAGCTGACAACGCTTGCGGGCATAGAGCAGTTGAAGGCTTTGACAACGCTGTATGTTAGCGATAATCAGCTGACAACGCTTGCGGGCATAGAGCAGTTGAAGGCTTTGACAACGCTTGTGGCTAGCCATAACAAGCTGACAAAACTGCCTATCAGTTTAGGAAATTGTGTCGCATTAGAAAGGCTTGAAGTTTCGGGGAATCCACTTACTCCCCGTACTATTGAGGAACTCAGAACGCAATTTTTGAACCTACAAAAAGCTTATCGCAGATCCTCTGAAATTGAGAATTTACTTGATGACAGTATGAATGTGCCGCCAATGATCAAGGGCATAATATTCGAATACGATAATATCCCGATCTCCGAAAATGCTGAGTTGAACAGTCTTGCTGCAGAAGAGTTGGATATATTGAAAAAGAGTATCTCAACTGAAAAAAATAAAGATGCAAAAACACAAAAGAAAATAGACGATGTAAAAATAATTACAGGCTTGTATGAGACGATCAAGAAGGATAGTTTTGAAGAGTTTCAAAAACTATTATCCGAAGCGCAGAGTATGTCTGTTAATCTAGATATCAAAACCGGGGACGCGGGATATACGCTATTACATGCAGCAATACTAAATAATGCCTCCAGTGAGTTTACAAGAGTATTGTTGAAAAATGGGGCAAATCCAAATCAACCGGATAGAAATGGATTGACACCTGTTGCCACTGCTGCTGTGCGAGGTAATCACGAAATTTTAGCAGTATATCAGCGGCATGTCCCGCAGGAAGGGCAGAAATTTTTTGTGCCAATAACGCTTGAGACATGGAAAAATGCGGCAAGACTATACAACAACATTAAAGATGAAAATCCGAATGGGGAGATTAATTACAAAGAAGTGAGAGACATTCTTGATACGGTGTTAAAAGGCTTGGGAATTGTTTTGGATCAGCCTACCAAGCCGGCGCCATTGATAATTCATACACCAAAAGAAAAACCTGATAACGCTAGTGAACAAAAAATACAGAAGGAAGATCCGCCTAATAATAAGAAGATTACGCCGTAAGATCAAGGGGTCAAGTCTGGACACGGACAAAATATTTTTTAAAAAAATTGAATTGGGTTTTATCTTAGTCCATATTTACGATTTTTTCTATAGAATTTGTAAATCCTCAATCGGAAAATGAATAACACCTGCTTCATCTGCCTGATGCAGAAAAGTTTCGCCAGAACACCACGCATGTCCGTAGATAACCTCGAAAGTTGCGGGTAGCAAGCCGTCTGTCGCGCGATAATGCTCATACGCGTTAATTAATTGATCTAAAATACCTTTGGGACTCAGTCCAATGGGTTCTTGTCTATTAACGTAGTTTTCTCCAGTATCTTTGAGATCTTGAATAAGACCCATTAAATTCTGGTAGGTTAGCGTTATCATTTCCATATCCATGACCGGATCAAGCAATTGCGTTTGAATGAGTATGTCGCCAATGTGATGCATGTCCACAAAGTTATTCACATGTGTGTTTTGATCAATGGTTGAAAAACTTTCGCGAAGTTCTTGTAAAGTGTCAGGGCCAAATGTCGAAAATAACAATAATCCTTCTGGTTTTAAAACACGCCGAATTTCTGCTAAGACTTTTTGCGGATTATCAAACCAATGAAAAATACAATTAGAAAAAACAAAATCAACACTCTGACTTTTTAGCGGCAAATATTCGCCGTCTCCACAAACAGAAACATGTCGCGCCAAATTGCGTAGATTAGCAAATTGCAACATGCTTTCTGCGATGTCTAGTTTTACAATATGGGCTTTAGGATATTTTTCGGTTAAGTGTGGGGCAAAAAAACCAGTCCCACTGCCTAAATCCAATATCACATCCGGATCTAATTTAATTAAATCGAGACGATCGAGTAAACGCATCCCCACTTCTTGGTGTATGATAGCGGCCTGATTATACGTGTGCGCAGCGCGACTAAAATGCCGCGCGAGTGCTAATTTATGTTTGTGAGCGTTTTGTAGTAAATTCATAGGATAATTGTCGCATGTTAAAAAAACTAGAACAATGGTTATTTCCATTTATTTGTTGTTTTTGCGAAGCCTATACCACCAGCGGGCAAGATTTATGCTCGGCTTGCAAAATAGCCTTGCCCTGGTCTAGCGATCGGTGCTTTAAGTGTGGGCTGTATTTAACCCCCGGAATCGATTCTATTGATTGCGAAAGTTGTAGAGAGCTACCCCCAAAATTTGATCGCCTATGTGCGTTATTTAGCTATCAGCCACCGATTACGAAATTGGTTATGGGATTAAAGTTTGGTAAAAAATTGGCCTATGGTCGCGTCATGGGCGAACTGTTAGCCGAGCAAGTGGAATCACGATGGTATCAAAATTTTGAGTTGCCTGAAGCGATTGTTCCTGTGCCATTGCATATTGATCGCCTACGAAAACGGGGATTTAATCAAGCGTTAGAATTGTTATGGCCGGTGCATAAACAAACAGAAATCCCCGTTGTATTTGATGCTTGTGTGCGTGTTAGAAAAACAACAGCGCAAGCGCAATTAGATAAATCACGCCGTAAGCGAAATTTAAAAAGCGCTTTTCAAATTGTAAAGCCAATACCCTTTGAGCATGTTGCGATTATGGATGATGTGGTCACCACGGGTAGTACCGTGAATGCGCTAACGCAGGTTCTAAAAGAAGCGGGTGTTACAACGGTTGATATTTGGTGCATCTGTAGAGCATAATAGAAAAAATGATATGTCAGACTTGTCCGCTAGCGAAAAGAAAGCTTTAAGTCAGATGGTCGAGAGTAAGATGTTACGAGATTACCAAAGTGTTTTCGTCTTCAAAAACTGCCTCAATTGTTGGCGCAAATAACAATTTTTTGGCCCAGGCCATTAGCGCATCAGTATGTGCATTTTTAATTTTATCCAAGTATTTTTGGGGTATATCGTGAAATTTAACACCTAGCTGAGAAACTAACATTTCACTTTCACCAATTACTTTCCCCTTTTCGAGTCCTTTTCGGATCCCCACACGCTCGGCGGTTGAAACGTAGGTCATTTTGCTTTCCTCCTCAATTTTTTCTATCGTCTCGGTGTATTCTAACTCAAACTCTGGTGGTAGCGCTATTACCCAATCTATAAATTTAAATAGTGCCAGCAAATCCTGTTCTTTCCAATCTTTTGCATACAGCCGTTTGCTTAGATATATCTTGGTTTTCAATCTTGTCGCTGGACTTTCTGCGTTCATTACAGCCAGTTGTGCCAAAATAACTGCGGCAAAAGGATTAGAGGAAGCTTCTAATTCAGGGATTCTATCTTGGTAATCCAAAATTTTAATAATGGGAAAGCATATCTCCACAGTTGTGCCCCAAAGTTCTTCCTTGTAAACATTCGGCCGCCAATTTTTATTGCTATCGAGTAAAATTGCTAAACTGGCAATAGATTTTTTGAAGAGATCACGCAGACGGGTATTATAAGTAAACATGCGTTCGGGCAAGCTTGATTTTGAACTTCTTTCAACTTCGATATGCAAGAGTATACAAGCCGCACTTCCATTTTTAAGATAAATTTCAACAAGCTTGTCAGCAACTTTCTGGCCAGTTTTGGACTGTCGGGTAATTTTTGTTAATTCTTTATCCAACATTTTGTACCCTTTGTTCCAATCGATTTCAGGGTATTTACTTGGCCAGCAGTAGGCGACAAAATTCTGGAAATAAAGATCTAATATGTCTTTCCATGGGCCGTCGAATTCTGGTTTGTGTTTTGCCATCATTATGTTCCATAAAAACGGATTGCGATAATTATTTATAACATTACAAAATTGATTAGAACATCCGACAAATAACGGATAACCTTATTATTCCCCTCTGGATGACGGAGAGAAATAAGGTATCAGTCGTGGATACGAGTTTTCTGTGTTAAGTAGTAATAAACACTACCGGCTTTTTTCTTTTTTAAGATTTCCCAGGTATCGGGCAAGGTTAATAATTCTATGGGGACATCCGATTCGAAATAAATGAGTGTGTTTATTGTAAACCACGTTTGATTTTCGAGTAACGCAAAGCACTTTGGCAAGGCTTTTAAGGCATACGGCGGATCAACAAAAATAATATCGAAAGGTGTGGTCAGTTTTAAAGGCTGCGGGAGATGTTCTGTCAGCCAAACAAGCGCATCTTTTTCCTGTATTTCCATGGCATCTGCTTTTAAGTGCTCTGCGTTTTTACGAAGCATTTCATAAGCCTCGCGATTTTTTTCTAGGCATAGTACATAAGCTGCACCGCGCGATAAAGATTCAAATCCCAATGAACCACTGCCCGTAAATAAATCGAGGCATCGTGCATCGTGAATATAGGGCGCTAGCCAATTAAACAGTGTTTCGCGGATGCGATTGGGCGTTGGACGTAATCCCGCAACCGTCGGAAATTGAATTTTACGACCACGCCACTTCCCTGCAATAATGCGGAGTTCGTTTCGAATCAAGGCGATGTTGTGGCACCTACAACAATTAGTCCCAATTTTTCTGGGTTAATACGGCGCATAAAAGCCGATTTGATTTCAGGGATTGTGACAGCATCCACTTGTTTCTGATACGTTGCTAACGAATCAAGAGGCAGCTGATAAAAACCTAGGCTGGATACGACATCGGTTATTTTTTCATTGTTACTAATTTCTACCGGAAAAGAACGCGTAATGGCTTGCTTGGCCTCTAAGACTTCTTGTTCCGTAGGACCTTCGCTGATAAATTTCGAAAGGGTATTTTGTAATACCGTTATCGCTTCTTTTGTTTGACTGTTCTTTGTTTGTAATCGTATTACAAAAGGCGCAGGTTTTTGTAGCTGAAGCACAGCACTAATAACGTTGTAAGCTAATCCGCGTTCATTGCGGACTTCGTTAAACAGACGAGAAGTTAAACTGCCACCGCCCAAAATATAATTTCCTATTAAGAGTGGAAAATAATCAGGATCATTTTGTACGGCACAAGGTTGTCCTGTTAGCACATGGGTTTGTTCTGTTGGAAAAGAAATATTGACGTTAGTAGCTTCTGTTAAAGCTTCGACATTTGGAAGCGGTGCAGCTGCATTTCCTGTAGGCAACTTTTGAGCAATTTGGTTGGCAATATCGGTTGCCTGTTCTTTAGAAATGCCGCCGACAATCGTAATCGCGGCATTTTTGGCAACAAAATACTGTTGATGAAATTGCAACAGATCAGCTTTTGTAATCAAAGTAACGCCCTCGATGGTCCCACAAGCGGGTTCTGCATAAGGGTGGTTTTTGTAAAGTGCTTTAAAGAAAGCCTGGCTTGCGACCGTATTGGGTTGTTGTAAATTTCGTTTCAGCCCAATAAGTGTTTGGTTTCTTTGGGTTTCTATGTTGTTTTCAGGAAAAATTGGGCTTGCGATCAGATCCGCATATAGCGCGATCACGGGGTTTAACAGTTTTGGATCGGTTAGAGAGCGCAGCGCAATGGTAGAACGATCGCGATCGACGTCAACATTAAATTTTGCGCCAGCATCATCAAATTTTTCAGCAATCAGATCCGCATTCGCATTGAGGATACCTTGGTCTAATAAATGAA
>Ga0207045_1056_pt1 | contig 25358 bp, 17 predicted proteins | sample Alteio_BWMinCont_69_FD_153299 | JGI IMG/M metagenome (GOLD analysis project Ga0207045, IMG submission 153299) | Enriched cells from forest soil in Barre Woods Harvard Forest LTER site, Petersham, Massachusetts, United States -... | ecosystem: Environmental > Terrestrial > Soil > Temperate forest >... | reverse complement strand
ACCGGCACCAAACAATCATTGAACAGCAACTCGACCGAAGGCGACGACCTCTGCCCCATCTTGTCCTCATGCCGCCCGATCTTAAATCCCCGATAACCCGGTTCCATCAAAAAGGCCGAAATCCCTTTCCCCCCAGCCGACGGATCCGTCTTCAGAAACACCAGAAAAACTCCCGCTGCCGATCCGTTCGTCACCCAGGTCTTCGTCCCATTAATCCGGTAATTCTCTCCCTCGCGCACCGCCGTAGCCTGAATCCCCGCCGCATCCGACCCCGCGGCCGGCTCCGTCAAACAAAACGCCCCCAAAATCTCCCCCGCCGCCAGCCGCTTCAAATAGCGATTCTTCTGCTCTGTATTCCCAAACTCCAACAAAGGCGGCTGCACCGCCGAATTCGTCACCGAAAGCGCCGTCGCCATCGCCGCATGCACTCGCGCCACTTCCTCGATCATCAGTACATAGGAAATCGTATCCAGCCCCGGCCCGCCCCACTCCTCCGGCATCAACATCCCGCAACAACCCATCTCCGCCAATTTCCGAATCGCCGCAGCAGGGAAGTGCTCCGTCCGTTCCCACTCCTTCACGTGCGGACGCACCTCCACCTCCATAAACGACCGCACCGTCTCCCGGATCAACCTCTGATGGTCGCTAAGCCCAAAATCCATACGCCAATCCTATTCCCGCTCTTCTGGCACAGGCATTCCTGCTTGCCCTGAGCTACGCCGAAGGGCCTGTGCTATTGGGTTTTTCGTATTCCTTTGCTGTCATCCCGACCGGAGCGGCCGGCATTTTCTTGCGCGCCGCTAGCGCTGGCCGCGGACTGGAGGGACCCAGGCAATATTTCAACTCGTTCTCAAACTCTATTTTCTCTTCCTCCTCCCTCGCAATCGATCTCCAGGCTTCTCCGCCGCTTTCCCCGTCTTCAACTCCTCCGCCTCCCGCTCATCCAGCAATCGATATCTCCCCCGAGGAATCCCCTCGACCGTCAACGATCCCAATCCCACCCGCATCACCTTCTCCACCGGATGGTGCTCGCGAAACATCAAATTCCGCAACTTCTCCAATTTGGCGCCCTTCGTCCGCACCTCATACCAGTAATTCGTCACATGCCCGCGGCTGGCATCCGGCTGCCGCAAAGTCTGCATCTTGATCCCAATCTCTTTTCCCAATCGGTCCAGATCCGACAGCGTCAGCATCCCCTTAATCTTCACATGATAAACCTGCTCGAGCCCGTCCCACTGCTTCAACATCCTCGCCGCCAAATCCCCGTCGTTAGTTAAAAACACCAATCCCGTAGCGGCATACTCCAGATTTCCCACCGGATAAACTCTCTCCGGAAATCCCCGCAGCAAATTCCGCAAATTCTTCCGCCCCTCCGGATCCGCCAGCGAAGAAACCACCTCCGCCGGTTTGTGCATCAGCATATAAACCACGCGCCGGTCCGTTCCCTTAATCGTCCGCCCCGCCGCCTCAATCTTGTCCTTCTCCGGGTCGGCCTTACTGCCCAACTCCGTAACGACCTTCCCGTTCACCACCACCTGCCCGGAAAGAATCAGCTGCTCAGCATGCCTTCGCGAAGCAATCCCCGCCCGCGCAATAATCTTCTGTAATCGTTCGAGCATTGTCCTGGGTTCCTCAACATACTGTCTTTGTAGCGGCCGCCTTCCGAGGTGGGCGACGTTTCTTATCCGAGGGGTGACCTACCCTTTGCGCCTTTTAGAAAGGGCAGGCACTTCCCCCACTCATATTCTTGTTCAGCAAAGAAAAGAGGGTTGCACAAATCCCGACGAACGTACCCGCGTAAGCCGTCTTACTCCCCGGCCACAGTCGTCTTCACGCTAGGTGGCGGCGGATCTTCATCCAATTGGCCCGACGGCATCCCTTCGGCTGTAGCCAGCGCTTCATGCTCCCGAAGCTCTTCCGCCTCGGACAGCTCCCGCTCCACGTGCGCAATCGCCTCCGCAGCCGAAGCATGCGCGTGCCCGCCCATCTCCCGTGGCACAGGGACTCCTGCCTGTGCTTCCGTGTTGGCAACGTCTACCTCCGGATGCAACTCCGCCACCTGTTCTTCCGTCACGTCACCAGGAGAAATCCCCTCATCCGTCCCCAACGCCTCTCGCGCCAACGCCTCAAACTCCTTCAAACTAGGCAACTCATCCAGATCGCTCAACCCAAACCGCATCAAAAACTCTTTCGAAGTCTTATACAAAATCGGCCGCCCCATCACCTCTTTGCGCCCAGCCGTAGTAATCAATTTCTTGTCCAGCAAAGTCGAAATCACGCCCGAAGTATTCACGCTCCGAATGTCTGAAATCTCCGGTGCAGTCACCGGCTGCTTGTACGCGATCACTGCCAAAGTCTCCAGCGCAGGCATCGAAAGCCGCAAGGGAGGCCGCAGCGACTTGATAAACCGCCGCACCAAATCATGATGCTGCGGCTTCGTGTACATCTTGTAACCGCCCGCCACCGCCCGAATCTCAATCCCGCGCTCTTCCGCGGCATACCCGGCCACCAATTCATCTAACGCCGATTGCACCGCCAGTTTCTCTTCGCCCAAAGCCGCACTCAATTGGTCGATCGTAGCCGGCTCGTCCGCGGCATAAATAATCGCTTCGAGTGCAGCCTTGCGTTCTTCAGTAGTCATTTACGCGCTCATTCACCATTTGCGGGGCCACCAAATGATACACCATCCCTTTTGAGTGCGGCAGCGAAGTTGCCGCTTTTGCACGCGCAACGCATCCATCAAAAGTCGCTGTTCTGCCTGGACTTTGTAGCGGCCACCTTCGGCCTGGCCGAGCGTTAGAACATCCCCCGAGTGCGGCCGCCATGTGAGGTGCGTATTTTGCATCCCGAACGACTTTACGGGGCCGGTGCCTTTAAGCGCCAAATTCACCACCGCCCCATCCAATTCCCTCTATCTCCCGGCCAACAACTGGCTCAACTCCTTCACAAACCTCTCATTATCCAACTCCGTCTGCACATGCACCAACGCCTCCCCCATTCCCGGCCGCTCCTCCTCCGTCCAAACCAACGTATTCCCATACCCAGCCGTATGTGAAATATCCATATCCATATACAAGCTCACTTCCTTCGTGATCACGCCAGGATCCAGCCAAGCCACCGCGGCCAACTCATCCCACAAATACTCCTCATCCGAATACTTCCCGATATAAGCCGCCGAAGGTGTTCCAGCCGCGGCAATCTTCTGAATCATCTCGTTCGTCATCCGTGTCTTCACCGAAATATCCACCGTCGTCACCGTAATCTTCTTCCACGGCGCGCGCAGCACAATGTGCACCGCCTCCGGATCCCACCAGAAATTAAACTCCCGCCGGTTCTCCGTCTTCCAGGCCAGCGGCACTTCCGGCGCAATGCTTCCGCCCATCACCACCAACTCCTGCGCCAGTTCCGCCACCCTGGGATCCAGCATTAGCGCCAGCGCAATGTTCGTCATCGGCCCGCCTGCATAAATTGTCACCTCGTGCGGATACTTGTGCACCATCCGGATGATGAAGTGCACCGCATCTTCCTCCTCCGCCTTCCGAGTCGGATTTCCTTCCGGCAGATCCGGCACCTCGTACGGTCCATGCACCTCGCGCACAAACTTTCCCGTCCCATTCTTCGTCCACGCACCCTGGTAGCGCACTTTCCCATACAACTTCGACCACCGCGCAATCTCCTCCCTGCTGTTGACCAGCGGAAAGATCGCCCCCGGATACACCTTGATCTCCGGATGGTTCGTCAATTCCAGCATCCGCAGCGTATGCGCCACCTCCTCATCCCGCCACTGGTCCCCGCTCACAATCGTCAGTCCCAGTACCTCCGCCTGCGGAGCCTGAATCAACGCGAGCATCGACTGCTGGTCTGTCGTAGCCGGTCCCCGCGCATCCTGGTCCACAATGATTTTTCGCTTCGCCTGCCCCTTAACCGAACCTGCTCCCATCAAAGCCAAAAAACCAAGAAAAACTGCTGCGCGGCGTATCATTCGAATCCCCCCGTTTGACAACAACACCTCTGCCACTCCATTTCTTCATTGCGCGGATGAAAAAAGGGCAAACAGACGATCTGAAAGCTGACGGCTAGGAACGGGCAAGCAGCGACCGATCCCCACGCAGCTTACTGTTTCTATTGCCGGCCTTTCAAGCGGAAACCATTCTCCACCCGGCGCTCCTAAATTCTCCTCATCCCGCAACAAGAATTCCTCTTGTATTCAATCGGTTTAATGTAAGCTATTGCCACCCGCGATTCCACCCGCGGCTACCTTTCTGACTACGAGGCCTGCCTATGTCCCGGTTTCGCTCCGCGCTCGTGCTTTCCTTCGCGCTCGCCCTCTGCTCGGCATTTGACCCAAACGCACATGCGGATGATTCTCCCTCCGTCCCGGTTTTTCTTCACACCGATTGGCGCCTCGAATCTTCCTGCAAGCTCAGCGCTAAAACTGAAGCCATTTCGCTCCCCGGTTTCGACGATTCGAAATGGCACCCCGCCATCGTCCCCGGCACCGTCGTCGGCTCTCTCGTCGCGGACAAAACTCTTCCCGATCCCAACTACGGAAAGAATCTCAATTCATTCCCCGGCGCTTTTACCAACAACAAAATTCAAGCCGCCAATCTCGACATGCCTGCCAACAGTCCTTTCCGCTGCTCCCACTGGTTCCGCACTGAATTTGCCACACCCGCCGCTTATGCCAACCGAGCCATCTGGCTCCATTTCCTCGGCATCAATTACCGCGCCAACATCTGGCTCAACGGCAAGCAACTTGCCGACCGCAGCGAAGTCGCCGGCGCCTATCGCGCCTATGAATTCCGTATCGGCGAACTTCTGAACAAATCCGGCAAGAATGCCCTCGCCGTCGAAGTCTTCTCTCCCGAAAAAGATGATCTCGGCCTCACCTGGGTCGACTGGAATCCCACTCCGCCCGACAAAGACACCGGCATCTGGCGCGAAGTTTTTCTCTCCTCCAGCGGCGACGTTACTTTGCGGCATCCTTTCGTAAACTCCAAGCTCGACTCCGCTTACCGATCGGCGAAGCTTACGCTTTCCGCCGAACTCCGAAATACCACCAATCATCCGGTCCAGGCCGTCTTCCACGCCGATGTCGACGAGATTCATTTGAGTCAGCCCGTGGAACTTGCCGCGAACGATACCAAAATTTTCCGCTTCACACCGGAAGAGTATCCACAACTAAAATTCAACGAGCCGCATCTCTGGTGGCCGGGTGGTAGCCTTTACACCGCTCATTTTCGAGTGGACGTCTCCAATACCCCTTCCGATTCCGTCACTCTGAATTTCGGCATCCGCGAGGTCACCTCCGAACTCACCGAAACCGGCGGTCGCCTCTTCACTATCAACGGCAGGCGCGTCCTTATCCGCGGCGCCGCCTGGGCTCCGGACATGCTGCTCCGTTGGGACTCCAACAAACTCGATGCCGAACTCGCCTACGTCAAGCACATGGGCCTGAACACCATCCGCCTTGAAGGGAAAGTTGATCGCGAAGAATTCTTCGACAAGACGGACAAGCTCGGCATCCTGGTCATGCCCGGCTGGATCTGCTGCGATGCTTGGGAACACTGGAAGAAATGGACGCCGGAAACAAAAACAATCGCTGCCGCCTCGATGGTCGACCAAATCTCCCGCCTCCGCAACCATCCGAGCGTCTTCGTCTGGCTCTACGGCAGTGATGGCCCGCCACCCGCCGACATCGAAACCATGTATCTGGACATCCTGAAAAATCTCGAGTGGCCGAATCCCACCATCTCCTCGGCTTCCGAAACTCCCACCAAGGTCACCGGCAAGTCCGGCGTAAAAATGACCGGCCCCTACGAATACGTTCCCCCGGTGTACTGGTTCACCGATACAAAAGCCGGCGGCGCCTTCGGCTACAACACCGAAACCAGCCCCGGCCCCGCGATCCCCATCTTCATCCAACGTATCGCCTTCGCCCGGCGCCAAAAACAAATTCGTCTCCACCGCATACTGCTTGGTATAGAGGTCGTAATACCGCCCATGCGCCGCATAAAGCGATTCATGCGTTCCGCGCTCCAGAATATTCCCCTCCTGCACCACCAAAATCTGCTCCGCCCGCCGAATCGTGGACAACCGGTGCGCAATCACAAACGTAGTCCGCCCGCGCATCAAATACCGCAGTCCCTCCTGAATCAGCGCCTCCGACTCCGAGTCCAAACTCGAAGTCGCCTCATCCAGAATCAAAATCCGCGGGTCCGCCAGGATCGCCCGCGCAATGGACACGCGCTGCTTCTGCCCTCCGGAAAGTTTCACGCCACGTTCGCCCACCACCGTGTCGTACTTCTTCTCATAATTCTCCGCAAATTCATCCACCCGCGCGATTCGGCAAGCCTCCATAATTTCCGCCTCGGTAGCACCCGGCCGCGCATACGCCACGTTCTCCCGAATCGACCCGTCAAAAAGGAAGGTCTCCTGCAGCACCACGCCAAGCTGCGTCCGATACGAACTAAGCTGCACCGTCGAAAGGTCCACGCCATCCACCAGAATCCGCCCCTGCGTAGGCGTATAAAACGCCGAAACCAGCCCAATGATCGTCGATTTCCCCGACCCCGACGGCCCCACAAGCGCCGTCACCGTTCCCGGCTCCGACACAAAACTCACCCCGTGCAAAACTTCCTTCGCCGCCTCATAGGAAAAATGCACGTCCTCAAATTCCACTCGCCCCGCAATCCGTCCCAGCCGCACCGTCCTCCGCGGGTCCTGATCCTCCTTCGCTTCATTCAAGATCTCGCGTGTCCGCTCCAACCCAGTAATCGCCTCTGTAAGCTGCGTCCCAATCGCCACAATCTGAAACACCGGCGCGATCAGCATTGCCAGGAAAGCCGAATAAGAAAAAAACATGCCGATCGTCATCTGCCCGGAAATGATTCTGCGCGCGCTCAGGTACATCACCACCGCGCTCACCAGCCCCATCAACATCGCGCCCGAAAGGCTCATAATCGAAGTCGCCGTCAAAGTCTTCAGCACGTTGTCCAGCAACCGCTGCGCCCCACCCGCAAAGACGCTCTCCTCATGCTCCTCCGCGTGATAGCCCTTCACCACGCGCACCCCGCCCAGCGACTCAGTAAGCCGGCCAGTCACCTCCGCATTGATTTTGGGCCGTGCTCGAAAAATGGGACGAATGGTCGAGAAAGCCTTGTTGAGAAACAGCGCGAATAGTATCAGTACCCCAAACGCGACCAGCGTCATCACCGTATTGATATAAAGCAGCACGCCCATGGCGAGCACCGCGGTCATCAAACCGCCGACGAATTCCACCAGCCCCGTGCCGATCAAATTCCGCACGCCTTCCACGTCGCTCATAATCCGGGAAACCAGCGCCCCCGTTTTGTTCGCGTCGTAAAAACTCACGGAAAGCCGCCCAATGTGCGCTTGCACCTGCTTCCGCAAATCCGTGATCATCCGCTGTGCCGACTTCGACAGCAGTTGCGTCAACGCAAAAGAAGAAAGCCCCTGAATCAGCGTTGCCGCAATAACCGTCAGCACCAGCGGGAGCAGCAGCTTCTGCTGCTTTTTTCCAATCACATCGTCAATCAGGTATTTTGTCGAACCTGGCAGCACCAGCCCCGCCACCCGGTTGATGGCCATCAATCCAATCCCGAGCAGCAGAATTCCCCGCCGTGGATGGATCAGCGCCCAGATTTCGGGCAGCGAACTCCAATTCACCTTCTTCTTGGGCTTCTTGTCCGCAGCTTCGCCAGAACCCGATCGGCCAGACGAGCGTTCTCCGGAAGCTCCCTTAACGGCCGTTGGTGTGTACGTTGAGCGTAGTGACATAGTCCCCAGTGTTCGCTGTGAAGGATACCTCTTCGATGCGCGAATCGCCACGGAATGTACGCACCGCAGCCATTAGTTGTAATGGATATTCGTGTAAACAAAAATGTGTGGCCGACCCGAAGGCCGGCCACTACACCGAACCTAGCGGTACGCCTCTGAAACGCCGCAACCAGTCCCAACGTGCCCGTTGACTCGGCTGTTTTCTTGCCACGTCGGCGCCATGGGGCGGGGTCTGAGGTAAGATACGTCATCAAGAAGCCAGAAGGTTCGGGGGTGGCGGATGAAACTTCTGCAACGGGCACAGTTGGGATTGCTGGCTGGCATCATGGGCGTGTCCGCGTCCGCGGCGCAATCGGCGGCACAACAAGCAACATCGAACGTGGAGGGAAGAGTCGTGCGCGATCCGGGTGGAGATCCCATCCGGAAGGCGGTTGTTCGACTTCTGGCCATCGGTGCTGACTCGCGCGTCTTTACTGGGACGGCGACAGAAAATGTGCCCGACGAAGCCGAAGCGATTGAAGGAGTGGTTAGCAATTTCGCAGGGAGCGATGGCCTTGACGAGCGCCAGAACTACACGGCGGCGACAGACGCTGAGGGACGATTCAAGTTCGAGAAGATACCGCCGGGAAGCTACATTGTGTCTCTCTCACGGGATGGATACGTACCGGCCGAATCGAAACCCCGCGGAATGATGATTACCGTGGTCGAGGGACAAAACCTGCCGGACCTGACGTACAAAATGGCTACCGCAGGCCTGATTGCCGGCAAGATCGTGGACGCCGATGGCGACCCGATGTCCGGTCTAACGGTACTGGCTATAGCGAAAGATCAGGGACGCTCGGGCGTTGGCGGCATGTTGACTACCTATCTATCGATAGCTGGCGTTGCCGGGAAGTTGCCTGGAATGGCGACGACCAATGACTTGGGGGAATACCGCATCGCCGGCTTGCGGGCCGGGCAGTATTTGGTGATCGCTCGACCGAGAGGCAACGCAGCACCTCCACCGGCTCCAGGGAACAAAGCCCACCCGGGTGAACGCCTGGTGTATGCGCCGACGTACTATCCCGGAGTGCTCGACGAGAAGCAGGCGAGCGCATTGCAGGTGGTTTCAGGAGGTGCGGCGACAGCGGATTTTACCTTGCTTGTGCATCGCACATATCGGGTGAGCGGAATCGTAAGCGGCTTGGTCGATACAAAAGGCTCACTCATTCTTCTGATGTCAAACAGCGGCCGCCCGCAACAGCAGCCACTGGGAGAGGGAGGCAAGTTCGAATTTCCCAGTCTGGAACCCGGAACGTATATTGCTCAAGTGGTTGAGCTGTCTGAACGAGCCCAGCAAGGGGGACCAAAAATGATGACGGTCCCGACTCCGATTGTGGTGAGCGGTTCCGATCTCATCGATTTGGTGTTGCAGCCGTCCGCTCAGGGGACGGTTAGCGGCAAGTTTCGGGGGGAAAGCTCGGACAACGTTGACTGGAAGCAGATCACGGTCTCTCTGGTGCACGTGGCGGAGGCAGGAGAAAACCCTGCCGAGAACGGGTTGTTGAGCTTGTTTCAACGAGGTGGGTCAGCCGCTGTCAAGGAAGACGGAACATTTGAAATCAACGATGTGGCTCCGGGGAATTACCAAGTGGCCGTCTACACCCCTTCGGAAAAATATCGCGATTGGTATCTGAAATCTTTGCTGTTCGCCGGGCGCGAAGTAGCCGACACCGGATTCGCAGCAATCGGCGAAACGTCCCTTGAAGTCGTGATAAATGCAAAAGGCGCGTCGATCGAAGGAAAGGTCACAGATACGACAGGAAAGGCCGCGGCGGACGTCTTTGTCGTGACCCTGCCCAGCTCGGGGAAATTGGCGCGTCCGGACTCGTATCAAACGGGGAAGACAGATGCCACCGGGAGTTTTTTCCTACGCGGGTTAAATCCCGGAGAGTTCGCGGTAGTGGCTCTAGAAAACCTCCAGGGGGACACGCGAAGCGCTGACTTTTATCAGAAATATGGCAGCCAGGGCGCGAATGTCAGCTTGGCGGAGGGGGAGAAGAAGACCGTGACGTTAGCGCTGGCCGCAGCCGATAGCAAGCGGTAGAAGAAAAATGCCTGTCTGCAAGCGCCGGCATTGTTCTGCAAAGACACCAAGGGTCATTTTGCCGGAGAAACAACGCCAACCTTATCCACGCCGCTGCACGCGATGTACAAGCGCCCGTCCGATGTCGCCGCCATGTTGCGAACCACTCCTCCGCCCGAGGGAATCTTCGCGCTCGCGAAAGTCTGCGTCTTCGGATTGAACTGCACGATCGTATTCGGATGCACGCCAGACTCGCTGTACCAGACCATCCCATCCGGAGTGATCGCAATCCCGTAGGGATTCGACTCCGCCCCGCCAGGTGAATTGAACAATTTCACGCTCCCCGCCGTAGTGTTCAGCGTTCCCAGATGTCCGCTCTTAAAATCCGTGAAATAGACCGTGTCGTCGGCGGCAATCGCCAGCCGCCGTGGCCGGACGCCATCCGGAAGCGGGTACTCCTTGATCGCCAGTGTCTGCGGATCAATCGAAGCCATCTTGTTCGTCCCAAGCTCGCAGAAAACCGGCACGCCCTTGCTGCTGATCTGAATTCCATACGGCAGCGCCGCCTGGGTGGGAACTTCCTTTAGCTCAATTTTCCCGCTTTTCGGATCCAGCCGGCCCACCATGTTCCCGCCCTGTACGGTAAACCACAAAATTCCCCGCCCATCAAACACTGCCGTGTGTGGATCGTCAGCTTTCTCAACGGGCATTTTGTATTCCGTCACCTTGCCCGTGCGCGGGTCGAGCTTCCCGATATACCCGCCAAAATTAGCGGTGAACCAGATGTTACCGTCCTTGTCCGCCACCAGACCGTGCGGTCCGGAATTCTTGTCCGTGGCCAGGGGATATTCCTTGAAGTCGCCGCTGTTTGGATCAAGCCGCCCGATCTTGTTCACCATCTGCTCGGTGAACCACAGTGCCCCGTCCGCTCCCACCGCAGGATCGTGCGGGTGCGCGCCCTTGGTAGGCACGGCCCACTCCTGAATCCTGACCTGCAGCTCGCTCACCTCAACTGAACTGCTCGCGGAGCGGTGGCTCGGCAAAGCAGCAGCGACGAGCGTTCCCAAACATGCAAGGCAAAGCAGCGCAAAGGTTCTCTTGGACATGGCGTCCCCCCTGTTTTATATCCCGATACGCATATGGACGTTTCACCGGGCCGGGCGGATACAAGCTTATGACAGCGCATCGTGGCTGCGCGAGTCTATAGCGCAATGTCCAGCCGGATGCCATAATGTTTCTAGGGTTCTTACCGGGTTCAAAGAGCCGCCAATTGCACCCTGCCTGGCGCAGGAAGCCCCGGAAGATTTCTGCACCGGGAGCAGCGGTATGCCTACCACGCATCTCAATCCCATGGGAACGAAAGAGTTCATCGAGCTCGAACAGACCTACGGCGCCCACAATTATCGCCCGCTCGACGTCGTGATCGAGCGCGGCGAAGGCGCATGGGTATTCGATGTGGAAGGGAAGCGCTACCTCGATTGCCTGGCGGCGTATTCGGCGGTGAATCAAGGGCATTGCCATCCGAAGCTCCTTGAAACACTCACTGAACAAGCGCGCAAAGTAACGCTGACCTCGCGCGCGTTTCGCAACGCCCAACTGCCGCTCCTCTATAAGGAATTGCACGATCTGACCGGCATGGACATGTCGCTCCCGATGAATTCCGGCGCCGAAGCCGTTGAAACCGCGGTAAAAGCTGCTCGCAAATGGGGCTACACGAAAAAAGGAATTCCCGAGGGGCAAGCGGAAATCATCGTCTGCGAGGGGAACTTTCACGGCCGCACCATCAGCGTGGTCAGTTTTTCAACCGAAGGGCAATACAAAAATGGTTTCGGCCCGTTCACACCGGGATTCCGTGTCATTCCATTTGGCGATGCGCAAGCCTTGCGCGCAGCCATCACTTTAAACACCTGCGGATTCTTGCTTGAACCAATTCAAGGCGAAGCTGGCATCATCATTCCGCCTGACGGATTCTTAGGCGAAGCGGCGGACATATGCCGCGAAAACCGCGTGCTATTCATGGCGGATGAAATCCAATCCGGGCTCGGCCGCACCGGCAAAATGCTCGCCTGCATGCACGAAAATGTTCAGCCCGACGTCCTGATTATCGGCAAAGCATTGGCCGGCGGATTTTATCCCGTGTCGGCAGTGCTGGGGTCAAAGGAAATTCTGGGCGTTTTTCAGCCAGGCGATCACGGCAGCACCTTTGGTGGAAACCCGCTGGCCTGCGCATTGGCGCGAACGGCGCTGCGCATCCTGGTGGATGAAAAACTGGTGGAGCGCTCCGCGGAGTTGGGCGCCTATTTCCTGGAAAAGTTGCAGACGCTGCGGAGCCCGGCGATCCTCGAAATTCGCGGCCGCGGGCTGTGGATCGCGATCGAATTGAATCGAGATGCCCGGCCGTATTGCGAGGCCCTGAAAGAAGCAGGCATCCTCTCTAAGGAAACGCACGATACGATCATCCGCATCGCCCCGCCCCTGGTCATCGAGCGCGACGAAATCGACTGGGCCTTCGACCGCATCGCCAAAGTCCTCGGCTAGCCTTAAACTAGCACAGGCTTTAGCCTGTGTTCCTGCCGCTTGAAATTGGCTACACGCAGGGCAGCCCATCCATCTCTGGGCAGCCACGTGTGCCAGGGACCGTCGCACAAGCACTTTTGAATTGATTGCGAACCGCGACGCCAGGAGCGGGATGATTTTTCAGTCAGCGGCAGGAACGGTTCGCCGCAGTTTTGGCGTGGGTTTCTCGAAATTCAGAACGCTGGTCACGAACTGGCTGAGCGTGCCGCCCAGATGCCCCAGAACGCGCTGCTTCAGCGAACTGTAGTCCTGCGTGCCGCAGAAGAGATCACTCAGCAGCTGCCGAAACACCGCGTTGCGTTGCAGAAACTGCACCATGCGCGTCGTGACCGAGCAGCCGAGGAACGACCCGCGATAAAATCGGCGAACGATCCGCGCCGCAAATTCCAGTTCCAGCGAAAACGAAGCCCGCACCCGCGAGGGATACAACTCCGGGCAGCCTTCGGCGATCGACCGCCCCAGCAATTCACCCGAGCGCATCGCGTAAAACAAGCCCTCGCCCGTTAGCGGGTCCACCCACGCGGCAGCATCGCCGCACATCGCCCAATTCCTGCCAATCACCGCGCGATCGGCAAGCGTGCGCACCTGCGGCGAAGGCAAGACGTGACTGTAGAATTTGGCGTTCTCTGTGGCAAACTTTTCCGCTGCGGCAAAGGAGTGCAGGTGCGAGCGAAGTTCGGTGCTGGTGTGCGAAGCCATGCTGCCGCAAATCCCCAGCGAAATGTGATCCGCCCGGGGAAACGACCAGATATAGCCCTCGAACTCCGGCAGAAACTTGATGATGATCTCTTCGGCCGATTGCGGCACGAAGTAGCCCTGGGTCATTTCCAGTTCATCCGCGGAGAGCGCCCGCGTGCCCGGCAGCATCTGGTTGCGCGCGCCCGATGCGAGCACCACAAAATCCACATTGTGCCATTCGCCCTCGACACAATAGCGCGGCTTATCGCTCGATGTGTCAATCTGTTGCACCCGGCGGTGATGCACTTCGCAACCCGCTTCACGCGCGCGGTCGAGCAGAAATCCGTTCAGCACCCGCCGCGAATAAATCACGATTGGGTGTTTCAGGTCCAGCTTGGCGCGCTGGTTCTCCGCGCTGATGATTTCCACGTGGCGGACTAATTTCTTCGGGTGGGGATTATCCAGCAGAAAAGGAAAGTGTTCGGTGGCTTTGTAGGTAAGCCCCCCGCCGCACGGCTTTTCCCATGCAAGGTGCTCATCAAAAATATTTACGGCGTGTCCCGCACGCGCGAGTTGCTCCCCGCACATGGCGCCAGAAGGCCCGCCACCGATGATGACAATCTCATCCATTTGTGCGTTCTAGTGGAACTATGTTCGCTTCTCCGGCTCAGGCGGGACAATCCAATTTGTGGGTGACCGGCGGCTCCTAGGACAAAGGAAAGAGCACCAGGCAAAAACCCGCTAAAAGTATAGCACCGAAGACCGCGGCCGCCGTGGCGGAAGCCGTCCGCCGGCGTACCAATCGTGCACCCAGCCGCATGAAGAGGAAAAAGAAGCCGAAGTAGGGCATCAGCAGCACTACCAGGATCTGGCCGCTGGCTAGCTCGAGGGTGCCGAGGACGAGCACCAGCCACGCCAACAGCAGGGCCAGGTAATCTAGGGCCAGCCGCTTGCGGGGCTCGCGGACCGGGCCAAGAAGAATTTCCAGTGCGTAAAGAAAGATAAAAGCGGCAAGGAAAAAGAGTGGGAAGCGCTCCCATCGTTCGAAGGTAAGCCACGAGCTCGTTATCGTCAGGTCGAACCACCCGGTAACCAGAAGGTGCAGAATCAGGCCGCCTGCCGCCGCGCTCAGCAGGACGCCGGGGGTGGCGGCAAACTTTTTCAAAGCAAGTTTCGGATGTAGCAAACAAAGAATTATGCCAGCCAGCAGGAAGTAGCTGGCCAGATAGTCACCCTCATACAGCCCCAGCACGTGCAAGGGGATGAAGTGGCGGAGCAAAAAGACCACCGCAAAGGAAACGAGCACTATCTCGGTCAGGAATCGAACCGTTTCGCGTGCACGCGGATCGCCCGGGGCTTCTTCGGGAGCAATCGTCGCCAGTTCCCGCAGAAACGGTCCGGACAGAAGCAGGATGCCCAGAAAGCCGAGCAGGCCCCCCCCCAAATAGAGCAAGCTGGGAAGTTGCGCGGGATTCGGCATGTTCAGCGCCCGCGCCGCCCACGCTTGCATGATCCGCGCCAGAACGGGGGAGAACAAAACGCTCACATGCGATTGCCCCGGAAGCGCACGAAACTGGATCGTCGGGTCCGTGTTGCCTGCCACCAGGTCCGCGGCGTTCGCCGCCAATCCCCGCGGTTCATACTGCCCGGCAGTGATCAACGTGTTCGGAAGGATCTGAGGCGAACTCTGGTACAGCAGTTTTTCCGGGGAAACGCCATGCTTTGCTTGCATGGGAGCCGGGGACAGTGCGATAACTCCCGCGGGACGGAACTCCGGCGCAAGGCGCAGGGCGATGGCTCCTCCCATCGAATGCCCGACGAGAATGGTGCGATCCGGCACGATCAGTCCGCGCGCCGACAATCCGCGCAGCAGCGAGCGCCCGCAGTCCTCCGCCTTCTCTGCCGTGAATGGACCAGGCGTGCGGCCGTGCCCGGGAAGATCCGGAACGTAAACCGTCAGTCCCAGCTCCGCAAAGCTGCGCGCCAGATACCGCATGATGTATTTGTTCGCGGCCAGCCCGTGAAACAGCACGATTGCCCCCGAATTCGCCGGCGCGTCGCGTTTTTGAATGATGGTCATGTCCGCGCGGCACGCGCCCGCAACCGCGTTCACGCGTTTTTCGACGTAGCCCCGCCCTCCCGCATAGGTCCACAGCACACCCACAATCAAAAGCGCGGTCCCGGCCAGCGCTTGCCAGATCGGTTTGCGATTCATGGGTGCAACACGCCGCGCCGGCAGTGTTCACGATCGGCATGATAGAATTGGAATTGACCCGGATTGGCGTGGACGTCGTCAGTAGCAAGCATGGAGACCCTTTGCACCCCGCAGTTTTAACTCTTGAGAAACTCATTTTGCAGTTTGGCCCGGGGAAACGCAACGGCAGGCGCGTGGTCTTCACCAACGGGTGCTTTGATCTCCTGCATCCCGGCCACATCCGGCTTCTTGAAGCGGCCCGCTCGAAGGGAGACGCGTTAGTCGTCGGTCTGAATAGTGACGAGAGCGTCTGCACGTTGAAAGGCACCGGCCGTCCCGTGATTCCGGAACAAGAGCGCGCGGAGATTCTAGCGAACTTTGAATGTGTGGACGCGGTGGTAGTCTTCGATGAATTGACCCCGCAAAAAACTGTTGCCGCGCTGCTCCCCGATATCCTGGTAAAAGGCGGCGACTGGCCGGGGAACCAGATCGTTGGACGCGAAGAAGTCGAAGCCGCCGGAGGGGAAGTGGATTTGATCGACGTCGTCGAAGGCTATTCGACGACGGAAATCCTTCGCCGTATCCAATCCATGTAGTGGCCGACCTTTAGGCCTGCCAAGTCGGCTGACCCAAGTGTCCCGCCCGTCAGCGGCGAACCTTGGCACGGTGACAAAAAGTTTTCTAAGAAGCATGATACTGCCCGCGGTTCGAGAACGATTGGAACGTCTGCTGCGCCACCCCTCCTTGGATGGTGCGTTGGGAGAACTACGCGCAGGCGCGGGCCTCGTGGGTCTTTCCGGCCTCCAGGACGTCGCCAAAGCTCTCTGCACCGCCTACTTCACCCACGAACTGCGCCGCCCAGCATTCTTTCTCACCGAAAGCAATCGCCGCGCCGAGGAACTCGCCGAAAGCGTCCGTTTCTTCGCCCAGATTTTCCCCGGGGTAGCCGGCGGCGTGGCGGTCTTGCCCGCGTTTGACAACCTGCCGTGGGATTCCCAACCGCCGCACGCGGACATTCTGGAACGCCGCGCGGCGGCACTCTACCGCCTCGCGAACGGCGAAGCTTCCCTGGTGGTTGCGCCGATGGCCGCCGCGTTGTGGCGCTATCAGGATCCTTACGTCTATTTGACGCTCGCGCAAATCCTCGCCAAGGATTCCGAGGTTTCCCACGAAACCCTAATCAAACACCTCGGCAGCATCGGCTACGCGCGCACGGAAATGGTGGACCTGCCCGGCCAGTTTGCCGTCCGCGGCGGGATCATCGACGTTTTTTCTCCCGAAGCCCTGCGGCCCGTCCGCATCGAACTCCTCGGCGACACGGTCGAATCTGTCCGCGAATTCGATCCGCGCACCCAGCGCTCCGTCGCTCCCGTCAACAAGACCACCATCCTGCCCCTCACTGAGTGGAGTGTCCCCGCCCCCGGCAGCCGTGAAGCTGAAGACTGGGAACCCGGGCGCTGGATGGGCGCCACCTCGGAAGCAGGTGGAAGCGCACTGTTAGAACTGGCCGAAAGCTCGCTGAAGCCAATCGTGTTCCTCGATGACCCGGTGGCGCTGCGCGAGGCCGGAAGGAAATTGCAGGAAGCCGCAACGGAAAATTACGAGCGCCACGGGCACGCCAATTCACCTGAAGTTGCGCACTACTTCTGGAGCGAAACGGACTGGGAACGCGCGTTGGTGAAAACTTCGCGTGTCGAGTTGGAGCAACTGAATCTCGCCGAAAACGGTGGCCAGCGTTTCGAGCTCAGCTCGCGCCCAAGCCCGCGCTTCCACGGCGACGTCGTGGCCTGCGTCGGCGACGTGAAGTCTCAGCTCGCTTCCGGCGGCACCGTCTACCTGACGGCGGCCAGTCTCGGCGAGCTCGAGCGCTACGCCGACATCTGCCGCGAATATGAAGTTCCCTATGTGCTCGGCGAGACCGAAGAAGCCGCCTCGGGTTTCACCGCCGAAAGCGCCACGGAAAGCGCGGCCCTGGTATTAGTGCGCGCACCGTTTGCGCAAGGCGTTTCGTTCCCCGAAGCGAAGGTTACGATTTACGGCAACGCGGATCTGTTCGACGTAACGCCGTCCGTCGAGCGCCCCAGCCGCAAGATTCGCACCAGCGGGTTTTTCGCCGATTTTGCGGAGTTGAAACCCGGCGATTACGTAGTGCACGTGGACCACGGCATCGGGCAGTTCGAAGGCTTGCGGCTGATCGAATCGGAAGGCCGCCGCGGTGAATTCATGCTGCTCCGCTACGTGGACGAGGCGCGGCTCTACGTCCCGCTCGAGCGCATGGACCTGGTGCAAAGCTACCGCGTAGTCGAAGGTTCGGAGCCAACATTGGACAAGTTGGGGGGCACCGCCTGGGCGACGCGCAAAACACGCGTCAGGAAATCGCTCGAAGACATGGCCGACCAGTTGCTCGCCCTCTACGCCGAGCGCAAGACCGCCGAAGGTTTCGCGTTTGCTCCTGACGGCGCCTGGCAACGCGAATTCGAAGACGCCTTCGAATTTGAAGAAACCGCGGACCAACGCACCGCCATCGCCGATATTAAGAAGGATCTGGAAAAGCCCACGCCCATGGACCGCCTGCTCTGCGGCGACGTCGGCTATGGCAAAACGGAAGTGGCCATGCGCGCCGCGTTCAAGGCGGTCGCCGATAACAAACAGATCGCGGTCCTCACGCCAACGACCGTGCTCGCATTTCAGCATTTTGAAACCTTCAAAAAACGCTTCGCAGCCTTTCCCACGCGCATTGAAATGCTCAGCCGGTTCCGCACCGCCGCCGAACAAAAAGTAATCCTCGCCGATCTCGAAGCCGGAAAAGTGGACATCGTCATCGGCACCCACCGCCTGCTCTCGAAGGACATAACGTTTCACGACCTCGGCTTGTTAATCGTGGATGAGGAGCAGCGCTTCGGCGTTGCGCACAAAGAGCGGCTGAAAGAAATGCGCAAAAACGTGCACGCGCTGGCCCTTTCCGCAACGCCAATCCCGCGCACGCTGCACATGTCGCTGGTCGGCTTGCGCGATATGTCACTGATTGAAACTCCGCCGCGTGACCGCCTGGCGATTCAAACGTCGGTGGCGCCCTTCAGCGAAGAGCTGGTCCGCCGCGCAATCGAAAACGAAATGGCTCGCGACGGCCAGGTCTATTTCATCCACAACCGCGTCGAATCCATCTATTCGCTCGCCTCGCTGGTCGGCAAGCTGGTACCGAAAGCGCGCGTTGTGGTTGCCCACGGCCAGATGGGCGAAAAAGAGCTGGAAGCCGTCATGCTGAAATTTATCCGCGACGAAGCCGACGTTCTCGTAGCCACCACGATTGTCGAAAACGGTCTGGACATCCCGCGCGCGAACACTATCCTCATCAATCGCGCCGACCGCCTCGGCCTCGCCGAGCTGTACCAGCTGCGCGGCCGCGTCGGTCGCTCGCACCATCGCGCCTACGCCTACCTCCTCGTTCCGACCGAAAAAATACTGTCCGACATCGCCCGCAAACGCCTCGCCGCCATGAAGGAATTCAGCGAACTCGGCGCCGGCTTCCGCATCGCGGCGCTGGACCTGGAACTCCGAGGCGCTGGCAACCTCCTCGGCCGCCAGCAGCACGGCCACATCGAATCCATCGGCTTCGATCTCTACGTCCAGATGCTTGAAGGCGCCGTGGCCAAGCTCAAGGGTGAAGAGTCCATGCCCGAGCTACGCACCACGCTCAGCCTCGGCATGGACGTGCGCATCCCGCAGGAGTACATCCCCAGCGAAAATCTGCGCCTCCGCACCTACAAACGCGTCTCCACCATCGCCACCGAAGACGAAAAGCAGGACGTGCGCAAGGAACTGGAAGACCGTTTCGGCGCCATGCCCAAATCGGTAGAAAACCTTTTGGAGTACGCCATGCTCAAATCAATCAGCGAGAAGTTGCGCATCGCTTCGGTGGAACGCCAGGGAACGCGTGTCGCGCTGAGGTTCCACCCGGAAACACAATTGGACCCCGCCGCCGTCGTCAAAGTTGTGCGCTCCGGGAAGGGCATCAAGCTCGACCCCAGCGGCGTACTGTGGATGGAGCTCCAGCGGGGAGAATCGGTCCCCGGAGCGCTCAGAAACGTATTGCTCGGTTTGCGAGGAGAAGGCTAAACTCACTGAATGGGGAAAATAATGAAGAAGACTGTCTTGCTAGCCGGATTGATGTTTGCCCTGCCGCTCCTGGCGCAGAACCCGCCGGCCAACCCTCCGCCGCCAGACAACCCGCCGACGCAGAAACCGCCTTCTCTCGAAGCTCCGCAGATGGCCGCGCCAGAGCCGGAACAGCCCAAGAAGCCGGCCACCCCCGCCGCCAAACCAACCAAGCCCGGGAAACCCGCCTTGACCGGTGAAGGAAAAGTGGTCGAAGAGATCATCGCGCGTGTGAACAACGAGATCATCACCAGCTCCGAGCTTGAAAAGGCGCGCGCGGCAGCCGCGGAGGATGCCCAGCAGGAATGTAGCGGGCGGTGCACTCCCGAGCAACTGCAAGTCGCCGTGGAAGACCGCCAGAAATTTGCCCTGCGTGATTTGATTGACCAGTCGCTGCTGGCGCAACGTGGCAAGGATATGGGCATCAACGTCGAGGGTGACGTGGTCAAGCAACTGGACACGATCCGCATCCAGAACAAGCTGAAAACAATGGAAGAGCTGGAAAGCGCGATCGCCAAAGAAGGGTTGAACTTTGACGATTTCAAGAACAACATCCGCAACAAGCTACTCACTCAGGAAGTCATCCGCGCTCGACGACATGCTCAACGAGTTCATGGATTCCTATCATCCACCCTACGAAGGCATCCAGCTCTTCGGCACGCGCTGGTCGCCCAAAGCCTATGAGCTCCGCATGTTCCTCGCGCAGAACCACCTGCCCTATCAGTGGGTGGATGTCGAACAGTCCAGCACCACGGACTCAACCGCCGCGCTCCATAAATCCGACGGCACGGCCGAAACCCTGCCGCTGATGATCTTTCCCGACGGCACAAAATTTTCCGAACCTACTTCCGCCGACATCGCCAAAAAAATCGGCTTGCGCACCCACAGCGACGTCGAATTTTATGATCTCGCCATCGTCGGTGGCGGCCCCGCCGGCCTCGCCGCCGCCGTCTACGGCGCTTCCGAAGGCCTGCGCACGGTCATGATCGAACGCGAAGCCCCCGGCGGCCAGGCAGGCCTCAGCTCACGCATCGAAAATTACCTCGGATTTCCCGCCGGCCTCAGTGGACGCGACCTCGCCCGCCGGGCCGTCGTGCAAGCCACGCGCTTCGGCGTCGAAATTCTCAGCCCGCAAGAAGCAGCAAGCGTGCGCATCGAAGGTCCCTATCGCATTATCGAGATGGCCGACGGCAGCAAGGTCTCCTGCCACGCCCTGCTTCTCGCCATGGGCGTCCAGTGGCGCAGCCTCGGCGTCCCCGGCGAAGAGCGCCTCCGCGGCGCGGGCGTCTATTACGGCGGCGGCGTCACCGAAGCCATGGCGTGCAAAGGCGAGACCGTTTACGTCGTCGGCGGCGCCAATTCCGCCGGACAGGCCGGCATCAATTTCGCCGGCTATGCCGAAAAAGTAGTGATGATGATCCGCCGCGAATCGCTCGCCGCAACGATGTCGCAATACCTGATCGATCAGATCAAGAAGACGCCAAATATCGAAGTCTGGCCGCAAACCAGCGTCGCCGAAGTCCATGGTGACCAGCACCTCGAGGAAATTTCTGTTCACTGCTCCACCACCAGAACTACCGACCGTGTTCCGGCCAGGAGCCTCTTCATCTATATCGGAGCCTTGCCGCGCACGGACTGGCTGGGCGACCTGGTGCAGCGCGACGCACGCGGCTTCATTCTCTCCGGGCCCGACCTCCTGCGCGACGGCAAGCGCCCGCAAGGCTGGACCATTGAACGCGATCCGTCGCTGCTCGAATCCAGCGTCCCGGGAATCTTCGTCGTCGGCGATGTGCGTCACGGTTCCGTCAAACGCGTCGCCTCCGGGGTCGGCGAAGGCGCCGTTGCCATTCAGTTCGTTCACCAGTATCTTGCGAAGGTGTCATGAGCTACGCAGAGCGGATTTCCCCTGTCGCCCCGAGCAATCTGCTGGCGCTGGTCGACGAAGTTCGAAAAATTGCCGTATTCACCGACCTTTCCCAGGAGCAACTGGAGTGGTTCGTCTCCAATTGCCAGGAAGCCCGCTTCGCGACAGGTGAAATTGTCTATAAAGAAGGCACTCCCGCGGAATACATGTCCATTTTTCTCGAAGGCCGCATCTTCGCGCGCCGCGAGGCCGAGGGCGCAGACAGTCCCGTCTTCATTGCGGAGAAGGGCGATGTCACCGGCCTGCTCCCTTTTTCGCGCATGACCCATCTCACCATCACCGGCCGCGCGGAAGAGCCCGTCCACCTGCTTCTCTTTCCCGCCACTCTATTTCAAGAAATGTTCCAGCGCATGCCCGCGCTCGGCAAGCGCCTGGTTGGCCTTCTCACCGACCGCGTCCGCGAAGTCACTCGCAGCGAACAGCAGCGCGACAAGCTCGCCGCTCTCGGCAAACTTTCCGCCGGGCTCGCCCACGAGCTCAACAACCCCGCCGCGGCCGCCGCCCGCGCTTCCGACGCCCTTCTCGAATGCCTGGCGCGCCTCCGCAGACTCGATGCCCTGCCGTATCTCTCCGAAGCAAATTGCACCGCCATCGCGAAGCTCGAAGGCGAACTCCGCAGTGAGCTGCAGCCTCCCGCGTTCAAGGATCAGCTCGAACGTAGCGACCGCGAAGAATCCATCACTAACTGGCTGGAATCGCATAACGTCCCCGAAGCCTGGAAGCTTAGCCCGCTCCTCGTCGACGCCAATCTCACCCGGGATCATCTTGAGCGGTACCTCGTCGCGGCTGGCCCCACCCTGCCCACAGCGCTCATGCGGTTCGCCACTCTTCTTGAGATGGAACGCATCGTTGGTCAAGTTGCGCACAGCACCAAACGCATCTCCACCCTCGTGAAAGCCATCAAGGAATATTCCTACATGGATCAATCTCCCGTGCAGGAGGTGGACATCGTTCGCGGCATCGAGACCACTCTGGCGATCATGGAGCACAAGCTCAAAAAGGGTATCGTGGTTACCCGCGAGTTTTCGCCCGATGTTCCGAAAGTCACCGCCAACGGCGGCGAGCTGAACCAGATCTGGACCAACCTCATTGACAACGCCGCCGACGCCATGAAGGAAAAAGGCAAGCTGCGCGTTCGTGTCACCCACGAGGGTGATTACGTCTTGGTGGAAGTGATCGACAACGGTTCCGGAATTCCCGATGACGTCCAGCCCCACATTTTTGAGCCGTTTTTTACCACCAAGGGCGTAGGCGACGGCACCGGCCTCGGCCTCGATTCCGTCCAGCGCATCGTGCGCAAAATGCGCGGCACCATCAATTTCGACTCCGTCCCCGGCGAGACGCGCTTCCAGGTCCGCATCCCCATCCACCAGTCCATGTAGGCGCTCGGCTTTAGCCGAGCGAGCCCGTTCCTCAAAACACGCGATTTTGATTTCGATTTCTATTTGGCGGCCGCCTGAATCTGTGTAAAATCTTGGACATGAAACGCCGAACCTTTATTGAATCCTCGCTCGTCGTTGCAGCCGCGACTTCGCTTCCCTTCCGCGGTCTCGCCGCCGCGCATCAGCTCGATTCCATCGGCATGCAGCTTTACACCGTGCGCGGAATGATGGGAACCGATGTCCCCGGCACCATCGCGAAAGTCGCGGCCATCGGATATAAGGAAGTGGAATTCGCAGGCTACCCGTATCTTTACTCTTCCAAAGACTTGCGCGCGATGCTTGATACGAACGGTTTGTCTTCTCCGTCTGTCCACGTCTCCTACGACGTCGTTCAACACCGTATGCCGCAAGCCATCGACGCCGCCCACGTTCTCGGCCACAAATACATCATATGCCCCTGGATTGACGAGTCTCAGCGCGCATCTGCCGACGGTTACAGGCGCGCCGCCGAACTATTCAACAACGCCGGTGAAGCCAGCCGCAAGGCGGGGATCCAGTTCGGTTATCACAATCATTTCTGGGAGTTTCTTCCCGACAAGAATCTCGGCGACAAGTTGCCTTACGACTTCCTGCTTGAATCCACCGATCCCCAAAACGTCACCATGGAACTCGACCTCTGCTGGATTACCGTCGCTAAAAAGGATCCCATCGCTTATTTCAAAAAATATCCCGGCCGCTTTTCGCAAGTCCACGTGAAGGATCTCAACAGGATTCCGCCCATCGTTCCGGGAAAGAGTTCCGAGCAAATGATCGACGACGCCGCGGCAGGCTTCACTCCGATCGGCGGCGGCGTGATTGATTGGAAGGTCTTGCTGCCCGCCGCGCAGGACGCCGGGGTCAAGCATTTCTTCGTCGAAAACGACAAGCCAAAGGACGCCATCGCGAACCTTACTGAGAGCTATGCGTACCTCTCGAAACTGCGTTTCTGAGCCAAAACGGGGAAACGTTCGAACAGCTGTGGAAATCATTCAAATCTTTTCTTTGTAAGCGTTGAATGCGGACCAGTTGCGGGAATCATGTAGTTCCGGTATTTAGATAATGATTACCTTCAGGCGTTGCGTTAAATGTCGGCGAGCCGACATTTTCCTCGACCATTCCCTTCCCTGTTTCCTGGTCCAGACCCGGGAAATCGTTTCAGTACGGTTTTCCCAATGGCCGAATAGGTAGTTCGGTTGATTGACAAAACTCCCGCCTGGCGTCTAGTGTGCTTAGGAAGCCGCTAGTTCTGCTGAAACTAAAACGATTACTGACAACATGACGACAGACTCAACGCAGTTCCCGCAAAAGTCCGCCGCCCACCGCAAAGTTCGCAAAGCCGTATTGCCCGCCGCAGGCCTCGGCACGCGCTTCTTGCCCGCCACCAAGGCGCAACCCAAGGAAATGCTGACAGTTGTGGACAAGCCGCAGATTCAATATGTCGTCGAAGAATGCGTCGCCTCCGGCATAGAGCACATCATCATCGTCACCGGCAAAGGCAAGAATTCCATCGAAGATCACTTCGATAATTCGCCGCTGCTCGAGCGCTTTCTGGAGGAGAAGGGCAAGCACGAGCAGGCGGAGATGGTGCGCCGCATCAGCAATATGGTGCAGGTCAGCTACACCCGGCAAAAAGAGCCGCTCGGCCTCGGTCACGCCGTCCTGGTCGCGAAAGATTTGGTCGGCGACGAACCGTTTGCCGTGCTTCTGGGCGACGTGCTGATCCCCGGCCCCAATCCCGCCACCCGGCAACTCATCAACGTTTACGAAGCCACCGGCACCGGCGCCATCGCCGTCGAGGAAGTTCCCCGTGACAAAACCCATCTCTACGGCATCTTTGCAGGCGAACCGGCTCCGCAACCGCCGTTCGGTGAAAGGCTTCTCCGCATCCGCGACCTCGTCGAAAAGCCGAAAGACGAAGACGCGCCTTCCAATCTCGCCATCACTGGCCGCTACGTCCTGCCCTCAGCGATTTTCGATTGCCTCGAACGCACCAAGCCCGGAGCCGGCGGCGAAATTCAGCTCACCGATGCCATGCGCCTGCTCGCCAAGGAACAGGGACTGTGGGCCTACATTTATGAGGGAATATCCTACGATGCGGGAGACAAACTCGGCTTCCTGAGAGCCACCGTCGAACTCGCCCTGCAAAACAACGAACTCGGCTCCGACTTCCGCGCCTATCTCAAATCCCTGAAGCTCTAAACCGCAACTTCATACCCGAGGAAAATATAACTTCTCATTCGTGGGGCTCCGACGAGGATGCCCGACGAGCCTCAACCCAAGACCCTCTGACAATTGCTCGCGCAAGCGCACTCTACCGCCCCTAATCTTTCTTCTTCGCCGGCTTCTTCTCCTTGCTTTCCTTGGCCGACGGCTCTTTCGATTCCGACGCCTTCGCCGCGGAATCCTTGCTCTCGCTCGACTCTGATTTCGTCGTGGGCGCGCTGTCGCTTCCCGCGCCCTTCTTCCCGGCGTAGTCGGTCACATACCAGCCCGAACCCTTGAACTGAATCGCCGGTGCCGTCAACGTCTGCTCCACTTTCCCGC
>Ga0207045_1048_pt1 | contig 26592 bp, 8 predicted proteins | sample Alteio_BWMinCont_69_FD_153299 | JGI IMG/M metagenome (GOLD analysis project Ga0207045, IMG submission 153299) | Enriched cells from forest soil in Barre Woods Harvard Forest LTER site, Petersham, Massachusetts, United States -... | ecosystem: Environmental > Terrestrial > Soil > Temperate forest >... | reverse complement strand
GGGCGTATTGGGCTCCGGCAATCAATATATGAGCTGGATTGCCATAGATGATGTCATAGGCATTATTCTCCATCTAATCGATAATTCTTCTTTGTCCGGTCCAATCAATGCGGTAGCCCCAAATCCCATAACAAATAGGCAATTTACAAAAACACTCGGGGAAGTACTTCATCGTCCAACAATAATTCCGATTCCCGCTGTTGTTTTACGCTTGTCATTGGGTCGTGAAATGGCAGATGAGATGCTGTTGAATAGTACCAGAGCAGTACCCACACGCTTATTAAAATCAAAATACAAATTTATTTATCCAGATTTAAAAGGGGCTCTTTATGAGCTCTTGCAAACATAATGAGGTTTCCCTTTGAAAAAATTTACATTAGAGATAGGTGAAAAAGCTCCTGATTTTTCCTTACTTGCAACAGACGGCAACCAATACTCTTTAAAAAATTTTGATAAATCCGATGTGCTTGTCATATTTTTTACCTGCAACCATTGTCCCTATGTCATCGGATCAGATGAGGTGACACGCAAAACGGCTGATGATTTTAAATCTAAAAATGTCGCTTTCATTGCCATTAATTCAAATAGTCTTAATACCTTCCCGGAAGACTCCTTTGAACATATGATACAGCGAATGAAGACTCATAAATTTCCCTGGGTCTATCTTTACGATCAAAATCAAGATGTCGCCAAGAAATATGGCGCCCTGCGTACTCCTCATTTTTACGTATTTGATAAGCAGCGCAAGCTGATTTATACTGGTAGGGGAGTAGATAGTCCGCGTGATACTTCCAAAATGAAAATTAACGACTTAGAAAGGGTGTTGAAAGAATATTTCGAGGGAAAACCGATTTCTATTCCTCTTACTAATCCTATCGGCTGTAATGTTAAATGGGAAGGCAAAGATAAATATTGGATGCCCGAGGACGCTTGCGATTTAGTTTAATTCTACAATAAACACAAAATCAAATAAATCAAAATAAAATAAATATTGTCTTGGTTATGGTTTTTAATATATAATTATAGCATATGATTATAGGTGGAAATTAATTGTAAAATAAGTTGATTTGGATAGAATCATGAAGATCATAAAAAACAAACAATGAGGTAAGCTATGGCTACTTATGAAGGACCAGTTAGCAATAAAAACTTTTTAGCGACTTTGCTATTTTGTTTACTATTAGGCACATTTGGAATCCACCGTTTTTATGTTGGTAAAATCGGGACCGGGATTCTTATGCTTATAACATTTGGTGGATTTGGCATTTGGTGGTTAATCGACATTATTCTCATTGCCACCGGTGCCTTTCGCGATAAGCAAGGCTTTTTAATTAAACCTTAGAGGGCAAAACCTAATCCATCAAAAGCGCTATTTGATGCAAAGTGCCTCTTCAATATTCCTTCGCGTCTTTGCGTCTTTGTGTCTTTGTGTTGAATTTCTAAAAAAGAATTAAACACAAAGACACTAAGAGGATTATAGGTGATTATCTATAATTCAAATATAAGGAGCCTGATATGGATCCAATTCCTATAGATAAAGATGAATCATTAACATTAACTTTCCATAGGAATCGTGATTTTCATGAACCCCAATCAAAAACAGAAAAGATGGGGAGTGAACTCTTTGCTTCCTTGAATAATCATGTTTCCGAAGCTAAAACATCAGATGCAAAGCTGATTTCCGCGCTGCCAAGTATCAGGGAAGATTGCATGAAGGTTCACGATCTTTGCCAAAGGATCTTTAATTCAGATATTCCAGGAGAGAGCGAAGCTGTTATGGAAATGACTGCTCCTTTATTAAAGATGGCAGAACAGCTAAAGGGTTACAATTTTTCTGAAGCAACCACGACTTTGGATCAAATAAATTCTGAAATTAAAATAATTCGCAAAACAATCGAACTAAGGGCTAATAAAGCCCCCAAGGAATGGCATTGTCTGCCAATTACACCCGATAGTAGTTTGACACAAAAGCCTCCTCCTTTATTAGCAAGCAATATCGCTTGCCAAACAATAGCAGAAACTTTTTCTTCACAAGTACTACCTGATATTAGAGTCCAATCCTCTCATGAGATCCCTCATAAAATTAAGCCAATGAATGTGATGCCTTTATCTTTGGCAGAAGTAGTGAAAGAAATTAATTCCGTTGCAGGTGGTGCTTTGGAAAGACTGCAGCATGCGATTGTGCTCATGGAGCGGACTCTTAAAGGTTCTGTTTCCACGAATTTGACTGAGATGGAGCAGCTTGTTGCCCGGCTTATGGATGAAGCCCGATCGAGTTTAGAAGATCCAAGAATCACTCAGGAAGCTGCAAAATGTGGTGCCAAACATCTGAATCTGATCAGATTAGCTCAACTTGTGGAAGCATTGAAACTCAAAGGGGTGGTTATCCCAATTCCTCATGGGATTCCAAGTGAGATGATAGCGCACTTTTTAAGAGAGCATGCACCTCACCTATTCGAACGGTGGGAAAAACTAGGCACTCTTTATGAAAATTACAAAGGCGATGTACCATTTTTAGATCAAGAAGGCGTAAAAAAGTATCTTCAATCTATTGATCAAGCAATCGAAGAAGCCTTTCTAAGCGCTGGTAATGATGAAGCTCTTTTTCAGGGGCTTATCCCTCCAGATTTTCAAAAGTGGCTCGAGACCATAAAAAAAAATGACAATTTTCTCATGGTCAGAAGCTCTGGTGCCGAAGATTCGAGGCAATCGGCAAATGCAGGAGGAAATTTCAGTGCTAATTACGTCTCTCCAGATTTTTCTTCCATTTCTAAAGCCATAGGAGATGTTGTCCGTTCCTATTTCGGGTATGCTTCCTTACAGAATAGAATTAATGCAGGCTTAAATCCTTTTGAAAAGAACCCGGAAATGGCAGTAACGCTTCAGGAGTTAATCGGGGAGCCAATAGGAGGATCACTTAATCCTGCCGAAATTCCCGTTTCCATGGTTTTATTCACTTCGGAACCCCTTTATATTGGAGGAGAAGAATTTCGCATTATGCGTATTAGTGCGGGTTATGGCCATGGAGAGGGGGTTGTAGGTAATAAAGGGATTGCAACCGACACTGTTCTTCTTTTAGTCTCTCAAGTCCACCCTAACAAGCTATACATCCTCTATGATAATAGGCCAAAGCCTGAACGTCTAGCTCCAGTCTCCACTCCTGAAGGGGTTCTACTGCAATCAAGGCCTCTTCCTGATTCAATGCAAAATAGTCCAGCTCTTGATGACCCCCTATTACAACGATCCTATCTTTTGGGGGTGGTAGCAGAGAAGTTTTTTAATGGACACCCTACAGACATGGAAATTGTGATCAAAGGAGGCACGATTTTTGTTGTGCAAGCCAGACCTGTTAATAGGCCAGATTTAATACCTACTTACATTGATTTAAAAAAGGCAGAAGCACTTGGCAATCCCGTCAAACAAAAAATTCAAGGTGAGATAATTGTCCCGGGAGAAGGCTCCGTAGTGATCATCGATCGGCGAGATGAATTTCTTTATACTCCTACTCTCGAGCTAGCAGAAAAGGCTTTTAAGAAAAATCGTCATAAGGTTGCTATCATCACCCAACCCGAACCGTCAAATTCCCACCCTGTCGTTAATTTTAGTGGACTAGGCCTTCCTTGCTTCGAGGTTCAGGAGGATATTCAAGGACTTTTAAAAAAAGTCACAGAAAGAAATCTCCTTGTTGTAGATACGCAAAGAGGAGTGATTAATCTTTGGGATGAAGGGGTTGGATCTATTAAAGAATGTATTGTGAAAGGCTTTGCCGTTCATCCAGCAAAAATAGCGATCTCTTTGCCTCTCGCAGTAAATCTTCCTGTTAATAAAAACAGACAAGACGTCCCTCACGAAGTAAAAGATCTTATTATTAGTATCCAAAGCGCCACTACCCAGGAAGTCGCTCTAACCAAACTCAAAGAACTGCGTCAACATGAATTGCTTCAGAATCTAAGAATGCGCAAGCGAGAGCTAAAAGCTCGCGTGAAAGAATTGACGTTTGCTCCGAACCAATTAATGGAAGGGCTGTTGCTAACAAAAAAGCTGATTAAAAAAGTTGAAGAGGCTTTTGATGAAGCGGAGTTTGTCTATGAAAGAAATTCTAGTCAGCGACTGCATCCTCTCTTCCACGTCAAAGTTATCGAAAAACTTCTGGTTGCTCCTTCGGAAGGAAGAAGAGGTGTTGGACAATATAGCGTGGTCGACATTGAACCTATCCACAGGAGTCTTGGAGCCTTAATTGAGTATCAAAAAAGTCTTCCTCATCCAGCTCATTTTGCCGACCTCTTCATGTTGGGATCACATGGAATAACTTCTGCAACTGAAATAGAATGGGGAAATTTTTTAAAAGATTTCGAACCCTTAGTCCACTCAGGGGAAATCACTCAAGAACAAGTGCTACAATTTAAACAAATGATGAAAGCTTTGGAAACAATGGAAATGCTACCCACTTGGTTTGCTCTCTTTTTTCCTCAAGTATCTAGCTCAGGTTTGGCTCCCCGTGAAAAACTCGAAAAGCTTCTTGAGACTTTTCCTCTCAAAGAAACACCCTTATTCAATTATTTTCTCGATCTTCATAAAACTCTAATGGCTAATAAAGAAAAAATAAACTTATTCAGTAATCCTGAAAGTTTTGAACGTGGATGGAATTGGCTTCAAGGTGAAGTTGGAAAAGTTCTTTCGCAAACAATTATCGGCTCAGGGGAAACCCTGGAAAAACAATTGAAAAGTTGTTCTCCTGTTAGCAAAATTCTTGTGCTTAAAGTAATGCATGAGCTTGTAGACACCTACGACCTTTCGATCAAAGCCATGATTAAATCAATGAAAGCAAACCCAGCGTATACTAATGAACAGAAATTCAATTTATTTAAGAGAATGTTACAGCCTTATCTTGACCTTATGCTTAATTGGGGAAGGCACATTGCCGATCCCGATGCTATTCCCATGCATGAAAGTCAATCTCTTCCTGGTTTTCTAACTAAGATGGAACGAGAATTTAGATGGCTTTCATATTATACCCCATCTATCAACCCCGATCATAGGGATGATATTGATCCCTTTGACAGTTCATCGGCTTTCAGTGTTAATGCGGCGATGCTTGGTTCAAATATTTGGATTATCGACAGTGAACGTGACCCTTACAATTTAGGAGCCATGTTTACTCTAATTCATCAGAATCTTCAGATTGTCTTAAACAGTAATAATCAGTTAAACAAAGCTGCTATCTTAGAAAAGGCTTTAATTCCTAATTCGGTAAATGAAATGTTTAAAAGCATGCGTGAATTTGATCGTCAAATTGAAATGCTGTCCTTAGACATAAATGATAAAGAGGTGGTAGCCAAATACAATATTCCCCTAAGAGACCATGCTGCTACAATTTACCTTCGATATGATAACCGGTCCGGAGAAGTAGAATTGAATGGATTTTTTTTAGGGGAGGGAACAGAGAATAACAGATGGAGTAGAATTGATATTCTTCTCTCATTTCTTGACAAGTCTAATCAATTACGTATTTCAGAACCTACTTTAGTTGCACATAATGAATTAAAATTTTCCTGGAAAATAAAAGATCTTCAAACTTTTTTGAAAGCTCAGGAATGGTTAAAAGTTATGATAGGAATAACCTTTAATTATGCACTCAGCGATAATTTAATGGAACTTCTTGCGCAAAGATCTAAAATGACAAAAAATGAATTAGATACTTTATGCGACACTGTTGTGAAAGCAGCAAATATAGAGATAACTGATATGGATCCTTCGATTCGTGTAAATGCTTTTCGCTTACTATCAAGCTTTTTTATAAGTGGGCATATTTCTGCAGATGTAGTGGAAGCAGCCTTCAACACTGAGATGAAAGATGAAGATGCCACTGTTCGCTGTGCTGTTCTTAATCTATTTAACACATTAATTGATAGAGAGCTTAATTGTGTTGATTTAGCCATAACATTAGCAAATATAGGAATGAAAGATCAAAAGGAAACTGTTCGGAATGCAGCCTCTCGTCTTTTTAAAGATCTGATTATTAAACATGATAAGTGGAATGCAGCTCAAACAGCGGCGGACGGAGCAATGAAACACAAAGATCCTGAAATAAGTTGTTCTGGTGAGATGTTGTTGGATTGGATGAGGGAACGAAAAAACGAGATGGTGGTAAGGGATTATGAAAACTCGTAAACTCCTATATTCAAATATAAGGAACCTAATATGGATTCTAGACCTTTAGTTAAAGATTCATCTCTGACATACTCTTTACAGCTGACTTTACACACTGATCCGCATTTTCATGAACCCCAATCAAAAATCGAAAGGATGGGAAAAGAACTCCTTGCTTCCTTGAATAACCATGCCTCAGAAGCTAAAACTTCAGATGCAAAGCTGATTTCTTCACTGCCAAGTATCAGAGAAGATTGCGTGAAGATTCACGATCTTTGCCAAAGGATCTTGAATTCAGATGCTCCGGTAGAGAACGAAGCCCTTATGGAAATGACTGCTCCTTTATTAAGGATGGCAGAACAGCTAAGGAGTAACAAATCTCCTGAAGTGACCAAGGCTTTAGATCAAATACATTCTGAAATTAATGAAATTCGCGAAACAATACAATTTAATTCATATTCCCGCTTCCGGGAAAAACTTCAAAATTCTGTCGAAGCATGGGATGCAGAGCTATCATCCATTGAAGCAGGAGATATGGTTGATTGCTCTTCGAAAAAGTACTTTAATATTTTAGAGCAGCTGAGAGCCTTGATTTATTTTTCTCAACAAGCTATGCGACAAGAAATCTCTCCATCTTCCCGAAAACATCTAATTAATGAGATTACAAGTGACCTCAATATGGTTTTAAAGGCACAAGGTGCTATTTCCCAAAAAATCAATACATATTTCGAAATGTATATCAACTGCGCTAAAACTCAGGTTGAGCAAGATAGAGAGGGTTCTCCGGATTTTCATGAGTCGCTATCTACATTCGCATATTTTGACAATGGTTTAAAGGAAGCTATCGCAGGAATGGAATCTTTTTCAAATGAATGGCAAAGACTTATTGCTTTTCAAGAGTCAAAACTTCCTTTTAATAAGGAAATTAATAAGCTTGCAGCAGTATTTGATAGAAATAGGAATACTCTTGAAGTGATAAGAAAAAAAGGAGCCATTAACCCCGCAATAATCCAAAAATATCCGGATATTGATTCCTTTAGATCACTAGATTCCTTGCAGATTCCATGGAACTCCTTAAGAATTCATGATACTATTTTTAAAAAGTACCCAGAAGTAATCTATCAAAGGGCTAATAGGGCTATCAACGAATTACAATGTCAACTAATTACACCTGAGAATAGTTGGACATCAAAACCTCCTCCTTTGTTAGTGAGCAATATCGCTTGCCAAACAATTGCTCAAACTTTTTCTTCCGAAATACTACCTGATACCCGGATTCAATCCTCTCAAGCGATCCCTCATAAAATTAAATCAATGAATGTGATGCCTTTGCCCTTGGCTGAAGTAGTGAAAGAGGTTAATTCCGTCGCAGGCGAAGCTTTGGAAAGACTACGGCATGCGATTGCACTCATGGGACGGACTCTTGAAGGTTCTGTTTCTACAAATTTGACAGAAATGGAGCAGCTTATTGCCCGCCTTATGGATGAAGCCCGATCGAGTCTGGAAGATCCAAGAATCACCCAGGAAGCCGCCAAATGTGGTCCCAAGCATCAAAATTTGATCAGGTTAGCTCAGCTCTTTGAGGGATTAAAACTCGAAAGGGTAGTGGTTCCAATCCCTCATGGCATTCCAAGTGAGATGATAGAGCATTTTTTAAGGCAACGTGCACCTCAGCTCTTTGAGAAGTGGGAAAAACTAGGCACTCTTTATGCAAATTACAAAGGCGATAGACCATTTTTAGAACAAGAAGGTGTTATAAAATTTCTTCAATCTATTGATCAAGCAATCGAAGAAGCCTTTCTAAGCGCTGGTAATGATGAAGCTCTTTTTCAGGGACTTATCCCCCCTGATTTTCCAAAATGGCTCGAGACCATAAAAAAAAATGGTAACTTTCTCATGGTTAGAAGCTCAGGAGCCGAAGATTCCAGGCAGTCGGCTAATGCAGGAGGAAATGTCAGTGCTAATTACGTCTCTCCAGATTTTTCTTCCGTTTCAAAAGCTATAGGAGATGTTGTCCGTTCCTATTTCGGGTATGCTTCCTTACAGAATAGAATTAATGCAGGCTTAAATCCTTTTGAAAAGAACCCGCAAATGGCAGTAACGGTTCAGGAATTAATCGGGGAGCCCATAGGGGGATCACTTAATCCTGCCGAAATCCCCGTTTCCATGGTTTTATTTACTTCGGAACCTCTTTATATTGGGGGAGAAGAATTTCGCATTATGCGCATTAGTGCAGGTTATGGCCATGGAGAGGGTGTTGTAGGCAATAAAGGGATTGCAACCGACACTGTTCTTCTTTTAGTTTCACAAGTCCACCCTAACAAGCTATACATTCTCTATGATAATAGGCCAAAGCCTGAACGTTTAACTGCTGTTTCCACTCCTGAAGGGGTTCTACTGCAAGCAAGGCCTCTTCCTGATTCAATGCAAAATCGTCCAGCTCTTGATGACGCCCTATTACAACGATCCTATCTTTTGGGGGTGGTAGCAGAGAAGTTTTTTAATGGACATCCTACAGACATGGAAATTGTGATCAAAGGGGGCACGATCTTTGTTGTGCAAGCCAGACCTATTAATAGGCCAGATCTGATACCTACTTACATTGATTTAAAAAAGGCAGAAGCGCTTGGCGCCGTCATTCAAAAATATCAAAGTGAAGTAATTGTTCCGGGAGAAGGCTCCGTAGTAATCATGGATCGGCGAGATGAATTTCTTTATGCTCCCACTCTTGAGCAAGCGGAAAAGGCCTTTAAGAAAAATCGTCACAAGGTTGCTATCGTCACCCAACCCGAACCGGCAAATTCCCACCCCGTCGTTAATTTTAGTGGACTGGGTCTTCCTTGCTTCGAGGTTCAGGAGGATATTCAAGGACTTTTAAAAAAAGTCACAGAAAGAAATCTCCTTGTTGTAGATACGCAAAGAGGGGTGATCAATCTTTGGGATGAAGAGGTTGGGTCTGTTAAAGAATGTATTGTGAAGGGCTTTGCCGTTCATCCAGCAAAAATAGCAATCTCTTTGCCCCTCGCAGCAAACCTTCCTGTTAATAAAAAAGGACAAGGCATCCCTCAAGAAGTTAAAGATCTTATTATTAGTATCCAAAGCGCCACGACTCAGGATGTCGCCCTTGCCAAACTTAAAGAACTGCGTGAGCATGAATTGCTTCAGAATTTAAGACAGCGCAAGCAAGAGCTAAAGGCTCGCGTGAAAGAATTGACGTATGTTCCGAGCCAGCTAAGAGAAGGGTTGCAGTTAACAAAACAGCTAATTAAAAAAGTGGAAGAGGCTTTTGCTGAAGCCGAGATTGTATTTGAAAGAAATCCTCATCAGCGTCTACATCCCCTCTTTCACGTCAAAGTTATCGAAAAACTTCTGGTTGCTCCTTCGGCAGGAAAGAGAGGTGTTGGACAATATACTGTGGTCGACATCGAACCTATTCACAGGAATCTTGAAACTTTAATTGACTATCAAAAAAGTCTATCTCGTCCGGCGTATTTTGCCGACCTCTTAATGTTGGGATCGCATGGAATAACTCCTGAAACTGAAATAGAATGGAGAGATTTTTTAAGAGATTGTGAATTCCTTGTCCAATCAGGGGAGATCACTAAAGAACAAGTGCTGCAATTTAAACAAATGATGAAAGCCTTGGAAACAATGGATGTGCTACCCACTTGGTTTGCACTCTTTTTTCCCCAGGTATCTCGAACTGATTTGGCTCCCCGTAAGAAACTTGAAAAGCTTCTGGAAACTTTTCCTCCTAAGGAGGCAGCCTTTTTCAATTATTTTCTTGATCTTCATCAAATACTAATGATTGATAAGGAAAAAATAAACTTATTCGGTCAGCTTGAAAGTTTCGAAAGTGGATGGGATTGGCTTCAAGGGCAAGTAGAAAAAGTTCATTCGCAAGCAATTATTGGAACAGAGGAGATTAGCTTGGAAAGGCAATTGAAAAGTTGTTCTCCAGTTAGCAAGATTCTTGTTGTTAAGGTACTGCATGAGCTTGTAGATACTTACGATCTTTCGATCAAAGCAATGATTAGATCGATGAAGGGCAATCCAACAATAGATTTTCATCAAAAAAATTTTTTATTTAAGAGGATATTAAAACCTTACTTGGGCCTACTTCTTGATTGGGGAAAGGGTATTGCCGATCCTAAAGCTATTCCTATAAAAAAGAATGCAAGATTGGATCTTTCTTTATATCTAGGAGATATGGAAAGAGTATTTAATCGTTTAGAGTATCAAATTGGAAATCCTTGTGACGATCCTTTTGAAGGTTCAGAATATTTTAGTGTTAATGCGGCGATGCTGGGTTCAAATACAGATATTACTAACAACTCACCGAAAAAATGTGGAGACCTGTTTACTCTGATTCATCAGGATCTTCAGGTTGTCTTAAATAGCATTAGTCAGTTAAATAACCCTACAATTTTACAACAAGCTTTAATTCCTAATTTGCTAAAGGATATGTTCAATCGTATGAGGGAATTTCCTCTTCGGATTAATCGACACGGGTCGTATGATGATTTTGCCATTCAAATGATATCTTTAGACATAAATGATAAAGTAATTGTTGCTAAATACAATATTCCCCTAAGAGATCATGCTACAACAATTTTCCTTCGACACGATAATCGTTCTGGTGAAATAGAATTGAATGGACTATTCTTAGGCGAGGGAACAGAAAACCATAGATGGAGCCGAATAAGCACTCTTCTTTCATTTCTAGACAAATCTAATCAATTAAACATTTCAGAACCTACTTCAATAGCATCAAACGAATTAAAATTTTCATGGAAAATAAAAGATCTTCGAACTCTTTTGATAGCACAAGATTGGATACGGGTCATGGTCAGTATAACCTTCGAGGAAGGCTCCAATGATAATTTATTTGAATTACTTTGGCAAAAAACTAAAATGAAAAAAATTGAATTAGATACTTTATGTGACACTGTTGTGAAAGCTGCAAATATAGAAATGACTGATATCGATTATTCAATTCGTCTTAATGCTTCTCGCCTTTTAGTCAGCCTTTATGTTAGTCGACACATCCAAGCAGATATATTGGAAAAAGCCGCATACTTAATGATTAAAGATGAGGAAGTTGTTGTCCGAAAGGAAGTTGTTAATGTGTGTGAAAAATTTTCTGAAAGAGATGGAATGTATCATAAAGCAGTGCCACTCGCATTTATTTTGATAAGAGATGAAAATGCCGATATTCGTTTGAATATCATTAAATTATTTTCTCGCCTTAAAAAAATTGAACAAAAAAAAGTTGACTATGATACAGAGGCAGTGGCAATAGCAATCGCTGGTATAAGGGATAAAAATAAAAAAGTACGCGATAAAGCCTTTAAGCTTTTTACTCTTCTTTTGACAGATCGGGGAATACAAAACTGGGATCTTATCAAAACAGCGATTGACGATGCAATGAATGATGAAAATCCGAACATACGTGATTCTGTATCACAGGTTAAAGACAGGATGAATTATTTGTCTCAAGAGGACAAGTCAAATACCTCACGGTAAAATTCGGCTTCGCGCTTTAAAGAATGAATAATGTGTGGCGCCTGTCTGAAGCCATGTTCTTCCCCTGGATAGATAATTAAATCAGTCATGGAATCTTGCTTACTTATTATTACATGTTACAAATAATTTCCTGAAAATTGATGATATGATCCAGTTATTGACCAAGTTATTGTATTGCTTAATAAAATTATATAAATTATAATTTAATAATGAGAGCTAATTAATTGGAATTGATTAATTATTGATTAATTAATGAGGGAAATATGTCTAATCAACCAATTGAAGGAATAGGGTCTAGTATTTCTCAACATTCATTAATTTCAGGAACTGCTAGAAATTTTCTTCATTTGTCGGCCCATCATTCTGAAGTCTTATTTATAGAACCACCGAAACCTGACAATAGTTGCAAAAAAAATAAAATATTTAAAATTGTTGGAGATATTCTTGAATTGCAAAAGCTTACCACTATGGACCAAGTTGTTATTGAGAGAAGTCATGAGTGGCAAAAAAGTTTGCGGGCTGAAGATAAACAAATTACCTCTGTTTGGCAAAACTTATTGAAGTGGGAAGAAGTTGAAAAAGAAGGGGATTTAAAAGTATCATTTGAGCAAATAGATACCTATCTTGAAGCATTTGAACAACAGATACTTTCTTTTGATAATAGTAATACAAATGCTACAAAAGATGCTCATAAAATGATCCTCCATTCTCGCCAGACAATGATGGCTTCAAAAATTTTGATGCAATGTCGAGAAAATGAATCTCATTTTGAAAATGCACAGATTAATTTGCATCTACAACTAGATGCTTTCAGAGCAGGGGTTATTGATTATAATATAGACGCCTACCCTGAAATAGTTCGACAGGCACAATTTTTATCAGATGCTTATCAAGAAGCAGCATTATTACCCTCAGAATTAAGAAAGCCTTTAGTTGAACAAATTCGAACAGATTTGAAAATAATCTTCGATCTGCAAATTGAGTTTCAACAAATGCGTAAAGATATTTATGCAAAAATTTCTAAAACTCAAATGCAAGTTAAGGAGGTAAACGACAGGCTGTGCGCACCAACTAAAATGAATACTAAAGGTATTATTGATACTTACAAGCAGTTAGAGCAAGGTAAAGCAACTTTGCGATTTCTTCAAAGCAAGATTGTTAAAGCAGAAGAGGCGCTCTCTAAATTAGCTCCATTCTCTAGCGAAGAAGATTCATTATCGACGTTTAATAAAGTTATTGAAACTCTATCAGGCATCCCAAAAGGCTTTATTACTGCTGGAAAAGAGACCGCTGAGTTTGGTCTAGATGTCGTTAAAGCGTTTACTAGTGTGGGAACATCACTAATACCTTCGATAGATAAAAAAGTGTGCGATGATGAAAAGCGAATGATTCGTGATCTTATTAACATTCGAAAAAACCTATCTAAAGAAGCTAAAGCTTTTGCAGAGATGTCGCAACAAAATGAAACACTTTTAGATGACCAGACGGGTTCCGACAAGTTTTATGATCTATTATTATCTCAAAATCCAAATGCGTTACGTGTTTTATTAAGTCAACCTTTAGTGGAATTTCGTGACTTCTCCTCGGACAAATTATCTCAAAAAGATTATCTACAGGCTAAAAAGGATCTGGCTCTAACATTCATACTTTCTGATAACTTATCTAAAGTGCCTTCAAGTGACATAAAAAAAATTGTGGAGGACATTAAGTTAAGAGCAATAGCTTTTTTAAATAAAAAGGAAATACAGATTGGAGAAAATTTATATGATTCTATAGCTGTTCAAGAAGATGAATTAGATAGGCTTAAAAAGACGGAACAATGGCAAGAGCTTCGACTTAAGGAAATAGAAGAACTTGAAGCGGGTCCTTCGCCGGGGCGGATTAAAGCTTTAAATCTTTTTTTCTTCCTATTGCATGCAGGCACATGGGTTAAATCAGCTAGTGATATGATTACACAGGGTATGGCTATGCAACAAGCTCACGATGTTTTTTTAGCTAAATTGCGCAGCGAAGTATCTAAGGAAGCTGAAAAAACCGCAGGTTTTATCGGGACCGCATTGTCTGATAGGTTAAATACCTTACAACATAAGACGCCTGAGGAATTGCGTAAATTTTGCAAGGCCGATTCAAAGAAACCTAAATATCCCGGAGCTTATGAAGTTTTAAGCGAAGTACTAGCTAGTAGAGGAAATAATACCAATCCATTAACTAGGGAAGAAATTTTTACAATTCAAGAGACCTACCTGCTTTCTACATTGAAATCGGAGGAGGGGGCCTTTAAACACATGAATTTTAGCAATTGGTTGTCTTTGTTCTTTGAAAAAGAGAAAGTTTCTGCAGCCCCAGAAATGTCTCATGAAAGTATGTCGACCGAAGATGCAGTATTAAGTGATTTTCCGGCGTCGCATGCTTTAGAGGGACAAAACCTATCTTTTGCCTCGCATAGTATTCCGCTTACTGTGCCTGCAAATTCACTTTTAGCTAATCAGCATCTCTCAACTTTAGCCTTTCAAAGTGCTAGTGTTAATCAACTGCATAGATTTCTTACTTCACCAGGCCCGCCAGTCGACGTTAAAATATTTGCTCATCTCGTTGGTCATGCCAATCCCATGATTGAAAAGGGGATGAGCGGAGGGGTGAAATTTGAAGGGCTACGTCCCTCTAAAACTATCGCTTATCAACTAGGCATTGCTGAAGCCATGCTACAGGCGGTCCAACAAATGCCTTCATCCGATCAAGAGATGTCATCTTTATGCTGCGGGATGATTTTAGGAGATCCCTCCGTTGCCGAAAGTGTAAAAAACAATCCTGAATTACTTAAAGATTTAATACGTCAATTGCGCATTGCACAGCACATAGAAGAATCTTTTAGAAAGGTTGAAGAAACCTTCTTGAATGGGGAAACCTTGAACGAAGAAGTATTTGTCGCAATTGCCAAAGAATATCGCAACCAAATGGTTCTAAATGTAGAAAAATTGGATCCAGGCCAGTCCTTTTTCTTTTCAGGTGGATGGATACATAAGGAAGGAGAATCTCACATCTTATCCTGGGGAGTTACAAAGCAGATGGATGGGAAGTTGACTGTCCGTTTATATAATACTGGAGCTGGATTAGAACATCATTCCTCCAAAAAAATAGGATTAGGAGGACATTATTATCTTCCGTTTATAGAGATTGAAGATGTCGACCCAAAGCAATTTACATCAACTAGCATTACGCAAGGGATTTTTAATATTAGATCCACCTTAGTAGCAGACGGTGTGATTGATTGGGGAAGTCGCGAGGTTTACAGTTCCATAATAATTGGCATGGGGGGCTCTCTAAGCTCAAGACAATATTCCCTAAGCGAACTTACTCAACCTCAATATGTAGGTATTTGTGCGATGGAATCCGTAATGGCAGCCATTGGAGCTACTCTAGAAAGTGAAACTTCCTCAATTCTATACCGCTTTTGGTCAAATTTTAAGGGCACTGTTTCATATTTTGATCAGGAGAAAGATAATTTAGTGAGTGGAGAAGGTTCCGAAGAACGGCGTCGATTGCTTTACGATGGTATTAAAGTGCTATCTGGATTAGCAAATAAAGTGCAAGAGGCTGGCGCTTTAGCGGATGCAGAGTTGGATTACACTTCGAAGGCCATTAAACTCATGAACCATCATTTGAAAGATGTAGAAAAGCAAATTAATGCAGAAATCGTAGCAACAGAGCCTATTATTACCTTTCATGTTGCCTCTGAGGCTTTACAAATTATTGATCCTCCGGAATTTAATTTGGATGCATTCGATAAAAATTCATCCGTAGCTATCAGGAAATTGGTAAGCATTGAAAGCGAGGCTTTTTCTGCCAATCCTGCTACAATTGTAAAAGATTTAAAAAAATTGCTTCAAGATATTCATGTAGGCAATCATGATACACGTAATTATTTAGAAGTGCAAAAAGCTATTCGTGGCATTGTCTTAAAAATCCCCCTAGATACTTCTTTTTGGAGCAAAATCGATGATGTTGGGGCAAACGAACTTTTGACAATTTTTGCTGAAATCAGCAAGGAATTTCTCTGGAATTTACTTAACATCGATGAAATCTCTCCGAAGTTAAAGTTAGTTGTGGCATCAGAAAATTATATTTGCCAGGCTAAATTACTTACTTTGACAGATTATGTTACTCAACATTTTAATAACCCTTTAGGATTAAAAATCCCATCGCTATACCAAGATTATCTTCTTAAATTAACTTCTAGGGCATCTCCAGAGTGGGTGGATCAAGAGATAATGATTAAAGAATATTGGCAACATTCTGTCCAAGACTTGAACAGGCAAAATACCATTCCTACTTTTTTTGAATTTGAATTTTATCCCGCAGGTAATACGGGAGATTTTTATCGTCGCTTTAACTTGAATAGTGATTTCTCAGACCCTGAATTAAATTATATTAATCTTCATAATAGGCATGAAGTCCCTATAAAGTGGTTGTTTTCTGACCCTAAAGATTCTAATTCTGTAGTAAATTTCATCAAACAATGGTTAGCTCAGAACCCACAAAAGCTGCAAAAAATTGATCCTGAACAAAGTCTTGATGATCAAGTGATTGATGTTTTGCAGCATATGGATAAACTACCAACCCTTAGAGATGCTTTTTTAGTCTCCTATGCCTACGATTTTTTGCTAACTGGTCCATTTCATAACCCCTTGAATGTAGAAGATGGGTACGATTTCTCGAAAGGCATAAGTATACATGTGGAGCAATATGAGAAAAAAATAAACGAAAAAAAACTTACATGTTCAGGGATGAAATATTCCCTTTTTGGAAATTCTCCCATTTTTCAAGGAACTGAAGAAATTAATATTCCTTCTGGTTTGACATCTCGATGGCCTCTTACTGTAAAACATGTTAAAAAGGCTTCCCAATTGCAAAAGAAGGAGTTGGGATTAGCCAATTATTTACATCAAATTTACACTAATTATTTTCACTCTCGTTGGCGGTTAGATTCCAATATTGCTGTAACGTTAAATCCTGGTGAAAAACATTTTATTTGTAACAATATTGGATGTGGTACTTTGGAAGATCTTGGAATATCTGTAGAGGAATTTCGAGAACTTATGGCCCTCAGCAGTGGCTCTTCGGTTCAAATTGATCAAACTATTGGATATTTTACTGAACATACTAATCAATTAATCAAACCTACATATCAAATTTTTTTCCGCCTCTTAATGACAGAATCAGATTTGCTAAGTGTTCATATCACCGAAAGTCATCAGGCTGCTGCGGAAATTGCTTCAATTTATAAAAACATGTTGAATTCGGCTCAAATATCAGGAGAGATCAATTTAATCATTTTCTTGGCAGGCATGAGCTCGCGGCTCGAAGAGGTCTACGAAAGTGAAAAAAGGAAAAATCCTGAGCTATTTACAACAATTACAGTTCCGGACTTTGTTGACTCAAGGGCGATACTCACTCATTTAAGTCAATCGGTAGAGCTTGCCGATGAGCAGCGTACGTTGGCAAGTAGAGAATTGGTATTAAGTTTTAGAAAACAGAATACCATTACGCCTGAAGAGGCTATTCAATTAATTTATGCAGCTATTTATATGCATACTCACGAACTTCCGAAAGATTATAAAAACGATTATTTTGCAGCCCACGAGGTTGATCTTTTAGTTCGGGATTATTTTACACCTCAATTGCGTGATCTGTTTCAAGGAGAGTATCGAGATCAGATTTTATCGAAAGTTTTAAAAATGCTGACAGATACGGCTGTAGTGGTTGGAGAATGGACTTCACCCAATAATTTCCCCCACTTTATATCTCCCGATGGAATTTATCATTTAGATGTGCTTGAGGGAAATCTTAAAGTATTTTCAGGAAAATTGACCCCTTTTGATCACAGCCTTTTACAAAATCAATTTATGGAGCATGTTTTTGGCAACGAGCCTCCAAGGACAATGGTACGAATTGACGACAAAACAATTTATATGAAGTCCAAAACCGGTGATTCATATCAACTAAAAGGGCACCAGAATATTTATTCGGCAACTCTGCAAAGGCAATTTAGAGGGGATTGGTATGAATTACAAGATAGGTCTTTCTCAAGCAAAATAAGAAATCTCTCGTTGATAAGCGGAATGGATGTTTGGTATAAACCTCTGGGGATTGAAGGGACTTTAAACACCCTTATTTTAACAGATCAAGTTACAAAAAAAGAGCGATATCACGCCGTTCTTTCAATTGAAAGTAACGGAACATGGTGGATTCAGAAAATTATCAAATTGGACGATCAAGAACGAGATACTGGTTTGGTGCTTATAAATTCTGAGCGAGAGGAGTTGTCTATATTCCGCCGCTTGGAAGTACCTGAATATATCATGGCGTGGTCCAAAGAGGGAAGGATTAAACAAGTTGAACTTCCTCGCTTTGGTTTGACTTTTACAATTAAACAAATCAATGGCAGGGAGCAAGCGGTTTCTGAAGACCTTTCCGGGTTTGTTCTATTGGAAGGATCTAAACAGCATATTTCAGAATTGGGCAATATTCGTCATTATTTACATTTGCAGCGCGTCGAAAGTGATGGATCGATTTCAGAAAAGGTGATCTTTGCAATGCTACCTCTTAAGCCCTATACACAAGGGTCTTATTTAACAGATGCAGTGCCTGATACGAACACAATTAATCCTCTTCAGGAACGTATAGAATATCAATTACTGAAAGGAGAGCTTGTTCCGACCAGTACAAATGAACAAGAGATCATCGAAGCTAATTTGTTTTTAGCTATGACGCATTTGGCTGAAAGGCACGCTATTAATCCAAATATAGATGCAAATCCTTACCAAAGAGCTAATCATTATCTTGAAAAAGCTAACACTCAAATACTTCTTCAACGGGAAGGGCTTTCTCCAAGCATATTAAAAATTCTTAGCTGGATTGCTACGCAAGATTCTATTACAATGGATAAACATCCTGATGCTAATGTCCTGAGGCTTAAAGCCGGAGTGATATTGCTACGCAATAAATTGGATTTCCTGAAGAAGCCTTCAAATGAAGATGTCGAAGAGCTCAACGCTTCTCTTGACCCGTATGAATCTCTTAAATCTTCTAAAATAGCTTATGTAAATTATCTTACGCATTTGAATTATGTCGACGCTAACCTTCGTTTAACCGAAGGGGAGGAATTAGCTTTACTTAATAACTTTGGCATTGAGGATAGCAGATTAGCTTATCGGCTTCAACAATTGTCAAGAGGTGCAGATCCCACCCAAGATAGTCACATTCTGCAGCAAGATCCTATAGAAATCCAATCATTTTTGAAAGATACTATTGTCTATCCAACAAATTGGATAAACGGTTTCGAAAAAAAAATCATGGTTGAATATATTACTAAAACAGAAAACTATTCATTTAAAAAATGGATGAATGAAATCTCAAACCCCTTATCTGAACCAAACCTAGTCCATAAAGGTGTTTATTTACGAGATATTAAAGCATATCAAAATTTTGTAGTTTACTACGCCATTTTGCGGGGTGACGTTGAATTCGGTCCTGCGATTATTTCAAATTTAAACAAAGGCATGGGTTTAACCCTTGATACATCCCTTTCACGGGTTGAAATGCTTCAAGAAGTTCGCACAGCACTAAAAATGACATTCTTATCAAATAGCTATCAAGATGATCTCCAGTTAATCCTAATTCTTCTTGCAGTAGCCACACATCCAGAAAAATTTTTATTCTCAGCTGAAGACACTTGGAAAATGTTAAGCGAATTTAGAACAGCTGTAATTATGAAATATACTAATCAAAAGGACGCTGCTGTTAATCAGGATGATAAATTACGAATTGAAGATCCTGAAAAAACTATTTTAGAAATTAAATCAGCATTTAAAGAAAATTTTCAAGTTCCTGCAGAAGACTTGAGAGATCAGAAGGCGTTAAATTTGACGGTTTCTAAATCTTTACAGATAGGCTTAGAGTCTAATAGATTAAGACGAGAAAAGGAGCTGGCAAAACAAAATAACATTTCGCAATACAAAGATTTAACTTTTTCTGAATGCATTAATTTGGATGCGGAAACAGGTTTACCCTTGTCTAATCGATCGCTTACCCATCCGATTATACCTCAACAGGCTATGGAACAGATTCTCCGCACCGTCTCAGCACCTCAGCAAAAAACAGAGGAAGCGACTGCTGTTCCTCTTTTCCAAGGAGTTCCCAAAAATCCACGCATTGGTGAACTTTTTGCTGCCGCTGAAATGGACCTTGCCATTTATACCTCAAAGTCTTTGGAAAATCCAAATTATGAAGTTGTCAATCATGAAAAAACTATTGAGTTGTGCCAAATATTGCAGCAAAATGTGACTGTTTTGCAAAAAGAGCTTTCGGAGCAGGAGGTGAACTTGCTGCAATTTGCTAATCGAGGTCCTTCGCGGATCGGAGAGTTATCCGCTCGAGATTTGCAAATAGAGCAAGGATCTTTAAAGCTTCTAACTTTAGACGAATTAAATAGAGCTTTCTTTCAAAGAGATCTTGAAATATTGCATAAACGCAATCCTAATTTGTCCAGAGAGGGCATGACAGAATTATTTGGTAAGATTGAAAATTATCTTTTAGATGCCACTCACCTTCAGCACGAAAAGAGGGTACTAAAAAAAGCTGAAGCCATGAAAAAATCAATCGAGAGCAATCAGGGTGGTTTTGCATTTCAAGAAAACATTCGGGCTTTTGTTGACACTGTCGCTTCTACTCGTGCATATGAGGTTAAGGAACATCCTGAATATTTAGTATTTGAATATTATGCCGACATTCTCATGTGGAATTTGCAAGTAGAAACACTAGAGGCATTTGGAAAAAAAGAACTTCGAGGCGCTCTCATCGAATTGGCAATGTCGCTAGGAAAATCCTCCGTCATAGCTCCGCTTTTAACATGGTTGGAAGCAGATGGAGATAAGATAGCATCTATTTTAACACCTGAGCCGTTACTATCCTCTATGGCAAAGGATCTTCAAGAAACTTCCGGGCGTGTTTTTGCACAAAAAACGCGTTCAATCGCCATTAAGAGGGAGCCAATTACCTCGGCGCGCCTGCAACGACTCTTGGATAATTTAGACCAAGTTAGGAGAGAGCGAATCGCTTTGGTGTGGTCGGCCAGTGATATTTTAAGCCTGTTTAATCAGTGGATAGAGCTCAATGAACAAGCTTTTGAGATGCAAGCAGCAGGAGTATTAAGTCCAGAAAAAATGAGAGAATTGTCTGATAAGCGCATACTATTCCTCAAAAATTTTAAATTATTGCAAGATTGTGCCTCCTTCACTGTGGATGAAATTCATAAGGTTTTTGACATTACGCAGTCGCATAGTTTTACTTTTGGCGCACCTAATTCGGTCCATTCTGATATTACCTCTGGGGTTGTCATTCTCATTAATGCCATAATTTCTAATAAAGAACTTTTCGAAACAATACATTGGGAATTTCTAGAAAAATCTAAGGGGGAAAGTTTTACTGAAGAAGGCTATCATGAAAAAGTGAAGGGTAAACTGGTCAATACCTTGATTGACTCCGGCATTGCTTTGGATAAGTCCGAATATCGCGATTTTTTTGGCAGACTTTCAGAGAGCGAAAAACAGCAACTGAAGGCGTATTTATCGGCAACTATTCATAAAGGTGTTGTAAAAGAAAATTTGAATAACCTCCTTCGAGATATTAGTATAACTAAAGCGGATTTAGAGGTTCCAGAATATTACGAGAAAATCGCTTTGGTTTATGATCCTGATGCCCTCAAGGGATATAAACTTTTATCAAATCTTGAGATGAGTAAGGGTGTAGATCCTGTGTATGCAAAAAAAATACGCAATGAATTTGCTACTCTTAAAGAATTGATTAATCATATTCTACCGCAAACAGCGGGTAAAAAAGCATTGGTACATTTTGGAGAAGATGCCAATGAAGAGCTGATTGTTCCCTATCATGATGGGGTACCAACTAAAAATTCTCTTTTTGGCAGTGTTTTGGAGCGTCTCATTTACACCGCTCAATATGGTTTAGCGCAGGGAGTATCTGTCGATATTGTGCGTAAAAAAATTCAACAGCTTATGGATAATTATGAAGCCGATCGGGCACTTGGTCGAAATCCTGATTTATCTGAATTTAACCGTCTGGTTGGTGGAAATAAAGATCAGGAATTTAGTTTATTAAAATTTAATAATAAAGAATATGCAGAAAAAAAATATGAAGAGATTTTGAAAATTGTAAACCAAAATCCCGAAATTGTGCTTCAACTAATAGTAGAGTTTCGGCTTCCTAAGATCAAGGTTTATGCCAAAGAGATCGATAGCAGTGCCCACATTATTCCATTGCTGGCTAAGGAAGAGCAGGGTGTTCGCGGTATGAGTGGTACATTATTTAACGTGCCTACTTTTCCTAAAATCTTTCAATCAACTAAACTTTCTGACACACAGGCTAAAACCTTACATATCCTAAAGAAAAATTCTGCAGAAAGAGTCGTAACATTGCCTGGGCTAAAAACTTGTACTGTTGAGGATAAATTGGAGAAGATTATTGCGCACGAAGTAGAAGCTGCCACCTCCCTTCTAGATGTTTCTGGCTCCTTTAGCGGGTTAAGCAATGAAGCTATTGCTAGATTGATGCTTGATAACTTAAGAGCAGAAAATTCAAACATTCAAGGTGTGGTTTATTATGATGGTAATACTAAGAAAGTAATTACTATGAAAGATAGAAATCCTATTACGTATCGCGCAGATATGGACCGAGAATCCCTTGCCGCTTTTTGGGACCTTTCTCATATTACTGGATCCGATATCCCTCTTGGCCAATTCATGAAAGCAAATATGATTGTAGGAAAGCATGTCACCCTAGTTTCATTAATGCAAGGGGCTTGGCGATTGCGAGGGCTGGCTAAGGGACAAGTCATTAACTTTATGGTCCCTGAAGAAGATAAGAAGATTATATGCAAAATGCTGAAAGAGCATTTGAATATTGATGTTGAAGAAAATGAGGATTTAACTCTTTCCAAATTAATCTCATTTGCCTACCTTAACCAAGCACTTCAAGAAAGTCAAAATACCTATCAAGGTGTTAAAGAAAGTATGAAAGTGGCTTTAATCAAACAAATAACGAAAGCTGCCTGGAATGAGAAAACGGGAATTGAAGATGCTTTAAGCATCTATAATGACACACGTTCTTTATTTATTAAAGAGGAGACTAATGAACCTTGGGATCGTTGGGGCCCTCCCATCGAAGATGCTTTTTCGAGAGAAGCACTTATTAAGCTTTTAGATGATTGGCAAAACAATCCTATCATTGCCAAAATACGAGCTAATCCAGAGCTTTACAATGGGGTGGATCTTGAGGCTTTATTTGTAGATTGGGATGAAATTATTGAAAATATAACTGGCCCATTACCTGAGACGGTTAAAGTAGGCGCTGAGATCTATGGTAAAATTACAGAGCAAATTACTGAGCAACAATCTCAACAGCAAGTCGCTCAAAAACAACAGGTCGCACTATATCCTCAACAAGAATATCAATATACATTGGCTCTTTAATTATGACCCCTTTGTATACCACTTGTACTGGCTTTTGACGTTGTATACGCAACCCTTTCAAGGTAAGTTCGTGACATAGCGCAGCCTCATAGACACTCTCAAGTAAACCCGGTCCTCCTAGAATTCGATGAACCTCTATTGCGGCTCCGATTATTTTGTGAGAAATTTCATCTTCTATTTTCATATGGCGAGAAAGCTCAAGTTCCATTTTTTCCTATCTTTATTATTTTCTTTCTTCGTGTTAAATCTTGGGTTCATTCAAATTAACCTAGATGGGCAATATATCTTCTTCTTTTTTGGTTTCCAGGAAGAGCTCGCATAATGCCGGCAAGACAAACAATGTCAACAAGGTAGAACTGAAAAGTCCGCCGATCACCACCGTCGCTATGGGCTTTTGAACTTCAGCACCTGTGCCGGTAGCTAGCGCCATCGGAACAAAACCTAGTGAGGCCACTAGGGCCGTCATTAACACTGGTCTTAGTCTTGTCAAAGCCCCCTCCGTAATTGCGCGTTTTAAGGCAAAACCGCGCTCATTCAATTGATTGATATAGGTGAGCATGACGAGACCATTCAACACAGCAATACCCGATAAAGCAATAAATCCTACGGCGGCGGAAATAGAGAATGGCATATCGCGCAGCCATATTGCTATGATGCCGCCAGTCAACGCCATAGGTACTCCGCTAAATACAATCAAAGCTTCCTTTACCGATTTTAACGATGAGTATAGCAATGTTAAAATAAGGCCGAAGCATAGAGGCACAACGATCATTAGATGATTGCGTGCGGACAGCAGATTTTCGAATTGACCACCCCACTCCAGCCAATAGCCAGGAGGCATCTTCACTTTCTGGGCAATCTTTTCTTTGGCTTTTGACACAAAGGAACCTAAGTCGTTGCCGCGCACATTGGCCTGTACAATGATTACGCGTTTGCCATTTTCTCGCGTAATTTCATTCAAGCCTTCAGTCATGGCCAATGAGGCAACCTCCTTCAACGGAATGTAATTAGCTTTTTTATCATCATTTCCATGATCTCCATGTTGGTGTAAAGGGATGGGTAAATTCCCGATGGCTAGCGGATTTTCTCGGACATGAGGAGGGAGGCGCACGATGATATCAAAACGGCGGTCGCCTTCAAAAAGCACCCCTGCCTTGCCTCCGCCAACAGCCATTTGGATAACATTTAAGACATCTGACATATTCAAGCCAAGACGCTTGGCTACAGCCCGATTTATATTTACTTCAAGCACTGGTAGACCATCAGTCTGTGCCACTTTTATGTCGGCCGCCCCTTTAATCGTTCCTAAAACTCCTGCAATTTTTTCAGCCGTGTCTTGCAAGAGATCAAAATTGTCACCATAAACTTTCACTGCCACATCGCTACGCACACCCGCAATTAATTCATTAAAACGCATCTCAATAGGTTGCGTGAATTCATAATTATTGCCCGGCAGCAATTGTAGTTTTTTTTCAATTTTTTCAATCAGTTCGAGTTTGGTCAATGAAGGATTAGGCCATTCCTGTGAAGGTTTTAACATGACAAAAGTATCTGAAACGTTAGGGGGCATCGGATCAGATGCCATCTCTGCTGTACCAGTTTTTGAAAAAGCAAAAGCGACTTCGGGAAAGCTTGTTAATGTTTTTTCCACATCAAGCTGCATAGCTGTTGATTGCGATAGGGATGTACTTGGAATGCGTACGGCATGCAAAGCGATATCTTTTTCATCAAGAGTTGGCACAAATTCTTGTCCCAGTCGGAAAAACAATAGCAAGGAAGCAAAGACAATAACAGCGCTTATGCCAACAATTTGCTCAGGAGCCCTAAGGACTTTTTCCAGGAGATAGGCATATGCTTTTTTAACACGCCCCATAATTGGGTGCTCTTTCTCTTCAAGCTTCGGCTTCACAAAAAAAGCAATCATGGCAGGGATGAAAGTCAAAGACAGAATAAAGGCGGCAACCAAAGCAAAGATCACAGTCATGGCCATAGGTTCAAACATCTTGCCTTCGACACCGGAAAAAGTCAGCAGGGGAATATACACTGTCAAAATAATGGCTTGTCCGTATACCGTCGGCTGGATCATCTCTTTGGTAGCCATCGCCACCTCATGCAATCTTTCAGATAAAGTCAACTGATGCTTTTCAGTTTTTTGCTTTTCTGAAAGCTTGCGCAGGCAATTCTCTGTGATAATCACTGCTCCATCGACAATTAAGCCAAAATCCAGGGCGCCAAGGCTCATTAGATTTCCGCTTATTTTTGCTTGCACCATCCCTATAGCCGTCATTAACATTGATAAAGGAATGATCATCGCCGCAATAAAGGCAGCGCGCAAATTACCCAACATCATAAAAAGCACGGCAATGACTAGAAGTGCTCCCTCAAAAAGATTCTTAGTGACAGTATGAATCGTCGCATCAACAAGCTTAGTACGGTTTAACACTGTTTTAGCTTTAATATCGGGGGGGAGTGTTTGGTTGATCACTTGCATTTTTTCATCTACAGCTAAAGCGACTGTACGACTATTTGCGCCGATTAACATCATGGCCGTGCCAATCACCACTTCCTGACCATTCTCACTCGAGCTGCCTGTACGCATCTCTTTGCCTATGGCTACACTGCCGATATCTTTAATTCGGATAGGGATACCTTTGCGAGTGTCGATCACCACATCTTCAATTTCTTCAGGACTTTCTATCCTGCCATCGCCTTTCACTAAGTAGGATTGGCTATTATATTCAATATATCCGGCGCCAACGCTAAGATTATTCTTCTCAAGCGCTTCGGCTATATCGCTAAAGCTAATGCCCAGGGCTAACATTTTTTCATATTGAGGCTCTACATGATACTGTCGTACAAAGCCGCCAATGGAGTCGATCTCAGCAACACCATGTGTCCCTTTCAGCTGCGGCTTAATAATCCAATCCTGAACTGTACGCAGATAGGAAGCTAGCTCTGCATCAGTTGCAAGTAGATGCCCTTCAGGAGTTAAGTAGCGGCCATCGGCCTGCCAACCGGGCTTACCCTTAACAATTGGTGCCCCTTTTCCTTGCGGATGTTCAAACTCAACAGTCCACATATAAATTTCACCAAGGCCGGTGGATATCGGACCCATTTTAGGTTCCGCACCTGGAGGAAGAACTTCCTTTGCTTCGGCAAGCCGTTCATTAACTTGCTGCCTGGCAAAATACACATTGACAATCATACTGGAAAATGGTTCCCGGGAACTTTTGTCGATGCTGAGTTAATCACTGCAGTGATTAACTCCCCTCTTGTAATACCTAAAGAGGCTATCCAAAATATTGAAGGAGTCGATTCTGTTTTTGTGCCCATTGAAGAAGGATTTTCTGTACGTCCAGTGACAATTGGC
>Ga0207045_1047_pt1 | contig 26659 bp, 17 predicted proteins | sample Alteio_BWMinCont_69_FD_153299 | JGI IMG/M metagenome (GOLD analysis project Ga0207045, IMG submission 153299) | Enriched cells from forest soil in Barre Woods Harvard Forest LTER site, Petersham, Massachusetts, United States -... | ecosystem: Environmental > Terrestrial > Soil > Temperate forest >... | reverse complement strand
GCAGTTCCGGATCGGACGAACGAAGGGGCTCAGGTTCGGCGACGATCTCCGTCCCCGGCCATGGAAGTTGGAACGTCGAGAAGATCGATTCCCGGATTCCGGAGAACTCGGACTCTCCATCGATCGTCACCGTGGTAGCGATAGATGACCCGCCGTTCCCCCACAACGCGACGAGCATGCGAAGGCGAGACAATCCCACGTCATCCTCTGCGGAGATAGTCGTAAGGCGATCCCGGACTGGCCCAGCCAATTCCGTGGCGTTTCGAATCGGAGCTACCGGGAAGTTGGAGGGTGGGTACTCTCCGCGTTCAAGGTCGTCGACGTGGAAGAGGGCTGGATGGACCAGGTTCTGTAGCAGTCCTCGCGGAGTCTGCTGCGTGAGTTTGCCTTCTGGGTCGATCAAGCGTTCATAGTTGCGAGTGATGAAGGTTTCCGTCAGCGGGTATAAACCGTAGCCCTCACGAAAACCGAATGAACGGTGGCACGCTGCCTGATCTGGGCAACTCTCGCAGGCGTTCGGCACGTTCGATCCGTCCCGCAAACGGTCCACTCCCAGGCGCACAGCATTCAGGTACTTTGCAACAAATCGAACGCTGGAATCTCCGCCCAGAGAGGCCATCTTTTCAAAGCCATGATCCTCGAGGCTCAGACGAATCATATGCGTTACGCGGGCGACGATATTGCCTAACCCGCCGATGAATTTATCGAAATAGGAGGGCGTCAGGCCTACAACGGAGATCAAGTCGCATTCATCCTGCCGAGTCTGGCTGTCGGTGACGAGCACATCGATCAGCAGATTATCGACGCCTTGGAAACTTGTGATGTCCTCCAGCAATAAGACGAGCCGGCGATTCTCCTCTCGCAGTTTCCGTCGGAGCCGGCGGAACAGTTCCTTCAAGCCGTGCGGAGAGATGCCAAGGAATCGTTGAATGGCGGGATTCAGACGTTCGTTCAGTGCCCGAAGGAAGCGGAACGTATCAGGGGCGACATCGCTGGTAGGTTTCCCCGCATTAGCCGGATCGGAGAGTGCTTCCAGTTCCTTACCGAGCTTCATCAGAAAGCGAATATGCGCTCTTTTCGGTTTTTCGATGCTCTGGCCCAATTGCAGCAGGTCTCGAATATCTTGGACCACGAATTGTGCTAATTCCGAATTCCTCTCTCCCTTATTCCCAGAAACGATTTCGAGAATGCGCAATGGGGCTTTCCATCCGTCCCGCACTTCTGGGGCAAGGAGCAGATCGGAGAGATCCCTTTCGACGCACCACTGCTGATCCTCCTTCTCCTCTTCGAGAAAGTTGGCACCTAGAGAATGACCCAGTGCGTCGTGGAAGAGCTTGGCTCGGCCTTCGAATCGAATACCATCACTAGTAGCAATTCCTTGCCAGAGAGAGGAGTCCTCTTCAACAGGAAGTACCTTTCTCAACTGCTCAAGTGTGTTTTGAAGGCTGCCATCTGCTCGTTGGACGAGAATGACAAGATCGCTCCCTTGCCTTCTCTTCCACTGAATGCTCAGCCAGCGAATCAGGTGAGATTTTCCCGAACCCGGTTCGCCGCGCACTACACAGAACGCATGCCGCGTGCTATACGCCGATAAGGCTTCGAAAAGGCATTCTTCCGTAGCTTCAGCCACTTCCGAAGCGCGGCTTCCGGAGACCTCGAATCCCTCGATAGGAGAATGGGTGGCGAGAAAAACTGCATCGTTGCCGGCAAGGGCTTCCGTTTGAAGGATTTGATCGACGGAACGTTGTTCCCAGCAAATCCTATATGGCATGCTGCACCTCCCCAACAATACGAATTCGATTCGCTCCCGGAAGGCCAGTCTGATCCATCGGATCCGGAGCAAAGGGGACACGTTCAGCTGAATCGCCAAGGGCGGTCAACTGGATCTGGCCCTCCTGGTGCAGATCACGCAAGACGTTGCTGAGCACGCGCGAGAGTGTCCGTGTTCTAAGCCCGAGGCGCTGGGACATCTCGCCGAAGATCTCGCCACCGTCGAGATATGACATTCGCTTAGAAAGTTGATTCCGAACGTCGCGGAACTCCAGATCGGTGTCGAACCCATCAACCGCCGCGATGGCGCGCAATTCGCGAAGTACTCGCTCGGCGGGATATGGGAAAAATGGAGCGTTTGGCAATTCCGATCCAAGGCCGAGGAAAGAAACCCAACGAGCCCAGGGCGCGAACTTGGTGGAGTTGAATGTCCTGGCCTCTTCACCTTCGGAACGCGGAAAAGCTCCATCGATCTCAGCAGCCAACGCTTCGCGGCCAGGACGGTAGAGGCTTCCAGGGTCCTGATCCGCGCGGATGACAAACCACGCATAGACCTTCAGAACAACTATATTTGCGTCGTCATTTGGCAGGGCACAGAGTTGGCGATGCGCCACGTCCGCGAAGCCCTCGATTGCGTCGGGAACCGGCACTGTAGGGGAAACGCGCGAATTGTCAGAGATTAAGCGCAGGCTGCGAGCGGCACTGATCGTCTGTTCCAAAGCCTCTTTCGGACGGACTACCTCGTCTCTTCCAATGATGTTGCGAGGAACGAGCCAACCCGCGATCGTATCCGTCGGAAGCGCCTCTCCCGCCTCATGAAGAAGCCGCACAAGACCATACACGCGGGCCGGAGTTCCCTGTGTTGCCGTAAGAAGGCTCATGCGTTAATCCTCCACCTATCTAGCTCTCGTTCATCGCAATATCCCCCAGCGCAGAGAATCTGTACGGCCGGGCGGTTGTCCAGGGTCATTTCACGAGGAGTGACATAGAGTATGAGACTTGGCCCGTTGACCAAGCGCGAGCGCTGGTCGCGGATGAGTGACCAGAGTTGGTCCTTGATGGTTTGCCTTGCTCCCGCCGCGGGGAATATGAGAGCAGTAGGAACTCCGATCATCTTCCAATCTCTGCGAAGAAGATCGGAGTGCGTCAGGCAAAAGCCCACACGCCGAGATGACTCTGCGAGTGCCTCTGCAACGGTCGATCCAAAATCATCCGGCACGATAAATTGTTCGACCCCAACGTTCGCAAGGCGCCGGACCAGCAATTCGCGACCAGACGCATAGTGATCGTCCTGCGGAATAATCGATATCTCTCGCCGAGTCTGGGTTACGAATGAAAGATTCGGCTTATTCCAAAAATCGCCAAGCTGATAGTGCACGGCCCTCGGAGGTGAAATCCGGTTCTTTCGGCACCACCAGCAGCGGCCGCACAGATCGGGGTCGGTTGTTCCGCTCTCGACTGCCTCGAAGAGGCGGACTAGGACACACCCGGCCTCTCTGGAGCGATCCGTCAGAATGTCCTCTAGTGCCCGTATGTCGTCAAGAATCTCATTCCGTTCTACCTCTCGCGATTCGAGAACCTGCACCAGATGCGCCTCACCGTGAGGTGAGATATCCAGGAGTTGCGGATCAAGAAGACGGACCTTCCATCGATTTAAGTCCAGATCGGATTCGAGAATCTCAAGCGCTCCGGTCCGTTGCATTTGGTTCAGGAGAACCATATTCCAGCCCCGGTTGTGCCGGCCTGTCATGCCCGACATGTCCGCGGGATGCGCATCCAGGGAGAGTTCCAGAACCCGGTGGATGCCGTCAAAACGCGGGGGAGCATGACGGTCAGCTGCTTCCTTCATCAGCGCACGCCAACGATCGGCACCTCGGCGCACAGTGAGAAACTGGTTCACGCCCATGCGGTAGGCGAATCCGAGATCGTCGCTGCGTTCTCCAAGGTCATTCCCGTTGCCCTTCCACCAAAGGCAGAGGGCCAATGCTTGCCGTCCATCACGGCCGGCACGGCCAATCTCCTGATAGTAGCGAGCCGCGCTCTCGGGCACACATGCATGAATCACTGTTCGAACATCTGATTTATCGATTCCCATGCCGAATGCGGATGTTGCAATAACCAAATCGAAGTCGTCCTTAACCCATCCCTCGACCACCTGCTGTCTCGAGTAGGGCTCGGACGATTCACCTGTAAACAGGGCAACTCGGCTGTATCCTCTTTCACTACGAAGAACTGTGTAGAGCGACTCGGCATCTTCGACGAGAGTCGTATACACAATAGCCGGCCGAGGCACGTAGTCGATCGCTTCCAGAAGCGCCTCGCGGCGTGATTCCGCAGACTGGAATCTCACCGATGCCAGGTCAAATTCGTAACGCGGCACCTGTGCATCGATCTCGATCCATTCGGAAGCTGTTCCCTCATAACCGCGCCGGAGCTCCCGCCTTGCCGGATCACTGATCGTAGCGGAGAGGAGGATAACCCGGAGATCCGGGTTGACACTTCGCAGTTCCTGGACCAACCCGGGAAGCCGTTGGAAGTCGGGCCGAAAGGTACGCCCCCAACTTTCTATGATATGAGCCTCGTCGACGAAAATCGCGCTCAGGTGCCCATCCGCCGCGAGAACTCGCTTAACTCGAGGTAGTGCGGCATCAAGAATCCAGGAATGCGCTCCACCGAAAAGCATCTCCGGAGAAGCGATCAGTACAGGAATCTCTCCGCGAAGGAACTCCTGACGAATCTGCTCGCGCGCATCGGAACTAAGATCGCCCCGCAGCGATCGCGATCCTTCAAGTCCAGGGATAGCCTTGAGCGTGTTTTCATGGGCGATTGCAAGAGCGATCGTCGGCACGACAAGGAGAATGCAGGGCGTCTCGCTCTCCTCCCGCTGCCTCCACCAAAGCGTGGCTAGCTCGAAAAGGAGACTCTTGCCACCCCCTGTAGGGATCGTTACAAGCATTGCTGCACCGTGCGGCATCGTGAGCAGGCCGCGGACTCCAGCCTTTTGCGTCGGATTCTGATAGCTTCGGTAATTCGGAAAGTATCTCGTCAGCACTGCATCGGGCACGGAAATATCCCGGAATCTGCGCTCCGCTTCATCCATTGCAATGCAATTCCAGACATCCTCAGGAAGCATCGAGTGCGGCGGCCGCGCTTCGGCAAGAAGGACCAGCGAAGAGCCATTCTGCTGGATCGAGATCCCGAAACGCTCAAGGAGCTTCCAATGCGATTGCGAAATGGGAAAGCCAGCCGCGGGGATACGGGAAACCCATCCCTGAAGGCGGAGAATTTCTCGAAGCAGAGCACCGCAATCGGCCAAGGATGAAGATGCCGAGAGGGCTCGAACGTGACGGTATAGTGAGCGAATTCGCCAATGCTCGTTGGAGTGCAGTGGCGCTGCTTCTGCAACTCCACGGAGGCTCTCCTGATATTCCTCGAAGGTTTCTGTCAGATCAATGTTCAATCGGCGGCGACCCCAAGCACCAAATATATGGAGTCGATCTCGACCGATTCCTCAAGGATCGACTGAATCGCATGGTCAAAGGCGGGAAGTTCGTTCGACGCCTGAGTATCACCCTGCGCAGATCGCCACTCGAGGTATCTTCGATCGTACATAAGATGATCGGCAAATTTTCCCGCATTTGCGGTCCGCACTGCTTCTCGCTCATCACGAATCTGCCGAATGGCTTCAACCGTTGCAGTAGAAAGCGACCGCCAAATAAGAGCGAGAGGTGCAGCCGAATTCAGCTCCTTGGGCGATAGTTGTTTCAGGTTTGCGGACGTCTGCAGTCCGGCAATAAATTCCTGCTCTTCTGCGGCAGGGGCGCGAAAACACGAATCCTGATGAGGAAGCAACTCGAGTACTACCGATCGATTCTCTACTGGTGAGAATTGCGTGACACCCAATCGCAAGGCCGGTGGCAAACCATGCTTATCCCATTTTGCAAAGTCAGGAGAGCAGCGCGCAGATATCCAAACGAACATGCGGCCCGCGTCTTGAGGTGACACAGACGCCTTTGCCGCGGCTGCACGACCTTCTCCTTCTGCGTGGAACTCGCTTACCAGAAAATCGATCAGCGCATGACCTGGCCCAAAGAACTGGAGCGAATCATTCTGCATTGCGACCGAATGTTTGAAGGTGCCGGAGAATAGCTTGCGTCCGGGGAAAGGTAAGCGCTCCTTCGGGCCTTGATACCAGTCCGGATCGACCAGTATTTCAACTTGTGACCCTGCTTGCCGTTTCACCTTGAAACCTAGCTTTTCAGCCCAATTGAGAAGGAACTCGCTTCCGCCTCCCAGCAGCTGCGCTTCCGCAACGCCCCGAGCGATAACAGTAGCTTCCGAAAGCTGTCGTTTCGAAGAATCGAGAGCGCATTCGAATGCCTCATCGGTCTTGTGTATCTCTCTTGATACCGTTGCGCGCAACTCGTCACGGACGTTAACCAGATTCTCGACACCGCCACGCATCGCATTGGATATGTTTCGTTGCATATCGGGCAGGCCAAATTCAAGTCCGCCGATGGATTGGTTGTATACATGGAAGACATCGCGGTGCAGTTCGAAGAGCGCTCTCTCCATTTCTGCAGGTCCAATAGCGACGACTGAAATCACATCCGAATCGGCAGACCTGGCAATCCGATCCAATCTTCCGATTCTTTGTTCGATTCGTGCGACGGACCATGGAGTGTCGAGGTGGACGACTGAGGTCGCAACCTGAAAGTTTCGTCCCTCGCCTCCGAGTTCGTCCGAGACGAGCACCTTGCAGGTCGCAACCCTCTGGAACCGGTGCGCAACTTGGCTCAGTTCTTCTTCCTCCATCTGATAATGAAATGTCTCGACTGCACCATGAAGTCTCGACTTAAGAAGGTTGGCAAATTCCACAACCACGTCAGCTTCCTGGCAAAAGACCAGCACCTTGTTCTCAGGCGCTTCCGCCAGATGCTTTTCAATCCATTGAGTGGCGTCGCGAAAACGTCGGGGAGTGTTATTGTCTCGCCTGCTCCATTCCTCCAGGAGATTGATCGCAGTGAGCAGCCATCGCTTCTCATCCGGAAGGGCGATAGATGATTGCAGAATTCGCTTCTGAAGGACCAATTCATATCCCGGTTCCGGATCCTGTAATAAGCGTTCGAATGCATCTTTGCCCTGCTCGGAGATGCCTGTTTCCAGTGCTTTCAGCCGGAATTCCAGGAGTCTTAGCGCGTGGGTCGGTGAAACGTTCAGGATCCGCTCATAGAGAAGCCTTAGACCAGCCGATGATGACTGATGATCCTCCGGAATAGGCAGTTCCGCGAGATGGTTGAGCACATTAACTTCAGCATTGCTCGGATCGTATTCAAGAATCTCAAGTCGCCGCTCCGGCCACTGTCTGCCTTCTGATGTAAGAGTGGCTCGGCGGGTCCTCACCAGTCGCTGATCGATCCGGTGATGCTCCTGCACATATGCGACCAACGCTTCTACCGCCTCTGTTGATCCGCCTCGGATGGAAGACGTCAACTCCGCGATGATGGGATCGTCATTGGCCGCCTCTTCCCACGTCTCAGAAAGAAACTCGAAATCTTCCGTGACCAGTTCGGCAGATTCGCGTCGGGCGGCTTCGAGATATCGAATTGTGTTGTTCAATGCCAGCCAAATCCCCTTCTGTCTTGCTATCCGTTGTTCAAGGACCGCAGTACCGTCGGCGTGGAAGGCCTCGGGGGCAACCAGTGCGAGCAAACTAGAGAGTCCGGCAAGTTCCTTGCTCGACGGAGTTGCCGAAAGCGCGAGAAACCCGCTGGATCGAGTAGCCAGTTTTTCGATCACGGGGTATAACTTATGCCCTTGCGCGATGCGATGTGCTTCATCGACCACCACAAGATCCCAATCCTCACCGGTGATCCATTCGCAAAGAGTCGGTGCTGCGAGCAACGCCGTGGTCGAGAGGATAACCCGTCCCTCCGTTAACCGCCGACGTGCAAAATCGCTCGCACCGTTCCCCTGTTTGATCAGGGTTTGAGCCTCTATCAATCCGAATGCATGGGCGCCGAAGCGCAAATAGATTTCAGAGAACCACTGCCGACTCATCGAGCCTGGTGCGATGATGAGGATACGGAGATTCGGTTTCTCCTGCATCAGCGCCTGAATTACGAGTCCCGCCTCAATCGTTTTTCCCAGGCCTACTTCGTCGGCGAGGATGAAACGCGGCCGGGAATTCGAGAGGACGCGGCGCATCGCATATAACTGGTGCCCCATTGGTTCAGCCCGAACTCCCATCAGGCTCGGCATACCAGCGGTCTGCGCATTCCAAGTGGACACCATTCGGAGGAAGGACTGACGCCGCCGATTGGCCTTGGAGGTTTGCCAAGTATTGGATCGGAAGAGTGAGAATGGATCGGAGCGATCTGGGGGAAGCGGCTGTAACTGGGTCTCTGCCAGAATAACTTCGGTGTCGTCGACTTTGACCCGATATCGCCAAAGACCATCGGACCCATCACCCAAATTCTCCAGGATTTCACCTTTGCAGGGTCCTGAATTGCGATAAAGACCAATCGGCACACCGCTGAACAGAGCAAGGCGAGTGAACTGAGAATCACCGAGATTCATTTCGTACTCGGCACCAGTCCACAGGAGTTTTATTCGACCACGAGAAGAGTTTGTAGTGCGAATCAGTCGGGCCGGACCGTCGTCCATGTCTTCGCTTTTTTTGAGAAGCGCACCTTGCGGGAACACGAGCATTGGCAGAAAGAAGTTCTTCAGGGATACTGTGCCCTATATTACAGCTATTAATTAAATGGCCATCTCACTGTAGCAGTGCTCGCCTCGGGATATCATTTGCGCAAGCTGGCTCGGGAACCCGTTTGAGAAACTCTGAAGTGACAAGGAACGCGACGAATGGGGATACCATGCATACCGATTTTTGTGGAAATTGGTTCCCTAGGGAAGAATCTATAGACAACAGGGGAAGCCAGAGACTTCAGTAATCCCTCCGCCCCGACCAGTAAGCAGTGTAATTTCAATACTTTACAAAGATGGATACCGTCAGGGATACCACTTTAGCTAAATAAGAAGCGAATTTAAAACGAATATGATGAGTATTCTCGAGACACTGGGAAGGAAGCAATATCACCCCCGTTCGCTTGAGTATCAATGGTGCGTAAGGGTAGGCGTGTTCCATAAGAGATAGATATAAAGCAAGTTGATCTGATTGAGGCCACTCGGGGCAGAGCCCCCTCCATGTCTTTTGTCAATGATTAGGCGCAGGGGCGGTCAGCCTCTGCATCCTTAGAGGTGTGTTCTTCTCGAATTCCTATGGACTGGGGAACCGGGAAACAATCAGCGACAGTCGCTCAAACTTCCATACGCGGGTTGGATACCGCACGAACGTGTGTCGTCGCAGGCTTGCCTCGGACTTAGCGCGGGCATCGGAAGGTACCGGCCCAAGGGGCTCTCGAGGATCACCATGACCGGTTACCCGGCTCCCCACTCCATAGGTCGAAATGTCTCCTCCAAGTGGAAATGATCGATCCGTATTGCACATCACTGGAACGGCTTTACCAATAGGACCGTATACTTTGCTACCGTGTTGGAATACGTTCTCATCGGAGACTGCTAATGACTTTCGGTCGATACGGAGCTGTTCTAGTCATCGCAGTCTTGGTCGGGTGTACTCGGCCGGTTCGACAGAGCGCCGTGATCGACGATTACAACAACGCAGAATGTGTCCCGGTCAGGTTTGGGCCAGGAATCTCGCCGCCTACCCGGGCGTGGAACGATACAGTGATGACACACACGGGCGTGGCTGTACTCGTATCGGGAGCGGAGATGCCCGGCGGCAAGATCAGCGTTCACTATCTCCCGGACGGAAAATCCGATGTCGCAGCAGACGCTGGAGACTACATCTATCCTGCTGATGTTCGTATGAACCGGGGCACGGATGTGCTTTACATCAAGGCGAGTGGCATACCTGCTGCATTTGGTGGTCCTCAAACCTGGCTGTTCGCCTATGACCTTCAACAGAAGCGGCAGACAAAGCGCGTGCGGGTTGACCCAACCGTTCTGCAGAAGGAATGCCCGGAGCTTCCTTAAGAGGCAGCAGCCTCCACGAGTTGACAAGACGTCATACTGATCCTCATTTCCTGACCGATGGCCCAGATGAAGCCGGCGAGCTCCCTTGCGATCGCTGCAACGACAACCGTTGGCTTCTTGCCTCTGGCGATCATCGAGCGATAACGAGTACACAACCTGGTCTGTGCCTTCCAGGCGATATCGCGTATTTTCTTAGGCAATCGGATGAGGATCTCTGCCTTCTCCTTCGCGATGCGTGCTGGGTACTGATAGCTCCACGCAGCTTCGATCAACATGCGCCTGGCTTCGCGGTTGCCGGTTTTGGTGATCCCGCCTCGCCGGATCGTTCCGCCGCTGGAGTGCTCAGAAGGAACGAGACCAAGATAGCCCATCAACAGGCGCGGGGACTCGAAGCGACTGAGGTCGCCGGTAGAGGCGATGAAAGTAGCTGCGGAGATCATGTCGATGCCGCGCAGCCCCCGCAACGCCTCCACAAGCGGTCCGAGGGACCAGCTTCCGACCATCGCAGAGATCCTCTCGATCAGGGCATCTCTTCTCTGTTGCGCGGTCCACACCGTCTCCAGGTAGTCCTGGAAGACGATGCCATGGGCATGCTCCTGGAAGGTCTGCCCTGCAAGCCAACTGCGATGGCGCTGTGTCCAGTGCTTGCCCGTCGGGTAGCTGCGGCCATGCCGAAGCAGGAAGGCGAGCAACTGCTGCCGTGCACGCATTAGGTGCATCGATGCATCCACTCTGGCTCTGACCAGATCGCGAAGCGCCTCGTGAGTAGTGTCTGGAACCCAGACTGGTGTCAGGTCCCCGGAGCGGTGCAGGATGGCCAGCTTCTGTGAATCACGCCGATCGGTCTTGATCCGTTCTCCCGGCTTGCGCGGGATCATCGACGGCGCGGCCACTGTGCACTTGTGCCCAAGTCGCGTCAGCTGGCGGTGAATACCATATCCACAACCGCTAGCTTCATAGCAGAAGTCGAGCTCACCATGCCTCGCGAGCTGCTTCGCCATCTTGTGTACAGCTTCCGGCGTGTTCGGGATCACACCGATGAAGCGCACAGGCCCGCTCCGGCCGTCTTCTGCAACGCTGATGGAAATGGCCGCCTTGTGGACGTCCATGCCGACGAATGATCTGATGGTCTGCTTCATGCCTTCCCTCCTGTGAACAGGAGAACCGATGCAAGCGGTTCTAGAAAAGACATACAGACTTAAATGCCAGATGAGGGCCTTCAGGCGGAACTGAGAAAACGCCAGGTGGTGGGGCCTGAACGCCTCTGCCCTCCATCCGACCTTTTGAGAGCAGTCATCAAGACGCCGCCGCGTTCACTTGGCTCGTTGAAAGATAAGATTCGACAGCGTCTTACCGATTACTGACCGACTCCAATGCCGGAGTCGTCCGGCGAGTGAGGCGCCCGAATATCTCGCATCGGTGGTTGGCCGAAGAAACGGCTGTATTCGCGATTGAATTGGCTGGCACTTTCGTATCCGACCTCAAAGCCCGCACTCGCCGCGTCCAGACCATCCAGAAGCATGTGGCCCCGTGCTGCCTGCAACCGAAGTTGCTTCTGATACTGAAGAGGACTCATGGCCGTCAGTACGCGGAAATGATGGTGAAGTGTGGACACGCCCATGCCCGCGATTTCTGCGAGATGTTCCACCCGTAGCGGCTTCGCTTAGTTCGCCCTGATCCAGGCGATCGCTGTTGCCGTCCGGTGGCTCTGATCTCCCAGCGTTGCAATCGCTCGAAGGCGTGTTCCCTCCGCACCGCGAAGGATTCGGTAGATGATCTCGCGTTGAATCAGGCCACTGAGAAAGGGAATGTCCTGCGGCGTGCGCAGCAGGTCCACGAGGCGGCAGCATGCATTGAGGAATTCCACGGTGGTCTCACCGATAGCTATGCCAGGACTGTTAGACCCCGTCTTAGCCACCTCAATCTCCTCTCGGCTGAGAAGCCCTCGGACCACCGGCATTTCGAGTTTGAGCGACAACGCCAGGAAGGGCACCGCTTTACTCGCCTCGATCACCCGGCTGACCACCGGCAAGTCGAGCGACGTCAGCAGAAATCGCGACTCGTCGCAGATGAAAATGTTCGGCCGAGTTCTTCAACCTCAGCAAGCCGCGCCTGCGTCGCTCAAGCATGAGCCTGGGGTGATTCTTGCAGAATTGGTTTGCGGAGTCTTGGGCCATGGGATGTTTTGGTCTTGAGTGACAGATCGTCGCGCAACAGTAGACACGTGGAGAGGCTTGAGGTATTCTTCCGCGGAACCCCCTGCAGTACTCCTTAGTCATCAAGAACCGAGTGAGATCAAAGTATGCACAGACTTCTTGCAGTTACTGTATTCTCGTCTGCCTTCATCCTCTTGCAAGTTCCCTTTCCCCCGAGAGCCGCGGCTCAGGCTCCGATATCGCCCGTTGACAAGGTGCCTGTCGACACGAAGCACTTCGCTTCCTTGGAGCAAGTCGTGACAGCCGTTACAGCCGCCCTTTCAAAAGCTAACAGTGACATCAACGCTCAAAATGCAACACACCCTGACAAAGAACCGGAACCCGAGATCCAGTCTGCTGAATTCGATTTCCAAACCGTAACGACTAACGAAACAACTGGCGGATTCATCGTTAGCGTTGTGACTCTAGAGGGCGAACACGAGCGAGATGTGACTTCCGAAACGGACTTTACCTATGCCGTTCCTTCCCCAGAAGCAGCCACAGCGCACCTCTTCGGTTTGCCCGCGAACCTGGCTTTTTTTAACAAATGGATAAACGCAATCAAGAATAAATATACGGATATCGGGAAAACGCAAGCGGACAAAGATCTTTCGAATACGCTTCCAGCAGCCATTGAATCCGCCGCCGCCAATGTCAGAAGTGTCCGCAAGGTCAGCAATCCTGCAGGTAAGGATCTTACTCAGCGCTCCTACGTAATAACCCTTACCTTTGCGGTGAAGAACACGTTCACAGGTGGCGTCGATCCGTCGAGCTTGGTATTGGTAGCGCCAGAATTGAAGTACGCACACACCAAAAATTACGTTCAAACAATAAAACTTACTTTCAAAGATCCCGAACCCAAGGGCCAAGACAAGGCTCCCGCTGGCCCTACACCGGCGAACCATCCTGTCCTACCGGAACATGCAATACTGTCTGCGCGTGAGGAGACGCTCTTTCAAATTGCGAAATCGCCTAAGTTTTCAGATGCTTTATACAAGTTGGACATCGAAGCGGGGTCACGTGACGCCGCTTCGAAGGACGTTCAGGAGTTCCTGAATGTCGAGGGGTCGAATTATCTCCTGGCATAGACACATTTCTCAAGCCCAATGGCTGGGGCATCTGACTAAATTTAGGTCCGATCAGCGTTTATTACTCGCGCTGAATACTATTCAATTGGCGAGGATCTACCAACCTCCAAATAACAAAACTGTCAAATAAGGAGAGGCTATGAATTCACTTCTGTTTCCGTTAAGAGCAGCTGGCTGGTTATCAACTTCATCTGATCTGGTTCCCTCCGTTTCACTTCGGAAAGGTCTCCGTCTAAGAGGTCGTCAGCACTCAGTACTTCCACCGATCATCACGCTCCTGCTCACTATTCTTTTCGTCATCCCTTGTGCCACTGCTCGCGCTGACACGAAGGGGGACATAGCAGCCGCGCTCGACAAAGGACTGCTGCTTTCGGACGACGTTAAAAGCAAGATCGACGAGTTTACCGACCCATTAAAAAGGCTTTCGGATACCTACAGTGCACTGGCAGATGCAGTAGCCGGAGGTAAGAATCCGGCTAAACCTGCTGCTCCATATAGTGCAAAGGATTTGGCAAACCGGCTCAGTTCTGCAGCGTCAACATTGAGCAAGGCGTCGATGTTACCAGTCCTCGCCCCGGGCAACTATAGCGTTTCACTGGATGATTTGAGATCCTGTTCAACGCAGGATGCAGCGATAGGCCGCTTGCACGATTATTCAAGTGCATTTGACACAGAGGTGGCAAAAGGGGCGGACTCGGTTGCATTTCTCAATGCGTATGTGGCTGCGGTGCTGTCTGTGGATCACGACGTACAGGATCTAGTACATCTCTTTGGCGTTCTTGCGGCTACGCCTGGGGAGGTCGACGGATATTTCTTTCTTGATCATTGGCAAGATTTGTCCGAAGTGGATCATTCACTCAGCGATCTTTTGAATGTAGCGCGTGAACAGTTGGCGAGAGTCACTGCTAACCAAGCAGCGATCCAAACTCAAGCGGATAGTCTCCGGTCGAATCTCACGCTTATTCATCCTGGGTCTTGTGTCTTGGTTGGCAATTGGAATGGAACTTGCACACTGGTTGGACTCGGTTTCACCTCTCACGGATCACTTTCAATGGGGGACCAGTCTGGCCAAGCGGCAACATACACGCTTGCCGGTGTATCTATTCCGGCTAACACGGTTGCTGTAACAGGAAAAACTCACCTCAGCATGACGATGGGTCATCCCATTCCTGCTAACTTTCAAGGCGACTTCAACACGCAATACACACAATTTACCGGAATGGAATCCGGAGGTAATGTCAAAGCCAGTTATCAGTGCAAATTCGCTGGGAGCGGCCATTGATATCTGTTTAACAAATCGATAAGAGTGCAATCGCGCATCTGTTTTATTCGAATGATTGCCGAGGCTACTAGGAATGATTACACTCGCGGCCCTTTCTCCCGGGGCGAAATCGGTCTTCATGGTTCCAGGTCTTCAGTCTGAGAGGTTTCCAGCGCAGTGATCCCCGCTGGCACGTTGGTTGCTCTCATGGGCATTTTCGAACGAGGTGCCGAGGATCGAACCCACGGCTCTTTGTGCGCTTGCCGCAGCCAGCGTGAACAATGAGACGATGATCTTCCTCCAGCTTGGAAATCCAGTTCTGAATATAGGCCGTGGTGTTGCGTTCGGTCGTCTCGTTTGCGATGTCGGCGATGGTGCACAGGAATGCGGCTCTCATTGTGGGCATCTCGCAGACCAATTACTGCTGCCGCTCAGCTCTCATGTGGAAACGAGCATGGCGAGGATCAGACAGTTCCCGCCTGAGGACTATACGATCGATGCAAGACGAAATGTGTGAGGTTCGGGGTCGTGGCAAATCAGAGATGACCTTCTCTCATACCCGCCGGCTTCTAGCGGCCCTACCAAACCGATGACCTAAACTTTTCTCCAGCGTCGAAGTGGCTCGCATGAAAATTTCCTGAGCATTACACAAAAGTTTGCGGTTCGGTCTGATACCGTTATGGCGTACCGGAAACGGCTCCTGCCTTCGGGGAGATTCCTTCAATAAACACCGCGTCTCGATTCGATCCAACGACACCAAAAGGACATCAATGAAACCTGTTGACGAACACCTTCAGCGAATTCGCCAGATAGACCGTGACCGCCCACGAAAGCGCGTACTTGTTTTAGGAGCTGGTGTCGCAGGTTTGGTCGCGGCGTATGAGCTTCAAAGATTAGGGCACGACGTTGAGGTCATCGAAGGGAGCAATCGCGTTGGTGGCCGTGTTCGCACCCACCGGTTTAACGATGGCCACGATCAGTACAACGAACTCGGTGCGATGCGCATTCCAGCAAGCCATGACTATACGCGTCACTATATTTCAATATGTAACCTCCCGCTCCGACCATTTATTACAGCTCACAAGAACCTGAGCTGTTTCTACGATATTAGAGGAATCCAAACTCGCATAGCGGATGCATCTAAGACGCTGTTTCCACGATTCTTGTTGTCGCCGGCAGAACGTCGCTTGGCGAACGCCGCGGTGGCGCCAGCGATCCTCGGCAGTCATTTCAGCGACGCGATCCTAAGTCTTAGTGCGGACGAAGAGAGGGATCTTTTCGCTTTTCGACCAGCGACGCTGCGTGCGCTCCAGCTAGATTCACAATCGCTGCTCGACTTTCTGCAACAGCGTCTCCGTGGTAGCGACTCATTGGAACTGATCGGAAGTGCTACCGGCCTCGAGATGTTGTGGAACAAGTCTATCGCGATGTTTCTGCGCGATGAAATAATCGGGACTGGTGATGGCCTTGAAGAGATAGTTGGAGGGATGGACTTATTGCCAACTGGCCTGGCGAAGTTAATCGTGCCAAATGCAATTCGACTTAGCACAGAAGTGACTGCAATTCGTTGGGCAGGCGATCAGGGAAAGATTTTAGTTAAAAGTGAAACGCATGAACCCGTTGAAATCCTGCCAACGCACGTGATTTGCACTATTCCATTCCCAGTCCTCAGACGGCTTGATCTCGCAGGCTTCAGCTCAACTAAGATGGAAGCGATTCGGAATCTGACTTATGCTTCTTCGACGAAGGTCCTCATTCACTGCAAACGTCGCTTTTGGGAACAACCACCGTATGACATTGTTGGTGGAGCTTCACTCTCTGACCAGATAATTCGATCCACATATTACCCATCAGACAACGCTCCCGTTCCTGGGCCGCCCTTGGTTGCATCACACGCCAAAGGCATTGCGACCGCGTACAGTTTGGAAGGTCGGACGGTTGCTCGCGATTCGAACATCAGCAACGGTCCGGGAGTGCTTGTTGGAAGTTATTGCTGGGGAGCCGATGCTCGCCGACTTGGTGGAATGAGTTCTAACGAACGCGCCGAATGTGTGATCGACAAGATCGCCCGATTTCATCCTGAAATTCGGAACTTCGCGGATGACCATGCCTCAATGAGTTGGGACGACAATAAGTGGGCGGGAGGCGCATTCTCCTTTCTTGAGCCAAGGGATCAGACTCGGTATCTCGCAGCAACATGTCAACCCGAACGCAATTTTCATTTTGCTGGCGAGCACTGCTCGACTGATCAAGCATGGATTCAGGGCGCGGCTATGTCGGCGTTACGCGCGGTGGAAGAGATCGTTTCCAAATAGGTCTGTGTGGAAGGGACAATCAATGGCGCAAACCATATCAGCTTTCGGATCGTGGCGGTCTCCAATAACATCCGACAACATTGTTTCAGGCACCATTGGTTTGAGCGAGATCCAGTTAGACGGAGGTGACACTTATTGGATCGAATCTCGGCCGACTGAGGCTGGACGAAACGTAATTGTGAGAATGACCGCGAATGGGCAATTCACCGATTTGATTCCCCAACCATTTAATGCGCGGACAACAGTTCACGAATATGGTGGCGGTGCATATCTAGCGTCGAGTGGATCGGTCTTCTTCTCGAACTTTTCCGATCAACGGCTTTATCGGATTGACGCGGGAAGTCCGCCGGTTCCGATTACTCCTGCAGTGAATATACGATTTGCAGATGCGACTATCGACCGCCGTAGAGGAAGGCTGATCTGTGTCCAAGAGGACCACAGAACTATTGGGGCCGAGGCCATCAACACAATCGTTGACATCGACTTGAACGGCGGCCGGGAGATTCGGGAACTTGTCTCTGGGGCTGATTTCTACTCTTCACCCAGGCTGAATGCTGATGGCACTCAACTGGCATGGCTTTCGTGGAAACATCCGAATATGCCTTGGTTTGGAACGGAACTTTGGGCTGCTGAAGTTAGCAGCGACGGTTTATTAGTTTCCCCGCGACTAATCGCCGGCGGACCAACCGAATCAATCTGTCAGCCGGAATGGTCGCCGAACGGAATTCTCTATTTCGTATCGGATAGGAGCGGGTGGTGGAATCTTTACGCGGTCGCAAAAGGTGGTTCGCATAGCATCGCGCCAATGGCCGCTGAGTTCGGCCAGGCGCAGTGGACTTTCGGCCTTTCACTTTACGCGTTTCTGACAGAGAACAAAATCGCTTGCGGCTTCACCAAGGAGGGAACTTGGAGTTTGTCCTTACTCGATCCACAATTAGGACAATTGACGCCGTTGGGAATCTCAGGAAGTGACTTTGCGTACATTCGGGCTAACCCTGAGCGCGTTGTCGTGCGGGCGGGATCGCCTGATGCGCCTTTCGCAGTCACGGAGATAAACATGCAGAGCGGATTGAGCCGGGTTCTTCGGCAATCCGCCCCCCCGCCCGACTCTACCGTTAAGCCTTTCATTTCGGTTCCCACAGCGGTCGAATTCAAGACTGCAAATGGGGAAACGGCTCACGCATTTCTCTATAAGCCTACGAACCCGTACTTTACGGCCCCGGTCAACGAGCTTCCACCGTTGCTTGTGAAGAGCCATGGCGGCCCGACCACAGCTACAACTAGCACACTCGATTTTCGCATTCAGTATTGGACCTCTCGGGGATTCGCCGTGCTCGATGTTAACTACGGTGGTAGTACAGGCTATGGCCGGGAATACCGAGACCGGTTGAAAGGGAAATGGGGGATCGTTGATGTTGACGACTGCACCAACGGTGCTCAGGCAATTGCGACGCAGGGCATTGTCGACATCAAGCGCTTATTGATCACGGGAGGTAGTGCGGGCGGCTACACCACGCTGTGTGCTTTAACATTTCGGAAGGTCTTCAGCGGCGGAGCCAGCTACTACGGCATTAGCGACTTGGAAGCGCTTGCCCGCGACACTCACAAATTTGAATCACACTACATGGAATGGCTTGTTGCTCCCTACCCTGCCGGAAAGCAGGTGTATTATGATCGGTCACCTGTCCACTTCGCGTCTAAACTGTCCGCTCCAGTGATTTTCTTTCAGGGTGAAGAGGATAAGGTTGTACCGCCGAACCAGGCGGAATTGATGGTAGCTGCCCTTCGCGCACAGGGATTGCCTGTTGGATATTTTCTGTTTGCTGGCGAACAACACGGATTTAGGCGAGCCGAGAATATAAAGCGTTCGCTGGATGGTGAACTCTCGTTTTATGCTTTCTTGCCAGTCCGGTCAGGATTGCGATTTTGACATTTGTTACGGGTACGAGAATTTTGGACTTTGTAAGCAGATAGAAGGTATGAGGTAACAGCTTATGTCAGAACCCTATTTGATCCTTCTTGTTGAGGAAAGCGACAACAGTCTCGGAATCTATGATTCCGTGGATGGGCAGGAAGTTGGTCGGGTTCGACTTTCGCTTTGGCCCCATGAGATCGCAATTTCACCTGATGGGCGCACGGCATACGTATCAAACTTTGGGCTGCGCGATTACGATCTCAATCTTGGTTATGCTGGAAATGCCATTTCTGTGATCGACATTCAGAACAGGGTCGAGACTCATCGCCTATATACCGCAACTGATAAGTATCCATTCTGGGGCCCACATGGTGTTAAGGTCTCACCCGATGGAAAGCATCTTTACGTCAATGTGGAACGCGTCGAAGGCGTTCGGGAGCGGAACCCAGACACTGTCCCGGGGCAAGATCCTACAAAGCTACTCGTATTCGATTTAGCGACTCGGAAGATCGTCAACATGTTCGATCTTCACTTGCCTCCGCCTAGGATAGCCGCAATTCCATCGGTGCACGGAGAATCAGAGGACGATGAGCGGCCGGCGTCGATATTTGACGTAGTTCAGGGAAGCCACAATTTTGTATTCTCGCCCGATGGTGCCGATCTGTGGATATTTTCAGGTCGCATGGGGGTGACGCGGCTGGACCCCAAGACCGGAAATATAACCGCGCGGCTCCTTGACTTCAACGGCGCCGTCCGATCTCTGTCGTTCACGCCCGACGGCCAGTTGCTTGTATCCGCGACGAATGAAATCACACTTATCAATCCAAAGACCCTTGCAATTTCGCAGCGCATCGGCGGCCTTGGCGTAACCCAACTGCTTTACTCCAAGGCTACGCCTGACGGTCGCTACGTGCTCGCTCCTGCGGTGTGGGAAGGTCAGATCGTCGTGGTCGATTTAAAGACGGAGCAGGTCGTGACCAGGATTGTTACCGGGATCGACCCGGTTCAGGTTATGATTTCTCCCGACAAATCGTCCGCCTATGTCACACATGGTCGTAGTCGTTGGCTTTCAGAAATCGAATTGTCTGGGTTCACGGAGAAGCGCCGGATCGAAACACTTGGTGGGCCAAATGGAGCTGCATTCGCGCCGTGGTCACCCGTACCTGCCAAACGCAAGATTTTGATGTTTGGCGCATGCCTACCGTTTACCGGGGAGGCCGCTGTCGAAGGGAGAGAAACCCGCCTTGGGTATCAGTTCTGGCAGGAACGTGTCAATGGTGCTGGCGGATTGATGATCGATGGAGCGCCACACGCCGTTCAAATAGCTTATGCGGATACCGCTTCGACAAGCGATCCAGAGAAGATCAAGGGCATAGGTCAACGGTTAATTTCGGAGCAGCGCGTGCAGCTACTACTCGGCAGCTATCCCGAAATTGCAAATCTTTCTTTGGCTCAACTGGCGGAAGATCGACAGATTCCTTTTGTCGTTGGCTCTGGCGTCGCTGATGAGCTTTTTGAAAGAAATTACAAATATGTTTCTGCGGTTCTCATTGATCGCTTCCGCTTCGACTGCGTCTTACACGGGATTTGGAGGCGGGTAAGCCCAAAGCCAAGGACAGTTGCGTTGATCACATGTGACGAGCGATTCTCGCGCGAGCGGGCGCGTGCTACGGCCGCTCGGCTAAGCCAACTTGGCCTATCGCTCGTAACGCCAAAGGATGATTGGGACGTTGAGGAACCTGGAATTATCGTGTTTAAACACCTTAGTTCAGACTTATTGCCGCTGATTCAGAAGATTCAGGAACTGAATCCCGATATATTACTCCATCATGGGCATCGCCAAGAGGCAGTGGGATTGGTGCAGGCATGTCAGAAGACCGACTTTACACCGGGTGCGATCGCACTGGATTTCGGGATTACTCTTGCTGGGTTCCGCGATCAGTTGGAAGGGCTTCTAGATTGCCTAATCGGTAGCGTTCATTGGTCACAAGTGATGGCGACATTCGCACATGATCGATTTACCGGTCCATCAGACTTTGCCAGGAACTATTTCGAGGAATTCAGTGAACGCGCGTCGTCGTTTGCCGCAGCCGCAGCCGCGTGCGGAATCGTAGTAGAGCACGCGCTGCGCGAGGTGCAGACTGCGCAACCTAATCGGGTTCAGGCGGCAATTCGAGGGTTAGATTTCGATTCGTTTTTCGGACATATTAAGTTTGATAAATCTGGCCGAAACATAGCAGGTTCATCACTGGCAATACAATTTCGTCAGGTTGCAGGGGTGCTCGAGGAGATTCTGCTTTGCCCTCCAAGCATAGCCAACCGAAGTTCTATAATGTGGCCGTTCCGTGGTTGGCCATCGATCAAGGGTTGAACGGCTTGAGCATAGAATACTCATTCCGCGTGTCGACAAGACTCATCGCCGATACTTACTTGTTCCAAATCTCTTAGAGTCGGCCGGTAGTTTAAATCGATTAAGAGCGGATTCGGGCGTAGAACTGCAGCCACCACGACTCGCCGGTTTGTGTAAGTCTTGGCGCGCGTTAGAAGTAGTATGAATCTCGCAATATGTCTACGCAAGGGAGCGAGCGAATGCAAGTTGACGAGAAACTGTGGGAAGTTGCGAATTACGTCACAGGCTTTGCGATTGCACAGGTAGTCGCAACATCGTTCGCGATCGCAAGGAAAGAATGGCCTGTTCTAAAAGGCATGCTCGCGCACTGTCTAGCATTGGCCGGAACCCTAACTTTTACGACCTTCTACATCACGGCAATTTATTGGTGCGATCTGGTTGGGAGCGAACATTCCTCAATTCCACCAGAGATTTGGCGCCGTGTAACACAAGGTCGGACCATTGCTGTGCTTTTGTTTACCGTTGTATTGCTTGTAGCGCTCGTCGGTCATTGGAGAGACGATCGCTTACAAAGACAAGTCGGGAACCCTCAGAGGGCTCCGCTTCAGTAAATCCCAGTCTTGATCCAAAGTTTCCGACGCTGCATTCGGTGTTTCGCGTCAGCCCAGTTTCGTTGCAGATGGTAGCTTGGATATGCTCGGACATCTCCCGCTGATTAAGGCTCACAAGGCGATAGCCGCCTCGACTCCTTTCCTACTCCGCACATAGCTTAGCCATAGGAGAACACTGGCGGATTGAAGAGATGTTGATCAGAAGAGGATACTCACGGTATGTGGATTGCGTTGGCGCGTCATTTATCAAGTAGCATGCTTTTCTGCGTTTATCTTATGCCCTTGACGATGTTGTCATGTAAAGGGGTAAAGAGCCCGGGAACTGAACTGCGAGGTTCTTCAGCGACCGCAACGAACTTCGACGTCTTAACGCAGCACGATGATCCTCAGCGGCATCCGATGAGGGCGACCCGGAAAAAGGTTGTTGCAGTGCTACATCCATCGCAGGCTGCCAACTTACACGGAGACGATGTTCATGGGCTCGCTGGATCTCATTTATTCCGTTGCCTTGATCCATCGGGTTGCTCATCATCAGGTTCTCGGTTAGGTGAGATAAGAATCATACGGTACAGAAGACAATAGGCATCGGATTTCGCGGAGTCATTGGATCAATTTAGGCGCAGTAGTGACATTTATCTTCGGGAATGAGGGGGAATGGCCAACGACTGCTCGCCAGCTAACCAGAGCAGCTATCGACCAAATCATGAACTTTTGAGTTTATCGCTCCACACATCACGCCAAAAGGCGTCGAGGTACATTGAACGCTCAGGGTTTTTGCAACGGGATCAAATGTCCAAGCAATGGTGATGCCGCGCTCAGATGCACTACCGGAATTGCCGGCAATGTTAATTCCGGCGGCTTGGGCTTTGCCTACAAGACAGGCGAATTGCTCGGCGGTCACTCCATTGAAGACTTGTACTGCGCAAGAACTCATCGGTGCCTTCCTTATCTGCAGCTGATTATGCACAGCAATCTAAACTGGCTACGACATCTAGGAGATTGAAATGCGCTCGTGGCCAGAAAGCAATCAATGCCGCTGTTGCTAAGGTACAGCAGCGTTACACTCATCAGCTCTCCTCATTTGCTAGAAACTACACTAACTTACGGTAAGTCACTTACTTAGAGCTACGCCCGATTACGCTTGTATTTCATGTATTATCATAGACTTACGGGGATGTACGGAAACTCAAAATCCGCCGAGCCTTCGGAGCAGTTGCAAGCTCAAGCGAAATTTAGGGCAGAGTTATTGCAGCATCCCTCGAAGGTAATACTCTGTCACGTCAGGTCGCGGGTTCGAATCCTGTGGCTGCATGGGCGCCAGCCTTCGCCAAACTAGCATGAAGACGGAAAACCCACGGGACTCTACCCTCGTCCGATCCAGTCACCGCACCCCACAAGCTGGCCTAACGCAAAAAAATGGGGATACCATGGATACCGATTTTTGTGGAAATTGGTTGCCCAGGGGAGAATCCATAGACTACAGGGGAAGCCAGAGACTTCAGGGAAATCGCTTAGTTTCAGTTAGTTGCCACGGATGTCCTGTGAAGTCAGAAACATGGCGGACTACGGGGGCTAGTCTTCGAATCCCTCCGCCCCGACCATTAGAGTTAACCACTTAGCGCGTTCGCGTATCCCTGGAAATTGAATTTTGGCGGGCGACCAGCCCGCGAGTCGCAGGGTATAATCCAGCCCGCCAGAAGAAAAACCAGCCGGGAGACCATGCATAGCGGGGAGGTCGGCAATGGGGTTTCGCGTCGATTCACAGCTCAGCCGCTGGATTGTTCCAATAGCAACGCTGTTATCATTCTGCGCTCATGCCCAGGTTCCTAAAATTAAAGTAAACACCCCAACGACTTTCGGTGAGACCGCCGCTCTCACCTGGGGAGCCTATCTCGAGAACAACACCTGCCCGGACGTGCCTCCCGCATACATTTCTTCGATCGCGGTGTCCTCCGGCACCGCGACGGTCCATACGAACGGCAGTCTGATCTCCGGTGGCTCATGCAGCGATCCCACTGGCGACTCCATCACCGTTGCGAATACCTTCTCGTGTCTGGATGGCATTTACACAGTCGCTACGGCTGCTTCGGTAAAGCAGACCTATGGAGTGAACGGCATTTACACCTTTGCGACCACTTGCACTGACTCCTTCACACAGCTTTATGAACAAGAGCCGGAGATCGTCAAAGACAAGACCGGCACACTGTGGGGCTTTTGGGAACATGGCGCTGGCGCCGGAGAGAGCATGGTATACCGCACCTCCGTAGATGAAGGCCGCTCGTGGTCGAATCAGGCTACCGCCTACGGCGACACCAACCATTCATGCAGTGGAGACGTGAACTGCGAATATGCCGGACCGGAAGTTGGCGTAGCTCCCAACGGAAATGTGGTAATGGGTTACGCCGTCTATGATTTCCTTACGCAGCAGATTTTAGGGCTGGTGGTGGGTAGTTGGGATGGAGCAAGCTGGTCGACTCCGTACCCCGTCACCACTCCTCCTCCTGGACAAACTTCATGGACATGGTGTGGCACGACCGGCTCCACGCAGATTGTCTCTCTACCTGGCGGCGCCATGGGGCTTTTCAGTGAGGGAATCGCCGCTACCAACGCCACAAATTGTGAGATGTACACCCTCTATCTCTTGATCTCTTGTGACAACGGCGAAACGTGGGGCACTGGCACTGGTTGCAAAGGGAGAATGGCTAGTTACGCGTCGAGTCCAATCCGGGAGATAGGTCCAAGTACGTCCCTTCCCACCAGTGAAGGCACGATGGCCTGGGTTGGAGGAAAGACTCTACTGGGCTTCTTCCGAAACAACAAGTGGTTCAGCACTTGCACCGCGCCATGCGGTCCGATGATCGAGGTTGTTAGTAACGATCTAGGGCACACTTGGAGGATCACGCCGACAAACATCGTCGGTTCTTCGGTAGGAAGTCCAGCGTTAACCTCGTATACCGAGGTGTCTCCCTATCTCATGTACTCGGGATTCGGTGATCTATGGACTCTCTTCTACGGGGATAGAAACAACAGCGCGAATCAGAATAACCAAATTCTCCGCTACGTCACCTTCGATCCCCATTGGGCAGCCTGGAATCCTGCAAGCTTGGCCGTTGGCCAGAGCATCTTTAGCCAAAACGGAGTCATAGGTGTCTACCCTTCAGCGGTGAAAACCTCGTGTGACCACGTTGTGATCTTGTTTGATTATGAGTCTTATGCCTTCCAGGTCCGCGAGATATTTCAGTTGAATGGCAAGTACGTGTCGTCCAAGCGGCGGAGGTGCGACATGTGCGAAGACGATTCCGACCTGTCACTCTATCGACACTTCGAAGACAAATGCAGGAACGATCCGGGCAGCGACCGGTCAGCTTTGATGCACTAGGTCGTAAGCATTCCAGCGTATCTGAGACGAGTCATCTGCCCACTAATACCCCGACGACCTCGTGAAGTCTGGTTTCGATGGCGAACATACTGAGTCAAACCATCGGCTGATGTAGACCTGAGCGTGGGCTTCCCCGCAGTAGTGGCGCGCATCGTCGGCATTCGCGGTCTCCGCGTTCCATTTGAGAACCGTGAGCGCCGCATCGCCGCATTGAATTACATACCAGTGAGTAGGATTGCTGCTTACTGTTCCGCAAACTTCACAACGAAATTCCTGAATTGAGGCCATAAATTCCTTATCGCACTTGTTAGCTCGGCTTGCAAAGAGAGAGAGAAGTGAAACCGCGATCCCACTCTCGCACAACGGTAAATTTAGTCAATCATGAGCATGATTTCGGTTGACTTGATGACAGCGGTGACCTCGCTGCCTACTTTGATGTTCATTTCTTCCACGCTTTGGCGCGTGATCACGCTTTCTATGAGGTTTTCGCCTACGCGAACGCTCACCTTCGCGGTGACCACCCCAAGAGCGATCGCCTCTACCGTGCCTCGCAATTGATTTCGTGCCGAGATCTTCATACGCACGATTGTACGGAATGTCACCTAAAATCGGGTGCAAGTCGCCGGAGTTTTCATCCGCTGCCGATAACCTGGTGCCGGATTCACCTCGAAGTTCATCTAATGCTCTGTGTTCCATTCTACGAAACGTTACATAATCGGATTGGATCTCCTCCCAGGCATTCTAAAAGCTGAAAGCAGGAGCGATCGATGAGCCAATCTCCGAGGTCAGACAGCATCAGAGATCTCACACTAGCGGACATCCCGTTTATGTTGCCCTTGAACAATGCCCACGCGAAGGAAACCTCTTTTCTCGATGAGAGAAGCCTGGCTGCGCTGCTAAACATGGCACGGTACGCTCGCGGCATCGATCGGGGTGCGACGGCGCTTTTGATCGCATTTGAGCACACTGCCGGTTATGTGAATGAAAACTTCAACTGGTTCAAGGCAAATCGCGGATCGTTTTTCTACGTTGATCGCGTGATCATCTCAAGCGCTGCACGCGGACAAGGACTTGCCAAATCGCTGTATCAGGACCTCCTCTCTGTGGCGAAACAGGCGGGTCATGATCGTGTAGTCTGCGAGGTCAATATTGAGCCTCCCAACCCGCCTTCTGAAGCGTTTCATATTGCGATGGGCTTTGTTGCGATTGGGGAAGCGACCATTCACAACGGCTCAAAATCCGTGCGTTACTTCGAAAAAGCACTATGAAACCGAGGGCACCCGGGGGAGGGCCGCCAGTGGACAAACCTGTTCACTGACGTTTTGCATTCAGCCGGCTTTTGGCGCCTCCAGAACTCCTAATTGCTGGAGCATACCCAATTCATCCGAGCTTCCCCAACGCTCTACCATCTTGCCGTCCTTGAACTTCGCTATCTGCATACCGCGGATTTTGATTTTCTTGCCCGTTGGGGCGATTCCCATGAGGGGACCGTTGTGTGTTCCGGTTAAGGTGTAGGCAATTGCTATGGATTCTTCGTCTGCAACCATGGTTTCCAACGCCACACTCATGTCCGGGAATGCGGTCCGCATTCCGGAAAAAAACATGCGATAGCCCTCTGGCCCTGCCACCTGGCCATGTGCCGGATCGTGGTCAATATTTTCGGCAGAAACGACTTCGTTGAACAGCTCGTATTTACTTGTGTTCACCGCTTCAG
>Ga0207045_1046_pt1 | contig 27057 bp, 21 predicted proteins | sample Alteio_BWMinCont_69_FD_153299 | JGI IMG/M metagenome (GOLD analysis project Ga0207045, IMG submission 153299) | Enriched cells from forest soil in Barre Woods Harvard Forest LTER site, Petersham, Massachusetts, United States -... | ecosystem: Environmental > Terrestrial > Soil > Temperate forest >... | reverse complement strand
GCGGCCAATGGCAATCTGGCTCTCGTGGGAACCATCGAGAAGCAGAACCGGGGTAGACGGAACCTCTTGCATCTGCGGCATCTCCGACATCGATTGCGGGGGAAAACAGCGGTACCAAGTCGCCCGCTATCAGCAGCGATTATAACCAGCCTTGCCGTTTCCGGAACGACGATTGCTTTTATGATCGACAGGGACGGTATCCGCGAGTGAAATGCGGGCCAGACTGGCGGCTGGCGACGCGATGGATGAGAGAAGCATGGACAAGAACCTGAGACCACTGGAACCTGGCATTGTTACGGATTTCTCCGAAAGATTGAGCTACGGAGGTTACCTTTGTCTGCCGGAGCTGCTGGCACAGCAGCGTCCGCTGTCGTCGCCGCCGCACCACGACGAGCTGCTGTTCATCATTCAGCACCAGATTGCGGAGCTGTGGATGAAGCAGCTCATCCACGAGCTGGTCGCGGCTATTCACTTCGTGCAGCATGACCATCTCGATCCGTGCTTCAAGATTCTGTCGCGGGCCAAGCTTATCCAGATGCAGCTTTTCGATCAGTGGGGAGTTCTCGAGACGCTGACGCCCTCCGAATATATGGAGTTTCGCGGAGTGCTCGGGCATGCCTCGGGCTTCCAGTCATACCAGTATCGCGACCTGGAATTTTTGCTGGGAAACAAGAACCGGGAGGCACTGAAGGTCTTTGCGCACGATGCGGCGATTCATGGGCGGCTGCTGGCGGCGCTGGAGGCTCCCAGCATCTATGACGAGTTTTTGCGGCATCTCGCGCGGCGCGGGCTGGCGGTTCCGAAGGAGTGCGTGGAGCGGGACTGGAGCGAGCCTTATCGGATGAATGACGAGGTGGTGGACGTATTTCGGGGGATCTATGAGCATCCCCGCGGGTATTGGGACGCCTACGAGATGTGCGAAAAGCTGGTCGACGTGGAGGAGTATTTTCAGCTTTGGCGCTTCCGCCATATGAAGACGGTCGAGCGCATTATCGGCTTCCGGGAGGGAACAGGAGGATCGTCAGGAGTGGGGTTTCTAAGGCAGGCGCTGGAGCTCAAGTTCTTCCCCGAACTGCTGGCCGTTCGCACCGGGCTGAAACAGCGATGAAGGAGCGGGTGAGGGAAGCCATTGCGGCGCTGGGCGATGGTCCGCTGACGGAAGAGGCGATTCAGCGGCACATTGCGCCGCTGTTTTCGCGGGTGCTGGCGAGCGACCGCGTCTACCTTGCAAATCATTCGCTGGGCCGGCCGCTGGACGTCGTGGCAGAGGATGTAGCGGAGGCGACAGCGCTCTGGTACAGCAAGCTGGGAGACGCGTGGGATGAGTGGACGGAAGCGATCCAGGCATTTCGCGGACGCATTGCGAAGCTGATCCACGCCCCACGCGTTGATTGCGTAGTTCCGAAGACCTCGGCGGGATTGGGGCTGCGCACGGTGCTGAATGCGTTACCGAACAAACCAAAGGTCGTGAGCACGCGCGGCGAGTTCGATTCCGTCGATGTGGTGCTGAAGCAATATGCTGCGCTCGATCGCATCGCGATGCGGTGGGTCGAGGCGGACGCGAGCGGGGAGTTCAGCGTTGGGCCGCTGATCGATGTGTTGAAAATCGATGCGTTGAAAGCTGGAGTTGATCTGGTGGTCGTCTCGCAGGTGATGTTCATGACCGGGCAGGTCGTGGAGCATCTGGATGAATTGGCGGAAGCGTGTCATCAGAATGGTGCGCGGCTGCTGGTCGATGCCTACCACGCCATCGGAGTGATTCCGGTGGATGTTGCGGCGATGGGCGCTGACTTTTTGATCGGCGGCAGTTACAAATATCTGCGCGGCGGGCCGGGAGCGGGGTTCTTCTATATCGCTCCCGCGGTGCTGGAGAGCGGGTTGCGGCCGCTCGATACCGGATGGTTCGCCAATTCCGATACTTTCGCCTATCAGCGTCCGGAGCCGCCAATTTTCAAGCCGGGCGGGGATGCCTTTCTCGAGTCGACGCCGCCGGTGCTGACTTACTACCAGGCGCGCAGCGGGCAGGAGTTTGTTCTGGGAATGGGAGTTGAGCGGCTCAGGGCATATAGTTTGCGACAACTGGCAGCTTTGCGAGGGTACTTAATCGATGCCGGCGTGGATGCAAGGTTGATTTTTGGTGGCGATGCAAGGCACGGAGCGTTTCTCGCGATCCGGCTCAAGGATGCGATGGAGATCTCTGCGGAGATGGAGTTGGAGGGAATCGTTTGCGATGCGCGCGGCGATTGGCTGCGGCTCTGTCCCGACTGCCTGACTCGTGATGAGGAGTTGCGGCATGCGGCTGCGGCTCTGGGCAGGGTGATGCCGGTCTGACCGTCCCGCCGATAGAAAGACGCGCTCACCACAGAGGACACGGAGAGCGCGGAGAAAAATCAGATTAGAAAGCCGGACGTGAGCGTGCGTCCGGCTGTTTTATTTGGTTGTCGCTGCGTCGAGCGCCAGGTTGAGTTGCAACACGTTGACGCGAGGCTCGCCGAGGAATCCGAACTGGCGGCCTTGAATGTGCTGCTCGACGAGACTGCGCACTGCGTCATCGGACATATGGCGAGCCTCGGCGACGCGATGCACCTGATAGAGCGCAGCGGCAGGCGTGATGTCAGGGTCGAGTCCCGAGCCGGAGGCTGTGACCAGATCGATCGGCACTGGCTGCCCGGGCGCGGTCTTCTGATAGGTCGCGACATCACCTTGAATGCGGTCGACCAGCTTCTTGTTCGACTGAGCAAGGTTGGAGCCACTGGAGTTTGCCGCGTCGTATCCATTGCCCGCGGACGAGGGGCGACCGTGAAAGTAAGTGTCGCCGGTGAAGCTCTGGCCGATGATGGCCGAACCGATGACACGGCCATCGCGGACGATGAGTTGACCATCTGCCTGGTTGCGCATCGTCAGGTGCGCGAATGCGGTGATGACCAGCGGGTAGATGATGCCGAGCAGAACGGTAGTGACCAGCGTGAAGCGTATTGCGATTTTCAGCGTCGAGGACATGATGGCATTCCCTATGCGAGATGAAGTGCGGCGAGGATCAGGTCAATCGCCTTGATTCCGATGAAGGGCACGATGACTCCGCCGACTCCGTAGATCACGAGATTGCGGCGCAGCAGGGCGGCCGCGGACTTGGGCTGATACTTCACCCCTTTGAGCGCGAGCGGAATAAGTGCAACGATGATGAGCGCATTGAAAATCACCGCGGATAAGATGGCCGAGTGCGGCGTAGCAAGATGCATGACGTTCAGGGCGTTCAGCACCGGGAAGACGCCGGCGAACATCGCCGGAATGATGGCGAAGTACTTGGCGACGTCGTTGGCGATGGAGAAGGTAGTCAGCGCGCCGCGTGTCATGAGCAATTGTTTGCCGATCTCGACGATCTCGATCAGCTTGGTCGGATTCGAATCAAGGTCGACCATGTTGCCGGCTTCCTTCGCTGCCTGCGTGCCGGAATTCATGGCGACACCTACATCGGCTTGCGCGAGCGCGGGAGCGTCATTGGTGCCGTCGCCGGTCATTGCGACCAGCTTGCCCTTGGCCTGTTCGCGCTTGATGAGATCCATCTTGTCTTTGGGCTTGGCTTCGGCTAGAAAGTCATCGACGCCCGCCTCGCGCGCGATCACGGCGGCGGTGAGAGGATTGTCGCCGGTGATCATGATGGTGCGGATGCCCATGGCGCGAAGACGAGCCAGACGATCCTTGAGGCCGCCCTTGACGATGTCCTTGAGATAAACGACGCCGAGCGCGGTCGAATTTTCGGCGACGACGAGAGGAGTTCCTCCCAGGCGGGCGATTTCGTCGACCTTGTCGCTTACCTTGCGAGGCATGCTCGAGCCTTGCGACTCGAGAAAGCGCGCGATGGCGTCGGCCGATCCCTTGCGGATTTGCGTGCCGGGCAGGTCGACTCCCGACATGCGTGTCTGCGCACTGAATGGAACGAATTCGACGCGCATGCCGGAGAGGTCGCGTCCGCGCAGGTTGTATTTCTCCTTGGCGAGCACGAGGATAGAGCGGCCTTCGGGCGTCTCATCTGAAAAGGACGCGAGCTGGGCTGCGTCGGCGAGGCGCTCGGTGCTGATGTCGGGAGCAGGGAAGAACTCGGTCGCCTGGCGATTGCCGAGGGTGATGGTTCCGGTCTTGTCGAGGAGCAGCGTGTTTACGTCGCCAGCGGCTTCAACAGCACGGCCGGACATGGCAAGCACGTTGTATTGCACCAGGCGATCCATACCGGCGATGCCGATGGCTGAGAGCAGCCCACCGATGGTCGTTGGGATGAGGCACACGAGCAGCGAAACCAGCACGAAGATGGTTTGCGGAGCGTGAGAGTAAATCGCGAAGGGCTGCAGGGTGGCAACGGCGAGCAGAAAGATGATGGTGAGACCGGAGAGCAGGATGCTAAGCGCGATCTCATTAGGCGTCTTCTGCCGCTCAGCGCCTTCGACGAGCGCGATCATGCGATCGAGAAATGTTTCGCCCGGGTTCGAGGTGATGCGAATCCTGATCCAATCGGAGAGGACGCGTGTTCCGCCGGTGACGGCAGAGCGGTCGCCGCCCGCTTCGCGGATGACGGGAGCGGATTCGCCGGTGATCGCCGATTCGTCGACTGATGCGACGCCTTCGATGACCTCGCCGTCGCCAGCGATGAACTGGCCGGCTTCGACTTTGATGACGTCGCCGGTGCGGAGCTGCGAGCTCGAGACAGCTTCCGTAGTGCCGTCGGCCTTGTAGCGATAGGCCATGGTTTCGCCCTTCGCTTTGCGCAGCGTGTCGGCCTGTGCTTTGCCACGTCCCTCGGCCATGGCCTCAGCGAAGTTGGCGAAGAGCACGGTGAACCACAGCCAGAGAGTGATCTGCAGATTGAAGCCGATGGGCTGGTGCCGGAGCAGGTCTTCGATGAGCAGAGCGGTAGTAAGCACGCTGCCCACTTCCACCACGAACATCACGGGATTCTTGACCATGGTGCGGGGATTCAGCTTGGTGAAGGCACCGGTAATTGCCTGGCGAAGAATCGTTGGATTCCAGAGATTTTGTTTTTCAGCCATTTATTTTTTCTCCGTCCGCCTTAAAAGAGAATTCCGTGTTGCAGGAGCAGGTGCTCGAGGATGGGACCAAGACTGAGCACTGGAAAGAACGTCAACGCGCCAACGATGAGGACGATTCCGGTGAGCAGGATGGTGAAGAGCGAAGTGTTCACCGGGAAGGTGCCGGGCGAAGGCGGTACAGTTTTCTTCTGTGCCAGATTGCCGGCAATGGCGAGCATGGGAATCATCATCAGGAAGCGGCCGGCCAGCATGGTGAAGCCGAGGGTGATGTTGTACCAGTGGGTATTCGCGTTGAGACCGGCGAAGGCCGAGCCATTGTTGCCCGCCGACGAGGTAAAGGCGTAGAGGATCTCGGTCAATCCATGCGGCCCGTTGTTACTGAGGCTGCTCAGCCCCATCTGCGGAGCCAGCACCGAGATGGCAGTGAGCGTCAGGATCACCAATGGGAAGATGAGCACGTAGAGCATGGCCATCTTCACGTCGAAGCCTTCAATCTTCTTGCCCAGATATTCGGGCGTGCGGCCGACCATGAGACCGGCGATGAAGACCGACAGCACGACGTAGATGAGCATGCCGTAGAGGCCTGATCCAACGCCGCCGAAGACGATCTCGCCGAGCATGATGTTGGCGAGCACGACCATTCCGCCTAATGGTGTGAAGGAATCGTGGGCACCGTCGACGGCGCCGCAGCTGACGTCGGTTGTCGTGGTAGCGAAGAGTGCGCTGTCGGCAATGCCGAAGCGTACTTCCTTGCCTTCCTGATTTCCGCCTGATTGCAGTGCGCTGGCGTGCTGGTTCACGCCGTGAAGGAGGGGATGCGGTTGGGATTCTGCGGCGTAGACACAGAAGAGGGCCACAAACCAGAGCAGGAACATGCACGCGAATACGGCCCATCCGTGCCCGGGCGATCCCGCCATTTTGCCGAGCGTGACCGTCAGTGCGGCGGGGATGAGAAGCATCGCGAGGATTTCAAGAAAGTTGCTGAAAGGCGTGGGGTTCTCGAAGGGATGGGCGCTGTTGGCGTTGAAGAATCCCCCGCCGTTGGTGCCCAGCATCTTGATGGCTTCCTGTGAGGCGACCGGTCCCTGAGCGATGGTCTGCGACTGGGCGGAGTGCTCCAGCGTTTGCGCCTGCGTGTATGGCTTCAGGTTCTGGATCACGCCCTGACCAATGAGCACCGGCGCGAGAATGAGGCAGAGAGGAAGCAGCACGTAGAAGATGCCGCGAGTCGCGTCGACCCAGAAGTTGCCGATGGTCGTTGACTGACGGCGCGCGATGCCGCGGACCAATGCGATGGCAACCGCGATACCGACGGCTCCACTGAGGAAGTTGTGATACGCCAATCCCACCATTTGCGTGAAGTAACTCATGGTGATTTCGGGAACGTAAGACTGCCAATTGGTGTTGGTGGTGAAGGAAACTGCGGTATTCCAGGCGAGAGCCTGCTCGACGCCCGCGAAACCCTGCGGGTTCCAGGGAAGAAAATGCTGCAGCCGCTCGATGAGGTAAGTGAGCAACAGAGAAACGAAGCTGAAGAGCAGCATGGCGGCGGCATATTCCCGCCAGTTCATTTCCTGTTCGGTATTCACGCCGCAGAGCCGGTAGACCAAGCGCTCGACAGGCTTCAACACCGGATCGAGAAAAGTGCGCTCGCCCTCAAAAACGCGCGCCATGTAGAGCCCCAGCGGACGCATGAGCGCGACAAGGACCGCGAGAAAAATCAAAATCTGAAGCCAGCCAAGGGCGGTCATTTCAAAACTTCTCCGGATACAAGAGAGTTACGACGAGATACACGAGCAGGAACAGGGTGAGCGCTACGACGATGATGGTGGTGATGTCCATGATTTCCTCGGGATCTATTTCAGGTGCTCGCAGCCCCGGATATAGGCAAGCGCAAGGATGAAGAACGCGATGGTGAAAACGACCATCAAAAGATCAAACATGAGACGGAGGCTCCTTCTCTTAGAGTCAGGCTGCGGGTCGACAGGCTGCAGGCTGGGATGATGGAAAGGGAGGGTCGAACTGGACGTATCTCAGGGCCACTGCGCGCCTGTTCAACAGCAGACTCATCTCGCCGCGCCGGCAGATGTAAAAGCGGCTGGCAGGAGAGAGAAACAGGATTGCATTGTCGACGATCCAACTTCATACTCAGCGTGAATTGCTCCACTCTTGAGTAGAACGTCCGGCGCGCCAGTAGCCCGTAAGGAATCTATAAGGAAGGTGTAAAGATTGGTTGCCGCAAACTAATCAGAGCCGCCTTCTGGCAGGAATCGATAGCCCACCCAGGGCTCGGTCTGGATGTATTCTTTAGCGCCGTCGCCTTGCAGCTTCTTGCGCAACTGGCCAATGAAGACGCGCAGATACTCCGGCTGTTGTGCGGATTGCGCACCCCAGACGGCGGTGAGCAGCACGCGATGGGTGAGAACCTTTCCGGCATTACGAGCAAAGAGCAGCAGCAGCTCAAACTCTTTTGGCGTAAGGTGTACGGACCTTCCGGAGACGGAAACTGTGTGCGCAGCAACGTCGACGGAGAAGTCGCCGACCTCTATCGGCGCATCGGTGACTCGTTCCGGCGCGCGACGAAGATGGGCGCGCACCCGCGCCAGCAGCTCCTGAATGCTGAAAGGCTTGGTGACGTAGTCGTCGGCGCCGGCATCGAGAGCCTCAACCTTCGCTCGCTCCTGCTCGCGCACCGAGAGCACCAGGATCGGCGCGGCGCTTTTTTTGCGTATGGCGCGACAGAGATCGACTCCGGTCATGCCGGGCATCATGAGATCGGTAACTACCAGATCCGGCGCCCATTCTTCGAAGATCCGCAACGCCTCAACCGGATCGTTTGCGGCGCGCACATCGTAGCCCTGCGTGGAGAGCGCCGCGCGCAGCACCCGCGTAATTTGAGTTTCATCATCTACAACCAGTACACGTTCCGCCATTGTTAGTCCTTCTGTATCATCGCCCCTGTTATGGAAAAGAATACAGCCACCGCCGCTTCGGCCGCGCTACGGTATGGAAGCGTAACGCTGCTTGCCTGTCTGGTGGCGTTTGTTTTGCATTTCATCGTGCATGTGAACCAGACGACGGTAGCGCTCATCTTCCTGGTGCTTATCGTCATGACCGCATCGCGATGGCGCCTGTCGTACTCGGTTTATCTCTCATTGCTGTGCGCGGTACTTTACAATTTCTTTTTTCTGCCTCCGGTAGGCACGCTCACCGTCACCGACCCGCAAAACTGGATCGCGCTGGCCGCGTTCCTGTGCACCAGCATCCTGGTCAGTCACCTTTCCGATAGCGAGCATAAACAAGCGGAGCTTTCCGAGACCCGCAGGCGCGAAGTGCAACGCCTCTACGAATTCAGCCAGGAATTACTTTTACATGATGATCTGCGGACGGTGGCGCGCATCACTCCGTCGGTGGTGGCGGGAATTTTTGGATTTCGCGGCGTAGCGCTCTATGTGCGCGATGGCGATACGGCTTACTATTCCGATCCGGAGTCGGGACTGATGCCGTTGATCGAATTGAAAAAAGCGGCGCAGGCCGCCGAGCCCGGAATGCGCCTGGTGGAGGGGATTCGCCTGATGCCGCTGATGCTGGGCATGCGAACAGTCGGATCGCTGGCGGTGCGCGGAGGAGACGATTCTCCGCGAATGTATGAGGCAATCAGCTCACTTGTGGCCATCGCGCTGGAACGCGCAGCGGCGCTTGAACGCACCAGCCACATGGAAGCTGCACGGGAGAGCGAACGGTTGCGCAGCGCGCTGCTCGATTCGGTGACGCACGATCTGCGTACTCCGCTCACTTCCATCCGCGCGGCGGCGACCACGCTGGTGAGCCATCCACGATTGCCCGAGCCGGAGCGCCAGGAAATGTATGCCATCGTGGATGAGGAGAGCGAACGCCTCGACCGGCTGATTGGGAAGGCTGTCGAGATGGCGCAGCTTGATTCAGCGAGCCTCCAGGTGAAGGCGGAGCCGGAAAATGTGCGCGAGCTGATTGAGCTTGCGCTGGAAGAAGCGAGGCCAATTCTCGAGGATCGAACAGTTGAAGTGAATGTGCCGGAAGATTTGCCGGCGGTGCCGATGGATCGCGAGCTGGTGCGCCGGGTCTTGCGGCATCTGCTCGAAAACGCTGTCAAGTATTCACCGCAGGGTTCGCCAGTGCGCATCAGCGGCAAGATTGAGGACTACCGGTTGCTGGTGAGCGTTGAAGACCAGGGCTCGGGCATCGGCGCCGACGAGCAGCCCTTTATCTTCGACAAGTTTTACCGGGGCAGCAAACAGCAGTCGAATGTGCCGGGGACGGGAATGGGACTGGCCATCGTGAGGGCGATCATGATCGCGCATGGCGGCGGAGTGGAGGTTACCAGCCAGCCTCGGCATGGCTCGATCTTCACCTTCTGGCTGCCGGTCGCTCCCGTGAACTGAAACGATTGCGTATCATGTTGACGTGATGGTAACGCGCAGGAATTTTCTCAGATGCTCGGCAGCTGCGCTGTCGATGATGGCAGTTCGTAATCAACGCGCATGGGCAGCACAGCATATTCCGCTTGGCTTGCAGCTCTACACGGTTCGCAGCCTCTTTCAGGGCGACCTGCCCGCACTGTTCAAGCAGATTCGCAGTATCGGCTACGAGGAGGTAGAGGCTGCGGGAGATCTTTACGGGCATCCGGCGCCGGGGTTGCGGCAGATGATCCAGGATGCGGGGTTGACGGTGCCGGCTGGTCATTTTGACTACAAAACATTTCCTGACCGGCTCGGTTATGCCAAGCAGCTGGGCGTGAAATGGGCTGTCTGTCCTTCGATTCCGCAGCCGCAACCGCCCTCGCTCGACACCTTTCACACCGCGGCCAAGCAATTTAACGAGTGGGCGAAGCAGGCCAAGGATCAGGGCATGGGCTTTGCCTATCACAATCACGATTTCGAATTCCGCAACTTCGACGGCAAGACCGGCTACGACGTTCTGGTTGAAGAAACCGATCCGGCGCTGGTGCATTTCGAAGTCGATTGCTATTGGGTCGCGCAGGCGGGAATCGATCCGTTGCAGCTGATGCATCGTCTCAAAGGGCGTGTGCGCCTGCTTCACCTCAAGGACCGCAAGCCCGGCTTTCCGCCGTCGAACGACACGGGGCCATCTTCGGCGCACTTCACCGAGGTCGGCCAGGGCACGATTTCCTGGAAGCCGATTCTCGACATGGCAAAGCGCAACGGCGTCGAGTACTACTTTGTTGAGCAGGACAAAACCGATGGACCTCCGCTCGAGAGCATTGCCACGAGCTACAAGTACCTGCGCACGCTGCTGGCGTAGGGAGTATCAGCGGACATGCGGGCGGAGTTCAATGAATTTCGCCCCCGCTTTTCCTCAGCGCGTACCTGAATAGCACACGGTGGCGAACTCGAATTGATCGACAACGAAGACTAAAATCAAGCCAGAACAATGGCTGAATTTACTCATCTCCACCTGCACACTGATTATTCCCTGCTCGATGGAGCTTGTGACGTAGAAAAGCTGGTCGACCGCGTGGCGAACATCGGCCAGAAGGCCGTGGCGATCACCGACCACGGCAATATCTATGGGGCGGTGCATTTTTTCGACGCGGCAAAGAAGGGCGGCATCAAGCCGATTCTGGGTTGCGAGTTGTATATCTGCCAGAAGGAGGATCATCGCGCCGATCCTCAGGGCGACGACTATCACCATTTGCTGGTGCTGGCGGAGAACGAAGAAGGATATCGCAACCTGGTTCGCCTCACATCGGAGGCCTCGCTGCACGGCTTCTATCGCAAGCCGCGCGTGAGCAAGAAGTATCTGGCGGAGCATGCGCAGGGGCTGGTGGGCTTTTCCGGATGCCTGGCGGGTGAGCTCTGCAACAACCTGATGGACGGGAAGTACGACGCAGCGCGCGCGACCGCGGGTCAGTATCAGGACATCTTCGGTCGCGGCAATTTCTTCCTCGAAATTCAGGACCAGGGGCTGGAGCTCGAGAAGAAGATCCATGGCGATCTTTTCCGGCTGGAGAAGGACCTCGACATTCCGCTGGTCGCGACGAATGACAGCCACTATCTCTGCGGAGACGATTCACATGCGCATGAGGTGCTGCTTTGCGTGCAGACGGCGGGATCGATTCACGATCCGAAACGCTTCAAGTTTGACACCGATCAGTTCTATGTGAAAACGGCGCAGGAGATGGAGCAGGTCTTTTCGCATGCTCCGCAGGTCGTCAACCGCACGATGCAGTTTGCCGAGCGGTGTTCGCTGAAGCTGACGAAGGTTGATAATCCCTTTCCGGAATTTGCGGTTCCCGCCGGCCACACGATCGATAGCTATTTCGAGCATGTGTGCCGCGAGGGCTACAGGAAGCGTCTCGACACATCGATTCGCCACGTGCAGGATCGCGGGCTATTGCGCAATCCGATCACCGATTATGACGCGCGCCTGGAGCGCGAAATAGATTGCATCAAACAGATGAAGTTTTCCGGCTATTTCCTTATTGTCTGGGACTTTATCCGTTACGCGAGGGAGCATGATATCCCCGTCGGCCCGGGCCGCGGATCGGCCGCCGGATCGCTGGTCAGCTATGTGATGGAAATCACGGATATCGATCCGCTGCAGAATGCGCTGCTCTTTGAGCGCTTTCTGAATCCAGAGCGTGTGTCGATGCCCGATATCGACATCGATTTCGACATGAACCGGCGCGGCGAGGTGATCGATTACGTCACGCGCAAGTATGGCCGCGAGCAGGTGGCGCAGATCATCACCTTCAACACCATGGCGGCGAAGGCGGCGATCAAGGACGTAGGCCGCGCGCTCGATATGCCCTATGGCGACGTGGATCGCATCGCGAAACTTGTGCCGACGACAATCGGCGTCACCATCGAGCAGGCGCTCAAGGATTCGCCGCCGCTGCAGGAAGCGTATGACGGCAATCCGCAGATCCGCGAGTTGATCGATACGGCGAAAAAGCTCGAAGGACTGGTTCGCGGGGCCGGCGTGCACGCGGCGGGAGTGGTGATCGCGCCGCGTCCGCTGACCGATCTGGTGCCGCTCAGCCGCAGCAAGAACGACGAAATCGTCACCGCCTACGACATGAAGGCGGTCGAGAAGATGGGCCTGCTCAAGATGGATTTTCTTGGGCTGACGACGCTCACCGTCATTCATGACTGCCTCGGGCTGATCTCGAAAAATCGCGACCTCAAGCTCGACATGACGACGATTCCGCTTGATGACCTGACCACGTACGAGCAGGTCTTTCATCGTGCGCTGACCTCGGGCGTCTTTCAGTTTGAGTCGGGCGGCATGCGCGACGTGCTGCGCCGCTACAAGCCGACCACCGTTGAAGACCTTACTGCGTTGAATGCGCTTTATCGACCCGGGCCGATCCAGGGCGGCATGATCGACGACTTTATCGAGCGCAAGTGGGGACGGCGCAAGGTGGAGTACGAACTGCCTCCGCTCGAAACCATTCTGAAAGAAACGCTGGGCGTCATCGTCTATCAGGAACAGGTGATGCAGATCGCCAACGTTCTGGCCGGCTACTCACTCGGCGAAGCCGATCTGTTGCGACGGGCGATGGGCAAGAAGAATCCCGAGGAGATGGCGAAGCAGCGTGACCGCTTTGTCTCGGGCGCGGTCGAGAAGAAATTTCCTAAAGACAAAGTCGTTCGCATCTTCGACCTGATGGAGCAGTTTGCCGGATACGGCTTCAACAAGTCGCACTCGGCGGCGTATGCGCTGCTGGCCTATCAGACGGCATACCTGAAGACGCATTACCCGGTTGAGTTTATGGCGGCGTTGCTGACTTCGGAAATCTCGAAGCCGGAGAACGTGGTGAAGTACATCAAGGAATGCCGCGAGATGAATATCCCGGTCGAGCCGCCGGATGTGCTCTTCAGCGATGCCGACTTCACTCCGCACGGCGCAGCGATTCGCTTCGGCCTGACCGCGATCAAGAACGTAGGGCGCAACGCCATCGATTCGATTCTGGCAGCGCGGAAGACCCTGGCGGAGCAGAACAAATCCTTCGTGTCGTATTGGGAATTCTGCGAAAAGGTTGATTTGCGTCTGATGAACAAGCGGGTGCTGGAATCGCTGATTAAGGCGGGCGCTCTCGACTCCTTCGGACGCCGTTCGCAATTGATTGCCGCCGCCGATAAGGCGATGGAGCAGGCGCAGAAAGCGCAGCGCGATGAAGCTGCCGGTCAGCACGGACTTTTTGGGATATTCGACGATCATCCAGCGAATGCAAATAAGCCTGACGATTTGCCGAAGGTCGCCGACTGGGATGAGAACCAGCGCCTGCAGTCGGAAAAAGAGGTGTTGGGATTCTTTGTCTCGGGGCATCCGCTGGACAAGTATGCGGAGAAGCTGCGCAACCTGCCCGGAGTTGCCGACACAGCGACGGCGCTGGAGATGAAGGTTGCTCCTTCGACGGGGCGGCGCGGGCAGGCTCCGGAGAACGAAATTGCGATTGCCGGAGTGATCGTCGGGCTCAAGGTGGCGAAGTCGAAGCGCTCGGGCGAGCTCTATGCACAGGCTTCGCTTGAAGACACGGTGGGCAAGATCGACCTGATTTGCTTTCCCAAGGATTATGAGCGGCTGGCTCAGAATCTGAAGATCGAAGTGCCGGTGCTGGTGCGCGGGCAGCTGAGGGCGGAAGAAGATGCCGCGCCCAAGCTGGCAGTCTCATCGATTCAGGCGCTCGAGGATGTGAAGGTGCGGCTGCCGAATAATGTGCGCATTCGCGTGCCGCTGAATCACGCCAGCGAGTCGACGCTGACTGAGCTGCGAGACCTGCTGGTGAGCTGTCCGGGACCGGCGAAACTTATGCTGAACCTGGAGCAGCAGGGTGAATTCTGCGTGATGATGGAGCCGATGGACATGATGGTGGCCGCGGATCGCGCCTTCATCGACAAGACCGAGCTGCTGCTTGGCCGGGGCATGGTGCAGGCGCTCGACTGACAAACGCCGGGCGGACGGAGGCGATCTTTCGGCCAACTTATTTGTCTCCGCTCCTCCGCGTCCATACAATGCAAGGAGCGACGACTTTATGACTGATCACGCTCCTGGCGCCCCTCATCAGACACCAACGGTTGTAGAAGCACCGCCCCCGGCTTGGATCAAGACAGAGTTGGCCCGACATCCGCAGCGGCCCGATCCCATGAGTTTTATTGAAAGAATCTTTACCGATTTCAGCGAAATTCACGGCGACCGCGCCTTCGGCGATGACCCAGCCATGCTTTGCGGCATGGCCCGTTTCGAAGGCCAAGAGGTAATGGTCATCGGCAACCTCAAAGGACGATCGACCAAAGAGAAAGTGCTGCGCAAATTCGGCATGCCCGATCCGGAGGGGTATCGCAAGGCGCTTCGCGCGATGAAGATTGCGGAGAAGTTCGGCCGCCCGGTTCTCACATTCATCGATCTGATGGGCGCTAATCCAGGTTTGGGAGCCGAAGAGCGCGGTCAGGCTGAGGCGATTGCTCGCAATCTGATCGAAATGTCGCGGCTGCGCGTGCCGACGATTGCAACCGTCACCGGCGAAGGCGGTTCGGGCGGAGCGCTGGCTCTGGCTGTTGCCGATCGCGTGCTGATTCTGGAGAAAGCAATCTATTCGGTCATTTCGCCGGAGGCCTGCGCCTCGATTATGTGGCGGGATGCGACGAAGCGGGCACAGGCTGCGGTCGCATTGAAGGCTACAGCGGCGGATATCAAACAGCTGGGCTGCATTGACGATATCGTTCCCGAGCCGGGCGCGGGCGCGCATGAGGATCCCGAAGCAGCCGCGGGGCTGCTAGCCGAAAAACTTCGCTGGCACTTGAATGAGCTCAAGTCTCTTCCGGTCGACGAGCTGGTCAGGCTAAGGTACGAAAAATTCCGCAACATCGCGCAGTTCTACACCACCTGATGCTGAGCATTCATTCTGAATATCCTTTCGAAGGCGACACAAACTGCATGGATCGAGGATCCCGCCTGTGACTGTCTTCGAGCGACTGCGCGCCTTCCTGTGGTTTCTGATCGCGGCGGTGTATTTCTTCTTCGCTCGGGTCGTTGCCGAGCGCGCCGCAAACGGTCTCAGTTCGGGAGCGTGGCTCGAGGTTGTTAATCGCTCCGTCCTGCTCTTTCTGCTGGTGATCGGTTACGCGGCAATGGGGTATATCGGTCAGCGGCAGCGCCATCCGGTAAAGACGATGGGATTGGAGTTGCGGGCCGGATGGCGACGCGAATTCGCACTGGGCGCGGCTCTGGGATGGGGCGGCGTGGTGGCGTGCGTTCTGCCGATTGCGCTCATCGGCGGACTCGTGGTGACGCTCTACACCACTTGGCAGCAGTTTGGCCTGATCCTGGTGGATCTGGTCATTCTTGCCGTAGCCGCGCTGGCCGAGGAAGTCGCCTTCCGCGGATATCCCTTTCAGCGCCTGATCGATGCCACGGGGCCGGTGATCGCAACGCTGCTCATGTCGGTTGTCTTCGGACTGATCCATCTGGGGAATCCCGGGGCAACCGGGGCGAGTACGCTGGTCACGATCTTTGCCGGCTGGCTTCTGGCAGTCGCTTATCTGCGGACGCGCGCATTGTGGGTGGGCTGGGGCTTTCACTTCGCATGGAATGCGAGCATGGGCATTCTCTTTGGCCTGCCCATCAGCGGCATTACGATCTTCTCGCCGGTCGTTTCGAGCAATGCGGTGGGGCCATTGTGGATTACGGGCGGCGATTACGGGCCGGAAGGCAGCGCCATCGGAGCGCTTGTTCTGCTGGTGTTGATGCTTGTGCTGGTTTCGGCGACACGCGACTTGAAGCATCGCTACGCTCAGCCGGTGATTGTGCCGGGAGGCATTCCGGTGGACCTTGACGCCATCGCAAGACGGCAGCACGAAGCGGCTATGGGTGCTGCTCCAGCTAGCCCGGCTACTCCGCAACTGGTGCAGATTGCCGGCATTCCCAATGCAAACCCGGTGGTGCTTCAGGCGCCTGTAGCTGAGGTTCCGGGAGCTGAGATTGTTGTCCCGCAGGAGCCGCCAGTCAGTAAAGCGGAACGCGAGAAAGTGGAAGGCGAGCACCCTCCGCAGGAAAGCTGAGCGTTCTTCGACGAATCAGAAATCGGGGCAAGAGTGGATTTGTGCTCGGGGGGAATACTGCCGGCGCTTACTTGACCGGCAGGCTGTCGAGGATGTGGCCCATCTTTTCACGCTTGACCTGGAGGTAGCGCTCGAAGGATTCTTCCGGCTCGATCTCAGCTGAAACACGCTCTACGACGGTGATGCCGCCGTTCTCCAGAGCTTCGACCTTCTCGGGATTGTTGGTGATGAGGCGCACTGCGGTCAGTCCGAGAAGCCTGAGCATCGCCGCAGGCATTTCGAAATCTCGGCAATCGGGTTTGAATCCCAACCGCACATTGGCTTCAACCGTATCCAGACCCTGCTCTTGCAGCTCATAGGCTTTCAACTTGGCCATCAGGCCGATGCCGCGGCCTTCTTTTTGCTCGTAGAGAATGATTCCGGCGCCTTCTTCGGTGATTTTGGTGAGGGCGAGTTCAAGCTGCGGGCGGCAATCGCAGCGCAGCGAGTGAAAAACATCGCCGGTGAGGCATTGAGAATGGATGCGCACGAGCGGCGGCGCGGCGTGAATGTCGCCCATCACTAATGCGACAGCGCTCTCAATTCCCGTTGGCGGAACGTCGGCTCCGTCACAGCAGGGCTCGGGCGTTACAATTTTCGCTTCGAACCCGAGGATGCGAAAGTGTCCCCAACGGGTGGGAAAATCAGCGTTGGCAACTTGCCGGATACTTTCCAGGGGCATGACTACATTATAGATGCCTTAGGTAGCAGGCCGATTCATGCAAGCCTTTGGCTAAGTCCAGGCGTAGAGTAAAAGTGTGATCGAATCAAAACTCATCCTTATCACGCTGCTGGTGAAACTAGGGGTGGCGGCTGCTTTTTCGAGCGCTCTGGCGCGCTCGCGAGCCTTTAAGAATCTGTTGTTCACGGAGAACCGGCGACCCGCGCAACTACTAGGACTACTGGCCTTTATCTGCATCCCGCTATGTCTTGGAGTATGGGTGCGGGTAGTTGTACCTAACTTCTTTGCCGCCGATATCTCCTTCGAGACAACGATCATTCTGGGGATCCTGCTCGGCCCGCTCTCGGCGCTGGCCGGCGGCGCAATCCTGTCGATCCCGGCGATGCTGCATCACGAATATTTGTCGCTGCCTTTTAATCTGGCGGTGGCGATCAGCGCCGGCCTCTATGGGAAATTCGTCGAAGAAGAGGAAGTCTGGTCATTTTCGCCGTTCGTCGATCTGAGCATCTATCGCTGGGTTCGCCGCAATCTAAGGAAGCCGCGCTTCGATCGCCAGGTGCTGCTGCTCATCCTGATTGTGACCATGGAGATTGGCCGCGACTGGCTGGCGCGGCTCTATCCGCATAGGCTTTTCGCGCTGCTTACAGATAAGTGGCCAGTGCGCCTGGCGATCTGGGCCTGCGCGGCGATGGTGGTCGGCATCCCGCTGAAGATATGGAACGCCATCCGTACGGAGCGCTTTCTCGAAGAGCAGAAGCGGCTGCTGTTGGAGGCGCGGCTCGATGCGCTGCAACGCCAGATCAATCCCCACTTTCTCTTCAACACGCTCAATTCCATCGCTTCGCTGGTACGCTTCCGGCCGGAGCAGGCGCGTGAGCTCATCGTAAAGCTGGCCAATATCCTGCGCGCTCTGCTCAAGGACCACGATTCGTATGTGTTGCTGCGCGAGGAGCTTAGCTTTACCGATGATTATCTGGGCATCGAAGTGGCGCGCTTTGGAGCCGACAAGCTGCGTGTGGTGAAAGAAATCAGCGCCAATACGCTCGATCTGCCCGTTCCCAGCATGCTGCTGCAGCCGCTGGTCGAGAACAGCATCAAGCATGGCCTTGAGCCGCGCATCAGCGGGGGAACGATTACGCTGCGCAGCCGCATCGAAGCCGGGAGAATGATCATTGAAGTCGAGGACGATGGCGTGGGGATTGGCCCCGGCCGCTCCCATTCGAGCGGAGTACTGAAGGGAACGGGAATCGGGATGAAGAATGTGCGCGAGCGCCTGGAGGTGCTCTACGGCGGCGCCGCGCAGTTTGATGTCACCAGCCGTCCGGGGCGCGGGACAAAGGTTACTTTAGCGATCCCGGCGAGCCAGGAGCCTGATGATGAACCTCAGCCTACCTTGGCCTCGGCGCGCTCCAATATGCGCTTATAAAAAGCCTCGTAGCGAGGGATGATGCGCGTGGCGCAGAAGCGCAGCTGCGCGGTGTGGCGTGCGGCTGCGGACATCGTTTCATGTTTGCGATCGTCCGAGAGCAGCTCGACCGCAGCCTGCGCCATGGTATCGACTGCGCCTACGGGAAAGAGCCTGCCGTTTACGCCATCCTCGATCAGCTCGGATACGCCGCCCACGGCTGTGGCAATCGTCGGCACCCGGCAGGCCATGGCTTCGAGCGCGGCGAGCCCGAAGGACTCAAGCTCGCTGGGCATGAGCATGAGATCGGCGAGCGGCAGCAGCTCGCTGACGTTAGGCTGCTTGCCGAGGAAGTGAATCCGGTCCTGGATGCCTTTATCCCGCGCCAGCCACTCGGCCGACGAGCGATCCGGCCCATCGCCGATGAGCATGAGGCGAGCGGGAATCTCCTGTGCAACTCTCGCGAAGATCTCGACGGCATCGACGGCGCGCTTTACCGGCCGGAAGTTGGAAAGATGCACCAGGATCTTTTCGCCGGGCTCGGCGTATTGCGCACGGCCAGCCTCGCGGAGCTCGGGGCTAAGCGGTGTGTATACGTCGCAGTTGACGAAATTGGGAATGACTTCGATTTCGCGTTTGGTGTGGAACTCCTGCAGAGTTTTATCGCGCAGGTAGCTGGAGATGGCGGTAACGCCGTCGCTCTGGTCGATGCCGAAGCGGGTGATGGGCAGGTAGGAGTGATCGAGGCCGACCAAAGTGATGTCGGTACCGTGCAGGGTGGTTACGAAAGGAAGCCTGTGATTACGCTCCGCGAGCATCTGGCGTGCCAGGTATGCAGATATCGAATGGGGTATGGCGTAATGAACATGCAGCAGGTCTAATTGGTAATAAGCCGCCACTTCCGACATGCGCGTGGCTAGAGCCAGGTCGTAGGGTGGGTACTCAAAGAGCGGATAGTTCGAGACCGGGACTTCATGGTAGAAGATCGAATGCTCGCGGCCGGTAAGCCGAAACGGCTGCGAATAAGTGATGAAGTGAACTTCGTGGCCGATGGCAGCCAGTTCAAGCCCGAGCTCAGTTGCTACGACGCCGCTGCCGCCGTAAGTGGGATAACAGGTGATGCCAATTTTCATAGATTCCCATGCGCCGCCCCTGTTGGACGCGGCTGCAGGCCCAAGGGATGCAAAAGGCTTTCGAATGAGCAGTAAGAGCGAGGATCTGGCGGGAAAAGGCGAGTAGTTTCGGGCTGGGGTGGAAGTAACGGCAGTTAGATTTCGGCAGTTATATGCCCAGGAGCCGAGGTTCGAGGATCGATGCGTAGAATACCCTCTCTGGATGGATTGCGGGCGGTGGCCATTTCGCTCGTCTGTCTCTCCCACCTTTCCTATCTGAAAGACCACCCTACGCATGACTTTTCCAGCCTGGGACCGCTGGGAGTCAGAATCTTCTTCGTCATTTCAGGGATGTTGATCACCAGGCTGCTCCTTGAAGAACGCGAGCACTCGGGCGGGGTCTCTTTGAAGGGGTTCTACATTCGCCGGACGGTGCGAATTTTTCCGGCCATGTGGTTCTATGTTGCAGTGATGGCCGCCCTGTCGGCAGCCGGCGTAATCGCGCTGCATCACCACGACATCCTTCACGCTTTGACTTACACGATCAATTATTTCCCCGAGCGGTCGTGGTATCTGGGACATATCTGGTCGCTCTCGGTGGAAGAGCAGTTTTATCTGCTGTGGCCGCTGGTGCTTTGCTTTGCGCCGCCGCGATGGGGAATTCGGGCAGCGCTGGTTGCGATATGCCTTGCTCCGCTGCTGAGGCTGGGCATGCTGTTTGTTTCTACGCAGACTCCATATTTTGAGTGGTTTCCAACCACGTGCGATTCGATCGCCATGGGCTGCCTGTTGTCGCTGCTTCCGCCGGATGGAAGATGGAAACGGCTGGCGGCGCGGATTGCAGCGGCGCGCTGGTTCATCGTTGTCCCGACTCTTGTTTTCGTGGTGAATTTACTGCGGCGCCACGCAGAAGGCCGCCTGATGGTGAGTGAGAAGAACCGGCTGGCCTTCATGTTCCTCGATACGGTGGGAACGATAATGATGAATGGCGGCATCGCGTTGACCATTCTGCACGTCACCAACTATCCCCGCGATATTTTCGGACGCATACTGAATGCTCCACCCGTTGTCTGGCTGGGAAAAATCAGCTACTCACTCTATCTCTGGCAAATGCCGTTTCTGAATCACGACGCTTCGAGCTGGATCACGCGAACCCCGGTGAATCTGGTGGCTTCCGTGTGCGCGGCATGCTTCTCCTATTACCTCATCGAAAACCCGCTCCAGAGGCTGCGAAAGCGACTGGGCTGGGGCGGGGAGCGACGATCCAAAGCCGCTGACCCCCTCGCCGCAGTAGCGACCGAGGCCGTGAGCTGAGGCGTTTTAGGAAATAATGTGGCAAGTCCGCGATTACAACGCGGGCTCAGGCTTCGGCTTTCGCTCGCAGAGAAGCACCAGGGACCGCCCTTCGACCTTGACTCGTTTACGGACTGGTTGCGACTTGAAGGGATTCGCCACCTCGTTGGTATTGATGATGCCCTTCCAGCGTCCACCTTCGGGCGCAGGCGGGAGCTGGAAGGTGACCGGTTCGTGATACGCGTTCAGCAGCAGCAGGAACGAGTCGTCGACGACCGGACTGCCGAGCTCATCCTCGATACACAGGGTCTGGCCGTTGAGCATCATTCCCAGCGAGCGCATCCAGCCTGAATTCCACGCGCCTTGGTCCAGTTCCTTACCGTCGGTGCCATACCAGGCGATGTCAAAGGTGGTCGAGTGGTGGATGGCGCGGTCCTGGAAGAATTTTCTCCGGCGCAGGTTGGGATGATTCTTCCGCATCTTGATAAGCCGGGAAGTGAACTCAAGCAGTGATTCTTTGTCGGCGTTCGGCGTCCAGTCGTACCAGCTGATCTCGTTGTCCTGGCAGTAGGCGTTGTTGTTGCCCCTTTGTGTGCGGCCAATCTCATCGCCACCGGAAATCATGGGCACGCCCTGCGCGAAGAGAAGCGTCGCCAGCAGGTTGCGCATCTGGCGCTCGCGTGCATGCTTGATCTCTGGATCGTCGGTTGGCCCTTCGGCACCCATGTTCCAGGAGTTGTTGTCATTCGCGCCGTCCTGGTTGTTCTCTCCGTTCGCTTCGTTGTGTTTGTCGTTGTAGGAAACAAGATCGCGCAGGGTGAAGCCGTCGTGCGCGGTGACGAAATTGATGCTGGCGTAGGGGCGTCGGCCGTCGTGCTTATAGAGGTCGCTCGATCCTGTGAGCCGGTAGCCGAGATCGGAGAGCTGACCATCGTCGCCTTTCCAATAACGGCGGACGGTGTCGCGGTATTTTCCATTCCATTCCGCCCACAGGACAGGGAAGTTGCCGACCTGGTATCCGCCCTCGCCTACGTCCCAGGGCTCGGCGATGAGCTTCACGTCGGCAAGCGTCGGGTCCTGATGAATGATGTCGAAGAAGCCGCTGAGGCGGTCGACGTCGTGCAGCTCGCGCGCAAGAGTTGCAGCCAGGTCGAAGCGGAATCCGTCGACGTGCATCTCGATGACCCAATAGCGCAGGCTGTCCATGATCAGCTTCAGCACCTGGGGATTGCGCACGTTCAGACTGTTTCCCGTGCCTGTGTAATCCATGTAGAAGCGGGGATTGTCGGCCATCAGCCGATAGTAGTTGGTGTTGTCGATGCCGCGCATGGAGAGCATGGGGCCGAGGTGGTTGCCCTCAGCGGTGTGGTTGTAGACCACGTCGAGAATTACCTCGATGCCTTCACGGTGCAGCGACTTCACCATCGCCTTGAACTCGGCGACCTGGTTTCCGCCGTCTCCGGTGGAGCAATAGCGGCCCTCCGGGGCAAGATAACCAAGTGTGTTGTAGCCCCAGTAATTGCTCAGGCCTTTTTCGACCAGTTGGCTGTCATGCACATAGTGATGGACCGGCATCAACTCGACCGCGGTTACGCCAAGCTTTTTAAGGTGGCGCAGACTTGCCGGTGAGGCCATTCCCGCATAGGTTCCGCGTAAGGGCTCGGGCACATCGGGATTGCGGATGCTGAATCCGCGAACATGCGTCTCGTAGATGATCGAGTCGACCAGCGGAATGCGCAGGGGGCGATCCTGTTCCCAGTCGAAATAAGGATTGACGACGACGCACTTGGGCACGCCGGCCGCACTGTCGCGGTCATCGCGCACCAGGTCCGCATCTTCTCCGCCAAATTGGTAGGGAAAGATTGGCTGCTTCCAGTCCACCTGGCCGCAGATGGCCTGCGCGTAGGGGTCGACGAGAAGCTTTGCCGGATTGAAGCGCTGCCCGCGTTCCGGCTCCCATGGGCCGTGCACCCGATATCCATAGAGCTGTCCGGGCTGGATGCCGGGGATGTATCCATGCCACACGAATGCGGTTGTCTCGCGCAATTTAAGGCACTCGCCCTGGCCTCCCGCTTCGTTGAAGAGACACAGCTCTACGCCGGTGGCGTTTTCCGAGTAAAGCGCAAAATTGACTCCGGTCCCATCCCACTTGGCACCCAGGGGATAGGGTTTTCCAGGAAGAAGCATACTTGCCATAGAAACGTTCTCTTTTGTCTGCCTTGATTTGGATGTTCAGTAGTCAGAGGCGTGAGCGGAGCCAAATGTTGCTCAGGCGGCAGTGGCGGGAGGGTGTTGCCGCGATGAAAATGAAGTGGATGGAGCTGTTCAGGCCGAGGCCCGCAGGAGCGGCTGCTCGCTCACCTCAGACTGCTGCGGCCGAGAGGGGAGGAAGATGCGAAAGATGGTTCCGCAGTTCTTACCTCGATGAGATCGGACGCGAATGGTGCCCTGATGTTTTTCGATAAGTTCGAGGCTTACCCACAGTCCCAGGCCCGTTCCCGTAATTCCCTTGGTCGAGAAGAACGGCTCGAAGATATGGGCGATGGTTTTCTTATCCATGCCTGAGCCAGTATCGGCTACCGTGACCGCAATGCCATCGCGTCCGGATTTCCAATCCCGCGCCGGGCTGGTGCGAATGATGACGCGACCGCTGTCCATCGGCGACATCGCGTCGATGGCGTTGCCTACGAGATTTGCCAGCACCTGCCGTATTTCACCGTCGTAGACGAGGATGGGCGCAATCTTTCCGTATTGCCGCACAACCGTGATGGAGAGCGAGCGGATCCGCGCCTCGTGCAGAGCGAGCACGGTTTCGAAGAGCTCGTGAACATCTGTCTCCATCGGCTTGGTGCTTTGCCGATAGAAGCGCAGCGTTTGCGTAGTGATGTAGACCACACGATCCAGTTCGCGCTGCGCCAGCGTGAGGTACTCCCGGGCGGTATCCTCGAGCGGTCCCTGGTTCAGCAGATACATGCAGTTCATCACTGCTTCCAGGGGATTGTTGATTTCGTGAGCGATCGAGGCGGCCAGTCTGCCGGCTGCAGTCAGCTTCTCGGTTCTGCGCAACAGCTCATCGCTGCGCCGCTGGGCGGAAAGGTCGGCGAGAAAGGCAGCGACCTGCCGCTGCTCGAGCGGAGCTTCCGGGTTCAGGACTGCGGCTCCCAGCAGCACCCAGACCGTTGCTCCAGAGTGGGTGCGGCATTCAACCTCGAGCGGCTCTTTCTGTCCCTGCGTCCAGCGTTCGAGCAGCGTTTCGGGTGCATGCGGGCCGGGCACCAACAGGCGATCGAGAGTCAATGCGCCTTGCTCGATCTCCACTCTCGGATAGCCAAGCAACTTCTCGACACCGTCATTGGCGTAAATGATGCGGCCCTTGCGATCGCTGATCAGCAGCGCCAGCGGCATCGACTCGACCAGGTGATGAAAACGCTTCTCGCTCAGGCGCAGCGCTGCTTCGGTGTCTCGCCGCTGACGCCGTGTGGCGGCCTCTTTTAGTTCGCGCTCGATGGCGGGGATCAGCCGCGCCAGGTTCTGCTTGGCGATGTAGTCGTGAGCGCCGGCGCGCATGGCCGCGACCGCCGTTTCCTCGTCGACTGCGCCTGACATCATGATGAAGGGGATATCGCGGCCGGTGGATTTGAGCAGGATTAAGGCGGCCGGGGCACTGAAGTTCGGTAGCTGATAATCGGCGAGAATCACGTCCCAGCCGGCGGCGTCATCGAGCGCTCGCTGCATGGCTTCGGCAGTCTCGACGCGTGTCACGTCGAGGCTGTAGCCGGATCGCCGTAGGTGGCGATCGAGGAGGATAGCGTCATCCGCGCTGTCCTCGACCAGCAGCACGCGAAGCGGCTTGTCCGTCAGTTGTTGGTGGGTGGACATTCGTTGAGCACCAGCCAATACATTCCCAACTGCCGGGTTGCCTCGGCGAATTCCGTGAAGTTCACCGGCTTGCGGATGTAGCTGTTCACGCCCAGGCGATAGCTACGAACAATATCGCTCTCTTCATCCGAAGAGGTCAAAATAACAACCGGGAGCACGCCAGTCCGTTCGCCTTCGCGGATGCGCCGCAGAACTTCTAGCCCATCGACCTTAGGTAGTTTCAAATCGAGCAGGATGACCTGGGGGAGGACCGGTACGTTTCCGTTTCCGTCTCCAAAGAGTATCTGGAGGGCCTCCTCACCGTCGTGAGCAACGCGGATGTCATTCACGATATTTGCTTTGCGGAGAGCCCGGATGGTAAGCGCCTCGTGGTCAGGATCGTCCTCGACGAGCAGAATGGTCTTGGCATTTTCAGGCATACAATTTCTATCCTAGCGTAAACCAAAAGGTGGCGCCCCCGCCTACAACGCCCTCTGCGCGGATGACGCCCTGGTGGCGGCGGATCACGCGATAGACGGTCGCAAGCCCGATGCCCGATCCAGAGAAGTCTCTTTCACCGTGGAGCCTCTGGAAGGCGGTGAACAATTTCTTGGTGTATCTCATATCGAAGCCTGCGCCGTTGTCGCGAATGTAGAACTCGCCGTTGTGCGCATCGCGAGCCATCTCGATTACCGCCTCCGGCTGTTTTGAGGTGAACTTGGCTGCGTTTCCCAAAAGGTTTTCGAGTGCCACGCGCAGCAGCCGCGGATCGCCTGCGCCGTCATGCCAGGTTCGATGCGAAAGATGAGATTGCGCTGCGAATTTTGCGCCCGTAGATCGCGAGCTATCTCCTCGGCAAGCTCGCTCAGGTTCACTTCTTCACGTGTCAGCTCCGCGCGAGTGATGCGCGAAAGCTGCAGGAGAGAATCGATCAACAGGCCCATTCGCTGCACGCCGGCGCGGATGCGGCGAATGTAGTCGCGTCCCTCGTCGTTGAGAGCGGGCAGGAAATCCTCTTCAAGCGCGAGGCTGAAGCCGTCGACGGAGCGCAGCGGAGCCCTGAGATCATGCGATACGGAGTAGCTGAAAGCTTCGAGCTCGCGATTGGTCGCCTCCAGCTCGGAGGTGCGCTGGCGCACGCGATCCTCAAGCTCGGCATTCAAAATCTGCACCTCGTGGGCATTCGTTTCGGCTATGCGGCGGGCATTGCGTTCGGCTTCGTAGGCGTTGGCACGGTCGAGCGCCATGGCGATGCGGTCCGCAACTACCGCGAGCAAATGTTCGTCCTGATCCTCGAACAAGTCGTCACGGCGGCGCCCAGCCAGCAAGAGCGCTGCGACACGTCCGGAGATGGTCAACGGTAGAACGAGAGAGGCGCGCATCTCGGTCCGCATGCCCTCCAGAGGGATGGCGCGAGCTGCGTCTCCGGTGGCCGTGACTACCTGGTTGGTTCTGCCCGCTACTTCGAGGAGATCGCCGGGACTAAGCTGAACGCGGCGCCCGCGCGTGACTGCAACTCCGTTGGCAGAGACAACTTCAATTTCGCCTTCGTGCCAGTTGCAGAGCACCACGGCATCGGCGTCGATGACGCTCCGCAGCCGCTCCATCAGCGCATCGGTCAGGTCCATTACTGTCAGCTGAGTGAGGTCTACATCGCTGATCGACTGGAGCTTGGCGAGGCGATCGGCGGTGGCATCGGCGCGCAACCGGTTTCGCCGTTCGCGGGTCAGCATCCAGAAGACTACGCCCAGCAGCACCACATCGAAGATGCTGGCCAGCAATACCGTCCACAGCGAACGTATTCTCGCTGAATTGGCTCCGGCGATACGCTCCGCCAGCCGCTGGCGCTCTTCGTCCTGCATGGTCGAAACAAGCGCACGCAGATGATCCATCTCCGTTTTGCCGGTGCCGCTTAGCACCAGCAGCCTCAGTGTGTCCTGGTTTCCGGCACGACGCTCATCGATACCTTGTTCGAGCAGGTTCATGCGCTGTTCCACGACCGCTCGCATTTCCGGGAACCGGGCCTGCTGGCGCGGATTATCGACGGTTAGTTTCTGTGCATCGCTTATCTCCGCGGGGAGATCACGGGAGGCGCGAGTGTAAGGCTCAAGATAAGCCGCGTCGCCGGTCAGCAGATAACCACGATTGCCGGTCTCCGCGTCCTTCATGGAGCCCATCACTTTCTCAAGGGAATTGATCGTCTGCCACGAGTGGGATACCCAGTACTGGCTCGTACCCAGAACCTCGACGGAGCGAAGCGCCAGCCATGCGTTCAGGCACACGACCAGAAGCAACGCAACCAGTGCGCCGGAAATCAGAATTTCAGTCGAGCGGCGTTTCATGAATGGATAATTCGGAACTTTGGCTTGGATGCGCCGGGGAAGCTCTCAGGCTGTTTGCGGACAGGCTCGCGGGTTGTCGAGGAAAATACGAGTCCACTTCGATCGTCAATACTAGAGCCTGTTATGAACTTTAGTGATGGTGGCGACGGGAGCCAATTTTTTCGAGTTCGAGAAGCGAGGAGCGACGAATACCGGGTGTCATCGAGCGACGAGCGACAAAG
>Ga0207045_1043_pt2 | contig 27093 bp, 27 predicted proteins | sample Alteio_BWMinCont_69_FD_153299 | JGI IMG/M metagenome (GOLD analysis project Ga0207045, IMG submission 153299) | Enriched cells from forest soil in Barre Woods Harvard Forest LTER site, Petersham, Massachusetts, United States -... | ecosystem: Environmental > Terrestrial > Soil > Temperate forest >... | reverse complement strand
GCGCAGTTTTCAGATGTGCTAAAGCTTTTTCATTATCAACATCAGTATACAAATAACCCAGCAGCGAATAATATAAATGATTGCCATCAAGCTTTAATTTCTCGGCCTCGGTTATCGCCGCCAGTTTGCTATCGGCTTTGGCCAAAGCATAGGTACGGTTAAGCGCGGCCATTGGCGAGTATTCTATTTGCAGCAATTCGTTGTATAGCTGTAATATATTCCCCCACTTTTCGGCGCTGTCGGTTTTTTGTGTATGCCAGTAAGCAATGGCTGCTTCCAGGTGGTATTTTGATACCTCGTTACCTTCGGCGGCTTTATTTAAATAAAATTCGCCCTGCGTTATTAGTTCATAATCCCAAAGGCTGGTATCCTGGTCTTCATATAAAATTATTTCACCATCGGGGTTTTGCCGGGCGTCAAACCGCGAGGCGTGGAAACACATAAGGGACAAAAGTGCATTAACAGCCGGCTTATTGGTGCTTTTGTTTGCCACGAGCAAATAATTTAACCTTACGGCCTCCAGGCACAGGTCTTTCTGCATGATGGCATTTTGGGATAGGGAGTAATAGCCTTCATTAAACAAAAGATAAAGGGTGGTCAAAACATTCTCTAACCGCTTATCAATCTCCTGTTGTGCGGGAAATTCTATTTTAACCCGTTCTTTTCTTAGTTTCTCTTTGGCCCTGAACAAGCGTTTATTTATAGTTTCCTTATTGCTTAAAAACGCATCGGCAATTTCCTCAATACCAAAACCGCAAAGTATGCGTAATGCCAAACCGATCTGGGATTCCGGCGGAATAGCGGGCTGGCAAATAGCAAACATCATCTGGAGCTGGCTGTCAACAATGTTTTTTTCAGACAGATCGACTTCTATTTCATGTAATTCGGTACTTGACTGTTGTACCCCGGCGGTAACTTTTTCGGTGAAAATTTTATTATGCTTTAAATAATCCTTTGCCCGGTTTTTAGCAACAGCATAAAGCCATGCAACAGGATTTTCGGGCAAGCCTTTCATGCCCCAGGTTTCGGCGGCCAGCAAAAAGGTATCGCTGGCAATATCTTCCGCAATTTCAACATGCTCGAAGCCAAAATGCCTGGTTAATACAGCGGTTATTTTGCTGTATTCTGTTCTGAATAAATGTGGGACAAGTTCTTTGTCTGTTTGCATAAACAAACAAAATTACGGATAAAAATTAACGTCAAAACTGTTGGTACAACGTATTTGATCCTTAAATGACCGTAAAGGTCAAGGCTACCTCAAAAGCATCAGGATGAAACAAAAGTCGAAATAATTATTTGCCTTCGTGAAACCATTGTGACCTTTGTGGTTAATTTTTCAACACAAAGTGCACTAAGATTTTCACAAAGCGGCACAAAGAACTGTCGATTTAAAAATGTTACTCTGTCAGTTAGCCTTATAAACCCTCACGTAATCCACATACATACTCGCCGGGAGTTTACTCAAATCAACAGTCTGGCCGGGGAAGTTACCGGCAACAGCCAGGTTCAAAATAATAAAGAATGGCTTATGAAACGCATCAGTACTATTTACATCGTTGGCAATGCTTGCTGTCACATACAAAGTGTCGTCTACATACCATTTAATGGCATTAGTATCCCACACTACCGAATAAATATGGTATTCGCTGGGCGAGCTTGCCAGGTTTTGGCCATAGTCGGCCTCCTGGCCTCCGGCGCTCCAGTGCATAGTGCCATAAATTATACTATCGGCGTTAACATGCTCCATAATGTCGATCTCGCCGCAACCCGGCCATGATACCCCTGCATTAATGTCGACGCCAAGCATCCAGAAAGCAGGCCAAAGTCCGGCGCCCATGGGTAGCTTAATTCTCGCCTCTATTTTTCCATAGTTAACAAGTACTTTATTTGCACTATTCATCCTTGCCGAAGTATAGGGAAAGCCCCCTACAGTTTCGTTTTTAGCGGTAATAACCAGGTTGCCGTTTGCTACAGTTGCATTTTGCGCCTGGTAATATTCCTTTTCGTTGTTAACGCCAAGGCTCCCTGTTTCAAATGTCCAGTTTGCCGGGTCAACTGACGTACCGTTAAACTCATCAGACCATACCAAGCTATAAGTAGTGGTATCTGTTGGCGGTGTTGTAACAATAGGCGTTGTTGGCGTAACAGGGCCGGGGGTAACAGCTTTTTTAGAACACGAAACGGCAGAAATTACAAGCACCAGTAAAATACCGGTGCTTGTAATAATATTGAAAATTGGTTTTCTCATAATCTAAGCGGTTACTAAGATAACCATTTTGTTTTAAAAATGTTACATAAAACCTATTGGTCAACCCCGAACGATTCCCAGGTTGATGCTGTAGCTCGGTTACACGTCATCGCTTGCGTACCATCCTCGCTCGAAATAAATTTGCCATTATTTCCCTGCAAGGTTATGCTACCATTTGAATTTACGCCCCAGGTAAACTCCTCCCAGGCGCCAAAACTTGTACGGTTACAGGTAATCGGCATTGTGCCATTTTCGCTCGATACATATTTGCCCATGCTTTGCAAGGCTACTTTACCGCCACCTGCATCAACCACCAAAAACTGCTCCCATGCTTGCGCAACGGTACGGGTACAAGTCATTGCAGTTGTGCCATCCTCGCCGCTTACATAGTCGTTATTAACCCCTTTTAATGTAATGGTTTGCCCGATTGGCGGGCCGCTGGTTGTTACGCCCTGGTATACGTGTACATAATCAACATACATATTGGCAGGTAACGCGCCGGTATTAACAGTTTGTCCCGGAAAATCCCCTGCAACGGCCATGTTTAAAATAATATAGAAAGGGTTTTGAAAAGCTCCCGTATTATTAATATTGTTTGCAATGTTTGCTGTTGCATACAAATTATTATCAACAAACCATGTGATTGATTGATTATCCCATTGCACGGCATACAAATGGTAGTCATTAGCGGTAGTTGTTGTATTGCCGCCATATTGTGTGTTGCCGTTATCAAACCAGTGGATGGTGCCATAAATGGTATTGCTGGTATTTATTTGTTCCAAAATATCAATTTCACCGCACTGTGGCCATCCAACCGAGCCGATATTAGTGCCAAGCATCCAGAATGCAGGCCACGAGCCGGTAAATTCCGGCACCTTAATGCTTGCTTCGATACGGCCGTATTGGGTGGAAAACTTGCCGGAGGTTTCTATCTTGCCCGATGTATACGGCTGCCCGGCAACGCTTTGGTTTTTTGCGGTGATTACCAGGTTACCGCCTGTTTCGGTAACGTTGGCGGCCTGGTAATATTCCTTCTCGTTATTAACGCCGGGATTACCAACGTCAATGTTCCACTTGGTGCCATCAACGCTGGTGCCGTTAAACTCATCCGACCAAATCAGCTGGTAGGTAACAGCCTTAGGTGCGCCTGTTCGTATATTTATGCCAGCGGGCTCGGTTTTAGCCTGCGTGGCGGGGGCGCTTGCATCCTTTTTGCAGGAAATCGCCATGGCAACCAGTGCCAGCACTATGCTGCCCCTGGTTAAAAAAGGTAAGAGTTGCTTTTTCATAATTGATTAGTTTAGTTTAACATTTGATTGGTTGCTTAATTGATTTATTTATTCACCCCGAAAGACTCCCAGCCCGAAGCAGTGGCCCGGTTACAGGTCATCGCCTGCGTACCGTCTTCGCTGGAAACAAACTTGCCATTATTGCCTTGCAGGGTTATGGTGCCATCGGCGTTTACGCCCCATGTAAATTCTTCCCAGGCGCCAAAAGTTGTACGGTTACAGGTAATTGGCATGGTGCCGTTTTCGCTGGATACATACATGCCCATACTTTGCAGGGCTACTTTGCCGCCCCCCGCATCAACCACCAGAAATTGCTCCCAGGTGCTTGGGGTAACGCGGGTGCATGTCATGGCCGTTGTGCCGTCCTCACCGCTAACATAATCATTATTAAACCCTTTCAGCGTGATGGTTTGGCCAATTGGTGGGCCGGCAGCTGACTGCGTGCCTGCCCATTTAAAGGTAGCGGCCGCCCCGGCTGGTAAGGTATAAGTGAAGGACTCGCCACCCCATTTTATTTTAAAGGATTGACTTGTAGTTGCTGTGTTTAATGCCACCACCACTTTGGTACCATCAGGGTTTTTGAAGGCCACATTTTGTATGGTTGATGGGAATGTATTTGACGATATACGAACCGCTCCTGCCCTTACAAATTCAGAGGCGTGTGCCACCGTGTAGTAAGCCGTATTTCGGGTATAGTTATTGCCCGATATGGTTACCGCGCCTAAGCAGGTTGAACAGCCGCCGGCAGTATGGGGGTTATAGTTAGGATCGGAAGCTAAGTTCCATTCCAAAACAACGCGGCTCCAGTTTTGCGGGGCGCCGATGATTAAATTATTCATGTGCCACGAAAAGTCGCCGGCAAAATTGCCCGGGCCGCCTATAAATTGCTCGGTAAAATACACGTTTTTGCTTGGGAACGCATTATGCACAGTTGTTAATGCGCTTATAGCGCCTGCGTATAAATGGAATGCCGAGCCATCAACATAAGGGTTTGCACTGGCATCGCCCAACACGGCTTCGGGATAGCCCGGCTGGTCGCAATTATGATCGTACGCTATTATCTTGGTGCTAATGCCATTTGCGGCAAAAGCCGGACCCAAGTTGTTTTTTATAAAATTAGCCTCCTCGTTCGACTGCATGGTCATGGCCGGATTATTATTTGCATTTAACGGCTCATTTTGTGGCGTAATGGCATAAATGGTGATGCCCTGCGCGGCCATGGCCTGTATATATTTCACAAAATAATTGGCGTATGCGGCGTAATAAGCAGTATTTAAGCTCCCGCCGGTAAATCCGCCGTTGCCGATAGTGCCGGTCTTCATCCAAACAGGCGCTGTCCAGGGTGTTGCTAATATTTTTATTGAAGGGTTAACGGCTATGATCTTCTTTAACACAGGCACCAGGTCTGTCATTTCCTGGCTTATGCTAAAATTATTGAGGTTTACGTCGGTTTGCCCGGATGGCATATCGTCGTAAGTAAAATCAGACGAGCTAAGGTCTGATGCGCCGATAGTGATCCGTACAAAGCTTGACCCAACGTGGCCCGAAGCTGTCGAAAAAATATCGGTTATAAAAGCACTTTGATTAGCACCCAATCCATTAATTAATGAGGCGCTGCCACCAGTAAGTGCATAACCAAAGCCATCAATGGTTTGAAAGGTTTGGGTTTCATCAACCGTGATAGTAGTTGGGTTTGTACCTGCATCGGCCGCAAAATTTATATTGGCTTGTTGCGCCAGTAATTTGGTTTGATCAGAAGTTGTTTCCCAAACGTTTACTGTTTCGTCAGCAGCACGTACCGAAGTGCTGAATTTTGGGCTTAGGGCCGTGCCCGGTATGGGTTTCGAATTGTCTTTTCTGCATGAAAGCGAAAGCATTGCCGGCAGTATGATTAACGCCGTCAGCAGTTTTAATTTGTAGTTGATTTTCATAAAGTTTATTTAGCGTTGATTGGTTTAGCACATCACCAAAAAGAACTTTACTGTAGCTAATTGCCTGCTGCAATATTAATCTATGCTTAAAAAAATAAAATACGATTTGGCCGGGGGTAAGGCTAAAAGCATTTGATAGTTTTAGTAAAAGATAGATGTTCCGTTTAAATTGGTATTCAAATTTACGCTAATTAATATCGTAAAAACAAATAAAATAAACGTAATTATCTGATTTATAATATATTACAATTGAAACAATACGCTTTAAACACATAGAATAAGTAGACAAAACACTCCCGGCATAGCTAAAAGAATTGATTTTAAACACGTGAGTGAATAATCATGATACGGTTAATTCACAGTTAAATTTTTTTAAGCCGGAAGCCTGGAAGTGGGCAAAGCCCTCAGGATGAATTTGAAGGAATGGTTTATACGAGTTGCAAACTGCCTGCTGCAAACTGCTCACGGCCGCTAATCACTATCAATAACTAATTTACTCCAGCCCCTGTCGCCGGCGTTTTTGAGCTCCTTTTTTTTTATTTCCATCACTTTTTTTATGCGCGAGCTGTAGGCCCAGCAGGTGCTTTGCCTTATGGATAGTATTTCGGATAGTTTATGGGACGATATTTTTCCTTTGGTGGAATACATCAAAAATATCATGTAAAAAGCCTTATTAATTGGTATGCGCGTATTTTGAAGTATGGTGTATGCTATTACCGATTCTTCATAACCGCATTTGGAACACCTGCGGCTATAAGGCAGGTGGCCATGCCCATAATGAATGTTACTGCATTTACGGCAACTATATCCTTTTTCCCATTTAAGGTCGGATAAAAATTTAAAGCAGGTTTCATTATCGGGATATATTTTGCTGAATTCTTCAAAATCTACATCGGCAGACATTACCCTGTCATGCGTAACTTTTTCAATATCGTGGTGCAGGTTGCTATTGTCCTTTTCAAGCAATACATTCATCCGCGATATTTCTTCGGCCTGGTGCTGTAATAGTTCGTTAACCGCTTTTAATTCTTCATTCTGTGATTCAATGAGGGACGATTTTTCCACCAGTTCTTTCGTGCGTTGCTGCACCTGGCTTTCTAAGTTCCTGTTCTGGTCGTCCTTCAGTTCTTCATTTAATTTCAGCTGCTTTATGATATGCAGTTGGGCCTCTTCTTCTTTCTTTTTCAGGATGCGGACTTTATCGCCAATGGCAAACGATATAAAAACCATTTCCATAATAAAGCAAAAGCTTAAACTATAGTAGCTTGTGGCTGTTACCACAAACCACCAGATATTGAGCGCAATTAATGCTTTTATTACAAAGCCGGTTAGCAAAAAAGTATAGCCTATTACAAAAAAACGTGCCGGCCAGTAACCTTTTAACAATACATAACAGCCTGTATAATAGGCTAAGGTTAATGGTATGATCTCGATTATTTTATACGAAAACCAGTCAGGGTTCACAGTTAAACAAAGCACAAAAAACACACAACGTAAGCCCAATACCCACCATATTAATTTGTTTAACCGCGGCGCGTTAACTTTTACATTTAACAGGCTTTGTGCAAACAGCACTGAAAAAATACTTGCCGAAAATAAAGCCACGCCGTAAGCATTATGGTTCCATATAGGCGAGGCTGGCCAAATATACTGATAGGCTATCCCATCGGCGCACATTTCATAAAGGCCGATACTAAGGTTATAGGCTATATAATACAGGTATTGTTTTTGCCGCATGGCGATAAACATCATCAGGTTATACAAGCCAAAAACCAATATCATCCCATAAAAAACGCCGAAGAAAAAATACTCGTCGAGGGCGTAGCTGATGAACCAGTTTATGGACCGTAAAACAATAATGACATTTACAGGCTGGTGCGATTTTATGCGGACGTAGTAAACCTCCGTGCCGCTAACATTATTACTGATGTTTAAGCTGAAGTTTTTGTGCTGATAAAGCCGTGCGGTAAACGGCCTGCTGCTGCCAAGGAAAGTTGCCGAATAATGATTTTGCTGACCAGGTGAATATACGGTTATGCTATCGATAGTTTGATCAAAAAACTCCAGTATCCAGTTGTTTTTTGATTGCGGGTTGGCCCCTATCCTGATACGGTACCACCAGGTTGAATTAGGATCGTGGGTTACAGGGGTGGCGTCTTTATTTACTTTAAATTTCTCAGCAAAATCCGGGCTTTTAACCTGGTTTATGGTGAGGATGTTGTGCGTATCCTCAAAATAATCAATTTTATTATACCTGAATATCTGCTGTTTTGCCGTGTCGCTGATTTCAACTACCACCTGCGCTTTAGCATATAAAACCACGCAAAAAAAGCAAACGACAAGAAGGATAAAATTTCTAAGCAAAAATTTAAGCATACTAACTGGCAGTTATATAAGGCCCCGGGTTTATTGGTTTAGAAATAATACGGCAGATGCCCTTTAATTGGTTGCTTGCAATATAACAATGATAAGGCTTTTGTTTTTTTAATCCTATTAAGGGTAAATTATACAGTTAATTGAAAGAAGGCGAAAGGCGAAAGGCGAAAGGCGAAAGGCGAAAAAGACGCGGTACACGCGCCTTTTTCGCTGACTTCCCTTCAAAACCTTGTACTTTTCGCCTTTTACCTTTCACCTCTATTTAAAGCCCAGCGCCTCCATATATCCTTTATTGGGCTTGCAGTTTTCAAATTTGCTGTTGTTAATAAAAGCATATAAGGCTTGTTTTATTTTTTCCCTGTCTTCGGGTGCAGCCTTGCGGATAGCAGCAAAATCAGCCCGGGGCAGTTCGGTATAATCAATTACTTTATCATATCCGTCAGGCACATCAAAGGTGATGACGCCCGCAGTATTGTCCAGCTTTTTATAAGGCCAAAAATGCCAGCCGATATTATTTTCATCGAGGGTTTTACGGAAAGCTTCGCACCATTCGTCTTTATTTTCGCCGGTCTCGCCGCAGTATATTGGTACATTATATTTATCCCTGAAATCGATATAATCCTGTATTACTTCTTTACCGGTAGTTTTTGTCCAGTATTTATGGAACTGGTACACCAGTTTTTTATCAAACGGCGGCCCGAATGGTGCAAAATTGCTATCCCATTGCGCTCCGCCTAAAATAAGGATATGGTTTTTATCAACCGACCGTATCGCTTTGGTAATTTGCTTGTAGGTAGGCTCGAGGTAAGGGTTAAATTCATCCTTATTAAAGTGGGTAGCTATCGGTTCGTTTAAAAGATCGTATCCCAAAATCATAGTTTCGTTGCTATAATGCGCGGCAATCCGCTTCCAAATACTTGCAGTTAACTGCCGCATGGCCGGGCTTTTAAATAGGAAAGGGTAGCCAACGCCGTCATCTATATTATCACCTGTTTGCCCGCCGGGGGCGCAGTGCATATCTAAAATAACATATAAATGTTCCTTTTTGCACCAGCCAATTACCCTGTCCAACAGTTCGAAACCCCTGTTGGGGTTATTTTGCCCGCAATAATTTTCGGTTGTAAAAAGACGATAATTGAATGGGATACGAATAGAGTTCATCCCCGAAGCCTTTAAAAAATGTATGTCGCCGGCGGTTATATAAGTATCCTGGTATTTTTTCCAGAATTTTGTGGTTTCTTCGGGGCCTAATAATTCCTCAAAAGCTTCATTGATCAGCCTCGCCGAGTTTACGCTTTTAAACTTAAACATATAACCCTCGGGCACCAGCCAGTTACCCAGGTTTGTCCCTTTCATCAGGAAAGGTTTTTTGTCGGGGCCTATGATTTCCTTCCCCCTCACACTGATAAATTTTGCAGTTTGTGATTTTGAAGCGATTGGCAGTATAAACAGGCAAAGAAAAACAAGATTGGCGTATAGCTTTTTCATATTAAAATAAAAACTACTGGGTTTACAAATGGTTTTATATGCTAATATATGTTATTAAATGTTAGCCGTTATATACATTTGGTGTAAGTTTTAAATATTGAACGGCCAGTTTCAATATTTGATACGCTTTAGCAACAAGTATATCTACGGGCTTTTTTATTGATTTACACGTTAATAATGTGAAACCATTAATTATAATTGCAGGATTATGAAACGCATAAAAATTTTAATTGCTGTATGTTTATTTTTCGCCACCCCGGTTTTTGCACAAAATTTAAAGGTTGCAGTGGCGGCAAACCTTCAATCAGTTATAAAAGTACTTGGGCAGGATTTTAAACAAAGAACGGGTATTACTATTGAACCCATTGTTGGCCCATCTGGTAATTTAACAACCCAAATACGTAACGGGGCGCCTTATGACGTGTTTTTATCTGCTGATATGATTTTCCCAGAAACGCTTTTTAAAGAAGGGTTCAGCACAAAGAAACCTGTAGTTTACGCACAGGGTAGTTTAATTATTTGCAGCAGCCAGGATATTGGATTCGAAAATTGGGAGCGGGTATTAATGACCGAAAGGGTAAAAAAGGTAGCGATAGCAAACCCGGCCATAGCACCCTATGGCAAGGCAGCCGAAGAAACATTGAAGGACAAAGGCATCCTTAACGACATCAAATCGAAAATTGTTTATGGCGAAAGTATTTCACAGGTAAACACCTATATTACAACAGGGGTTGTTGAAGTTGGGTTTACCACCCAGGCATTGATAAAAGATGCTGCCAATAAAACCCGGCTGTATTGGAAGGCTATCGACCCGAAAACTTATTCGCCTATTGAACAGGGCATGGTTTTATTAAAACATGCTGATGCCAACGCCGATGCCGAAAAGTTTTACCAATATATTTTGGGCCCGGCGGCTAAGGCTATTTTTAAGGAATATGGGTATCATGAGTAAGAACTTTTGTCATTCTGAGTCCCAACCAGGCACACCTGGAAAAAACAGTAATGACGGGTTTTGCTGTAGAAACTGCAAAAAGGTTAATCTTGTAAAAAAACAAGGCAAGCTATATCCCGCATATTTCATTGGGGCCGACCAGAGCCCGCTTCTGAGTTTGGGACTGTCATTCGTTGCAAAAAATATTACAGGGAACCATTCACTGGTTTGTGCATGGTTTACCGCGCTTATAAGCTTAGACATTTTTAGAACGACAGAGCTTGCCATGTTTTCGTAAACAAGAAGCAATGAGCAAATCTAAGAAAAAGAAGAAGAAAACATTACCACAAGGCGGTAATGGGAAAAAGATGGAACGTTTCGGATTGTTGTATCCGCGTTCGGCAGGAATTGATGTAGGCAGTATGCTGATGATCGTTTCTTATACCGACCGCCAGGATATGATCCAGTTGCGGGAGTTTAACAGCTTTACAGATAGCCTTTATCTGTTAGCAGATTTGTTAAAGCAGGATGGTGTAGAAATAGTAACGATGGAGGCAACCGGCAGTTACTGGCAAGCGCTATTCAGTATACTGGAAGACCGGGGCCTGAAAGTGATCATCATCAACCCAAGCCATTACCGGAATGTAGCTGCACAGAAAACCGATATTCAGGATGCACAGTGGCTGCACCAGTTGCTAACACACGGTCTGCTGCGAAACTCCCATATCGCCACGGAACCCTACCGGGAACTCCGTCATTATATTCATGAAAGGGCGCTCTGCCAGGATCAAAAGGGTGACCTGTTGAACCGCATCCAAAAGAACCTAACGTTGATGAACATTAAGTTTCAACACCTGATCAGTGATATAGAAGGGGTTGCAGGGATGAAACTTTTACGCGCTATAGCTTTAGGCATAAGCGAACCTGAAATCTTGTTAAAACAGATTGATTATCACCGGCTGAAAGCCAGCCCGGAAGATTTGCTCAGTTCACTAAAAGGGGATTACCGCCAGGGCCAGGTCAATATTCTCAAGTGCAGCCTGGATGCATACGATTTTCTTAAAGGGCAGATGCTGAAATACGAAGACTATATTGAAGAAACGCTGAAGGAACTGCTTCCGGAAGATATAAAGCGTCCCAATCAGTCTATGAAGAAAAAAGGAGTGGTAAGGAAAAACCAATATCACTTTAAAGCAAGTGATTACTTGCATGCAATTTTTGGAGTAGACCTTACAGAGGTAGAAGGCCTGGATGAAATCGGATTGCTGACGATCCTGGCAGTTACAGGAACAGACATGAGCAAATGGCCGACAGCGGCTCACTTTTCAAGTTGGCTCAATCTTTCGCCAAGGCCCAAAATAACAGGCGGCAGGGTGATAGGCTATCAAAAGCGGGTCACCCATAATCCGGCAACGCAGGCTTTCAGATTGGCGGCAAACAGCCTATGGCAAAGCAAGGGGCCATTGGGCAGGTTATACAGAAAGCTTGCCGCAACAAAAGGAAGTTCAAAAGCGATCAAGGCTGTTGCCAGAAGGATGGCGGTAATCTTTTATAATATGGTACTGAAGAAAGAAGCATTTGATATTAAAAAAGTGGAACAAGATACAGCTGTTCTAGAGGCCAAAAAAATCGCCCGGCTACAAAGGGAATTAGCAAAATATGGATATAATATTAAAAAATCAGCTTGATTATGAATATCTTACAAAGGCGTCATTATAAGCGGAGCGAAGAATCTTCTGCGACATGCCGGCGAACTATGCATGACGGGCTATTGCAAGATTTAGAAGATTCTTCGCTCCGCTCAGAATAACAATTCAAATAAACAAACGCCCAATGGATATCACCCCGATATGGCTCACCCTAAAATTAGCAGGAATAACTACGTTGTTGTTATTGGCAATAGGCTTGCCGGTGGCGTGGTGGCTATCAAAAGGGCGGTCGTTTTTTAAAATTATTATCGAGGCCGTTATAACCATGCCGTTGGTGCTGCCGCCATCGGTATTGGGTTTTTATTTATTGCTGGCATTTAGTTCACAGCATGGTATAGGGCAATGGCTGCAACACACTTTTAATATTCAGTTTGTATTTTCGTTCAAAGGCCTGGTGCTGGCATCGGTAATTTACAGTATGCCATTTATGATAGGGCCAATAAAATCCGCCTTACAGCAATTGCCGGTTTCGCTTTCGCAGGCATCTTATTCACTTGGTAAAACGAAATGGCAAACTTTTAAAAGTGTTTTAGTGCCAAATATAAAACCATCATTATTAACGGCTGTTGTGCTCACTTTTGCCCACACCCTTGGCGAATTTGGCGTGGTACTGATGATTGGCGGCAATATCCCAGGTGTTACCAGGGTGGCATCTATAGCGGTTTACGATTCCGTTGAACAAATGGATTATGCAAGCGCCAATGCTTATTCGCTCATCCTGTTTGCTATCACTTTTGTACTTGTAATTTCGGTATTCATTTTTAATAAATACCAGCTAAAAAGCCCTTTGGAATGATAAATATTGATATTGAGAAAACATTAAAAACCTACAAAGGGCAGCAGGTATTAAAAATTGCGCGGCAATTTCCAGCGGGCAGTATTACGAAAATATATGGGCCATCAGGCGCCGGGAAAACAACGTTTTTAAAGATCATTGCGGGTTTTATAAAGCCCGAAAAAGGGTTAATTACCGTTGATGGTATTAGCTGGCTTGATACCAATTCAAACTCCTTCCTCCCACCACAAAAAAGAATGGCGGGCTTTGTTTTCCAGGATTATGCACTCTTTCCCAATATGACGGTACATGAACACCTCGAATATGCCACCAACAATACAGAATGGATAAAAAGGCTTTTAGCCATTGGTAAATTAGCGAACCTGGTAACGCATAAGCCGGAATATTTATCGGGCGGACAGCAGCAACGCCTGGCCATTTTAAGAGCGTTGGCCATTAAGCCAAAATTACTTTTAATGGATGAGCCCTTTTCGGCGCTTGACCCTGAAATGAAAACCGAATTGATTAATGAATTGAAAGGCCTTTTTAGTGAATTAGGAACAACAGTTTTTATTGTAAGCCATAATCCTTTGGAATTGGAGGGATTGGCAGACCAGGAACTATTTATAAGTCTTTAGCCTTAATTCGTTAATTCCCGACTTCAGACTAAAGACTTTCGACTTAGAACTTATTCAACTTTCCCAACCACAATTTTATCGAGGTTATGCAAATACCTCCTGCCTGTTTTAAAATCGGTTGTTGAGGTCATCTGGATACTTTCGGGCATTTTATCGGCTTTTATGCCATTTTTCTCCATGATAATGAATACATGGTTGCCGACTTCGGTATTAAACAATTCATTCCACGAGTAAACTACCACGTAGCCATCATTGCCGGTGCAGGCAAAATAAAACCTGCTGTACAATTTAGGGCTGGCGGCATTTAATATCGTGTGGTTTAAAATATCTTTCAATAAAATACCTTTTAGCTGGTCGTCCTCGTGTTTAAATGTACCAGTGTGATCCGTAACTTTTATATCGCCAATGGGTTTAATAGCGTAACTGTTTAAAGAATCCATTGTGATAACAGATGCATTTTTTACCTGCCCGCCAATACTAAAACTTAGTGTTTGTTTTAAAGGTTCCTGCGCAAATGCTGCCGCACTGCATAATAGAAAAAATAAACATAGTTTTTTCATGGTTAGATAGTAGTACAATTGATTAATGTACTCAAAGCAAATATAAATAATGCGTGTTTAGTTTAAAGCATTTAATATAGAACTTACAGAAGCACGTTTAGTAATATCCTTATCGAAATGAGCAAATATGATCTTGCCCGAACTATCAATTACATAAGTTGCCGGCACCGGGAGTACATGATCGGCATTCCCATTGTTTTTTTCAAGGTCAATGCCGTAGTTTTTTAGTTTGGCAAACATGGCATCATCCACAACATAATTAACGTCATAGGCCTTCATTATTTTATAACCTTTATCCTGGATGATGGAAAATGATGCATGTGTTTTATCTATGGTTTTATTGATGTTTTCGTCGGTTTCGGGGGTTACGCCAATAACATAAGCGCCTTTGCCGGTTAGCAATTGGAGTGAATCCTGCAATTCTTTTATGTGTTTATTGCAATAAGGGCACCATTGCCCCCGATAAAAAAACAGCACAACCGCTTTATGCGATTTGAGCAATCTTTTAAGATCAAGCGTTTTTCCCGAATTATCTTTGGCTACAAATTCCGGCGCCTCCACGCCATTTTTAAGACCGCTTTGTGCCAAAACCTGTAAAGAGAAAACTATTCCCAGGGTAATAAGAAAGTATTTTTTCATGATATTTTTTAAATGCAACCTTAAAATTTAGAAACAAAGAAGGGGGAAAATCCCCCTTCCATCAAAAACAACTCACATTTTACCTGTACTGTCTTTCATCATTTTCTTTTTGCTCATTTTCATCTTGCTCATCTTCATGGAGTCTTTTTTCATCTTGCTCATTTTCATTTTGCCCATTTTCATTTTGCCTGTATCGCTAACAGCAATAGTTGATACATGGTTAATTGATTTTGCCTGAACGTTGAGCGTTAAACAAGCCACAATTGCAGTTGCTATAACTGCGCCGGAAAGAATCGATTTCATACTTTGTTTTTTAGTTTTTTATTAATATTTCCTGCTTAGTCGGGTAACCAGGTTAAACCTTACAAAGTATTTTAATGAATTTTATATACACGAATTATCACAAATTCAATTCGTGTCCATTCGTTTTCATTATTGTTTATTCGTGCCTGTTCAATTCATCTTCTATCCTGTCTTGAAGCTCTTTTTTAAAACTCTCATCAAGTCTCAATTCCGAATGCATCGAGCTGCGAAAAAGCTCTTGTACCATTTCATTTATAACCCGGCTTTGCTTTTTGTACAGCCTGCAAAAGGAACAGCCAAGCAAATGGATCCTTAATTCTATTGCCTCGCGAAAGCTTAGCCTCTTGATTGCTTTTTTCTCAATCAGGAAGGTGGCTTGTTTACAGTTATATATAATTTTCTTCAAATTGCTCATGGTTAAAATATTTAAATCCAGTTTTTTTGAAGGCATGCCCTCAGGTTCAGCTTTGCGCGATGGATGATCACCCAAAAGTTTGATGAAGTGACTTTTAATTCGGCACAAATGGTGTCGGTAGGCTCTTCGTCAATATGCTTCATGGTAAAAACAGCTTTCCATAATACAGGGAGTTTTTGCATACATTTTTGTAGTATCTGTTCAAATTCTTTGTTTATAATGTGATCTTTGTCTTCTATCCCAAATTCTTTTGGGCCATTCGCTTTAATCCAATGGCCATCATTAGGGTCAAAAAAATCTTCTTGTTCTTGTTCTGCCTCCTTTATAGTTGTTGTTTTCAGCCCGGATGAATTTTTGCGGTAAACATCTATCACCTTGTTTTTAAGGATAGCAGTTAACCATGTTCGTTCGGAGCTCCTGCCCTCAAAATTGTCGATCTTTTCTAATGCGGCTAAAAAGGTTTCCTGCACCAGGTCTTTGGCCTGTTCTTCGTCATTAATGCGGGTTATGGCAAAAGCATAAAGGTAATCGGCATGGGCCTTTACCCATTGATGAGGATTTAATTGATGGTCCATATATTTAATTAGCACGAATTAGTTCCAATTACACGAATTATTTGCGTGTGTCCATTACTACTCGTGAAAGTAATTTTGATACTTAGTCGTTAATATATTAAAAACCTTACAATGCCGGGTAACAATTCTTATAACCATTTTTATTTCCAATTATCCCACTGCAATTCGCGTCTATTCAAACCCACTCGTGAAAATTCGTGATGAAATTAATTGTTCAAGTTCATACAAGTTGATACACTTCTATTTATAAGTATAAAAAACTTTAGTTTTATTGTAAGGTTTGGGAATGATACCCGACTAAGCGATAAACAACATCAAATTTAAGACATAAAATATGAGATCGACCAAAATATTTAGCCTTGCAATTTTGCTAACCGCAGTTGTATTTGGCACAACAGCCTTTATAAATGCAAGGCTTTTGGATAAAGCAAACGGTGATAATAAGGGTTTTGCAGTTATTGAATTATTTACTTCCGAAGGCTGCTCCAGCTGTCCGCCTGCCGATCAACTTGTTGCAAAAATTGAGAAAGAAGTTAAAGACAAACCGGTTTATATCCTTGCGTACCACGTTGACTATTGGAACCGCCTTGGCTGGAAAGATGTTTTCAGCAGCGCTGATTATTCAAGGAGGCAAAATGATTATGCCGGGTATTTGCACTTGCAGTCAGTTTATACGCCGCAAATTGTAGTTAACGGTAAAACCGAGTTTGTAGGCTCGGAAGAGGGTACTTTGCGCAATGCAATTAAAACCAACCTTGAAAAACCTTCAAATGATCAATTATCATTAAATGTTTCGGGGATTGAAAAAGACCAGGCCAGCATAAAATATAGTACCGAAGGGGCCGATAAAAATACAGTATTACAAATTGCCGTCCTTCAAAAAAATGCGCAAACAAAAGTTGAACGCGGTGAAAATGGCGGGCACACCTTGTCGCATGTACAGATTGTACGCAAGCTTCAAAAAGTTTCCTTAAGCGAAAACAACGGCACTGCGAATGTAGCTTTGCCACATGGCTTTGATACGCAGGGCTGGGAGATCATTGGTTTTTTACAAAACACAACTAATGGCGCAGTAGTTGCTGCCGCAAAGGCGACATTGCCAAACGAACTTAGCACAAACGCTTCCGCAGCTACTAAAAATCCCAAATAAAAATTCAGTAATTTTAACGTAAGTTTTGTACGGCCTTCAACTAAAAGATCGCTGTATAAATATTTTTGTGCCAATGAAAGCTATAAAAGAAAAACACTCATTAGCCATGCGCTGGTGCCATTGGGTAAATTTCCCAATACTAACCATTATGATATGGAGCGGGATGCTGATCTATTGGGCAAATGATGAGTATTCTATTACCATATTCGGTCATACCTTTTTTCGCTTTTTCCCTGATTGGTTTTATAATACGTTAAAAATACCATTCCGTTTATCCGAAGGCATGGCTTTTCACTTCCTGTTTATGTGGTTTTTTACCCTTAATGGGATATTCTATATACTCTATACCACGATATCCGGTGAGTGGCGTGAGTTGGCGCCAAAGAAAAATTCGTTTAAAGAAGCATGGCAAGTGCTGCTACATGACCTGCACATACGTAAAACCGCACCGCCGCAAAACAAATACAATGCTGCACAACGCATAGCTTATACCGCCATTATTATTATGGGCATTGGATCGGTAATTACGGGGCTGGCCATTTATAAGCCGGTACAGTTTTATTATTTAACATGGTTATGCGGGGGCTATCATTTTGCAAGGATATTGCACTTTGCATTAACGCTGGGCTATGTATTCTTTTTTGTGATACATATTGTGCAGGTAATACTTGCGGGATGGGGTAATTTCAGTTCTGTTATTTCAGGGTTCGAAGTTGTTAATGAAAACCTGCATCCTGCTATAGAAGCTCCTCAACCTGTTGCTGAAACCCATCAACCTATTATTAATGCTGAAAACGAAGATGAAAAAGCAGAATAAAAAAATAAAGAAAGAGCTTACTGTTGAGCAAAAGATAAGCAGGCGCAACTTTATATCTTTTACCAGCTTTGCTGTTTTAGCCGCCGGCGCATTTGAAGGATGGCGCTGGCTGTATAAATCGCCCAATGAAGTTGCCGGAATCACTGCCGGCGCGCATGCACCTTTACGCCGCGCACTCAATAAAACCGAAATTTTTTTCAGGCGGATTGCCTTCAGCGAAAATCACCTGGTAAAAACGTACCCAAAGTCAATGGCCGCCAAACACGTGCGGGTTAACAGCGACATAGGCGTTGAAGCGAAAAAGAAATTCGACCCTGCCACCTGGAAATTACAGGTAAATAAAAAAGGCGGCGAGGTTTTACAAATAAGTTTACAGGAATTAATGGCCCTGCCAAAAACCGAGATCATTTATGATTTTAAATGCGTGGAAGGCTGGGACCAGATATCGCACTGGGCCGGCGTAAAATTCAGCGACTTTATTAAGCATTATCAATTGGACGACTATGCCAAGATGCAATATGTAGGCATGGAAACCCCCGATAAAGCATATTATGTTGGATTAGATATGCCCAGCGCCATGCACCCGCAAACCCTGCTTGCCTACGAGATGAACGATAAATTACTGCCTTTGCAAAATGGCGCTCCTTTACGCCTCATCATCCCGGTAAAATACGGCATCAAAAATTTAAAACGAATAGGTACTATTAACTTTAGCAATATCCGTCCGAAGGATTATTGGGCTGAGCAGGGGTATGATTACTATTCGGGGTTGTAATTGACACGAATCGAAGGAATTACACGAATTTTCGTTTGCGTGATTTGTATTTATGTGGGCACTATTCGAAGCAGGGTGGTTTAGGCAAGTACGATGTTATCTATCTCTTTAAAATGTTTGTCAACCGTAAAAAGCGGCAAGTTGAATTGAATAGCTATTGCGGCTATCCATATATCGTTTTCAGGTATTGGTTTGCCCTTACTCTTTAATGTCGATTTAATACTGCCATAAAAATCGCCTGTTATAGCGTCAGGAACCAATATCGTATAGTTTTGTAAGAATTGATTAGTTTGATCCAAGTGTTTTTTCACATTCGCTGAACAATAGGCCCCATAGTACAGTTCGCCCGCTACGATTGAAGGTATAAATATTTCCGAAAAAGTATGGAGTTGAGCGGTAATATCCTTATTGTTTTTGAAAGCATGTATAATGACGCAAGTATCCAGCAAACATTTATTTCCAGTCATCTTCATTTATTTGTTCGCAGCCTTCTTCTATATTTCGTTCAAGTTCATTCACTTCTTCCAAAGTAAGCATACTTGTAAAGTCCTGGAAACTTTTGCTGTGCGGTAGTTGCGTCCTTGATTTTGTCAACACCGTTTCAAGTTCAGCTAATATTGTATCACTGTCAACTTTTAGTAACTCTTCTATTAAATGTAGTTTTTTAGCTTCCGCGTACATATTACGAACCTTTCTATTCAAAAATATAAAATTACGAACAAAATTTATTAAAGTTACACAAAACAACTCTCTTTTAAGTAATCACGTTTTAAATAATATTTGCGTAAATATTCCTAATTTGCCGTAAGAGAATGCCATTTTGCGCAAATACACTAAATAATTATTTTAGATAGAATATAAAAACGTACACTTACTTAAAATGCTTTCAGGGAATATACCAAACATTGGAGATTTATGTGAAATAAGAGGATTTTCTTATAAGGAAACGCCATGTGAAATCTTAGAAGTGGATAATGAAAACTTTAGGTATCGAATAATATTTAATTTAGCAAACGGACATGAAACTCATTGGCTGGGAAGTGAGTATATAAATTGGATTGTAAGAAAATATAAAATATTAAACCTGACCGAAAGCCGCGAAGATGAAAGCCACAAATCTGCCTTAATTGTAGAAGCAACGCCTTACAATATTTGCTACATCGAAAAACATACGAATCCAATTAGAATAGAAACTTATACTGAAAGTAAAAAATCTGCGGAGATATTTATATTGAAAATGAATACCATACATTCAGATCACTTCTTAAATGAACCTGAAAATCCCAAGTTGATCAATTTGACTCATTACAAAAAAGGAACATGGGTATTTGAATTTGGGACAAGAGAAGTATATTTTCACGAGGATTATTAAAATGATATCTGTCTTTAGAGAAAGATCGGACAACGAGAAATAACCCTTAATTATATTTGAGTTAAGTAAAAACACTTTAAAAGCAGAACCAGTAATATGACATCTAAACGTAAATATTTTGGGGGCAAAAAAAAGGCAGATTTGGATGTTTTTGAATTGTCCTCGATTAAGGATTATAAGGATAGATTTTCAAAATGGCATATTAAACAAATTGACTTATTGACTTTCTGTGTGAACTTGTTATTTACGCTTTCAATTGCTGTCTCAGGCTTTATTATAAGCAATCAAAATAGTGCAATTTTTAAGAATAATGTCAAATGTGGACAGCTCTCATTAACAAAGACAATTCTTTTTATGCTGACATTATCCGCATCAATTGGAATATTAGGACTTATAGCAAGACTTAACGACTTTCGATTAACAAAAAAACATCATTAAAACACGACGAAGAATTTTTGAATTAGATCATGATATAAAATATGAAGATTACGAACCTTCCGACAAAGAGGTTAAGAAATCACAGAGAGATAACTTAATTTGTTGGGCAAAATTTCTCGGACGAATTACTTGGGCCTTCTTTTACCTTCAACTTTTTTTGTTTATCATATCAATATGGCTTTTTGTATTGAATATGTAATCTACTGCTCATAACAAACCTCTTTCTACAATAAATGAGCATCTTTTAAATATTTCAGTGAATGAGACCCGAAAAGCAAAATGGTGGCGAGAAAAACCGGAATTTCCGATTTTTCTACAAAGTAACAGATGTTTAGATAAGCTAAATTTCCACAAGCAAGGTGTTTTCCCAAGTTTGGGATGAAAATTCAGTTATTCTGTTTTCCGAACAGCTGCCGCCGATACAATTCAATAAATGAGAAAAAAAGCGAATTAGAAAATATTCAACTATGCGGAATTTCCGAACAGTTCAAATTAAAACAAAAAAGCAGTAAATTCACACCTGCAATGCCATTACAATCAAATTATCCAAATTCAATGGCGAGTTTTCTTTGTGTGATAATGAATACCTTTCTTCAATATATGAAGCATCATTATATGCCATATAAACATTCTTTTCGCCATCTTCCCATGCAATAATTTTTAAAGGCAGGTCAAGCGCGGCAACGGGATTTTCGATTATAATGGGCCCACCTGCCTTTGGGTTACCAAACATAATAAACTCAAGTGGGGTAATGCTTATACCGGCCTTTTGTAATTCGGCCTGCTGATCTATCCTTGCATAAACCGTTGCGCCATGTTGACGCAAAAAGGTTTCTACCCGGTTGATAGTTTCCTTTACAGGATATGGGCTTGGTTGAATAATAACGCCTTTTGGACCCATAATTTTAATAGCCTCCTTTTATTTTTGCATTCACAAATTCATTGTCTTCTGTCTGCCCGCCAAATCTTTTTTTAGCTTCTTCAAGCATAGCGGCTGTAGCAGTTGCGCCTACCCTGGTTACGCCCAATGATTTAACTTTTAACAGGTCGTCAAGTGTACGTACGCCGCCTGCGGCTTTTATCTGTACTTCGGGCGCCGAATGCTTACGCATAAGGATCAAATCTTTTTCTGTTGCACCTTCGTAGGAAAATTTTCCATCGTCACCCTTTATAAAACCGTACCCGGTTGATGTTTTCACGAATTCCACCTTTAGCCTGCTGCAAATTTCGCAAAGGCGTATCTTAAATTTATCATCGGGCAAATAGTCGTTTTCAAAAATAACTTTCAAAGCAGCTTTGTGTTTTTTGGTGACGGCTACTATGGCAGCTATCTCCTCTTCAATATATGGCCAGTATTCGCCTAAAACTTTACCGATGTTAACTACCATATCGATTTCGTGCGCCCCATCTTTACAAGCCTGCTCTGTTTCAAAAACTTTTACCGCGGTGGTACTGTTGCCATGCGGAAAGCCGATAACAGCACAAACCATGACGTCCGAACCTTTTAACCATTCCAATGCTTCTTTAATGGCATAAGGTTTTATACAGACCGTAGCCACATTATATTTTTTTGCCAGCAGGCAGCCTTGTCGCAGGTCTTCATCAGTCATTGTGGGGTGCAGCAAGGAATGATCTATCATTTTTGCCAGTTCGGTAACTTTATCCATAGGACACGAATTTGCACGATTTATTTCGAATTTACACCAATTTAAATGAATGCGATATGATATATTTGCTTTCACCAATTATCGTCAAGTCTGGAGTCTTAAGCCAAAAACCTTAAGTATCGAACTTCGGGCTTTAGACTAAAGACTTACTACTTAACCATGGCCCGATTAAATTTACTTGAGGAAACCCGGTACGAGAAACTGCCGGTAACAGTGTACAACAACCAGCAGGATGCATCATTGGCAGTAGCAGCCAGGATAGCAAAGCTGATAAAAGACAAAGAAGCCAAAGGCGAAAAAACCGTGCTTGGCCTTGCTACCGGCGTAACCCCAATTGGCGTTTATGCCGAACTGGTAAGGTTGCACAAAGAAGAAAGCCTGAGCTTTAAAAATGTGATCACTTTTAATTTGGACGAATACTACCCCATGCAGCCCAATGCTGCACAGAGTTATGTAACGTTCATGAACGAAAACCTGTTCAACCATGTGGATATCGATAAAAAGAATGTACACATACCTGATGGCACTTTAACACAGGATGACGTAGCCGCCTTTTGCCTTGACTATGAACAAAAGATAACAAAGCTTGGCGGTTTAGACCTGCAAATATTAGGTATAGGCCGTACCGGCCACATCGGTTTTAATGAACCGGGCTCGGCGCCAAATTCAGGCACGAGATTGGTAACCCTTGATGACCTGACCCGGAACGATGCATCAAGGGACTTCGGCGGAAAGCAAAATGTGCCTACAAAGGCCATTACTATGGGGGTTGGCACCATCTTCAAGGCAAGGGAAATTATCCTGATGGCCTGGAGCCAAAAGAAGGCGCCTATTGTGAAAAAGGCGGTTGAAGGCGAAATATCGGGCGAGGTACCGGCTACATATTTACAATTATCCGACCATGTAGAATTTGTGCTGGATGAAGCAGCAGCAAGTTCACTAACAAGGTTTGATACCCCATGGCTTGTAAAAGATTGCAGCTGGGAAAACGGCCTGAAAAAGAAAGCAGTAATATGGCTTGCAGATACATTAGACAAGCCTATACTAAAACTTACAGAAGAAGACTATAATAACCATGGCATGGCCCAATTAGCAGTAGAGCAAGGCCCTGTTTATAACATCAATATCGACATATTTAACCAGCTTCAGCATACGATCACCGGCTGGCCGGGTGGCAAGCCCGATGCCGACGATTCGCAAAGGCCCGAAAGGGCACAGCCGACCCGGAAGCGCTCCATCATCTTTTCGCCTCACCCGGACGATGATGTGATCTCGATGGGAGGTACATTTATCCGTTTAGTTGACCAGGGGCACGATGTGCATGTTGCATATCAAACCTCTGGCAACACGGCTGTCTGGGACGATGACGTGCTTCGTTTTGTTGAGTTTGCCATTGATTTTAATGAGAGTATCGGTGAAGATAATTCGAGGCTTAAAAAAAGCTATGAAGAAATGCGGGCCTTTATCCCAACAAAAAAGCCAAACCAGGTTGATACCCAGGAAATAAGGGATGTAAAAGGTTTTATACGCAAAACAGAAGCTGTAGCGGGTGCACGTTATGCCGGCCTTGAAGACGACCATATTCATTTTATGGCCCTCCCATTTTATGAAACCGGAAAGTTTAAAAAGAACTCGGTAGGTGAAGAAGACATACAGTTAACCATCGACTTATTACAAAAAGTAAAACCCCAGCAAATATTTGCCGCCGGCGATTTTGCCGACCCGCATGGTACGCACCTGGTTTGTTTTAACATCATACTAAAAGCATTAAAACGCCTTCAAAAAACCGAAGACTGGGTAAAAGACTGCTGGCTTTGGATGTATCGCGGTGCCTGGCAGGAATTTAATATTTGGGAAATAGAAATGGCGGTACCATTATCCCCGCAGGAGGTGATAAGAAAACGCAACGCCATATTTAAACACCAGAGCCAAAAGGACAGGCCGGTATTCCCGGGCGATGATGCACGTGAGTTTTGGGTACGCGCCGAAGACCGCACCCGGGAAACTGCAAAAGCCTATGATAAACTGGGCATGGCGGAATATGAGGCTATGGAAGCGTTTGTGAGATTTTTGTTTTGATTTTATTTTTTGGGATTTCACCGATTATTGAAAAAGATTTCACCGATTGTTTGGGATTGATTACACCGATAAGGATTTAGCTGCGTTTATTTATAATCGGTGCAATCCTCAATTAATCGGTGTAATCCTCAATTAATCGGTGTAATCCTCAATTAATCGGTGTAATCCAAAGAAACAATCGGTGTAATCAAAAAACAATCGGTGAAATCACAGTAATTTCGCATCTTAGCACACTTTATAAGTCCCTGATTAAAATGAATTTTACCCACAAAATTTCGATAGCTGCATTAGCTTTACTCATCATATCCGGCGGGGTTTCCGCCCAGCAGGTCAAAAAAAAACCAGTTGCTAAAAAGCCCGCCACTACGGCGGCAACCCAGCAGGCACCAAAAAACTATTTACCACGCGACCCTAATGTACTTGTTGGTAAACTACCCAATGGCTTAACCTTTTATATCCGTAGAAATACGGAGCCAAAAAACAGGGCGGTACTGTACCTGGTAAACAAGGTTGGTTCAGTGCTGGAGGATGACGACCAGCAAGGCCTGGCGCACTTTACCGAACACATGGCTTTTAATGGCACACGTGATTTTCCTAAAAACGACCTGGTAGATTACCTTCAGAAATCGGGGGTGAAATTTGGCGCCGATTTGAATGCCTATACATCTTTTGACGAAACTGTTTACCAGTTGCCGGTACCTACCGATAGTGCAAAAGTATTCACAAAGGCATTTGACATATTAGCCAACTGGGCTGCCTATCAAACACTCGACCCAAAAGAAATTGATGATGAGCGCGGCGTGGTGCTGGAAGAGGAGCGTACAGGCGGCAAAAATGCCCAGGAACGTTTAAGAAACCAGACATGGCCGGTAATGCTCAATAACTCGAGATATGCCACGCGGATACCTATTGGCAAAGAAGATATCCTGAAAACATTTAAACAGGCAACCATCTCCAGGTTTTATCACGACTGGTACCGCCCCGACCTGCAGGCGGTGGTTGCCGTTGGCGACTTTAACCCCTTAGAAGTTTTAGCCCTCATAAAATACAATTTTGGCTCGCTAAGAAACCCGGATGGTGAAAGGCCAAGGACGTATTATTCTGTCCCGCCAACACCCGGAACGGTTGTTAAGATAGCTACTGATAAAGAATTTCCTTACACTTTGGCGCAAATTATTGTAAAGCACCCGGAAACAATTACCAAAACCGCCACGGATTATATGCAAAACATCCGTGTGGAATTATTTAACGAAATGCTGAATGATCGTTTGAGCGAATTACTGCAAAAACCTAATCCGCCTTTTCTTTTCAGCCAATCAAGCTATGGCGGGTTTATTGGAAAGCAGGATGCGTTTACAACCCTTGCAGTAGCAAAACCCGGCGAATTGGAAACTACAGTAAAAGCTGCCGTGGCCGAAACGGAGCGCGTACGCCAGTTTGGCTTTACGCTAACAGAACTTGAACGGGCTAAACAGAACGCGTTATTAGCAATTGATAATGCTTATAAAGAACGGGACAAAACCCAATCGGCAGCATTTGCTAACGAGTACCAGCAAAACTTTTTAACCGGCGCAGCTATACCGGGTATATCATACGAGTATAATTTTTATGTAAATAACATAGGCAAAATAACCCTGGCCGAGCTAAACGCAATGGCAGGCAAATTTGTTAGCGACCAAAACAGGGTAATACTGGTTGAAGCGCCGGATAAGGACAAAGATAAATTGCCCGATGAAAAAACCTTACTGGGCTGGATTAGCGCAGCCGCGCAAAATTTAAAACCCTATATCGACTATACAACTGACAAGCCTTTGTTAGCCAATTTGCCGCCGCCGGGCAAGGTCACCAGCACACAGGTGGATAGCACTATCGCAACAACAACCATAACCCTAAGCAATGGGGTAAAAGTTATATTAAAGCCAACCCAATTTAAAAACGACCAGATATTGATAAACGGGTACAGCTTTGGCGGTACTTCACTGGCAAGCGACGATGATTTTATATCGGCTGATTTTGCTGCAAGTATTATTGGTGGTAGTGGCATAGCCGGTTTCTCGCAGGCAGAACTTGATAAAAAATTGGCGGGCAAAAACGTAAGCGTTTCTCCTTATATCAGCAATGTTGCCGAAGGAATATCGGCAAGTTCAACGCCGCGGGATTTTGAAACGGCAATGCAGTTAATATACCTGTATTTTACACAGCCGCGTAAAGATGTGGATATATGGCAATCAAATATCAGCCAGACCAAATCGTTATTGGCAAACCGCAGCCTTGATCCGGGCAGCGTTTTTAAAGACACTATTTCTGCTACCTTAAGTAACCATAATTTCAGGGGAATGGTGGTTACACAGGATCAGTTAAGCAAGGCCACCCAAGCTTTGTAATGAGCAACTCGTTCACCAACCAAACCCTGGCACAACTGGAGCTTTGGAACAATGGTGATAAATACGAAAACAAAGTTTATACCCTGCCAAAACACCTCGACGAAAAAGTTGCCCGTTTACACCTTGCTAAAATAGGTGTTGAACTGGAAGTTTTAGACCAGGACCAAGCCGAATACATTGGCGTAACTGTTGACGGGCCGTTTAAGCCGGAATATTACAGGTATTAAGTCGAAAGTAGACATATTGAAGGGCATGGTTTTTGGATCATGCCCTTTTTTCGCTGCCGCGAGTTTAGCGAAGCGTAACTCGTGGTGCGGCATGGAAGAAGCTTTCAGCTTCCACGCATATTTATGTAAGCTGAAAGCTTACACCATGTGATACTACGAGTTACGCTTCGCTAAACTCGCGGCAGCGTCCAAACCTATCAATATCATCAATCCCCATTATTACCGAATCAAATTCCTTACCTGCTCCATATAATTTTTCAACCAACACCGGTTTTTTAAAAGTGGCCAGCAGGTTGCAATAGTAGAA
>Ga0207045_1042_pt2 | contig 27517 bp, 15 predicted proteins | sample Alteio_BWMinCont_69_FD_153299 | JGI IMG/M metagenome (GOLD analysis project Ga0207045, IMG submission 153299) | Enriched cells from forest soil in Barre Woods Harvard Forest LTER site, Petersham, Massachusetts, United States -... | ecosystem: Environmental > Terrestrial > Soil > Temperate forest >... | reverse complement strand
GCGCCGAGGGCCGCACGTGTGGCGAGCTCACGTTTTCTGGCCGATGCCCGCGCCAGTAGCAGATTCGCGACGTTAGCGCAGCAGATGAGCAGGACAAATCCAACAGCTCCAAGCAAGATCAGGAGTGGAAAACGAGTGTCGCCGATGGTCGATTCCGTAAGCGAAATTACGCCAAAACTCCCTCCGGGAGGGAGGGAGTGGTCGCCATAGGTTCGCCGGAACTGATCGGCGGCGAGCCGAAGCTGCGCATTCGCTTGTGGCAGCGTGATGCCGGGCCTGAGCCGCGCCGCAGCGGTGAAATAGTGGACCATGTCTTGCGTGGTGAGATCGAATTGGAAAGGAACCCATAAATCGGCAGGCTCATCTGTAGCAAAGCTGCGACCGATTACTCCGACAACGAGATAAGGCTGCCCATCGAGCTGGATCGTAGAGCCGACGATTTTGGAATTGCCTCCGAAACGGTTCTTCCACAGGCCGTAGCTCAGGACAACCACCTGACCGCCATGAGGAGAGTCTTCCTCGGCGGTAAAGGTGCGTCCGGCAACGACTGGCGCACCGAGCATCGCAAAGTAGTTCGCGGTGACATGAATGCCCTGCACCTGTTGCGGGTGATCGCTTCCGGTGAGGTTCATCCCGGCCCCGCCAAAGTCGTAGCCTGCCACCTGCTGAAAGATGCTCGTTTGCTGACGCCAGATATTGAACTCGGGGACGCTCGCACCCGGGAAGCGCCCCCGGGGACCGATGTTCACAAGTTGCATCAGCGATTGCGGATCGGGATAGGTGAGCGGTTTGAGCAGCACAGTATTGATGACGGAGAAGACCGCGGTGTTCACGCCAATACCAACTGCGATAACAAGAATTGCGATCACCGTGAATCCCGGTGTCTTGAGAAGCGAGCGCACAGCGAAGCGGAGATCGCGCCATCCGTCTTCCATCCACGCTATTGACCGGTAGCGCCACACTTTCTCGCGGGTCACGCGTGGATTCCCGAACCGCAAACGCGCCCGACGTCGAGCCTCTTCGTCAGGCAGACCGCGCGCTGCATTGTCGTCCTGGGCATGGGCGAGATGCGACTCGATTTCCCTGGCCAGATCCTCGTCTTTCCTGGTGCGATTCGTGAAACGGCGTAAGCTCATTCGCGTTACCCCCTTTGCTTACTCGTTCGACTCCCGAGAATGAGGCCAATCGCGCGCGTCATCCTCCGCCAGCGTCCGGTTGCTTCATGGAGTTCCTTTCGTCCCCTGGCTGTGAGCCGGTAAAACTTTGCTCTGCGATTGTTTTCGCTCACGCCCCATTCGGAGGCCAGCCAGCCGCGGTCCTCGAGACGATGGAGAGCGGGATAGAGCGAGCCCTGCTCAACCTCGAGAGCGTTTTCCGAGTTATGCTCGATCACCTGAGCGATCGTGTATCCATGCGCGGGACCCGTGACAAGAGTACGCAGGATAAGCATGTCCAGAGTTCCCTGCAGGATGTCGCCGGCTTCCGGGGGTCTTTTCAGGACCATAGAGTGTCCTTCTCCACTCGAATGACTATGCAAGCAAACTTTATACTCCACTCGGATGACTATGGGAAGAGTTCTGTGACGAGAAATATTCGAGTCAAGATCAATCAGGCTGACGGGGCGCCGGTTCTTTACGGCGGGAAGGGAGTCAGGTGCCGAAACGCTCTTTCCAGAGGACACTGGGATTATTGGTTGGGGAGCTGCTGTTTCTGAGAGAGTGTGATTTAGCTCTTCGGCTTGCTGATGCTCCTTGCCGCTTCATTCACCAGAAACTGTCCCTCGTCTTCTGACACTCGCTCCAGGTCGATCGACACGGCCCCTCCATCTGATGCGCCCTCTACGTTGATTTGGACGCGAAAGTAATACCGTTTCCCGGCTTCCGCCTCGAAGTCGTTAAGCGAAACCTGGTCCGAAAGCCGTCCGAAGTGCGATTGCCATCGCGAGCACAAGTGATGCAGGCCCGGATCGACACTGGCACTCAGGTAGGTGAATCCCTGGGTCGCTCCCAACCAGTCGCCGTCCAATCCATGTCGGATGGTTGGCCGATTGAATCGCCCCTTGTCGCGCAGATTGTAGAGTTCGATGAAATATACCGTCGCCTTGCCGGTAGCCGCGAGTGTGGTGTCTCCTACAGGGCCGTGCGACACCTCAAAAGTTGTCTTGTCGTCACCGCATGCCGCTGTGGGATGCGCCGAATCCGGGACGTTCTGCGCGAATCCCACCCCCGCTAGGCCTAAGACACACCATGCCGCTGCCGTCCTGAGCACGTCATACTCCTTCCGCAAAAACTCTCACGGAAAGACGGGACAAGTTAAGAAAAAGACCAGGCGTAATCTGTTCGTCCAGCCCGGGGTCAGCTTTGTAGCACTTTCTGGTCTCGTCCTGTGCTTGACACTTCGTTGCAGCCCTCGCAACTTGCGCGATGGTAATGAAATATGAGCATCGACTTGATTACGGAGGCTTGCAAGTCGCGAGGATGTTCCACTCCTGCCATCTTGACTGCGTTGACGGCGTCACGCAGAAAGGCACGCGCGAGAGCGTTATCGATTTCGCAGAACAAGACTTCTTTCTCCGAGACGATTGGCTCATTAATGTCCATTGCTACTGCTCCCTTCGGTCGCAAGCTTGCCAGCGGCACTGATCCTTGAAACATGACATGATTGTAGCGAATAAAAAGCGAATACGGTTGTGGATTTTGGAAAGTGGCAACGTGCCAAGGCTCAAGGAGCGTGTTGGCGGATAATCTCGAGGACTTCTTCAGTAGCTTCGAGAGGTTTTTCAGGCTGCGGAATCTGGGCGCCAGCGTCGAGAAGAGCACGCGTAACGGCGGGATAATCGCCTTTGTCGCGGTGCCAGCTGTGTTGCGAACCGTGGAGCGCCCAGGCGAGCGGATCGCCCCCGTGCTCAGTTTCAATGACGTTGATAGGGGCGTTGTGAGCGATGAGGTCGCGGACTATATCGATATTCCCGTGCCACGCGGCAAAGTGGAGCGGGGTCTGGCCGGTCTCCATGGCGGGGTTGGCGGGCCAGCCTGCAGAGAGAAGCTGGTGAATAGCACTAGTGTTGTTGCGCACGGCCACGCCGATGATGCGGCGGGCGGCGTTGGCGGAAAGCTTCTGGAACAGCTGTGGGTGGTCGGTGAGGATACGCTGAAAGTAGGCTTCGTCGCCGACTTCAGCGGCGCTGAGCAGCCGGAGCCAGATGGGACTGCGCTGCATGAGGAGCGTAAATACCTCGGGGTGTTCAAACTGGTGCGCGATCATGTGCGGGGACTTAGTGAAGCCAAATCCGTAGATGTAAATGCACCCGCCGGATCGGGGATTCTGCTTGGGAAAATAGCGCTCGCTGACGGTGGTGCGGATGGTTTCGGGATCGTCGTTGAGGATGCGTTCGACGAGTGCAATGTCGCCGACGGCGGAGGCCATCAGGATATCGGTCTGCGCGCCCCGGGAGATGAGGAAGCGCACTACGTCATGCCGATAGGGCGCTTGCCATTCCATGTATTGCCGGGAGGATGCCAGGTACTGCGCAGCAGTCGATTCATGATCGATATCGCGAGCATCGATGTCGGCGCCGTGATCGAGCAGAAGAGCGGCAATCTCAACAGTAGATGCGAAATGGAGTGGCAACTGGCCGTCGCCGCCACGAGCGTGGACGAGTTGCGGGTTGAGGGCTAGAAGCTCGCGGACACGGTCGATCATGCCGAGCCGCGCGGCCGCGTGAATGTCGACCGTCGCTCCACGAGAGATGAGATAGGCGGCAAGTTCGGGGCTGGCGGAATCGAGAACGCCAAAGCTGCCTGCCCACCAGCGTGTGCGTTCATTGACGTTGGCGCCAGCGTCAAGAAGCGCGTCGATCATCTCACGGTTTTGTTTGTGCACGGCGGCGATGATGGCCGGAGCGTCGAAACCATAGTTCGGCAACGGCTCGTTGATACGCGAGCGCAGCGAGGGATGGCGGCTGAGAACTGCACGAACAAGAGTGGCGTTGTCGGCCTTGATGGCGGCGGTGAGGGCTTCGATGGAGTCGGCGGAGTCTACTTCGATGTGGAGCTTGAGCGCGGGCCAGGTGTCGAAACCGTACTCACGAGCGATCAAGTGCAGAGCATCGGCGAGCTTCGGCGTCGCGGTGATGTGGCAGTTCGAGAATCGTGCCTGGGCGTCGGCTTCGGACGCGAGAGCGTCACGCAGCAGGTTGCTGGCTTGTTTTTTGAGATGTTCGAGATTAGGGTGTGCGGGAAGTTCCCGGATAGGCATGACTCACTCCTTCTTTAGAGTCCGCGATCCGCTTCGTCGGACGAGAAGAGAGTGGATTGTGGCGTACCGGAAATGCGTAGGTGGGATAATCCCTTTCCGCGGATGGGGTGCACCCTTGGTGTGCACACTGAGATTACCAGCCATGGGAGTGAGGGTCTAGAGGGAAGGCGGAGAGCCAAAGATTAATAATCCGTTGCAAACACGAACGCGACCTTCCCACGTCACGTGTTTCGCTGTTGCGGCAAAGCAAGGAAATAACTGAGAGTCTCCATGTCCGAGTGCGAGTGCGATCGGGCCGTTTCCGTCTTCGGTAATGGCCCGAATTTTCTATAGCTCTTACTCGGGCGAAGCGAGGGGCAGCGCGCCGACTAAATGATGCGCTCGCGAGGCAAGAGTCCTGATCGTAAAACTACTCGGCGTGGAGAGCTTCCACTGGATTTACAGATGCCGCACGGCGCGCGGGGAAGAATGTCGCTGCCATCGATGCCATCCCCAGCAATACGGCTACGAAACCCAGAGTCAATGCGTCCCATGCCTGCACTCCGAACAACAGGTTGCGTATTAACAGCGATGCTCCGACCGAGCACAGCAGTCCAATTGCGAGCCCTGTTCCAGTCAGCCATCCCGCCTGCCGCATTACGAGCGCGTACACGGAACGGCGCTGAGCGCCGAGTGCCATGCGAACGCCGATCTCGCGTGTCCGCTGGCTTACCGAATAGGCGATGACTCCATACAGTCCAATTACGCTCAATACCAGCGCCATCACTGCGAATCCGCCCACCAGCCATGCCGAAAAGCGATGGAGCAGCGCAGCTTGTGTGGCGTCAATCTTCTCCGTCATGGTCGTTTCGTCTGAGATGGCGATCTTCGAGTCGATCTGATGGAGTGTATTTACCAGCACGGGCAGCAGCGCGCCCGCATCCTGTGATGTACGCACTACAAGATTGAATTCATTCTGGCGCGCCTGATTGATAGGGAAATACTCCGCCGGCCATCTCTCCACATCAAGGGCTCCCTCGCGAATATCGTCAACGACGCCGACAATTTCCCACACGGACGGACGCCCCGATTCCTCATTCGCTATCCTCTTCCCAACAGGATCTTCATTCGGGAAATACTTCCGCGCAAGCGTTTGGTTGATGACGGCTACTCGTGGATGAGAAACATTATCTGTCTCGGTGAAGAGCCGTCCCCGTATGAGCGCTGCCTTGAGCGTGGGCAGGTATCCGGGGCTCACGTGACGCTCATCAACCTCATTATGTTCACCGTGGTCCGGTCTTCCCGGGAAGTGAATCCGGTCGGTGGCACAATTACATTGAACTGGGAGCATGCTGGTCAGGCCCGCTGTCTTTACGCCCGGCAGGCTGGAGACACGGCGCACAATTTCGCGATAAAGTCCGATGACCTGTTCGTCGCTTTTGTAAACCGTGTCGGGAGCCATCACGCGCATTGTTGCCAGGTGGTTTGGCTCGAAGCCCAGTGGCACGTGCAGCAGGCGATAGAGGCTGCGTCCCAGAAGTCCTGCTCCCGTCAGCAGGACGACCGCTACTATTAATTCGACCACCACCAGGTTTGCTCCCAATCTGCGCCAGAAACGGTTGCCCGAGCCGCGGTCGCCTTCCGCCATTCCTTCCCGCACCTTCTGAAACGACAGACGCAATGTGGGCGTGGCAGCCAGTAACAGTATGGCTAGTATGGCGACCCCTGCAGCAAACGCGGCGGTGTGCGCATTCAGACCGACGTTTCCCAGGAAGGGCATGTTCGATGCCATGTCTTTCGGAACGAGGCTGCCGAGGAGCTTCATGATTCCGGCGGCAACCATCATGCCCACCAGGCTGCCTAACAGACCGAGCAGCAGCCCTTCGGTCACAAATTGTTTCACCAGGCGAGCCGGTGTCGCGCCCAGTGCGCCTCTTACCGCCACTTCGCGCCGGCGGCTCTCCGAGCGCACCAACACCAGGCTGCTGACGTTGACGCAGGCGATGAGCAAAAGCAGGATGGCTCCGCCTAACAATGTGAGAAGAATGGGCCGCACATCACCAGTGATGATCTTCGCGAGGGAAACAACACTCGCGCTCAGGTCGAGGCCTGTTATGCCATATTGTCGCTGGAGTTGTTTTGCGATGGGATTCATTTCGGCCAGCGCTGCCTGAGCGCTAACGCCGATGCGCAATCTTGCGATTCCCCAGAACTCATAGAAGGTCCGCATCTTCTCGTGATTGCTGAAACTGTTGAGCGGAACCCAAAACTCGGCATTCCCGCTCGGCGCGAATGAGAACTCACGCGGCAGAACACCGATGATGGTAAAGGCTCTGCCGTCAAGGTCGACAGTCTGGCCTACCGCGTCGCGCCGTGCGCCGAAGCGATGGAGCCACGTGCCATAACTCAGAAGCAGGACGTTGGGACCTCCCGGTCGATCCTCGCCTAGATGGAAGTCGCGCCCGAGCATGGGATGCACGCCAAGGGTTTGGAAGAAGCCGCCGCTCACTCGTTCGGCCTGTACTGGCTCCACTCCGGAAGGCGTGTTCAGGATATAGCCGGCGTCGCTGTAGATATCGAACGAACTGAAGGATCGATTCAGCCGCTGCCAGTCAAGATAATCCGGGTACGAAAGCGGCCAGCGCGGCGATTCGACGCTGCTTTCGTTCACCGACATTAACTCGCTGGGGTTCGTATACGGGAGAGGGTCGAGTAGAGCCGCATCCACGAAGCTGAAGATGGCGACGCTCACGCCGATGCCGAGAGCAAGCACAACGATCGCGGTGGTGGCGAAACCGGGATTCTTCACAAGCTGGCGAGTCGCGAACTTGATATCGTGTGCTAAATTGTCGAACCACACTACCCGGTTTCTGAGATAGAAGCGCTCCTGCGCCGTAGCCACATTGCCGAACGCGAGCCTCGCTTTTCGCTGCGCCTCATCTTTGCTCATGCCTTCATGTTGGAGCTCGTCAGCTTCGAGTTCCAGATGCGCTTTGATCTCCTCAGCAAAGTCATCGGTGCTCCGCGTGCGCTTGAACATGCCTATGCCTCCTCGCCGCCTGGCTCCACGCTACCGCTCAGAATCAATTCCATTGCCCTCGTCAGCCGTTGCCACTCGGTGGTCTTCTCCACAAGCTGCTCGCGGCCTTTCGAAGTCAGCGAATAAAATCGCGCCTTGCGGTTGTTTTCACTGACGCCCCACTTTGCGCTGATCCACTTCTTGTCTTCGAGCCGCTGCAGCGCGAGATAGAGCGAGCCATGATCGACGAAAAAGGCCTCTTCCGACTGGCGCTGTATGGAGCGAGCCACGCCTTGCCCATGATGCGGTCCCAGCACCAGGGTTTTGAGAATGAGCAGGTCGAGCGTCCCCTGTAACAGGGCAATACGGTCATTGTTGTTTTGGGTAGCCATCCGACCCAAGCATGGCACCACTCGGGTCGGATGTCAACCCAAATCGGCGGATTCGTAAGAGACTCGATTTGCTCCCCGTCGACTCTTGCTACAAATGAGAATGCCGGTTCAGCATCATTAGCGATATAGTCGAATTACTCGTTCCGGAGTGCCACCATCGGCTCTACTCCTGCCGCACGCCGTGCCGGAATCACCGACGCCAGCAGCGCTGCAACTCCGAGCAGTAGCGTAGCCAGCGTCAGCATAACCGGATCCCATGGCTTAACGCCGAACAACTGATCGCTCATCAGCTTGCCGGCTAGGATTGCCGCCGGGATGCCCAGCGCAAGTCCGATTCCGATTTGTGAGAAAGTACCGCGCAGCACCATCTTAACCACGTCTCCGCGATCCGCCCCTAGTGCCATCCGCACTCCAATTTCGCTTGTCCTCTGTTCCACTGAGTACGCCATCACGCCGTACAATCCGATCGCCGCCAGGGCCAGCCCAAGCACACCGAAGAGAGTTGTAAGGGTTGCAATCATGTTTTCCTGCTGGAAATCCGCGCTTACTACATTGGCATATGGGTCAACCCCGTAGAGCACCAAGTTCGGATCGACACTGGCCAGTGTCTTTCGCACGCGCTCTTCCATACCGGGCGGGTTGCCGGGCGCCCAGATGACTATGTTGTACAGATAGTGCGACCAGAGCTCGCCGCTCTGGTAAGCCGGATCGTCATACTGCACCGTTTGTGCCTCAGGCAGCCAGAACATGGGCCGTATCGGATCTTTGTAGTCGTAGGTCATGTATCGCATGTCTCTCACGACTCCAACGATTTCGAAGTTTGAGGAATACTTGATCTTGTCGGGCCCGAAATGTTGTCCGACCGGGTTCTGGCTTTTGAAAAACCTCTTCGCGAAGGCTTCGTTGATCACTGCTACCTTGCGCGTTGTCGCAGTGTCCTCCTCCGTAATAGGTCGACCGAGCATGATCTTCGCGCCCACAGTTTCGAAGAATCCCGGCATGACTCGTGCCCAGCCCGAGCCTGTGTCTTCCTTAGCTCCGGGCTCCGGTCGACCCTCTACGCGAATACCGTCGTTCCAGCTATCGCCGGTCATTGGCGCATAGAGAGCCGGAGCCACCATTCGCACACCGGGAATCTGACGCAGGCGGTCGTCAATTTCCCGGAACATCGGTTCCATTTGCTCCGGCTTGTAGGTGCCCAGCATCGGATTGATCCACGCGATATATCGGCTTTGCGTTTCGAATCCAAAATTTTGGTGTTCGAGGTTTCGCAGGCTCTGGCCCAGCAGAGCTGCCGCGGACAACAAGACCAGCGACATCGCTGCCTGCGCGATCACCAGAGATTTCTGCGCCCACGAGCGTTGACCACCCACCGAACGATTTGCCCCACGCAATGCCTCCACCGGGTCGGCATGCGAAGTCACCCACGCCGGGGCGATCCCAAAAATTACTCCGGTCAGCACCGACATGACGAATGTGAAGACCAGGACCGGCAAAGATGGCGTCGCGGCAATGGGTACGTAATTATTCGGGCCGCCGATCTGGAAGGCCAGGTGCAGAATGAGCCTTGTCCCGGCATAAGCCACAACGATGCCCAGAGCGCCTCCGATGATTGCCAGCAGCACGGACTCCACCAGGGCCTTGCGCACCAAGCGCCGCCGCGAAGCGCCGAGCGCGACTCGTATCGAGGTTTGCGCACGATCTTTCAACCCGCGCGCCAGCATGAGATTCGCAAGATTGCCGCAGGCCACGAGCAGCACGCATGCAGCCGCTACCAGCAGCAACTTCAGGCCATCCTGATATTGATCCCGCATGGCCGCTACTCCCGCGCCGCCCGGGATGAGGTGCAGCGTTTGCTGCTGCCAGAGCTGCTTCTCGCCAGGCTCCATATCGGGCACATGGCTAGCCAGCCAGTCATGGAACTCCACCTTCAGTTTTGCTTCGAGTGACTTCGGATGGGTTCCCGGAGGCACTCGCCCGATCAGATCCAGAAAGTTGCCGTTCGGCCTTTTCAGCCGCGCTGTTGCTCCATCGATCACCAGCTCCGCGGTGAGTGGCAGCCAGAAGTCGGGCATGCCCGCCCCAGCCAGCTTTGCTCCATAAAATCCCGGCGGAGCCACCCCGATCACCGTGAACGGATGTCCGTTGATCTGATAGCTGGCTCCGACCACCGAGGGATCGGAGCCATACTTCTCGCGCCAGATGTGGTAGCTCATTACGGCCACGGGTGGCGCACCCTCCTGATCATCGGCGTCGGTCATCAGCCGGCCGATCCAGGGCTGCACACCCATAGTCCTGAAGAAATTCCCGGATACATACTCCCCGTTGCGTGTATCCGCTTGCGCCTGTGATCCTGATCTACGGACGCCGAGAGGCGCATTGCCGGCCTGGAGTGCCGCGAGGTCAGTAAATTCAGGTGTGCGCGCGCGAAAATTCTTGTAAGCCTCCCAGGAGAAGAGCGAAAAATCCCCGTCGTCACCCTGGACATAGCCACCCCAGTTGCAGCAGCGAATCTTGTCGCCGATCCTCCACAACTCGTCCGGCTTCGTCACCGGCAGCGATTTCAGCATCACCTGGTGCACGAGCGTAAAGATTGCCGTTGTTGCTCCGATTCCCAGTGCCAGCGTAATCACCGCCGTCGTTGTAAACCCCGGCGCCTTCTTCAGCTGCCGCAGTGCATCGCGCAAATCCGCCAGCATTCGTCCCCCGATCCAGTCTGTGGCTTTTCGGTCCCCATCTTGCAATACGGGAGCATACCTTCCGCGGTTCCCGGCGACAAGATTTATGCGTTCCGCCGTCCACAAGCGGCAAGACTGTTCGGAATTGAACAGTCTTACATTGGCGGCAATATTTTGTGAGCGCGGCAGGCGAGAAAGAAAAAATTAACGATTCTGTCGATCTTGCGATTCCTCATTCGACGAGTAAGTAGAGCACAGAAAGGAACGGCTCAGAGGAGGCGCATACGACGGGACGGTGCATAATCTTTCGGCGTGCTAAATCGATCGCTGGAGCATCCCTCATCGGCTTGGGGGTCTTTATTCTGTATCGGAACCTGGCCGCGGCAATGATGATGCTGCACCACGTCCTCGGCGTTAATGGCTCAGAAACGCTGGGCATACCGCTCGCTGTGATCCAGACGGCTTCGCGGGTCGTGGAAATTTATACGGCCAATCACCAGCAGTTTTTAGAGAACTTTCTTCATCGCATGCTGGTATCATCCTGGCCGCTGCTGCTGGTCATCGCTGGAACGGTATTGTCATGGGATAGTCTCCTGAATACTTCGCGCTGCCAGAAAAAGATGGCGGACTAGAAGCGGAAGCGTCTAGTCGATTACTGATAGGGGGCAATCATCGCAGCTAAGTCGTCTGAAAAGAAGCAAAAGTGCGAGACGCAAAAAAAGTTTGGTCCGCGTGTCGATTTTGATCAACTTCGTTCGACGTATCAATAGAGCCCGGGGTTCGGCAGCAAGGAGCGGCCGGAAGTTTGGCTCACAACCAAAAATGATGAGGAGACTTAACGATGCGATACATGATGATAGTCAAGCACGCCGAGAACCAGGGTCCTCCGCCCAAAGCACTGATGGATGCGATTGCTAAGCTCGTCGAAGAGGACGCGAAATCCGGCACGATGGTCGGATCCGGCGGGCTCGGACCCTCTGCGCATGGAGCCCGGGTTCGGCTTTCTGGGGGACAAGTGACGGTGATCGACGGGCCTTTCACCGAGGCCAAGGAAATCATCGGTGGGTACGCCCAGTTTGAGATGACGTCCAAGGAAGAGGCAATCGAAGGGGCTGTGCGCTTTATGGAATTGCACAAGAAGCACTGGCCGGGCTGGGAGGGCGAGACCGAGATTCGTCCGATGCTCAATCCAGGAGACTGCGGAGCGAAAGAATAGGCAATCGCTATACATGACGGATCGATGCGGTCTGAAGCTGAGCATCCCTTCGGCCATTGCATAAGATCGGTCGTGCAGGAATCTGCAGGCTACTGCCGCTAACGATAGTTCTTGTCAGCGGCAGTAGCTGTTTTAGCTGCAATCCAGTTTGTCTTAAAGCTTTTCAGCGTGGCTTGACCGAGCTTCCGATCGCGGTATCTCCATTCGAAGCGTCTGCAGGATCGCTCGGTACCGAATACATGAACGGCATCAATTGTTGAGTGCTGAAAGAAGTTGTGGGGATAGTTCGCAGTGTCCCTGTTTTCGTATCAGACAGATAATAGTTAATCCCCTGCGGCTGAGTGGCGGAGACTCCGAATTGAAACCAATCTCCGCTAAATGTCGAGTCATTCAAAGTGATTCCGCTGATTCCAAGATTCGGACATTGCTGGCCGGCAATTTTAATCGTGCCGCTCGCTGGTCCATTTAATACTGAGGGGTAGGTATACGTCGTTGCAGTTTGTGTTCCTGTGCCGAGGAAGAAACCATTGACCCCGCTCGAAGTTGAACCCGAGATGCTGACATAGTGAACGTTGTCGAAGGGTCCAGTGTATGTTCCGGATAGAGCGGGGAAGGTTGCAGTGGCCGTTGTTCCATTACCCACTAGCGTAGTAACAGTCGTGGTTCCGAGATTCGCTATTGGATTAGGCGGCCACACCGGGCAATCGATGGGATAAGTAAATATCCCGTAGACTTTCATGGCTGATCCTGCATTCAATACCCAACCAGTCGGCCGCTCATGCTTCGCCCCCACACCCCAGATGGTTGCCCCATTGGCTGTAACCTTGGGAGTGGCCAGCGATGTCGGAGGCGTACCGCCAGGTTCGGGGCCCTCATCATCGAATTGCCAGAAATATACGGATTGGCCAGGAACAAAGGTAACGCCCGGCGTTATCGTTACATCCTCGAGGTAAAGCGACCCCGCGCCAGTTCCTGCGATATAGGAAGAAGGAGTAGTGCCTCCCATCGTAGCGTGCGATATGATGACGGTCCTTGCGGAATTCTGCTCGGTAACGTAATTCATTTCGCAGTGGTCGATCCAGAGAGGCGTCGATGAGTATGAGGCGACGTTGAGGAAAATAAATTTTGTAGCGGACGAAGCTCCGGTTTCAGAATAATTGCACTTTATGTGATTGATGTTCGCGGGAACGCTAACTGTATAAGTCTGCGATAGGGTAAGCGCCGCCGGAGGAAGATATACGGTACTAGATGTCGAGGCTTCCATCGTAGAAGCCCATGTGCCGGGGCTGCAATCTGCTGGTGATCCTGTACACAAGTTCAGCCACGAGGACACGGGTGGATCGCTGGGATAGGGGATTGCCGACTCGGGAACATCGATCGGCGCGGCAGGAGTTGAGCACCAGACGCATTGTGCTGTTCCCGACCACGCATCCGTCACAGCGCCCGTAAGGGTTACAGGCGTTCCGGTATATTGGTCGACTTCTGTGGATCCGTAATTTTCCGACGTCACGTTGTGCAGTAGCATGCTGCGATGAGTGCCGTTGCTGATGGCGGTGCTGCTTGTGGGGGCAATTGCGTCGAATTCTGAATCGACAAGATCGTCCAAACCGCTTGGGCTCGTCGCGTTCGCAACGGTAAAGGCAGTTACAGGGTCATAGCACCAGACGTTTTGGCTGGAAAGATTTCCCGCCTTGTTTTCAATGCAGCCGGCGGAGTTTTCCTGCGAAGTGAATCCGCGCACCGTAACCAGGTATTCCGACTCGGACAGGTAAATGCCATTTACAAAACCGATTGTTTCGATATTTTCGATTAATGTCGGGCCGGGGTAGCTGCCGTTCATCGCAATGGCGTAAGGGCAGCTTTGGTCGTCGCACTGAAGGTAGTCGTTTTCAAGCGCCCCGACGTTGTTGTTGTACCACTTGATCGCTCCCGCTCCAGAGTTGCCGTAGCCAATGTGTATTCCGATGCCGCGGATATGCTCATGATAGTTTTCATTTCCTTCAATGCTCGTGGGGCTAATCAGATAGCTGGAGCCGATAATGGCAGTGGCTTTCGCCCCAGAACCGGCGCCGCCTGTAAAGGCGACTGTAGGAGCGGTAGCATAGCCCGATCCCGAAGAGGAGACTGTAACGGCGCTGACAGCTCCGGCGGTAGAAATCGTCGCCGTACAGGTTGCTTGAACTCCTCCCGGAATGGTCGGAGCGGTTAGCGTACAGGTTGGCGCTGACGTATATCCGGAGCCTCCGGAATCTCCCGAGTCCTTGACGGAGATGGAAGAAACGCGCTGGCCAATAAAGTTGGGAGAATTCGGTGGCACAATGAACTTTGTATATGAAGGCCCATCTCCTTCCAGCTGCCAATTGTCAGCGCAAGGGGTGATCTGATTCAGGAATTTATAAGTGCCTGCCGGGAAATACAGAGTGATCGGCTCTCTATAGAATTCCGTTGTTCCGGTATAGCACTGTGCGGGATTTCTGCTTCCTTGGAGTAACAGATTCAGGGCAGCTGTGTTGTCCTGCGCTCCAGTGTTATCGAGGTATGGGGCACCGGTCGCAGGGTTAGTCGCCGTAACGTTAATCGCCGGAAACGGCAAAGTGGTGCTGACGAAGTCGGATGGATGAACATCCTGGTCAAAGTTAATCTGCGCTCCGATATTGGTTGATGTCTGTGCCACTACCGTCAGGCAGCCAGTACAAGTAACGCCGGTGACGGGGAACCCAGCCGTAGTCGTCATGGTACTGGTGTCGATGGTGATGTCGTAGGTGCCTGCTGTCAGGCTGGATGTCGAAGTAGGCGTGAACGTCGGATTACCACTGAATGTATAAGCGGTACATCCCGTAGCCGTTCCTGTTTCTCCAAAGCGAATGGGATAGCCGAATGGAGGAGCTGAGTCACCTACGTGAATCTGTACAGGTAGAGGAGTTACCGTGCAGCTGTTCGGGTCGGTAGACTGTTCCTGCCCTCGATCCCTGCCGTGTTCGTGTGGTTGACCGCACGCGAAACAGTCATCCCATCCCCTTCGTTTGTTGGCAGTGTAGAGGGGCATGACAAGACCGCTGCCGCGAGTAATAGCGTAAGGTTGGGTCGCAGTCTGGCTTTGGACAGCCGTGCTCAGCAGAGTGCTGGTGCCGTCAGTTTGCACATCTTCGATCTGAATCTTGAAGTCACCGTCCGGCGTTGCAGGAGAAGATGAGAGAGGGTTATGAACCGAGACGGCATACACCAGCGAAACTTGAGAGTGGTCGACTACGAAAGCTGCCTCGTTGACCGGGATCTGTGTGGAGACAGGATAGATCAGGCCGCCGAGTAACTCGGTGCGGCCACCATTCTCAGTATCGATGATGCCGGCTATGTTAGTGCCGTCGCCGCCTCGTTCCGTCTTGACGCCAAGGATCCAGAGTGTCCCACCGCTATTGAAGAACTTGCGTACATTGCCTTCCATGTCTAACTGTCTGGCGAAGATGTGCTGTGGATGATCGACTTCCCAATCGGCACCTGCGATGTCCTCAAGATAAAGATCGCCTGTTCCAGTGTCTGTATTCGTATAGGCAGACGTTGCGAAAGTCCCATTGTTGAGTACCGTGTTGCGAATAGTTACCGAGTGCGCTGAATCGTTCTCAAACCATCGCAATCCCGGAACGCCTTGCGGGGCATTGAGGCCGCCCAAACGCAAGTGGCTGACGATGAAATTTGAAGGGTTGAGGAAGCGAAACAGGGGAATAACGGCATTTGCATTCTGAAATGCCGTGGTGAGCGGCAAGACGTTAGAGTCGAAACCCTCGATCATTCGAACGCTTCCGCGAACGACGATGGTGTCTGAGACTTTGTAGACTCCTGCGGGAAAGTAGACGGTGGTTCCACCTGAGTCGATTGCGGCCTGGATTGCGGCTGTGCTGTCCTTCACTCCAGTGCTGTCCGCACCATAGGCGACAACGCTTCTCCAGTTGTTCAGCTCTTTCTCTTCAAACTCTGGGGTGTCCTTGATGGGAAGGTTGAGTGACGTGGATTCCCGATCAGACGAGGGGAAGGTTGGGCCGGAGTCGTATTCCCTCTTTGAGTCGTCTGGGACCGGACTGCCGGAGTTGTCCTGTATCGCGGAGAGAAAGCCTTGCGTGGTAATGTTGCGCGCGTATAGCGTTCCAGAGTTTTGGATCGCAGAGACGGTTGCCCTTCTCCTCCCGCCGGTAAACCTGCCGTCAATCAGCGTTATCAGTCCCCCGGGTGTGAGGTTCTGAATACCTGGCACGGTGCTTAGCGGGTTCGTAAAAGTGAGATTGTGTATAGAAAGCACATTGTCCCGGTTGGTGATGCCAGAGAGGAGTTGATTCTCGAGCAGAAGGTTTTCGAAGGTAACGCTGTACTCCTCGTTATCTGAGACGATGCCGGTATTGAAGCCGTCGATGATGACGTTCTTCATCAAACACGGCCCGGTGGCATAGCGGGTCATGTTAAGGCCTACTGCTCCCGCGTGGCCTGGATCACTCGATCTAAGGGCTACGTTTCTCAGGCCGCAGTAGTTGTTACCCACAAAATCAAGTGCCGTGGCATTTGGATTGCCTGCTCCAATATCGAGCGTGATGTCGAAGAAGTAATTGTCAAACCCGCTGTTTCCGCTACCGTTTGAGGACGGATTTACGGACGCGGTGGTGATGAGGGTTCCGGGCGGCGATCCGGCTGGGTAGAGGTTATTTGCGAGTTTGATTATGGTTGTGAACTCGTTTTCACCCTGAAACGTTAACTCTGCATTAAAAGCGCCGGTGGAGTCCTTCCAGATAAGCGGCTTCGTAATGAGATAGGTGCCGGCCGGGAAGTAGATGATACGGGAAGTGGTTTGTTTTCGTATTTGCGCCGAGATCGCCGCCTGTATCGCAGCAGTGTCATCAGTAACTCCGTCTCCCGCTGCATGGTATGTAGTTTTGACGTTGATCATCCCAGAGTCAGAGGGAAACGTTCGCTCGGGACCCAGGGTAGACCAGGAGGCGGGGAATTGAGCATGCGGTTGGGCATGAAGGAAGCCGGCGGCGGTGAGCACAAATAGGCAAAGAAGGTAGCGATGGCAGCGCATGGAGAGTCCTTGCTCAGCGAGGAGTAGCTCATGCTCAAGAGGGAGTGGCGATTGCGGCGATATTGGGCTTCGGAAAGAGACGGACCCTTTCGAACATAGCACCGTTCCACACCTCTGACATGAGCGGTGACAACTGTTCTCCAGGAAATGCGCAATCGTGAAGTTACTCTATGTTTCCTGAACTTGTTACCGAGTAAAGTCAGCAGGTTGGCGGTATTGTTTTCGCTATTCCTTAAAGATCGCCTGACTAGCGGCTGGACGCCCGATCTTGCAAGGAGGCGCTGCTAGTCAGGGATTTCAAGAACTAGATAGGGGAGGGCATTTCACTCCGGACAGATCGCTATTTTCCCTGACTTGCCCGAAGCCATGAGTGCATACGCTTCGGATACCTGGTTGAGTGGGAAGCTGTGCGTCACGAGTCGATCTGGATGCAACTTCCAGCTCACGAGTTTGTCGATAAGTTCTTCCATGCGCCAGATTGACGAGACCCAGGAACCATAGAGCGTTTTTTGTCCATGCATGAGATCGGGCGAAGGATTGAAGGTTACTGGTCCTCCTTCACCGAGAAAGACGATGCGTCCCCATTTGCCGCAGGCGCGTATGGCGAGATTTCGTGCATCCGGATGGGCGGAGCAGTCGATGGCAACGTCTACGCCAGCCCCTCCGGTGAGCGCACGGATCTTCTCGTCGGCCTCTTTGTCCGAAGGAAAGATGTGGTCGCACAGACCCAGCTCTTTGACGAGCTTCATCCTCTCCGGAACGACGTCAAGACCAATAATTGTGTGGGCTCCGAGCTTACGGGCGAGGGCAGCAGTGGCCAATCCAACCGGTCCAAGCCCGGTAATTAGTACTGAGTCATTTCCGTTTACGCCAGCTTTCTGCAGTCCCTCATAAGACGTGGCGAAGCCACAAGCTACCTGTGCCCCATCGGTATAGGAAAGTGGCTCGGGAAGCAGAATTAGATCTTTCTCTTCAGCGAGCATGTATTCGGCCATACCGCCATTTCGCTGCCACCCATAGGCGCGACGGTAGACCGGATCGGTGCAGGAGATCATGTATCCGCGACGGCAGTCATAACAAAGACCACAGCCTGAGATATGGTAGGCAACGACACGGTCCCCCTCCTTGAGCTTGCGGCAACCTTGTCCCACTTCTACTACCTGTCCGCAGGGCTCATGGCCGGCGACGACGTTCTGATAACCCTCCGCACCTCGACCAAGGTGCTGGTGATAGATGCATCGAATATCTGATCCGCAGATCGTCGACGACTTGATGCGAAGAACTACCTCACCGAATCCCGGCTCGGGCATGGGAACTTCGCGGAGGACAACTGTGCTGTTTCCTGGCAAGTAGGCGCCAAGCATGGCCTGCATAAGACGCTCCTGTAATGCTATTGGGGGATGACGCCGTCTTCGTCCCACAGATCGCGCCAGGACTGGTCTGATTTCCAAAGGAAAACCTGTCCTTTGATGAGGCGGCAATTTCGGTCGGCTCCTCGAATGGCCTGCATCTCTTCGGCGGACAAATCAAGTTGGCGAATGGCATCGAGATTCGCGCGTTGGTTGGAGGCCCGGACGGAGAATGGGATCACCACTCCTCCGCTTTGGACCGCCCACTTGAGACATACTGCGGCGGGCTGCAATCTATGGCGTTCTGCAATCTCGGTAATGACAGGATCGATAAGTGGCGAAGTGTCTTCGGGTGTGCGGTCGCGTTCCGGCCGGTCAGGCGAGCCCAGTGGTGAAAAACCGACAGGGACGATGCCTTGACTGCGCAGGAAGTCAAACAGGGCTGGCTGCTGAAAATGAGGATGCAACTCCATTTGGTTGAGAGCCGGCCGGATACGTGCATCGTGCAGGAGCAACCTAAGCTTTGGAATGGTCATGTTCGAGGTGCCGATGTGACGAACAAGGCCGCGATCGACAAGAGATTCCATAGCACGCCAGGCAGCCATGAATCGATCATGGATGTAGGGCTGCGCATCGTGTCTGCGGGCTCCAACGTCACACCCCGGGTCGTGATGATTAGAGAACGGCCAATGGATGAGATATGCGTCAAGATATTCGACACCGAAATTGGCAATAGATTTGAGGCAGGACTTCTCTAAGTCTGAAGGAGCGTGGCAGTCATTCCAGACTTTCGATGTGATCCAGAGCTGGTCGCGAGCGATTCCAGAGGCAATCACACGGTTCAAGGCTCGACCGATTTCCGGCTCGTTGCCATAAACGGAGGCACAGTCAAAATGGCGGTAGCCTATTTGGGATGACTGCACAACCGCGCTTGCTATTTCATCCGCGCTTACTGTGTCGGAGCCAAAGGTTCCGAGACCTATGGACGGAATCGCCGCTCCCGTTGGAAGAATGTGGCGCGGGATCTCGTTTTCAATAGAAGAAGTGGTCATGTTTGTCTCCTGCAGGTCTGCTATCAGCTGGGGTGTACTACTTGTAGTCGCGATCTCAGTTGTGCTTCGGCCTGTTCATTCCAGTAGCCGCACTGCAGCTCGATAAATACAGAGGAGTAGGGAATCAGAGTGGACGTCTTGACGACCAGGACGTGGTAAGATTGCGCGGCTGCGTTTACTTTGTGAAGCAGTTCCTCATGCGGCAAGCTTTGTCGCGGAAATTCTTCCAGATGCCGAAGCAAGTTGGGGCGGAGAGCAGTAACCCCTTCCGTGTCCGACTCGTTGAGCACAGATAACTCCCGATCAAGATAGAAATGTGGCTGAAGATGTGGCAGAGAGTTGATCGCAGGCAGGAGATGGTCAAGAACCTCAACGATAGTTCCTGTTGAGAGGACCGTCGCGACAGCAGGATGGGCGTGGTAGGGATATGCGGCATCGGCGATGACTATCCAGTTGCGATGACCGGCGAACAATAGTGTTTGCCGCAAGAGCAGCGGAAGCTCGTGAGGCGAGTAGGAATCCAGATTCGATTGTTCCTGTAAGGGTTGCATAGGCCGTCGCTGCTGCCGAAGTAGAGCCAAATATATCCATTGCCAATTCTCGGTGTCAACGGTAAAGTTATCGTTAACTAAAACACCGACGTGAACGATTGAGCGTTGTAGCATGGTGGGTATGACTGTCAGGATGAAGGACATCGCCGAAGATCTTGGTCTCTCGGTCGTGACCGTATCGAAGGTATTGCGCAATCATCCTGACATTAGCGAGGTGACCCGCAACAGGGTGCTGCAGCGCATCAAGGAACTGAACTACAGCCCGAACCTGATCGCGCGAAGCCTGGTGACGGGGCGGAGCTACATGATCGGACTGGTTGTACCCGATCTGCTGCATCCATTTTTCGCAGAGGTTGCCAAGTCGCTTTCAAAGTTGCTCAGAAAACGAGGCTACTATCTGCTCATCGCTTCGTCGGAAGGCGATCCGGCGCTCGAAGAGAATGAGGTTGATCATCTGCTGGCGCGGGGTTTGGACGCTTTGATTATTGCGTCTTGCCAGTCGAAGTGTGACCTGTTCGAAAAGCTGAAGGATCGTGGAATGCCGTTTGTGCTGCTGGACCGTGAATATCCCGGCCTTTCAGCGGATTTTGTTGGCGTGGATGATGAGGCGGTTGGCAGGGCAGCAGCGCAGCATCTGATTGATATCGGGTGCCGGCGTGTTGCGCACATTCGCGGGCCGGAGAACAGCGTGGGAAATCGTAGGCTCAAGGGTTTCGAAAGCGCGCTCACGGCGAACGGACTGAAACTTCCGCGGGACTACATCATAGTGAGAGATGCTCTGGACACGGAAAGCCACAAGCAGGGCCGGGAGGGAATGCTGGAACTGCTGAAGAGAAAAACAATCCCTGACGGAGTTTTTTGCTACAGCGATCCGATTGCAATGGGCGTGGTGGATGCCATTCTCAGCCAGGGCATGACCGTGCCCGATGACATTGCCGTGATTGGCTGCGGCAACCTTCACTACGACGACTCTTTGCGAGTGCCGTTGTCGAGTATCGACCAGAACAGCATCGCAATTGGAGAGCGGGTCGGTAAGATGGCGCTCGATTTGCTGGATCGCCCGCAGAAGACGCGGTCTCGACGTGTCCTTGTGGAAAGCCGTCTCGTAGTTCGCGCCTCAACGCAGAAGAAGAATCAAAAAGGCAAACCATCTGTTGCTCGTAGAGAGTCCCATGCCCGCTAAACTGCTGCCGTCATCTACCCGATTGCAAGCGCGATCTGAGATCAGGTATATTCCCCGCGTGTCTGAATTTTCATCTGCTGCGCTCGTTGAAGCGCCCTCCGCGTGCGAGGGCATGAATGATCAAACGATAGAAATCATCTTAAAGAGCCGCACCTTCGAACGCGCAACGGCCTCCCGTCAACTGCTTGCATATCTATGGACGCACCAAAACGAAGAGCTGAGCGAATACACACTCGCAGTAGAGGCATTGGGCCGCAGGCCTGACTTCGATCCTAAAATCGACGCAACGGTACGCGTGCAGATATCTCGATTGCGGCAACGGCTGTACGACTTTTTTCAGTCCTACGAGGCTAAGCTCTGTCCCGTCGTCGTGACCGTTCCGGTAGGTACGCATCAGCTTCAGATCACCAAACGGGACACTCCAGTAGTACCGCCGACGCCAGCACCGGAGCCAAATTCTGAGGCGCAAATTTCAGTTGCCCCTGTGGTCCGGACGACGAAGCTGACATATCTGTTTGGAGGCCTTGCAGTATGTTTGTTTATCGTGATTCTCGCTATGATGGCTGTTCAACTCCGCGGTACAGGAACGCGGAACGCCGAGGTTCGTAAACCGGAAAGCCAGTTCTGGTCGGGCTTTCTGGGACAAGGAAAGATTACGAGGATCATTCTTCCCACGCCCACCTTCTTTGCTCTCAACGATGCAAACCAACAGATTCGTGTTCGGGACTTGAGCGTGAATGACTTCAGCGACTGGCAGAAGTCAGAAGCGTTGAGGAGGATTGCGCGTAACTCTCCGACCGGGCTGAAAGCCGAGGTGTCATATATGGTCGCCTCGGACACCTTTGCTGCGATTTCCCTAGCCCGATATCTTGACCGGAGCGATTATGGCAGCGAAGTTCAATTTGGCAGCAGCGGTTCTACTTCGATGGATGACCTGGATCGCGAGAATGAGATTATTTTTGGATCCTATTTCACGCTCCACCCATTCCTCTCTTATACGTCCTATCTGACGTTTCAGATGGAGCCCTTCGAGCGTGCGGTGAAGAACAATGCTCGGCTGCCTGGCGAACCCAATCAACTGGAAGAGCATGTGATCGAGAGCGGTCATCGCAGCACTCAGCCGGGCATCATTGCTGTTATTCCCGGAAAAAGTCCCGGCTTCCACTTGATGGTCCTCGAAGCTCGTCACACTTCTGCGCTGGTGAGTTTTCTTACCTCGTCGGCCGGAGCCGAGCAGTTGCGGACGCTGTGGAAGCAGAAGGGCTCTCCGGCAAATTACGAGGTGGCTGTCTATTCAGAGATGGTGGACGATCATCCGATCAAAACCTGGCCTGTGCTCCTGCACGCGATTTATCCTGCTAAGTAGCTCATTCGCAAGCGTAACCGGCTTGAGTAACCTCTTGAAACTCCGCCAGGAATAACGTTCTCAGGCATTCTAAAGCCGATTTCTACTCCACGGAGAAACCGGCTTTCAATGTCTCGAACGTTCTCACTGAATTCAGCAGTTGTCTGCTTAGCATCTCTTCTTCTTTTACCTTCTTGGCCGGTGAAGCGATGAACCGGCGAGAATTCATGTTGAGCTTGTCCGCGGCGTTCATTCTTTCTCGGAGTTATTCAGCGATCGGTCAGGAGTTTCGTTGCGATGTTGCAGTCATCGGCGGCGGAGTTGGCGGATATGCCGCAGCACTTGCGGCTCTTTGCAATGGCATGCGAGTGGTCTTAACCGAGGAAACGGATTGGCTGGGCGGTCAGCTCACGTCGCAAGCCGTTCCGCCGGACGAACATGCCTGGATCGAAGAGTTCGGGAGCACTGCCAGCTATCGCCAGTACCGGCGAGATGTTCGCGAGTACTACAGGAAACATTTTCCGCTGACTGAGACAGCCCGCTCCAATCCTTATCTCAACCCTGGAAATGGAAATGTCTCGCGCCTGACGCATGAGTTCGGAGTCTCGGCAAAGGTTCTGGAGGAGAAGCTGCATCCTTACTTGGCCTCAGGCAAACTGGTGATTCTCTTTCACCACGTGCCGGAGTCGGCGACGAACCGGGGCGATTTCATCGAGTCAGTGACGCTGCAGGATATTCGCACTCACGATCTGCGCACCGTGCACGCTAATTACTTTCTGGATGCAACCGAGCTCGGAGACTTACTGGCGATAGCCAGCGTGGAGTCGGTGACCGGTGTGGAGCCGCATGCGGCGACACTCGAAATAAGCGCACCGGCCGTAGCAGAACCGACACATAGTCAAGGAATTGCCTACTGTTTCGCCATGGACTATCTCAACGGTGAAGACCATACCATCGAGAAGCCCGAGTTCTATGAATTCTGGAAGAACTATCAACCACAACTCGTTCCTGCGTGGACGGGCCGGTTGTTGAGTTGGACTTCCTGCACGCCGTCTACCTTGAAGCCGAAGATCGCGGAGTTGATGCCGAACGGTAAGGCATCGAACGGCTTCAATGATCTCTGGTCCTTTCGTCGTATCGCCGACCGTGGAAATTTCAAGGCTGGGGCTTATCACAGCGACATAACTCTGGTGAACTGGCCGCAGAACGATTTCTGGTTAGAAGACCTGGTGACGGCCACTGCGGAAAGGCGACCGCAAATCATAGCTCGCGCGCGGCAATTGAGCCTCTCACTGCTCTATTGGATGCAAACAGAGGCACCCCGTCCGGATGGTGGTAGCGGGTTCCGCGGACTTCGCCTTCGCCCCGACATCACCGGAACTCCCGATGGCCTTGCCAAGGTGGCTTACATACGTGAGTCCAGGCGCATTCGCGCAGAGTTCACCATTCTTCAGCAGCATGTGGATGCCGAGATTCGGCAAATGCTGTTCAAGGATCCCAAACTGGCCGGGCGCGCCGAGATATATGCAGATTCGGTGGGCGTGGGATGCTACCGCATCGATCTTCACCCATCCATTGGGGGAGCCAACTACCTCGATCGGAGTTGCTTGCCCTTCCAGATTCCGCTCGGGGCCCTGATCCCTATCCGGGTGCAGAACCTGATCCCCGCCTGCAAGAACATTGGCACAACTCACATCTCCAATGGCTGCACTCGATTGCATCCGGTCGAGTGGAACATCGGTGAGGCCGCAGGCGCACTTGTCAGCTTCGCGCTCGTCAAGAAGCGATTGCCGCGCGAGGTTCGGAGTAAACCGGCACTCCTCCAGGACTTCCAGCGCTCTCTGGTTAGCCACGGCTTTGAGCTCGAGTGGCCGAGCCAGGTCCATGCCGTTTAAAAATAATTTTCAGGCAAAGAGGTTGTAAATTGCTGACTTCACGACGTAACAGCGACAAGAAACCCCGAGAAACTAGGCCGCCGCTTGGTGAACAGGGCACAGTCACACTTACAAGTTCAACGAGGTTCAATATTATGTTGATTGACTTTCAGGAGATCCGGCGCACAGTAACGCGTCTTCTAGTTTTCCCCCTGCTTTTCCTCATTGTGTCAGCTGCTACTGTTGAGGCGCAGACTGCCTCCAGCAGCGTCTCTGGCCAGATAACCGATCTATCGGGTGCGGTGCTCACCGATACGGTGGTGCAGCTTACAAATGTGGCGACGGGGCTTTCGATGGCCACGAAAACGAATGGTTCCGGCGAATACGAGTTTCTTTCCGTTCCTGCCGGTTCGTATCGTCTGACCGTAACGCACCAAGGCTTTGTGAAACTGGAGCGCACTTTCGATCTCGCGATTCAGCAGGCTGGGCGTCTGGATCTGCAATTGAGCATCAGCGGCTCTGTGCAGACGGTCGATGTCCAGGCAACTCAGATCGGACTTGAGACGGAGACCTCCAGTCTCGGCCAGGTGGTGAGCGCTCGTGATCTCGTCAGCTTGCCGGTCTCCGGTCGCAATCCACTTGCCCTGGCTGGCCTGGCTCCCGGGGTCGCAACATTTCCATCGTTCGGCACCGGCATAGTGAATCAGCGTGGAGCGGTGGTGGCGGCAGGAGACAACGACTTCAGCACTAACGGCGGTCTCGCAGGCGGTAATGAAATTTTGATGGACGGCTTTCCGATTACGGTCTGCTGCCAGGGTGAACCGGTCTTCACTCCATCCCAGGAGATCGTCGCGCAGTTCAAGGTGCAGGCCAGCGTGCCCCCGGCGCAGTTTGGCTACACCTCCGGCGGCATTCTGAACACCATCACTAAATCAGGAAGCAACAACTATCACGGTTCGGTTTACGAGTTCGATCAGAATACGATTTTTAACGCCGCTAACTATTTCCAGAAACAGAGCGCTCCACCCATCCCGGGACGAGATGACTATCGCCTGCCCAAGCACTACAACCAATTCGGAGTGACGCTCGGCGGCCCTTTCTCAATCCCAAAGGTCTACGATGGGCGAAACCGAACATTCTTTTTCTTCGGATTCGAAGGAGCCGAATCGAGGAGAGGGACAACCTCGACCTACACCGTTCCTACTGCACTCGAACGGCAGGGTATCTTTACCGAGGCGCCCGCCGCAATTTATAACCCTTACACTCTCACTCCGGTCGGCAACGGAACTTACAAGCGCACAGCTTTCACAAACAACACCATCCCCCAGGATATGTTGAATCCGAGTGCGCTCTTTTCGTTGTCGTTTTTTCCACTGCCTAACAGGCCTGGAACCGTAAATAACGTCACCACCGCGACTACAGCGCAGGATAGCGATTATCAATACAGCTTGCGGCTCGATCAGGCAATCTCGCAAAAGGATCAGTTGTTGGTGCGGCTCACCAAGGACGACAACGTACATCATGAGCCAGACCTACTTGGAACTTATGTCGGTCCGAATGCTTATGTGCAGAGTTTGAGCGGATATATTTTCAATCTTGGAACGGTCTATGCGTTGTCTCCCAATACACTTTTTGATATTCGCTACGGATTTCTCGATCAGGGAAATAGCCGGAAGTCCGGCCTTGTGAATGTGAATCCGCTTGACGCCGGATTTTCTCAAACATTTGTCTCTCAAATGCAAGCGCCCGGTCTCCCCCAGTTTCAAGTAAGTGGACTGCCCACCCTTGGCGATACAAACCTTTTCCGCTACTCCCGCTATACCCACTTCCTAGGGGCATCTGCTCTTCTGCAAAGAGGCAGGCATACACTCACCCTTGGTTGGGACGGCCGGATGATCTTTGACAATGACGGCACGCTCAGCAATGGATCGGGAATCTTCAGCTACGATTCGACTTTCACCAGAGGACCTAATCCGAGTGCGGCTGCCGTAAGCGGCCAGTCTACCTTCGATGCTGTTGCGGCCTTTATCCTGGGAAATCCTACCTCGGGATCTATCGTTCAGCTTATAAGCCAGTCCTACTACCAGAAATATACTGGTCTATATGCTCAGGACGATTGGAAGATCCTCCCATCACTCACGCTTAACCTAGGCTTACGCTATGAATATCAGGGTGGAGTGAACGAGCGGCACAACAAGCTAGCCACCTTTGACCCTGCGGGTGCTAACCCTCTCTCGACACAGACGGGGCTAAATTTCACGGGCGCCGCGGAGTTCGCCAGCATACCGGGAAACCATACTTCTCTCTGGCATCCGGTCAATGCGGTTGCTCCACGGGTGGGGTTTGCCTTCCAAGTAGATCCGAAGCTCGTGTTTCGAGGAGCTTATGGTCTCCTTTTCATCCCCTATGAAGAACGTATCTATACCACCGGCAATCCCGGGAATGCGGTCAGCACAAGCTATGCATCTACAATCGATGGCTTTACTCCCGCAAACACGATAACGAATCCGTTTCCTACAGGAATTCTCTATCCAACCGTCACGGGACCGACGTATGCTTCGGGCGCCAATATATCAGGAACAATCTACAACAATCCTGTCTCTTACTCAGAACAATACAACTTCGGATTTGAAAACACTCTCCCGCAGCAGTTCGTCTTCAGCCTGAATTATGCAGGTAGTCATGGCATCCATTTGCCACTTTCTTTGACCCCAAACGATCTCGATCCCTCCTACTATAAGTATGCGGGCGATGCATCCGAGGTGGCATATCTCCAGCAGTCTGTTGCCAATCCCTTTGTCGGACACGTTACAACCGGATCGTTGGCAGCGCCTACGGTACAGCGTATTCAGCTCCTGCGACAGTTCCCTCAATACACCGGCATCACAGAGATGAACATCGCGGTCGGAGAGGCTGGTTATAATTCGCTGCAAGCCAATCTCACGAAGCGCGGAAATCGCGGCCTTACCACGATCATTTCTTATACGTGGTCGAAGCTGCTCACCAACGTCAACAACCTGACTACGGGAGGATTGGATATTGGACTTCCCGGATATCAAAATTCCCATCTGCTCAATCTGGAGCGGGCGGTCTCTCCAAGCGACATTACGAATCTGTTCGTTGGCTCCGCGATTTGGGATCTTCCATTTGGCCATGGCCAGCGTTTTCTTACCGACTCCCCAGGCTTTGTCCAGCACCTTGTGAGTGGCTGGCAACTCTCCAGTATTTACACGGCACACTCGGGATACCCGCTCAACTTCAGCAACTCTGGTGCGCCGACATACGCCGGATCGCGTCCAAACTACACTGGGCTTCCGACGACGACTCGTGGCGGCATCCACAGTCGTGTGGCTCACGGATACCTGAATGCGAGCGGCTTTGCTTATCCGCTTTCATTGCAGCTGGGGAATGTGCCACGACTTACATCGCAGATTCGTACGCCTGCATATTTCGACCTGGATATGTCTGCGAGCAAGGACATTGGGTTATATCGGGAGAGCGTTCTGCAGATCCGCATAGATAGCTTCAATGTGTTCAACCAGGTTATCTTTTCCGGT
>Ga0207045_1039_pt1 | contig 28300 bp, 23 predicted proteins | sample Alteio_BWMinCont_69_FD_153299 | JGI IMG/M metagenome (GOLD analysis project Ga0207045, IMG submission 153299) | Enriched cells from forest soil in Barre Woods Harvard Forest LTER site, Petersham, Massachusetts, United States -... | ecosystem: Environmental > Terrestrial > Soil > Temperate forest >... | reverse complement strand
GGTGAGGGCGGGTGTGAGCAGAAGCGCTCCCCACCAGTCGAATCGCTTGTCGGAAACGGGCCCGGTGGTGCGGGGCAGGATGAGCCAGCCGATGATGACTCCCAGAATCCCGAAGGGAACGGAGACCCAGAAAACCGAGCGCCAGCCGAGCGTTGCCAGCAGAACTCCGCCTACGACCGGGCCGGCGCTGATGCCGATGGCCTGGGCGGCGGCGAACATGCCCATGGCGGTGCCGCGCCGGTTTGAACCGGAGGCTTTGACCAGGATGGTCATGCTGTTGGCTCCGAGCATGGCTCCTCCGACGCCTTGCAAGACGCGAAAGAAGATGAGCAGGCCAAGGCTGGAGACCATGCCGCAGAGGGCGGAGGCCAGGGCGAAGACGGCGTATCCCACCATGTAAAGGAGTTTTCGGCCGAGGATTTCAGAGAGGCGCGCAAAGATGGGCAGGATGGCGGTGTAGGCGAGCATGTAGGCGATGGCCACCCAGCTGACGGCGCCGAGCCCGGCCGAGAATTCGCGTTCCAGGGTAGGCAGGGTGAGCTGCACGATGCTGGCGTCGAGCTGGCCGATGAAGGCGCCGATGCAGGTGGTGCCCACGATCAGCCACGGGTAATAGGAGAGGCGCGCGGCCGATGCCAGCGGGGCGGGTTCGAGGCCGGTGGAAAGAGCGGCTGGGGACGGGGCGATCGTGTCTGAAGTCGGGTCTGGATTAGTCATACGAGCTGGTGTGGAGGGGAAATTTCAGGCCGGATGGTGTCATGGAAGGAGTGGGACTGTCGAGCGGGATATTTACCGGGAACGAAAATGTGACCGGTCGAGGCTCGAATCCGTCCAAGCTTCATGGCCGGATTGGGGTATCATCTAGGCAGTCTGTCCTTGGGACGGTTTCAACATGTCTAAAGCTTTCAAGCGCTCTGTCTTCGGCGTTTCTGTCGCCCTCGTGCTCGTAGTGTTGCTGAGTGGCTTTGTTTCCAACGGCGTCAGCGCCGGAACCCAGAACGACGGTGCGTATCGCCAGATGGGCGTCTACGAGGAAGTTCTGCACAAGGTGCAGAGCGACTACGTGACCGAGCCCAGCATTCCCGATGTGACGACGGGCGCGCTGCATGGCCTGCTGGAATCGCTTGATGCCGATTCAAGCTACCTGACGGCGGCAGAATATACCGCGTATAAATCCCGGCAGAACGAGGGAACGGCGCAGGTCGGTCTGAATGTCTCGAAGAGATATGGATACGCGACGGTAATTTCGGTGATTCCGGGAAGCCCGGCAGAGAAAGAATCGATCACCGATGGCGACATCATTGAGTCGATCGGCGGGAAGACGACCCGCGAAATGTCGCTGGCGATGGTGCGGTTGCTGCTCGAAGGGAAGCCAGGAAGCAGCGTGACGTTTTCAGTGGTGCGTCCGGGAAAAGCCGAGCCGGAGAAGTTGACACTGACTCGCGCCCAAGTTGCGGCGCCGGCGCTGGGTGCGCAGCAATACGAGAATTCGACGATCCTGTATCTGAAGGTCGGGGCGCTTACACACGACCGAGTGGCCGAGATTGAAACGCGCCTGCGCGGGATGGCGAAGGACGGCAACAAGAAGGTGTTGCTCGATCTGCGCGATGTCTCCGATGGGGATATCACCCAGGCGATGAGGCTGGCCAATGTGTTTCTGCAGTCGGGAACAATAGCGACGCTCGAAGGGCAGAAGTTTCCCAAGCAGACCTTTACCGCCGAGCCGTCGAAGTACATTACCGGCGCTCCCCTGGTGCTGCTGGTGAATCACGGCACGGCGGGTCCGGCCGAGGTACTGGCGGCAGCGATTCTCGATAACAAGCGCGGCGACTTGGTAGGCGACAGGACCTTCGGTGAGGGTGCGGTGCAGAAGACGATTGATCTGCCCGATGGCGCGGCGGTCATTCTGTCGGTCGCCAAGTATGCCTCGCCTTCAGGCAAGAAGATTCAGGATCAGGCGGTCACTCCAAATGTGGTTGTGACCGAGAGCATCGACCAGTTTCTGGCGGAAGAGGATAACGACAATGCTCAGCCAGCAACGAAAGCGGCTCCAGTGACCGATGATCAGCTGAACAAGGCTCTTGACATTCTCAAGCAGAAAAACGCTTAGCCCTCGCCAGGAACTCTCTTGAAGTCACGCGGCCCATGGGCGCCTCCTGAGACCGGGAAACCGGGTCCCCGTCCCGTTCCCCCTCGCGCTACCCGTCCCGCTACGAATTTTCGCCCTCCGGACGGGGGAAGGAAGGTTGCCGGCAGCGTCGGTCTGGCTGTCCTTGCATTGCTGGCCATTGCCGTCGGTTCGCTGAGCGGGCTGATGCTGGTCTATTCGGTCGATCTGCCGCAGATTCAGGACCTGGAACGATACCGGCCCAGCACCACGACCGAGTTGTACGACACGCATGGGCGGATGTTCGGATCATTTGCACTGGAACGCCGCGTGGTCGTGAACTACGAAGACTTCTCGCAGCTGTTGCGGCAGGCCGTAATCTCCATCGAAGACAAGAATTTCGAAAGCCATTGGGGCGTGAATGTCTTTCGCGTCCTGGGCGCGGCGTATCACGACCTGACGTCGAAGGGACGGGCGCAGGGGGCGTCGACGCTGACGATGCAGCTGGCCCGGAATCTCTTCCTCTCGAACCAACGGACGGCGGGACGCAAGCTGCAGGAGGTCTTCCTGTCGCTGCAGATCGAGCGCACTTTTACCAAGCCGCAGATCTTTACGCTCTATGGAAACCAGATTTATCTAGGCCATGGGGTGTATGGATTTGAAGCGGGCGCGGAGTATTACTTTTCGAAGCATGCCAAGGATCTGACGCTCACCGAAGCGGCGCTGCTGGCCGGGCTGCCGAAAGGGCCGTCGGAGTTTTCGCCGATTGTGAATCCAGACCGGGCTTTTCGCCGGCGGAATATGGTGATCAACGCGATGCTTGAAGATGGCGCGATTACCGCGGCTCAGGCGGAGGTTGCGCGGACGGCTCCGCTGGGGCTGCATCTTCAGACGCCACCGAACAGTGTGGCTCCGTGGTTTGTGGAAGAGGTGCGGCGGGAGCTGGAACGGAAGTACGGCTCCGACCAGGTGCACGAGGCGGGGTTGAAGGTCTATACGACGCTCGATCTCGATCTGCAGCAGACGGCGAACCACGCGGTGCTGGATGGATTGTCGGCTTATGAGCGGCGGCACGGATGGAAGGGGCATCTGCTGAATGTGATCGCCGGCGGAGTGGGCATCGAGACGTTCAAGCATCCCGATTGGAGTGAGGCCACGGCGCCGGGAGCGTATCTGCATGCGCTGGTAGTGAATGTGCTGCCCTACCAGGTGACGGCGCGCATCGGCGACCAGCCGCTGATCCTGACGCCCGAGGATTGGGAGTGGACGGGCTTCAAGACGGCGGATGAGTTCCTGCATCCGGGTGACATTATCTACGTGCAATTGACCGGGAAGGATGGCAGCTTGCTGCGGGCGAAGCTCGAGGAAGACTCGGGCGCGGAAGGTGCGCTGCTGGCTATGGACAATGCCACGGGCGATGTTCTGGCGCTGGTGGGAGGACGTGACTTTGACCTGTCGCAGTTCGATCGTGCGACGCAGGCGGAGCGGCAGACGGGATCGTCATTCAAGCCGTATGTGTATACGGCCGCGGTTGAAGAAGGCGCGACGCCGGAACAGCGGATCGAAGACAATCCGACATCGTTCGGGTCGTACACGCCGCATAACTATGAAGGCAACTATCTCGGCAACATCTCGCTGCTGACGGCATTTGCCGATTCGCGGAATATTCCGGCGCTGAAGCTGGCCGATCGGGTGGGAATAAAGAAGGTGATCAGCACAGCGCACCGCTTTGGCGTAACGACGAATATTCCGGCGTTTCTGCCGGTGGCGTTGGGATCGGTAGAGATCACGCTGAAAGAGCACGTCGCGGCGTATTCGGTGTTTCCGAACGATGGAATCAGGATTGCACCGCGGCTGATCCGGCGCGTGACCAGTGCGGAGGGCGTGCCGATGATGGAGGATACGCCCGAGGTGAGCGATGTGATCAGCTCGAAGACGGCGCGCACGATGATGGTCTTTCTGAAGGCGGTAACGACGCATGGCGGCACGGGAGAGGCGGCTGCGGCGTTGAATCATCCCCTTGGCGGTAAGACGGGAACGACGAGTGATTTTACCGATGCATGGTTCATGGGGTTTTCACCGTCGGTGACCTGCGGCGTGTGGGTGGGATATGACAGCCGGCAGTCGCTCGGCGACAAGGAAACGGGCGCGAAGGCTGCATTGCCGATCTGGATGACCTTCATGAAGCAGGCGATTGCGGATAAGCCGAACGAGACGTTTCCGGGCGATATGAGGCAGGGTGCTCCAGGCGCAGAAAAACAGGTCGCGGCGGCGGTAAGGCCGGAGCCCAGAGAAACTGCGAAACCGGCGGGGCAGGCGCAGGGGATCCGGCAATAGCTGGGGCGGGTCGTCGATTCCTATGCAGGTTCTTCATCTTTCGAGGGATTCCGATCATCTAATGAAGCGATTAGGTTAAAAAGATGAAACGTGTGGTGCTCTACAGCCAGCCCGGATGTCCGCCGTGTTTTGCGGCGAAAAGGTTTCTTGCCTCCCGGAATGTGGCTTTCGAATACAAAGATGTGCAGGCCGATCCCATGGCTTTGCATGAGCTGATAGCCCTGAACAGCCGGTCGACGCCGACGATTGTGGTTGGCGATGAGGTGATGGTGGGCTTCGATCCGGATCGGCTGGAGTCGTTGCTGACGGCGCAGTAAATCGGTCACTCCAAATTCATATGCTCTGAGAGCGAGACGCAGATCCTTCGACTCGCTCACCAACCCCATCGACGAAGGCCTGTCGATGGGGACCCCGGCGCGCTCGCTCAGGATGACATCTTTCAAGAAGATGGCAACAGCAGGTCCCTCTGCCACGCTTACTATCCCATCGTGCCAACACCGCGAGACGCAGATCCTTTGACTCGCTCACCGCCCATCGACGAAGGTCTGTCGATGGGGACCCCGGCGCGCTCGCTCAGGATGACATGTCTAGAGAAGACGGCAACAGTCAGGATGACATCTCTCGAGAAGATGGCAACAGCAGGTCACTCCGCTTCGTTCCCTGCGGTCACTTCGGTCGGGATGACAATTCTGAGTGAACGAAGATCCCAACCAAGTTGAAGATCCCAACCAAGTTATCGAGTAACAGGCCGCCTGGAGAGTGCGGCCGCCAAGCCGAGATATCGTTGCGCGTAGGCGACGTCGCGCATGATCTGCGCCTTGAGGGCCTCGGGCGAGTCGAAGCGCTGCTCGGCGCGGATGCGTTTGAGGAAGCAGAGTTCGAGCGGCGTGTCCGGTGTCAAATCGACCGGCCGGAAATCGAGCAGATGCGATTCGATGGTATAGGAGTCCTCGCCAAAAGTGGGGCGGTTGCCCGCATTCGTGACGGACTGAAAGAGCTGGGCGTCTGATCCGGATCCAATTACAAGACGTGTGACGTAGACGCCGTTGGCGGGCAGCAGTTCGCTGTAGGGCGCGAGGTTGATGGTCGGGACGGTGAGGCGGGTGCCGATGCCGCGGCCTCGCGCGGGCGTGGAGCGAATCGAAAATACGCGGCCGAGGAGCGCGCGGGTGGCGGTCATATCGCCCGCGGCGATGCATTGACGGACCCGGGAACTGGAGACGGGAATTCCGCGCATGGTGAGCGAGGGTTGGGCGACGACCGAGAAGCCGAGCTCGCGCCCGAATCCTTCCAGTTCCTTTGTGCCTGCATGTGCGCCGTGGCCGAAGCGGAAGTTGTCGCCCTCGTGGACTTCAATGGCGCGCAGCGATTCGGAGAGCACGCGGGCGGCGAAGTCGTGGGCGGTGAGGCGAGAGAACGCTTCCGTAAAGGGGATCACGACGGTTGCGTCGAGGCCGGTCTCGGCGAGTAGATCGAGGCGCACAGGCAGAGGCGTGATGAGGCGCATCGGCAGGTCGGGGCGAAGGACGCGTCCCGGATGCGGATCGAAGGTGACGGCGATGGCATGGGCACCGCGTGCGCGGGCGCTCTCGCGAACTTTGCGGATGATGGCCTGATGGCCGCGATGAACGCCGTCGAAATTGCCAATAGCCAGGACGCTGCGGGTGAAGTCTGCGGGAAAGTGGTCAAGCGAACGGATAACTTGCATGGCTAGATCTCAAAGGGAATGCGCAGGCCATCGTAGGCGAGGCGGACGTGTGCGGGCAGTTCGCTTTCGGTCTCGGCGTGCTCGATCTCGTGGGACATGTGGGTGAAAAAGGCGCGGCGGGGCTGAACGCGGGCGACCCAGGCCAGCGCCTGCTCAATGTTGGCGTGGCTGGGGTGGGGCTGAGGCCGGAGCGCGTCGAGGATGAGGATGTCGAGGTTCTCGAGCAGCGGCAGGCTGCTGTCAGGGATGCGGCTCATGTCGGTGAGATAGGCGGCGGAGCCGAAACGGAAGCCGGAAACCTGCAAATCGCCGTGCAGGAGCGGAACCCGCTGGAACTGGGCATCGGCGAGGGTTACGCTTTCATGACCGTTGATGTGGCGAAGGTCGACGCGGGCGCGAGTGGGATAGTTGGCGTGCGCGGCGAAGGTGTATTCGAAGACGCGCCGCAGCACATCGGCGGTTGGATCGTCGGCGTAGAGCGGCAGCCGGTTGGGGTGACGGAAACTCAGGGGGCGGAGATCGTCGAGGCCGAGGATGTGGTCGGCATGAGCGTGTGTGTAGAAGACGGCGTCGACGTGATCGATCTTTTCGCGCAGGGCCTGCTGGCGGAAGTCAGGGCCGGTATCGATGATGACGGTGTGATTGTCCCATCGAATGGCTATAGACGGGCGGCTGCGTGCGTTGCGCGGGTCGGTGGAGGTGCAGACGCGGCAGCCGCAGCCGAGCGTCGGCACGCCCATCGATGTTCCGCTGCCGAGGATGATGATTTCTGCCTGCATGCGTGGGGAAGAGTTATTTCTTCCCCATGGGCGGGCGTTGCGCCTGCTGTGAGATGGCGTTGGTGATCTCAAGGAACATCATGCGCAGCTCGAAGAGGATGTTTTGTAACAGCCGCTGTTCGTTTTCGGTGAGGTTGCCCTTGGTCTTTTCCTGGAGGACGGAGAGCATGTCGATGCTCTGGCGCGCGCCGATGATGTCGATGCGCGGCTTCTGTCCGGGCTCGGCGGCCGCGCCCATGGCGACAACCGCGGAGAGATAGATGGACTGGATGACGTGGTCGATAGTGACGGCGGCGGAGCTTCCGAGTTCGGGATTGCTCTGGCGGAGCATTTCGTCGAGCTGACGGGAAGACTGCTGGTAGGCAGTATGCTGTTCGGCGGTTTCCTCGGCGGTGGGCTCGGGAAGGAGGTCGTCGTCCTCTTCGGACTGTGTGGATTCAGGCTGTTCAAGTTTTTCGACAGGAGCCGGTGCTACCGGCTCCGGCGCGGCCTTGGTGACCAGACGCGGGCCGGGCTGGGCTTCGGAGGGCGTCGATGCCTGAGGAGCGGGAGCGGATGCCGTTGAAGACTTGGCTTCGTCGGCGGCAGTGGTCGACTCGTCGCGCAGCTCGCCGTCGAGTGTGAACTTGCGGCGGTCGGTAACGGTGAAAGTAGGAGGTTTTTCGGGCATAAAGGGGTCCTTGTTGTTCTTAGATCATTGTCCCTGGATCTGTGGTTGTGGTGCCGAGATCAGTGGTGGCGCGTCGAGAGTAGTTGCTTCTCCGCCGGCATAGGCGATGGGGAGCTTGCGTTCGAGGACATCAATGCGGATCATGCCCAGGGCAAGCGTGCCGGTAAAGTCGGATAACTGATAGTGCGCGATGCTGGAGATGTCGCCGACGGGGTTTCGATCCGCGCCTTCGGCGTTTAACGGGATAGTTTCTCCGGGTGGCAACGGTTGCGGGTTGCCGGTAAGCGAGAATTGCCGCAAGCCGCGGTGGACGGTGGCGCGGGAGCGGATGCGCTCGACAATCTCCTGCCCGAGATAGCAGCCCTTGTTGAAGTTGAGAGCGCGCATTTGCGAGGTTTCCTGCGCGAGGTAGCGTTCCTGGATATCGACGCCGTAGAGCGGGGTGGCTTCCAGAACGCGGAGGGCTTCGACGGCGTCGAGTCCGGCCGGCGTGGCTCCGGCGGCGGTGAGGGCGGACCATATCTCGGGCAGTGAAGCGGCGGGCGTCCAGATTTCGAAACGCGGAATGACAGGGCTGTGGGCGCGGACGAGAGTGACGTCAGCGCCGTTCAGTTTTGCTGGGATGAAAGTGTCTTCGGCGGGGATGGTGAGGCCGAGGGTGCTGAGAATGCGTTCGGAAGCCGGTCCGGCGATGCCCACAACGGCCGTGTCTGCGTCTAACTCCTGAAGCGTAACGTCGTCCATGATGATGAAGTGGTCGAGGTGGGCGACGAGGCGGGCAATTTGCGAGCGATCGGTTTGAAGGAGCAGGCGGTTGGGGAAGCGGTAGATGTTGGCATCGCCCTGAATGCGGCCTTGGGCATTGAGCAGGAAGCTGTAGTTCCAATGGCCTTCTTCGAGCGACTGGATGGCGTTGGTCGCCATTCCATTAAGCCAGCGAAGCTGATCGCCGCCGGTGATTTCGAGGAAGGCGCGGTAGCCGAGGTCGTAGATGCCGGCGGATTGGGTGAGGGCGGCGAGTTCGGAATGGGCTCCGGTAAATGCCTTCGGGGTAAGAGCGCCTTGAAAAGACACGAGTTGGAGCTCGGGATGGGCGGAACGCAGGTGTGCGGCGAGAGGCGTCTCGGCAGATGGAGATGGCGGCGCGGCAACGGCCTGGGGAGCTTGGCTCATGGCGAAGGGTCTAAAAAAATTATAGCCTCGCGTAAGGCGGTTTTCACGGTGAGCGCTTGAGGCGGAGACGAATTGAAGGCAGCTGCCCCGCGAAAAATGGGCATCGATAGGCAGAGATTGCCCGACTGGCAGTAGTTCAGCGGGGACGCAGGTGGAAGGAATTACGGATGAAGATGACGGGTAGATGGAGTGCGGCTGGAGTGCTGGCCGGAGCGATGGCGATCGCGCTGGGCATCACGCTGAGGATGGCGGCGCAGGATACGAAGCCGGATGGAGCTGCGCAGGCGCAGGCTCCGGCGGCTGAAGCGCAGGGCGGACGGATTACTCCAGCGCAGGCCAAGGCGCTCTTTGCTTCCATCGATCCGATTATGCAGTTTGCCTCGGATGATTCGAAGCTGGCGATCAAGAGCAAGGTGAAGCGGCGGCTGACGACTCGCGACGCGGTGGAGAAATACCTGGTCGACAAGATGAAAGACGATAAGGACGCCAAGCGCATGGAGCGTTCGGAGATCGTGTTGAAGAAATTTGGGTTGATCGATCAGGATTTTCATCTGCAGACCTTCCTGGTGAGTTTGCTGAAGGAGCAGATCGCCGGATATTACGACAGCAAGACGAAGACGGTGAACCTGCTGGACTGGATCGACCCTGATTCGCAGAAGCCGGTGCTGGCGCACGAGCTGACGCACGCGCTGCAGGACCAGCGGGTGAATCTGGACAAGTGGGAAGACACGAGCAGCGAAGATTTATCGCATAACGTGATGGAAGATAACAAGCATATCGCCACTGACGAGCAGGACACGGCGCGGGAGGCGGTGCTCGAAGGCCAGGCGATGGCGGTGCTGGTGGATTACAGCCTGAAGCCGATGGGGCAGAGCATTATGACCAATCCCGACCTGGTGAAGGGCAAGGCGGATGAGCAGGATTCGAGCTCCGATTCTCCGGTGCTGCAGCGCGCCCCGTTGCTGCTGCAGGAGGCATTGCTGTTTCCGTATCGCGAGGGATTGAAGTTTGAAGTGGATTTGTTGAAAGACAAGGGTCCGGCCGGCGCGTTTGCCGGGGTGCTGGACCGGCCGCCCTCGACCAGCTACGAGATCATGAATCCGCGTGCGTACGAGCGGCAGGTGAAGCTTCCGCTGCTACGGATGCCGGATGTACATGAACTGCTCGACGCGGACTATGCTCCTTATGACGTTGGCGTGATGGGCCAGCTGGATGTGCGGATTCTGGCAGAGCTGTTCGGCGGTCCGGACGCGGCAAAGGCGCTGACTCCGGCGTGGAATGGCGGCGTGTACTACGCAGTGCAGAAGAAGAGCGCTCCGGATAAAAACGCGACTTCGTCGGTGTCATTGTTCTATCTGTCGCAATGGCGAACGCCTCAGGCGGCAGCGTTCTTCGTGAAGATGTACGCCGATGAGCTGGGGAAGAAGTACTCGAGCGTACAGCGCGATGCGAAGGATGAGTCGGATGAGAACGAGCAGATTTACAAGACCAATGAAGGCCCGGTGCTGATTGCGACCAGCGGAAACATGGTGTTTGTGAGCGAAAGCTTCGACCTGACGCTGGCCAGAAAGCTGGACTTTCTGATGACGGGCGCTCAGGACGGTGCAGGCCAGAAGCAAGCCAGGGCGACGCTGCCGGCCGGGACAGATTTGGCGGGCGGCATGGTTCATTTCCTGGCGGGATGCGGAGTGATGCGGGCCGCATTGCCGCTCGGAGCGGGCCGGTTATACTGAGATTTCCTGGAAGCGGTCTGATAAGTCCGAGGCACTCAGGTGCCATGCTCTCGGCCAAAGTGTAAGAGAGATAAGACTGCTTCTACTCATCCTCATATCCCTCTGGCAATCGCCGCGGAGCACAATTTTGCAACAGGCAGAGATTGGAATTATCGGGGGCAGCGGCTTATACGCCATGCCCGGACTCACAGATGTGCGCGAAGAGCGCGTGGAGACACCCTTTGGCGATCCGAGCGACGCGTTTGTTCTGGGAGTGCTGGAAGGACGTAAAGTCGCTTTTCTGGCGCGCCATGGACGCGGACACAGGATTCTGCCCTCGGAGCTGAATTTCCGGGCTAACATCTATGCCTTCAAAAAATTAGGCGTGGAGCGGATTCTGTCGATCTCCGCGGTGGGGTCGCTCAAGGAAGAACATGAGCCGCTGCATTTCGTGATTCCGGATCAATTTATCGATCGCACCTTTCTGAGAGTGGCGACATTCTTCGGCGAGGGCGTGGTGGGGCATGTGTCCTTCGGTGATCCGGTGTGCGCGACGGTGGCGAAGACGCTGGTTACGGCCTGCAAGAGCGAAGGCGTGGTGGGCAAGGATGGCGGGACCTATATCAACATGGAGGGTCCGCAGTTCTCCACGCGCGCCGAGTCGAATCTTTATCGCAGCTGGGGCGCGGATGTGATCGGCATGACCAATCTGCAGGAGGCGAAGCTGGCTCGCGAGGCGGAGATTTGCTATGCCACGGCAGCGATGGTGACCGATTACGACTGCTGGCGCGAAGGACACGACGATGTGACTGTCGAGCAGATTGTCGCGGTGCTCCACAAGAATGCCGCCAATGCCGGCAAGGTAGTGAAGGCAGCGGTGGCAGCGATGCCCAGGGAACGAAATTGCGCCTGCGCTACGGCGCTGAAATACGCCATTCTGACGCAGCCGGAGGTGATTCCGGCGGCGACACTGGAAAAGCTGGATCTGCTGATCGGCAAATACATCAACCAAACGGTGAAGGGATAAGGGATGGCAATTCTTGTTGTAGGCAGTGTGGCGTTCGACACGATTGAGACGCCTTCAGGGCGCGCAGAGCGTTGTTTAGGCGGTGCGGCAACGCACTTCTCGCTGGCGGCAAGCTATTTCACCGACGTGCGGGTGATTGCGGTGGTAGGCGAGGACTTCACGCCGGAGCATGAGGCCGTGCTGACGCGGCGTGGCATCGATACACGGGGTATTGAGCACACCAAGGGCAAGAGCTTCTTCTGGAGCGGGTCGTATCTGAAAAATTTGAACGAAGCCCAGACACTGAATACGGAACTGAATGTCTTCCAGAGCTTTTCGCCGCGGATTCCGGCGGAGTACGAGGACAGCGAATATCTTTTTCTCGCGAATATCGATCCAGTGCTGCAGGAGGAAGTGCGGCGCAAGATGCCGAAGGTGAAGATGGTCTGCGGCGATACGATGAATTATTGGATCAACGATCACGCGGAAAATCTGGCGCGGGTGCTCAAGGGACTGGACGGGCTGCTCATCAACGATGGCGAGGCGAAGCTCATGGCCAAGGACGGGAACCTGGTCCGCGCCGCCGAGAAGATTCTCAGCAGCGGTCCGAAGAGCCTGATTGTGAAGCACGGCGAGTATGGCGCGACGGCGTTCTTCAGCGAGCGGTCGTTTCCAAGCAACGGACGGGTACTGCATCTGCCCTTTCGCGCGCCGGCGCTACCGCTGGCGGAGGTGGTTGACCCGACAGGCGCGGGAGATTCCTTCGCAGGTGGATTCTTCGGGTATCTCGCGTCGCAAAAGGAATTGACGCCGGCGAACTTCAAGAAAGCGATGTTCTATGGCGGAGTGATGGGTTCGTTTGCCGTGGAGCGTTTTGGCACCGACCGGCTGGCGCAGCTCGATCCCAAGGAGATTGAAGAACGCTTTGCGCTTTTCCGCGAACTCTCGCACCTTGACTGAGGCCGAGACCGACCGGCTTGGGCTGCGCAGCGAGACCTTTGTCGTGGCGTGGGCTGCACTGCTGGTCTCGCTCTTCGCGGTTTCCTTCAGCTATTCGCGCGGTCTGCTGCTGCTGTGCGGTGACGCAGTCGCGCATCTGCACATCGCGCGGCGGTTGATCGATTCGGCGAATCCCGGGCTGGCGCAGCTGGGATCGGTGTGGCTGCCGCTGCCGCATCTGCTGCTGCTGCCGTTTGTGGCGCGGATGGAGTGGTGGCAGTCGGGACTGGCGGGCGCGTTTCCCTCAATGGGAGCTTATGTTTTCGCGACGGCGGGAATCTATCGCCTGGCGCGGCTGTGGATCGCGCCGAAGCCGGCGTTGATTGCGGCGGTCTTTCTGGGGCTCAATCCCGGACTGCTCTATCTGCAGACGACAGCAATGAACGAGCCGCTCTTTCTGGCGGAGATGATCTGGGCGGCGATCCTGCTGGTCGAGTACCGGCGCGCGCTTGACGCGGGAGAAGAAGATCAGCGAGCAGGGAAGCTGCTGATCTCCGCAGGCCTGGTTCTGGTAGCCGCTGTTTACACGCGCTATGACGGGTGGATCTTTGCCTGCTTCGCATGGCTCTTCGCGCTGGGCGGCATGCTGCGCGGGGGACGATGGAAGTCGAAGGCAGGCGGAGCCTTCGTGCTCTTCACCGCGATGCTGGTGGCTGCGCCCCTGTTGTGGATGGGGTATTGCGCGCGGCAATTCGGCGATCCGCTGGATTTCATGCGGGGTCCATATTCGGCGAAGGCAATTGATGCGAGGACGACAGCGCCCGGCTCGCCGCATTATCCGGGCTGGCACAGCATGAGGGTCGCCGCGCTCTACTTTCTGAAGGCGGCGGAGCTGGGAGCGACTCCGCTGCGATTCGCGAATCTGCTGCTGGTGCTTTCTGTCGCGGGCAGCGTTGCGGCGACGATCAGGTGGCGGCGGCAGAGGGCTTGGGCGGCGCTGCTGTTGTGGGTTCCGCTGCCGTTTTATGCGTATTCGGTGGCTTACGGATCGGTACCGATTTTCATTCCGCTATGGTGGCCGCACTCCTGGTACAACACGCGCTATGGGATGGAGATGCTGCCGGCGTTCGCGTTGTCGCTGGCCCTGCTCACCGCGATCGCTGTGGAGTGGATTGCTCGCCGCAAGCCGGCGTTGAGCGTGTGGTTTGTGGGGGCGGTTGCACTGCTGGTCGTGGCCGACAGCGTAGTGGTTATGCGTGCGCGTCCGATTGTGCTGGACGAGGCGATTGCAAATTCACGCACGCGGATCGCCTTTGAAACCGGGTATGCGAAGGCGCTCGAGATACTGCCGCCGAAGAGTACGATCCTGGCGTATATCTCGGAGCATCCGGGAGCGTATCAGCGGGCGGGGGTGGCGCTGAAACGAACCATCAATGAATCGGATTACTACCAGTGGCAGCCGGCGTTGAAAGATCCGGCAAAGGCCGCGGATTTTGTAGTTGCGACGGACAACGATCCCGTGGCGCAGGCGGTAGCGGCCCAGCCGCAGGGGCTGACGCTAATCAACATTGTGTGCTCGACTGGTCAACCATGCGCGCGTTTTTACCGTTCTGAGCGCCGCACTGCGAGTGGTAGCATCACGCAGAAATGATTTTTTCGACGACACAGAGCGGACGGATGCTGAGCTTCAACCAGCTGCAGCAGATGCTGCTGACCGGCGGGGCCGCGGGGCGCCTGCTGCTGGCGGCGCTGCTGGGCGGAGCGATCGGAATCGACCGCGAATTCCATCATCGTCCGTCGGGCGTGCGAACGAATCTGCTGATCTGCTTCGGCTCGGCGTTCTTTACTTTTCTCTCGGCGATTGTTGCCGGTGAAGGAAGCACGAACAAAGGACAGATCGCTTCGAACATCGTGCAGGGTATCGGATTTCTGGGCGCGGGGCTCATTCTGCGGAACCGAGATCGCGTGAGCGGTCTTACCAGCGCGGCGACGGTATGGGCGGTGGCCTCGATCGGAATGGCTTGCGGCGCGGGGCTCTACCTAACAGCGATCTTCTCAACAGTATTGGTTCTGGTTACGGTGGAAGGAATTGGACTGCTGGAGAAAAAGGGGAATTTGAAGCTCTACAGAGTGTTGTACGAGGCGCGCGGGAGAGATGAGACGAAGATGACGGTGGCAATTCTGGCAACGATGGACCATGAAAAGCGCCGGCTGTCTGGGGTGGACAAAGATACCGTTGGCGAGCTGCAGCGGCTTTCCTTTTCGGTTTCGGCGACGAGCCGCGGACACAGGCGGCTGCTGGTCGCGTTTGAGGCGGCGCCAGCGATCGATGAGGTGCTGACCTTCGGCGATCCGGAGGATGAATGACGCGGTTCGCCAAGGCCCATGCTTGCGGCAACGATTTTTTGATAGTGGAAGGCGAGTGCGACCCCGAACTGGCAGTGAGGCTGTGCGCGCGTAACACCGGAGTGGGGGCTGACGGAGTCGAGTTCCTGCAATGGACGGGAGAGCGCGAGGGGCGCATTCGGCTGGCGAACGCCGATGGCTCGATTGCAGAGATTTCCGGTAACGGCACGCGTTGTGTTGCGGCGTGGATGGCTCATCAGAAACAGATGAGGGCGGGTGAGACGGTACGGTTGGAGACAGATGCGGGCGTGCGCGGCTGCGAACTGGTGTGCGTGAATGGGCATCGCTTCGAGTTTGCTGCCGGCATGGGTGTTCCGAAGATTCGTTCAAAACAGGTGAGGCTGAGCGACGGTACACAGGTGGACGGGGTCGAGGTTTCGATGGGGAATCCGCACTTCGTGATTTTTGTCGATGACGATTCGTTTGACGCATATCAGCGCACCTGGCAGGAGTTGGGGCGGGAGATTTGTTTTCACACTGATTTTCCGGAACAGACGAATGTTGAATTTGTGCGTGTTATCGATACAAACAAGATTGAGATTCGAATTTTCGAGCGCGGAGTGGGCCCGACGACTTCGTCGGGTACCGGGACGTGTGCGACGGCAGCCGCGACCATTTCCCGGCGGGGCGGAAGTCCACGGCTGTTGGTACGTGCTCCAGGCGGAGAGCAGCAGGTGGAGTGGGAAGGCGGCAATTCGGAGATGACGCTGACTGGGCCGGCGGAGTTAATCGCTACGGGTGAGGCCTGGTGAGTCAGCCGGTGTTGAAGCCAGCTGCAGTGCGGAAAGGTGCGCGCGTGGCGGTGATCGCTCCGGCAAGCAGCGCGAAAATGGAGCGGATTGAGCACGGCCTGGCGGTGCTTACCGAACGAGGCTTCGATGTAGTTGTAGGGCAGCATGCGCGCGGCAAAGAGCCGCCGTATTTTGCGGCGACAGCGGAAGAACGGTTGGCCGATCTGCATGATGCCTTCGCCGATCCGGAAGTTGAAGCCATATTTTGTACGCGTGGTGGTTACGGATCGAATTATCTGCTCGAAGATCTTAACCTGGAGCTGATTCGCGAAAACCCGATCCCCCTTTTCGGTTACAGCGATATGACCGCGGTGCAGACCTGGCTGCTTGACGAACTAGGGCTGGTTGGTTTTCACGGTCCGATGGTGGCGGCGGATTTTTATCGCCAAGGCGGAGTGCACGAGGCGAGTTTTCAGGCTGCATTGAATGGCGGAAATGTAACTGCCGGTGTTGCAGAAGGTTTGCGGGTTCTCAAGCCGGGGCGTGCGGCGGGAACGCTGTACGGAGGCTGCCTGAGTTTGCTCACGGCTTCTCTGGGCACGCGCTTTGCGCCGCAGACGGAAGGGAAGCTGTTGTTCCTTGAAGACGTGGGTGCGAAGCCCTATCAGGTGGATAGAATGCTGCGCCAGATGGTGTTGGCGGGCAAGTTCGATGGAGTAACGGGTTTTGTTTTTGGCGAGATGCTGGAATGCGCTTCGCCGGGAACGAGCCCGGATCTGCTGGAGCAGGTTATTTTGCGCGTGCTGGACTGGTTTGACGGGCCGATTGCCATCGGGCTGCGTTCGGGGCATGTTTCACGCGGAAACGTAACACTGCCGCTAGGAATTGGGGCGGAATTGATTCTTGAAAGCGAGCCGGTGCTGCAGTATCTGGAGCCGGCGGTACGAGTTTAGATGCGCGAAGCGAAACATATTCACTTGATCGGGATTTGCGGCACGGCGATGGCGTCCCTTGCGGGGCTGTTGCAGTTGAAGGGGCATCGAGTGACGGGATCGGACCAGGCGGCGTATCCGCCGATGTCGGATCTGCTGCGAAGCCTGGGGATTCCGATTGCGGAGCCGTTCTCGGAGAAGAATCTCGAGCCGAGTCCCGACCTGGTGATCGTCGGCAATGCGATCTCGCGCGGCAATGTTGAGCTGGAGTATGTGCTTGACCGGCGCATGCCTTTCGCATCACTGGCCCAGGTGATCCACGAAGAGTTTTTGAGCGGCCACGAGTCGCTGGTGGTCGCGGGAACGCATGGCAAAACGACGACCACGAGCATGCTGGCGTGGATTTATGAGGTGGCCTCGCGGCGGCAGGCGGAGCTTGCGCCGTCGTTTCTGGTCGGAGGCGTGGCGGAAAATTTCGGCACCAGCTTTCAGCTTCGCGATGGGCGGCCTTTCATCATAGAGGGCGATGAATATGATACGGCCTTCTTCGATAAGGGCCCGAAGTTCATGCACTATTTCCCGGATGCGCTGATCCTGACGCATGTCGAGTTCGATCATGCCGATATTTATCGCGATCTCGATGCGGTGAAAACGGCGTTCATGCGGCTGGTAAATCTTGTTCCAAGGCGTGGAAGAATTGTGGCATTCGACGGCGCTCCCAATGTGGACGAGTGCGTGAGCCGTGCATTCTGTAACGTTGAGCGTTACGGTTTCAAGGATGGCTCGGAGTGGAAGATCGCGGGTTTGACGCATGAAGGTGCTGACTCGCGGTGGCGCGTGCTGCGCAGAGGCGAACAGTGGGCGGAGTTCACGTTGAAGATGGCAGGCGAGCATAATGCGCTCAATGCCACGGCGGCAGCGGCGCTGGCCGCGGGGCAGGGGCTTCCGCTCGATGCGATTGCTGAGGCGCTGGCCAGCTTTCACAGCGTGAAGCGGCGGCTGGAAGTGCGGGCGGTGGTGGATGGCGTGACCATCATCGACGACTTTGCGCATCATCCGACGGCGATTCGCGAGACGCTGAAAGCGCTGCGAGCGGCGTGTCCCGAGGCGCGTTTGTGGGCGGTGCTCGAGCCGAGGTCGAATACGTTGCGGCGGAATGTCTTTGAGCGCGAGCTGGTGGATAGTTTGTCGTTGGCGGATCGCGTGGTGCTGGCGGGCGTCTTCAAGCTGGAGAGCATTCCTGTGGCAGAGCGGCTGCATCCCGAGGCGGTGGTGAAGACTTTGCAGGCTGAGGGACATGACGCGAGGCTTTGCGAAAATGCGGATGCGATCGTTGAGGCGATTGCGCCTGAGTTGCGACCGGGCGATGTGGTTGCGATTCTCTCGAATGGCGGCTTCGATGGGATTTACGAGAAGCTGCCCCGGCGATTGCGCGAGCTCGCTCCCGTCGAGCGAGGCTAAGCCGTGCTGCCAGGCCTGATACTTCTCCTTACATATTTTGTGCTTGCGATTCCGGCGGCGTTGATCGGGATTCCCTGGACCCTGATCTCGGGCGACATCTCTCTGCTTTATCGGTGGGCGATGGGTATCGTGCGGGTGGGGCTGAGGTTGGCCGGGATCAAGATCGAGGTTACGCGGCGTGCGCCGCTCGAGCCAGGCAAACGATATATCTTTCTTTCCAATCACGTATCGAATCTTGACCCGCCAGTGCTGCTGCCGTTGCTGCCGGGGCGGACTGCAGTTTTCATCAAACGCTCGCTGATGAGGATTCCGGTGCTGGGTTACGGAATGAGGCTGGGGGATTTCATCCCCGTCGATCGCGATGGGCGTGTAGAAAGCGCGAAGGAGAGCGTTACCGCGGCCGCACGCGTGCTGGCGTCGGGCGTGCACGTGACCTCGTTTGTGGAGGGAACGCGGTCGCGTGATGGCAGGCTGCTGTCATTCAAGAAAGGGCCGTTTTACCTGGCGAAGGAGACGGGAGCGCCGGTGGTTCCGGTGTCGATCTGGGGTACGGAGTCGATGCTGAAGAAAGGCAAACTGCGGCTCTATCCCGGAACGGCGCATGTGACCTTTCATGAGCCGCTGAATCCGGCAGATTTCGCCACACGCGAGGATTTACTCGCTGCCGTTCGCCGGGCGATTGAGTCGGGACTGCCGGAATGGATGTGGACTACTTGAGGATGGCGTTGTAGCCGTCGGCCAGGAGCTTGGCGCGCATGGCCTTCGCCTCATCGCGGGTGGCGAAGGGTCCCAGTTGGACGTGAAGCAGGCTGTCCCTGGAATCGTTGCGAATGACTACGCTGTAACCGTGCTTCTGGAGCGCGGCGACCAGCGCCTCTGCGTCTTCCTGATGAGAGACAGCGGCGATCTGGACCATGGTTGCCGATGACGGAGTCGCGGCAGCGGGAGTAATAGACGCGGAGACCGGAGTTGCAATTGCAGGGACTGGCGTGGCTGCGGACTTCTTTACCAGCGGCGGGGCGGGTGCGACTTGAGCGACGGGCGTGGGCGCAGGCTTAGGGGGCGCTGGCGCGATGGCGGAATCATCGTCGACTGGTTTGCTGATTGCGGGCGATGCCTTTGAAGGGTTGAGCTTGTCGGTGTTGAGTTTGTTGGTGTTGAGTTTCTCTGCGAGAACCGTCTGTTTTACAGAGCCGTTGGCGGGGAGACGGGCGGGGCCGCCAGGCGTGGGAACGTATTTGTACTGGTCGGTATTCGTTGCAGCGGGGTGTACTGGAGCGGTTGAAGCGGTGTCGGTTGATGCGGATGCCGATGCAGGCTCGCTGGCGGCGGTGGTGAGTTCGGGATCGGTCTCGGGTTTGGAGGCGGCTGCGGAACTGGCTGGCGGATGAGCGGCCGGGGCTGAGGGCGAGGAGCCGCGGCCGAGGGAGTATCCAAAGCCGAAGAAGACGCCGCAGACGAGCACCAATCCGAAGAAGATGCCGAGCAGTGAGGTCAGCCCGAGGGTGATCTCACTGTCGGTAGTATGTTCTTCTTCTTCGATTTCCGTGATGGCTCGCATTAGCTCGTCTTTCTTGTCGGACTTTCTATAGAAACCATCATTTGGAACGATAGTTTTGCTTATTTTTCTTAGCTACTTCTGTTCCTGTGGAGGTGACGCCGGGGCCGCCGGTGTTGATTTGGGGGCCGGAGCCGGTTCTGGAACAGGAACGAACTTTCTCAGCAACGAGAGCATCTCGACGGGCAGGGGGAACACGATGGTGGTGTTCTTCTCCGTGCCGATGTCGGTGAGTGTCTGCAAGTAGCGTAATTGCAAGGTGATGGGCTGCTCGGCGAGCATATTCGCGGCGTCGACGAGGCGCTGGGCGGCAGCGAATTCACCCTCAGCATTGATGATTTTGGAGCGCTTTTCGCGTTCGGCCTCAGCCTGCTTGGCCATGGCGCGCAGCATGGATTCAGGCAGGTCGACTTGTTTCACTTCGACGCTGACGACTTTTACGCCCCAGGGCTCGGTGCGCTGGTCAATGATGGTCTGGATGCGCTGGTTGAGGGCGTCGCGGTGCGAGAGCAGGCCGTCGAGCTCGACTTCGCCGAGGACCGAGCGGAGCGTGGTCTGGGCGAATTGCGAAGTCTGGTAGACGTAGTTCGCGACCTCAATCACCGCCTTGGCCGGGTCGAGCACGCGCAAGGTGATGACGGCGTTGACCTTGATGGTGACGTTGTCGCGGGTGATGACGTCCTGGGGCGGAACCTCGAGGACTTCCTGCCGCAGAGAGATGCGAACGATCTGGTCGATGGGGCGGAAGACGAGGATGATTCCCGGGCCTTTTGGGGGAAGGTGTACACGGCCAAGGCGAAAGATGACGCCGCGCTCATACTCGCGAAGAATTTTGATGGAGTTGAGCAGGTAGATAACGATGACGAGGATAACGATGAGGCCAGGAATACCGATCATTTGGGTTTCACCCGCCAGCGATTGTAACTCACCGGCCGTAAGAGGTTAGGGGCTAGTTAGTGGTCTGAGCGGGCTCGGGAACCCTTTCCACTAATAGCGTTAGTCCGCGCACAGCGCGCACGCGGACGGGGGCTCCGGTTTCGACCGGAGTGGGAGATTCGGCAAACCAGAGTTCGCCGTGGATGAGGATTTGCCCGCGCGGGGAAAGCGGTTCCTGCGCGAGGCCGATGGTTCCGATGAGAGCGTCGGGACCGGTGAGCACTTTGTTGCGGCGCGCGCGAATGGCGATGCGGACAAGGAAGGCCGTGATCAAGCCGAAGGCCAGGCCGCAGGCGATGGCGGTTCCGATCTGAACGCGCAGCTCGGGGATGGGGCCGGCGACCAGAGTGAGGGTTCCGAAGATGAGCGCGATGATGCCTACGGCGGCGAGCACGCCATGGCTTGGAAATTTCGCTTCCAGAACCAGGAGCGTGAAGGCCGCGATGAGGAGCATGACGGCGGTGTAGCGGACGGGCAGAAGATTCAGCGCGAAGAGCGCGGTGAGCAGCAGCAGGGTGCCGAGGGCTCCGGGAATGATGGTGCCCGGTGCGTTGAATTCGACATAGATGAGCAGGCCGCCGAGGACGAGGATGAGGACGGCGAGGTTGGGGTCCATGAGGCGGTCGAGGATTTCCTCGCGGAGGGTGGGCTCAAGGGAGATCAATTCTGCGCCGCGTGTGTGCAGGGTGACGGTGCTGCCGTTGAAGCGGGTGATGCTGCGGCCGTCGAGCAGGTCGAGAAGGTCTCGATCGCTCGATGCAATGAGATCGATGAGGTGAAGCTGAAGGGCCTCGCGCTCAGTGTAGGACTTGGAGTTGAGGACGGCGTCCTGGGCGGCGTCGGTATTGCGATTGCGGCGAGCGACGTAGGAGCGGAGAAAGGCGGTCGTGTCGTTCTCGAGCTTCTGCTTCATGAGGGGATCGAGCTTCGCGCCTTCGACGACGGGATGCGATGCGCCGGCATTGGTTCCGGGGGCCATGGCGGCGATGTCAGCGGCTTCGAGCAGGAAGAATCCAGCGGAGCCGGCGCGGCTGCCGGAGGGAGCGACGTAGACGATGACGGGAACGTTGGCGGCGAGAATTTTGCCGACCATGGAGCGGGTGGAATCGAGCAGGCCTCCCGGGGTGTTGAGCTCGACCAGAACCGCGGTGGCGTTCATGACCGAAGCCTGCGCCAAGCCGCGCGTGAGGTATTCGTCACTGATGGGCTGAATGGTGTCGTCGAGGTGGAGAAGGATGACTCGGGGCTGGCTTACGGGAGAGTTTTGAGCTGCAGCAAAAGCGGCGAGCATCGTGACCGCCGCAGCAAGCCATAGGGCACAGCGGCGAACGATGGGGATCATGGGACCTGCTGGCCTCGCGATTCGAGAGCCTGTTTCATCCCGCGCGCATTGGCATTGGCGGGATCGAGCTTGAGGGCCTGACTCACTTCAGTGGCGGCGGTAGAGAGCTGGTTGGACTGGAGGTCGATGCGCGCCAGAACCAGATGCGCGGGGACGTTCGGAGTGAGACTGAGCGACTTTTGCGCCTCCTGGCGGGCGGCGTCGGAGTCACCGCTATGCTCGCGAACTTCGGCGAGGCCAGCGTGGGCGAGAGCCGATGTAGGGCTGGCCTGGAGCGCCGATTGAAACTGGCGTTCGGCTTCGAGAATGAGACCGCGGTTGAGGAACTGATCGCCTTCCTTGACCAGGGTTGCAGCGCGCTGGTCGGGTGGCAGAGAGGCGAGACGCATCCACTCGACCTGTTCCATTTCAAAGGCCGCCTGGCGAAAGCCAGTCTCGTTGTAGGAGCGCTTGATGCGCTCGAGCGGCAGCGTGTCGTCGGGGATGGCCTTGCCGGGATCGGGATTCGGCTTGATGGACGCGGGGTTTTTGAGCGCGTTGGCGAAGGCCTGTGCTTCGCTGTCCTGGGGGTGAATCTTGAGAGCCTGATCGATTTCGCGGATAGCTCCGGGGATATCGTTGCGGCGGCGGAGAGCAACAGCGAGATTGAAATGGTAGTCGGCGTCTTTGGGGTCGGCAACGGCGGCCTGCTGGAAGAGTGCGCCGGCATCGTGGCCGCGGCGGCTGGCGGCGACAGCCTGGTTGTTTACGACTTCAGGCAAGGGCAGACGCAGGCTGACGAAAGCGAAGGCGTCCTCGGCCTTGAGGTAGTTCGCCGTATAGAAGTAGGCAAGACCACGATAGAAGTCGGCCTGCAATGCGTTGCTGTCGTCTTTGGGCAGGTGGCCAAAGGTGGCGGCGGCAAGATCGTATTCCTGATTGACGAAATAGGCTTTGCCCAGCGCCAGCCACGCGGGTGTGAAGGCCGGACTGAGACGCACCGCTTCTTTCAGGTGGACGACGCGATCTCCGGGGGCTTCAGCGATGCTGCCACGGATGTAGTTTTCAAAGGCATCGACGCGCACCGGTGCATCGGCCGCGAGGAAGGTCTGTTCGGCCACGGAGTAAGTGGGATCGAGTTGACGCGCCATGCGCCAGGCAAGGCCATTCAGGATATCGAGAAGGCTCTTGAGGTCGGATTGCTGCTCGATGGCAGGGCTGAGCTTGAGCGCGTTGATGTCGAGCAGCTGCGCGGAGACGGTCAGGCGGTCGCCGTCCATCTTATAGAAACCGATGATGACGTCGTCGGCGTCGAGGGTTTGCGCGATGCGTATGGTGCTGGCGCGTGAGGGCTGGAAATTGAGCGGGAGTCCTAAACGATCGAGGGCGTAGAGCCGGTCGCCACGGCTGATGGTGAGAAAGCCGGCGGACTCAAGACGGCGATTGAAGATGTCGGCGGCGGCTTCTCCGATCCAGTCGAGATTGGGCTGGGTGGTGCGGTTCTCAAACGGCAGAACGAGAAGCAGATGTCCGTGCGCCTGCGGGTCGGTGGAGAGCGACTGAGAAAGCGGCGGCGACTGGGCGAAGGCTATCCCAGGGACAAGGGCGAAGAAGAGGAACAAGCGAAATCGAGAGCGGAGCCGCACTTAAACGATTATAGTTCGCGGGTCTTTATCCGTAGACGCTACGCCCGATCCGGAGACGCCACGACTGATCCATAACGGTACGGTTGGCTCATTTAGGGATGGAGAGAGGCTTCCTGGGGGCGATCGAAGTGCAGGATGGCGGCCCATTGCCCTTTGCGTTGTGCGCGCCAGACGACGAGGCCATCGAGGAGACGGGCAACGATGGGCGGGTCCAGATCGTGGTGGAAGTCAAAGAAACGGGTGTCGAGGGCTTCGTTCCGGTGGCCGAGGCTGAGGGGCAGGTGCGGCGGATCGTATTTGGTAGAGAAGAGAAAGGCGACGGTGTAGGGATCGGTGAGCTGCGCAGCCTTTTGAATCTGGGCGAAGGAAAAGTTGTCGATTGCGACGACAGGAATGGGCTGGGTGACGTAGCCGAGCTCGGGCTTGGTGAGCTCATCGGTTGCGGGCCAGGCGGTGAGCACGGTGGAGTGCGGATAGTGCTGAACGATCTGTCCGATGGCCCGCTGATGGAGAAGGATCACGTCGCGATAGGCGAGGTTATCTTCAGGCGCGAAGCGGTAGGGGGGATTGAGGAAGAGTGCGGCGAGGAAAGCGACGGCACTGAGAGCGACAAGCCACGGCCATTGCTGAAGGCGGCGGCGGAAGGTGTTGACGCACAGCAGGATCATCAGCGGGTAGAGTGGAAGGAGGTAGCGGGTGAGGAGCGCTCCTCCAAGGATGGAGAACAAGACGAGGTTGGCGAGAATGATGACGTAAATGATGGCCTGATCTTTGAAGGAGATGCGCAGGCGCGGCGAGCCGTCGGCTTCGTTGAGCGGCGGCAGAAGCATGCAGGCGAACATGAGCGCGACCGGCACGAAGAGATTCATGTGCGCGGTGATGTGCAGCAGGCGATGCAAGAACGCCAGCAGGAAACGCAGCGGCGTGAGCGTCGCGGTCGCGTTGTAGCGGAGATACTCGGGATTTCCGAAGACGAAGCCGGTGTGGTGCCAGTGATAGAGATACCAGAGGCCAAGGGGCAGCAGAGGCAGGCAGAGCAGCGCGGCGGCGGAAAGATGTTTGCGGGGATGAAGCGAACCGGATCGGAGAGCGAGGCGGAGCTCCCAGGCGGCGAGCGCGAGCGGAGTAACGATGGCCGTCTCTTTCGAAAGCGCAGCGAGTGAAAAACAGAAAGCCGAGAGCCAGAGCCGGGAGATGCGCGCGTCAATAAGGAAGGCGGCGAGAAAGGCAACGCCCCAAAGCGTGGCCGCGGCGGCGAAGAGGTCGGCGTGCGCGAGTGAGCTCTGCGCGAAGAAGATTGGATAGAGCGCGGTGAGAGCTACGGTGGCGGCGGCTACGGATTCCTTTGCCGTGGTGAGAATTGTGAGACGCCAGGTCGCGGTTAATGCCACAGCGGCAACGAAGCACATGGCGATGCGCGTGACGAAGGGCGAGAATCCGAAGAGCTTCCACCACACGGCAAGGTAGATGGACGGCAGGGGCGGGTGCGCGTTCGACAGCGTGGAGAAGGGAATGAGCGAGCCGGTACGAAAGAAGTCGTAGGCGGCCGGAATGTAGTAGCCAGCTTCATCCCAGTAATAGGGAAGGCGCAGCAGAGGCCAATGGAGAAGCGTAACTGCGAGGAAGACGAGAGGAAAAACCGTCCAGAGCGGAAGCCGCTGGCGGGTGGGCCTGGCTATCGGTTGGAAGGTGTCGGGCAAGCGTCAGTGTACCAACTAGATAGGAAAGCCGGTCCGGCTGACTGCGCGGTCGGAGCCGTGAGTCGAGAGGACGCTAATGAATGGGTCCGCTGGGCACGGGCAGGGGATGCGCCTGAGGCTCGAGGGCGATGGCACCAAAAGTCTGTTCGTACTGGCTGATGTTCTGGCCGAGGACATTCCAGAGCGCCTTGGCCTGCTGGGGGCTGAGGTAAAGCCCGTGGGTGTTTTCGATGGTGACCTGATCGGATGTTTCCTGATGGACGATGCCGAAGGCGAGAAAGAAATCCCAAACGCTGACGCGCACCTGGACACTGTTGGCGTAGCTTTCGCGATAGTTCTCAGACTTGATCAGGTCGATTTTCGGTTGTGGATGCGTGGGATTCATGTTGCTTCAAGGGTACCGCAGAATCCGGAGATAGATTATCGCCAAAGAGCAGAGTTGGCAGTTCGGACTTAATGGTGCTGGAAGGCATCAACGATATTTGCAGGCAGGTCGTACCGATTCTGCTTCGTCAGGAGTTCGTGTCCCGCGCCGGAGACAGGGAGCAACTCGGTTTGCGCAGGGATGAGCTTCAGCGCCGCTGTTATTTCATCGATGGAGCCAAAGCCGTCTTTCGTGCCGTGAACAAAGAGTGCCGGAGTCTGGAGAAGCGGGAAGTGCGCAGTCCGCAACTCCGATGGGCGCTTCGGCGGGTGCAGCGGATACGAGAGCAGAAGGAGATGATCGACGAGACCGGGTTCGGCTGAGGCGAGCATCGATGCCTGCCGGCCTCCGTAGGAATGGCCGCCCAGAAAGATGCGGCCCGACGTTTCACGCCGCATGGATGCAACAGCCGCTCGCAGTCCCTGTTGGTCACGGTCGGCGCTGCCTCGCGGTGGTGGTCCGTATGGCCGCGATTGGCGGAAGGGCAGATCGCAGCGGAGGACAGTGAGGCCGGCGTCGCAGAAGGCCGATGCCAATGCGACGAGGAGCGGGGATTCGCAATTCGCTCCGGCACCGTGGGTGAGGATCAGACCGTCTCCGCTGGAAGTGATTGGTTGGTGAAGGAATCCATGGACGGATTCCTCATTCGGCTGAGAGTCAAGGAATTCGAGATAGCTGCTCATAGCTTCATTCCAGTTTGTTCATCAAGTTCAAGCGACAGGAGATGTACCCGGCCTGAGAAATCACCTGCGACAATGCGACGCGCACCGGCGAATGTACAACATTCCGTCGACCAGTCGCAGGTGAACGATGCTGCGACTGTACCCTGCTCCAGATTCCAGAGCTTCAGCGTATTGTCACGAGAAACGGAAACCACATGCCGCCCGTCGGGACTCATCGCAACTCCGTTGACCCATGAAGTGTGGCCCAGGAGGGTGCGAAGCTCGCGGCCGGAGTCCAGGTCCCACACCTTCAACGTGTTGTCGGCGGAAGCCGAGACGGCGCGCTGCCCATCTGGAGTAACGGTAACGCTATAGACGATATCCGAGTGGCCGAGCAGAGTGCGAAGCTCGCGGCCAGTATCGAGGTTCCAGACCTTCAGCGTCTTATCCCACGACGCGGAAACGGCGCGACGACCGTCGGGGGTGAGCGCTACGCCGTAGACATAAGCGATGTGGCCTTGCATCGTACGCAATTCGCGGCCGGCCACGAGGTCCCACACCTTCAAGGTTTGATCCCGAGAAGCGGAAACGGCACGCCGACCGTCAGGAGTCATTGCGACTCCGTAGATGTATTGAGAATGGCCTTCGAGCGTTCGCAGCGCGCGGCCGGTTTCAAGATCCCATACTTTGAGTGTCTTATCCCATGAAGCGGTAACGGCGCGACGCCCGTCGGGACTTACTACGACTCCATAAACGGAAAGAGAGTGGCCTTCGAGGGTGCGTAGGATGCGACCGGTTTCAAGATCCCACACCTTGAGTGTTTTGTCGGCGGAAACTGTGGCGGCGCGGCGTCCATCGGGGGTAGCCGCTGTTCCCCAGACAGCACCTGAATGCTCTTCGGGGCTGGGTAATTCGCGGCGGCCTTCGAGATCCCACACCTTCAACGTCATGTCATGGGAAGCGGAAACGGCACGCGAGCCGGAAGGGCTCATCGTCACGCCGGTTACAAGGGAAGAATGCCCTTCGAGGGTGCGCAGGGCATGACTGCTTTCGAGATCCCACACCTTGAGCGTGTTATCGCCAGAGGCAGAGACGGCATGCCGGCCATCGGGAGCAATTGCGACGCTGGTGACACGTGAGGAGTGTCCGCAGAGAGTACGCAGCGCGCGGCCGGTGTCGAGATCCCATACCTTCAAGGTCTGGTCCCAGGAGGCAGAAACCGCGCGGCGACCGTCTGGCGTGACAGCTACTCCCTGAACGCTGGAAGAGTGGCCTTCGAGGGTGCGCAGGATGCGGCCGGTCGCGAGATCCCATACCTTAAGCGTCTGATCACGAGAGGCGGAAATGGCGCGACGGCCATCTGGAGTTGTCGCGACAGCATAAACGGAGAGAGTGTGGCCTTTCAGCGTGAGAAGTTCGCGGCCGGCTTCCAGATCCCACACCTTGAGCGTGTTGTCCTCCGAGGCGGAGAGCACGCGGCCTCCGTTGGGAGCGATCGCGACACTGGTGACTGGAGCAAAGTGACCTTCCAGAGTGCACAGAATGCATCCACTTTCGAGATTCCATACCTTCAGCGTTTTGTCTTCGCAAGCGGAAACCGCGGACTGGCCGTCGGGGCTTATCGCGACTCCATTCACAGCATGGGAGTGACCTTCGAGGATGCGCAGGATGCGACCGGTTTCGAGATCCCATACTCTTAGTGTTTTATCCAGGGAAGCGGAAATGGCATGACGGCCGTTGGGACTGATTGCGACGCCCTTGACGAATTGAGAGTGACCTTCGAGTGTGCGAAGCAGCGCTGTTCCAGGTGAATGAAGCGTGGGGCGCAATGGCCGCAGCCAGGGACGAGGCACGATGACTGCGAGCGATGCCAGGAAATCACGAATGCCCGGCTGGTCCTGATGCAGGAGGAGACGCCCGGCCATCTGCGAGGCGAATTGTGAGGGATCTTTCGTAATCACATGCGCCGATAGCTGGATTGCTCCCCGGACTAACTTCAAGGGCTCGTCGAAATCGTGATTTCCGGATGTTTCAGTATGGGCGGTCCTGGCGCCGCTGCCTTCGATGATTCTCCACGGAGGAATACCGAGAG
>Ga0207045_1038_pt1 | contig 28329 bp, 17 predicted proteins | sample Alteio_BWMinCont_69_FD_153299 | JGI IMG/M metagenome (GOLD analysis project Ga0207045, IMG submission 153299) | Enriched cells from forest soil in Barre Woods Harvard Forest LTER site, Petersham, Massachusetts, United States -... | ecosystem: Environmental > Terrestrial > Soil > Temperate forest >... | reverse complement strand
TTTCGTAGTTTTTGCCACAGTGCTTTATTTATTTAATCATTTCGTCCTTCTGCGTGTTATCGATAAGTTTCAAAAAAATCTTTGGCCACGTTTTCAGCATTGGTATGCACGCAGGCTTGAGTGGGCAGTACAAAGGCCATGGTGGATATTGTTCAGCGTTATTGTACTTTTTATTTTCACCATGGCTTTCACCGTTGTACGAAGCCCGAAAGTAGTATTTTTCCCATCGTCCGACCCCAATTTCGTGTACGTTTATGTAACCATGCCTATTGGCACCGACCAGGCCTATACTAACCAGGTTGTTGGAGACCTTGAAAAAAAAGTGGCGAAAATTGTAGAACCAGATAAGGATATTGTTTCCTCTATCATCTCAAACGTGTCTGTTGGTGTTACGGACCCGCAGGACGAAGATCAGGGAACCTATTACAATAAAGGAAAGATTACTGTTGCCTTTGTTGAATTTGGAAAAAGGAATGGAAAAAAAACCACGGATATTATGGACCGTATCCGTAAGTCTGTACAGGGCGTGCCGGGTGCACAAATTGCCGTAGCCCAGGAAAATTCAGGACCACCCGTGCAAAAAGATATTGATATTGAAATAGCGGGCGACAACATGGATACACTTGTGCATACTGCAGACAGGCTAAAAAAATTCATCAACCACCAAAATATAGGCGGTATTGAGGGGCTTCAAACTGATGTGCAGAATGATAAGCCGGAAATCGTGTTCGATATTGACCGCGAACGGGCAAACCGGGAAGGCATCACAACCGATCAGGTTAACAAAGCCTTATTTACTTCAGTTTATGGCGCCAAGGCTTCTGATTTTAGGAATACAACTGAAGATAATTATGAAATTGATGTACGGGCGAAAGAAGATCAGCGCAATAATATTGATGCATTAAAAAACTTAAAGATCACCTATCGCGACCTTGCAACCGGCGGGGCGATAAGGCAGGTACCTATATCGGCCTTTACAGATATACGCTATACCAATACTTATGTAAATATTAAGCATAAACAATCGCGGAGGGTTATTTCGTTAATTTCCAACGTGATAAAACCGGCTTTCAATCCCAATGAAGTTGTTGCCAGCATATCGCAGGCCATTAACAGTTTTAAAGCCCCTGATGGTGTTTCTATACGTATGGGCGGTGGGCAGGAAGACCAGGCGGAAGCGTCGACATTCCTTGGCACTGCTTTGTTGATATCCTTCGGCTTAATTTTGATCATCCTGATGATGCAGTTTAACTCCATCGGTAAAACTCTGATCATTTTAACAGAAATATTTTTCAGTATCATTGGTGTATTCCTGGGGTTAAGCCTCTTTAATATGACGTTCTGTATCGTAATGACCGGCATTGGTATCATCGCCCTTGCGGGTGTCGTCGTCCGGAATGGTATCTTGCTGGTTGAGTTTACCGACATGCTTATAGAACAGGGGCAAAACCTGCACGATGCGGTTGTTGAAGCTGCCCGCACAAGGATGACACCGGTATTGTTGACAGCGACCGCTGCTATAATGGGCTTAATACCGCTGGCATTAGGATTTAACATTGATTTTGCCGGTTTATTTACCTCGTTTAAACCACATATTTATTTCGGCGGCGACAACAATGCCTTCTGGGGTCCGTTATCATGGACAATGATCTTTGGTTTAGGTTTTGCCACAATTATTACCCTGATATTAGTGCCTTGTATGTACATAATACGTGTAAGGCTAAAAACCAGGTTATTTGGTGAAAAGAAGAAAGAGGAGAAGTTAGAATTAGAATTGGAAACGGTGTAAATAGTAGCCCTATAATAAAAAATGGCCGTGCAGTTTTAACTGTACGGCTTTTTTTATTACTTTATTTTAAATGTACGTTAAACATTATTTATCCGTTTAAACTTTAATGTTTATAAAATTTGATAGATTTGTTAAAAAAGTCAGGACATCAAACAACCAATTTTCTACTTAATTAGTATATTCTATAAATAACAGTTATCAATGATCGCTACAAATGAACTGCAGGATATAAAAAAAGAAAAGATCCTGGAAGCCGCCTATCAAAGGTTTTTACATTATGGTTATTCAAAAACCACGATGAACGAAATAGCCGGCGACCTTTCTATGTCAAAAGCGCTGTTATATTATTATTTCCCCGACAAAAGCCAGTTGTATATAGCTGTGATGCGCAGGGTGGCCGATGATTACCTTAATGTATTAAGCAGCAGGGCAAATACTTTTACCGGTTTAAAAGATGCTTTTGATTTTCAGATCAACAGCCAACACGAATTTATCCTAAAAAACTATAACTTTTTTGATTTTTTCAGGCTCAACGAGCAAAACTTACCTGACACAATATGGGAGATAGTAAGCCAGGTACACAATGCTGAAACGAACTTGCTGGTGAATGCTATCAGGACGGAAGTTGAAAAGGGAGCAATAAAACCAGTTAATAACCCTGTTGAAATTGTAGAACTGCTGTTGGAGGCATTGCATGGTGTTAGTGGAAATGCTTCATCTCACAAAAAACAGATGTTTCCCAATAGAGAACATCTGGATGATATCCGCAAAAAACGTTTATTACTGAGCGATATATTTATAAAAGGCTTATCTTATTAAAATAAAGATAGGTTGGTGTCTTTAAACTCTGTCACACCTTAGTAAAAAGACTGATACTTAGGTGAATTGACAAATCAAAGTTAATATATTTGACTTATTAATTTTAATAGTCAATATTAACGCTTCCCATATTAATTATTAAAAGTACTTCTAATTTAGAGGTGATTGTTTTAGAGTGATTGAAAGCGGGCCGGAGTATTCCAGGCCCGCTTTTTTATAAACTGATGCTATCAATTTTCTTGAAGATTAAGTAACGACCAGTTTCTATCATTTGAAATTGTTCCACCATTGTACTTAATAGTTACTGTATAATTTGTTTTAGCGTTCCCGCTGCTGGGGTCCTTTGCCTGGAAATAGGATTTAATGACATAAACAGAATCGGAACTTTTTGCATATTGATAATCTTTATCAGCAAACTCAACGTTACTTGATCTTAGCGTTGGCATAATATAGTCTTTTGCAATTTCATAAGCATCATCCCCCGACGGCATCGACGAGAAAAAGCCGCCGGCTGATTCAGATCGCCAGGCAATGCGGAACATAACCGCCAGGAAAAGCACAATGAAAATCAGTAAGATCCACATGGCCTCCCTTGTAACTTTTTTTTTCGCCGCTTTTTCGGCTAAATAATCTCTTTTCATAAAATGATATTTTGGACATACGAATAAACAAAATTGTTTTGATTTGTTTATTAATCAATAAAAATCATAACAACGCCTTGCACCTTCAAATTTATGATAAGTATCTGTGCGCGAAGGTAATGTTGTTACGTACCCCACGCTTACCTCAGAAGTGCCACTTGTATTACTATAATTTAAGCTGGAAACCGGTACATCATGACTTACGCCAAGCCGCACTTTCTCGCCGCCATCTTTATTGATAAATATATCAAATATCAGTGATACCACAATAGCGCTGGGGCCGCCGTCAACTCCGCCGCCCCGATACCATAACCCGGCGTTTATATTCGTCCGCTTATACTGAAACCCAATACTATAAGATTGTGCAGTAGACTGTTTATAAAATACAACCGAAGGAATAATGAATGATTTTTGGTCCTCATCATTATTATCATCCGGGCTAAGGTCCCAGCGGTAACTTGCGTGGCCTGTAAAGCGCATCGGCAATTTGGCCGGGATACCTGTAAACGATTCATTCGGCTGGTTAAGATGCTGAACCGCGCCGCCAATATCAAACTCGCCGGCCACAAAGTTAATCCCGGCGCCCGAATCAAAATAAAACTTATTATTAAAGGGCGCAGGATCAGCTGCTGATACCGAACCCGGTATATATCCGAATTGTGGGTCTATCTGGTCGCCAAAAATAAGTTTGCTCCAGTCGAGGGTTCGATTGCTTACGCCTGCCTGCAATCCAAACGACAATACATAATCCTGCGAACCGATACTGTAGGCGTACGTGCCGGCAATGTTATTTGTGCTAAGATAGGCCGTACCCTCGCTGCTGTGGGTGAATAATAGCCCTACGCCTCCGCCAAATTGTGGTATATTGAGGTCGATGGAGCCTGATAAGTAATTGAAACTGCCGGGTACCGAGGTAAACTGGTTACGATAAATGAGGTTCATACGTAGGTCGCCCTCAAATTGGCCGGTAAGGGCAGGGTTAAGGTAAAGCGGCGAATTAAAGAACTGTGAATACATATGGTCCTGCGCAAAACTTGTTAAGCCGGCAAGTATCATCGTTATCCATAAAATACAAGGCCTATACAGTTTCCTCATTAATTATCTTATTAGTTGTACTACGCCTACTCTTTTAGGCAATGAGTTTTTAAGCACATTCCCTTTCCATTCCGTCCCGTTAATAAATGTTGCCGATATCTGCCATATATAAACCCCCTGCGGTGCGGGCTGCCCGTTAAACGTTCCATCCCATCCATCCACCGGCGCGCCTTTGTCATCAAGTTTCGTTGTTTCCCAAACCAGCTGCGAGTAATTGTTGAATACCTGCATATGCCATTGCTTTATACCCGACCCTTTGGCCATAAATGTTCGCAATTCAAGTGTGCCTCCCGCTGGTTCAAATGCATTCGGTAAAAATAACTGACCAGGGATGCCAGTAACTCGCACAATATGCGTAATTGTACTATCGCATCCGGTAGCCGAAGCAGTTGTTAGGGTAACCTTGTAAAAGCCTGTATCGAGGTAAGTGTGCCCCGGGTTTTGGCTTGCAGATGTTGAGCCGTCGCCCAAAGTCCATGCCCAGCTAACCGGGTTTCCCGTTGTCTGATCGATAAAGTCAAAATGATAATTGGGGACACTGGTCACACTGTCCGGCTTTTCAATAAATTGTGTTGCAGGCGGCGCGGCAACATTTATGTAACCCGCTTGTGAAATTGCATTTGAACAGTTAGTGACCGGATTGGTAGCTGTTAAAGTAAACGTAAATGGCGAATTCTTAAAGCTATAAACGTGCGGCGGTGGCGTATAACCTAATGCGTGGGCTGATCCATCGCCAAAATCCCAATCGTAAAGTAATGATGTCGCCTGTATGTTTGGGTCACCGGGTGTTTGATTGGTAAAAGTAACGGTCAGTTCGCGGCAGCCGGTTGTTACATCTGTTGTAAAAGCAGGTGAAGGTATCGGGTAAACATCCACACGGATTGGCGGATTGGATTCAACTGTGGAGCAGCTATTGGCAGCGGTTACAGTGACATAAAAAGTGCCGGGAGTACTAAAGGTGTATGGCAATGGGGTTGTACCGCCCTGGCGTCTATCCACCACATTATGGTTCACATCATAAATTGTATAATAGTAATTGTCAGCCCCAAAAGAATTGTTTACAAAGGTGGCGCTAAATGGTGCGCATCCTTTACTTACCCCATTTTCGATAAACATCTGCGCCACAACATTTGTGACCGAAATGGTTATAGGTATTATATTGCTTTGGCCGGTGTTGCCGCAAAAGCCTGTTGCCACCATGTATAATGTATATTGTATAGTGCTGTTTGTGGTGATAGGATTAAACTGCACCTCGCTTTTGTCAGTTTTGGTAACTTGCTGCACGAGTGTAGCACCATTGTATAAATAGTAGGTATAGCTCTGGTTATTGCCTGGTGACAAATTATCAACCGCCAGTGTAAAAGGCGAACAACCTATAAGCTGTTTTGGGGATATATAAGCAATAGGTGTTTGTGGCCTTACCGTTATTTTTAAAGTAAAGGGTGGCCTTTGAAAACAATTATTAACAACATATAGGGATACGACGTAGGTTGTGTCCTTGCCATCGACTCGTGCGCTAAAGAGGTGTGATAGGCTGGTGGCTGTTGATTGGGCGGTTCCATCGCCAAAATCCCATAAAAAGCCGGTGCCTGTTAAAACGGTTGAAGTGTTATTGAAATTTACTGTATAATCGCCGCATCCGTCAGTTTTATCAGCTGTAAAACTTGCTGTTACATCGTTCGCATTATTAATGTTTACCGAAGCGCTGTTATCACCGCAAGGTGGAACTCCTTTTATCGTCCATGAAAAAGTATAAACATTGCCTTCTTGTAATCCGTTAACCTGTGTTTGGGCGCTGTTGGGCGATACAATAGTTGCCACGGGCCCGGCAGTTTGCGACCATATACCTTGAAATGGAGATGGATTATTGCCCTGGAGCATTGTAGTTGTAGCGCCGCATAAATTTTGATCACTGCCTGCAATTGCTTGAATCGCAGGTTGGTTTACAATGATTGTTGTTACGGTTGAAGGCTGAACGCTGCAAACACCACTTTGCACTATTGCCCTATACTGAGTGGTTGCGGTGATATTAAGGTATTGTAGTGAGGCCGTTGTATTAGTTGGGAGCACGGCTTGCCATGTTACGCCGCTATCTGTCGATGATTGCCACCCTGTCACATTTCCAACCTGGCCGGATAAGGTTATTGTTCCTGCACTACTGCCACTACAAACACTTGTGTTGCCGCTTGTTGTCCCACCTATGGACGGCAGGTCATCAATGAGTGTCATTGAATTTGAATTTGGTGCACACGGCAGCGGCGGGGTTATTGTCCAGGTGAAAGTGTAAGTACTTCCCGGAATAAGTAAACTGGCTATGGCATTTGGTAACGTAGGATTATTAAAAACAGGGCCGGCAGGCGAAACTGTCCATTTTCCTGTGCCTGGTCCCGGGCTGTTTCCGTTAAGTTTATACTGGGTAACATTACAAACCTCATTATTAGCGCCGGGGTTGGATATAACGGGCATTGGCTCAATCGTTACTACGGCTGTTGCCGCCATGCCGGGGCAACTACCATTAAAAGGGGTAATAGTATATTTTACAGTACCCGGTATAGCGCCATTATTGGTTAAAAAATCACTTATAGTTGTTGCGCTGCTTGCAATAGGCTGTTGAGTGTTGCCTGTTATGTTGCCGGTTAATACAACGCTGGTATAGGTATAAGTTGTACCTGTAACATTTGATGTTAAATTAAGACTGGTTGAACTGCCGGTACATATTGTACTATTTAGCGGAGTTACAATAGCCTTTGGCAGCGGCTTAACTGTTACCATCAACACAAAGGGAACGCCCTGGCAGCCATTGGCCACGGGGGTAATAGTATAGCTCACTACGGCATCGCCTGTACCATTGTTTATAAGGGTGTTGTTTATAGCAGGGCCGTTACCTGCTGAAAGCCCGGTAGCCGTTCCTGATGTAAGTGCAGCTGTCCAACTAAAGGTACTTGCAGGTACTGAGGAGGTTATGTTATAACCAACGGGATTGCCTGTGCATATTTGTGACGTTGACGCGCTTGTTATGGTATTTACCGAATAGATATTTATAGTAATACTCTGTTGAATATCAGCACACTGGCCTGATAGGGCCGTTTTAACATCCAGGGTCACCGTTGCACTTCCTGCGGTTATTTCGGCAGCGGTTGGTGTGTAATTGGTTGTGAGTGAGCCCGGGGCCGAAAAAGCCCCCGAACCAATCCACTGAAAAGTGGTATAGGTACCGGTAATTGCAGCCTTCAAAGTTACAGGGCTGCCAGGGCAAATAGTTGGAGCCGAAGGTGTTATTTTTACCGTTGGCGCATCCTGGAAAGTAAGGTTTTGTGACTTTGTTAACGAGCCGCAATTGTTTTGTACGGTTACACTTACCTTATAAGCAGCAAATGCCGTAAATGTTATTTGCGGATATTGACTGTTAGCGGTTGACCCCGACGCAAAGCTGTAAGCGCCGCCTGTAACTGTCCATGTATACGAGTTTGCCTGCTGCTGTCCAACGCCTGAAATTGTTGTCTGGGTTGGGCCAACGGTAGGGCCAAAGGTGAAAGATTGGTTTGTGCCGCATAATATGTCATCTGGGGACATGCTTATTGCTATTGGCGAATCAATAACAACGGTTTGTGCCGGTGTGGTAATTGTACCGCAGCTTACTGTAGTTATCCCCAGCGTAAGGGTATAAGTGCCCGCTGTTGTAAAAACAAACTGTGGCTGCGCACTATTAGCATCGGTGCCGTTTGCATAAGTTACATTCCCGCCGGCAACGGTCCAAACATATTTATTGGTCGCATTGCAATTGGCGTCTATTATCGATTGGTTGGCTGGTATAATTGTTGCTGGGGCACAACCTTTTAAGGTTGGTAACGTAAATTTAGGCTGGGGCGGGTTTTGAATACAAATAGATTCTGTTACATCTGGCGCAGAGCATAAAGCACTTGGGTTTTGCAAATGGAGGGTGATATTATGCACGCCGGAGGTAGTAAATGTATTTTTAAAACTTTGAACAAGACCATAATTAGAGGCCATTGTAACGCCGTCAACTATCCAGGTATATAGGGCATTCGTGGCCTGGCAGGTTGGCGACGTATTGTTTGGGTTTTGCCCGGGATCGGAAGTGTTGGCAAAAGTTACTTGTGTGTTAACACAGGCCGCAATTGGCCTAATAAAGCTATTTTTGGGAGCTGTAACTATTTGTGCGTAGCTCGTGACCTGGGTGCCCACTTTTCCGCAATATTTGCTTGAAGGCTGGAGGTCCACTTCAAACGAATTACTCTGGCCGTTAGGGTTATTCCCGCAGGATGACTGCGTATACTTATGGCTTATTTTCCCCCCGGATGCTATAATATCGCAAAGCGTTAATAAACTTGTTGAGCCATCCCCCCACTTAATGTTATAAATAAGGCCAGGAAAGTTGTTTTGTATTCCGCTTGGTGAACTGATATCAACATTATAGGTTAAACTGCCACCGCCACTCAAGCATATAGTGCTGTTACCTGTAACGCCAAAACTCGTATTTACCCCATTATTTATTAATAAATAAGACTCGGTACCAACAATACCACCAGCCACCGCTTTAACGGCAACTGTGTAATTAGCCGCGTTAGCAGTGAATTGAGTGCCCGCAGCGGTAGGGGTAATGGTACCTTCCGAGGCCTGCGTAACCTCGTTAAAAAACGAAGCTGTCACCGTTGCGCCCGCCGTCGAAGTATTAACGAAACTATATGGCGTATTATTAACTCCGCTGCATGTCCCAAATACTGTAGCATTAGCGGCAGCATTGATAGCCTGTGAGTTAACAGCGGCAACAACCCCTGTACCAGCGGTTATCGAAAAAGGGGCGGAAATGCTGCTCGTTACGATAGGGTTGGTTGAAACTACCTTTACAACATAACCAGCGCCTGCAGGGGTGCCCACGGGGATTACCCCATTTACAAATGTTGCGTAGAAATCAGAAAAAGTGCCGATAAGCTTTTGGGCAGCAAAACTTCCTGCAGCGTTCGACAAATAAAGATCATAAGTAGTAGTGGTATTTACGCAATTTCCGGTAACGCTTATAGGGGCGGTGATTGTTGAACCGGGAGCATAAGGGCCTGGGTCGACATTCCCTATGGTAATTGTTTGGGCAAAAGCATGCCCGCAAGCAAATAGAATAAACGTTGCTAATAAGATTAAACCTTTAGTAAATAATCTATTCATCGGGTAGATGTAAAATCCACACTAAACGCTCTCAGTCAATTATAATAAGCAATCTAAAATAACAAAATTGTTACACAATACAATTATTAAAATATGATAATGCATAAGTAGCCCGTTACTTTATACGGAAGATATTATGGAGAGTTGCCCGTAATGTTGCTTTTACCTAATTCAGGAGGAGATGTGAGATTTTAGATATGAGACGTGGCTGTTTACAGAGGGCAGATTGAATATCTCCGTCCTAATACTCAACCAAAAAACAAATAAGCAACAAAAATAGCTGCTATAATGCCGGCAAGGTCGGCAAATAAGCCAGCAGGGATGGCGTATCGGGTTTTTTTGATCCCTACTGAGCCAAAATATAAAGCTACTATATAGAAGGTAGTATCAGACGACCCATTGAATATACAGCCCAAACGCCCTGCGAAGCTATTTGTGCCAAAAGTTTGCATCACGTTGATCATCATTCCTTTTGAGCCTGATCCGCTAAGCGGTTTCATATAGGCTACTGGCATAGCATCAACAAACCTGGTATCCAGGCCCAATTGAATACATACCCATCGTAAGCCATCGTTCATATAATCAAGTGCGCCACAAGCACGGAAAACAGCAATACCAACAAGCATGGCCACCAGGTAAGGGATAATTTTGATGGAGGTTTCAAAGCCACGTTTCGCGCCTTCAATAAAAACTTCAAATACATTTATTTTTTTGATCAAAGCACCGGTTATAAATATAACGGGCACTAAAAACAATAGAAAATTACTGGCTACTTTTGATACAGCCCCTATCTCCTCTTTCGTAAGGTATTTTGTAAAATACCACACCATTAAGGTTAAGCAGGCGGTTATTCCCCCTATCCAGCTTATAATTACAGGATCCCAGAGCCTTATCTTTTGCTTTATCGATACCAATATCATACCAGCCACTGCCGAAACATAGGTGGCTATTATGCATGGGATAAAAATATCTGTAGGATCAGTAGCATGTAATATAGCACGCTGGGCAATAATAGTCACCGGTAATATTTGCAGGCCCGAAGTAAGCAAAACAAGGTACATGATCTGCGCGTTTGATGCGGTTTCTTTATCAGGGTTCAACTCCTGCAAGCTGTCAATCGCTTTTAAACCCAGTGGGGTGGCGGCATTATCAAGCCCGAGCAGGTTTGCCGAAAAACTCATCATAATATTGCCTGTGGCAGGGTGTTCTTTGGGTACCCCGGGAAATAACCGGCTAAAAAAGGGCCCTACTACGCGCGACATAAATTTAATTGCGCCAGCTTTTTCGCCGATATTCATAATGCCTAACCAAAGCGCCATGTTACCCGCTAATGGCAAGGCAATATCCATTACCGATGATTTTGAAGAATCGAACATAGCCTTTACTAAATGCATGAAAATTTCCGTATCGCCAAAAAACACGAGCCTGATGAGGCCTATAACAAAAGCAACTAAAAAAAAACCTACCCAGATATAGTTAAGCGCCATACATTAAGTTGAAGCGTTGAAGATAAAGTTTTTTGATAATTAATGGGAATAACCACCTTTAAATAAATTTTACCGGCTTTTAATTTACATGTCTTTCTGATTTTCGGTATCCCCCGCTTCAATATGTTAACATGTTAAAAACCTTTATGTAACCTTAATATAGCTTTGAACGTATTTTTGAGTAATGAGAAAAATACATTACCTCTATTGTATTTTATTGGGATTTACAGTCATCTTGTCCTCCTGTCATTCAAAAAAGGCAGTGTTAAGGGGCGAGCCGGGCGAAGTAGTAAAGCCGCAGGCCAGCATTGCCGAAAAATATTCGGTGATTTTGGGTGTTAATGAAAGTGATATCCAAAATGGGCGGCTATATGCTTTTATCGATCAGTGGATGGGAACACCTTACCGGTTTGGCGGCCAGGATAGGAGCGGGGTTGATTGTTCGGGCCTGGCACAACTATTGGAACAACAGGTTTTTGGCATTAATATTCCGCGCTCGACAAGCCAGCAAATAAATGTTATCAAACGGAAATACGAAGAGGAATTGGCTGAAGGCGACCTTGTGTTTTTTGATTACGACGGAAAAAAATTCAGCCATGTGGGCATTTACCTGCAAAACGGTTACTATGTACATGCAAGCTCATCAAAAGGCGTAACCATTACTAAACTGCATGACCCTTACACTTATAAGTACTTTTCAAGGTGTGGCTCCATAATTCCTGACGACACAAACTCGGCTCCGGGTAAATAATGTTATCTTGTTCAAACTGGAATACTTTCTTTATTTTGCGTCCCCGCATCGATGTTGATAGGTGTAATGTTTAATAATTCAATAACTTTGTGCAACTATGGGCGAAGAAAAAGAAAAATACAGTTTCTGGACAAAATATAAACGGTATGCAGGTAATGAGATACTTTTATATGTTATTATGGTAATAGGTATTATACTTGGTATCATAATTTTTGGCAAGTAACTATTCTGAAAATTAATAATATACCCAGGCGCTATTTCACCAAGCCCACGGTATAATCATCGGCATCCGCTACATCCTGGTAAAAGTCGACCATATCCTGGTAGGTGTCTTTGCTATAAGTACCATCAATAAACTGAAATTTTCGTTTGTAGATAAGCTGGCCGCCATTTACCGTTATGCTTGCCGAATAACTGCCATAAGGCTTGTTTATACTAATATTGAGATTTTTGGAATCAAAATGGTAACCTGGCGGCAGGGTATAACTCAATTCATCATCGTTGGTATAACCTCTTACAATTTTAACTTCAGTTAACCTGTCCCTTTCGTGGCGGAGCGTTATTCTTGAACGGTTTACCGGGTTAACTGAAAAATAGACCTTCCCATCATTTATCGAAGCAAATTCGCGGGCAGAGAAAGTTACATCTTCAGTTGTTACCGGCTGGATGCCTTTATCCTGTTTAAATTCCAACTTTTTAACTTCGAGGTTATTTACAGGGTAAATTCCTTTTATGCCTTTTTCCTGTTCGGAAGGGGAGTCGTGGACTGCCCATTCCCTCGAATCGTATTCAGCGCCTTTAAAAATAGTTTCCATACTTCCGGCCAGGGTGCCTTTATCATCAATTGTAAAATTGGCTTTCCTGGTCTGTTGGTTATCGGTAGCCGTGTACTTTGGTGTATGTAAAAGTTTGCCTCCTTCGGGCGTGCAGGCCAACACCGTGCGGTCATCCGTAAAGGAGCTTAAAAAGCCAAAAGGTAATTGCTGGCTGGTGCACTCAAGCCAGGTAGTGTCACTTTTAAAAGGAAGGCATAAAATTGTATGATTACCCTGGTCCATGCTGGGGAAGTCCTTCATCATGCTTACTTTCTGCCCCCTGCCGGCGGTTACAACACAATAATAGGATGGGATATTTGCTGCCAGCAGTAACGAATGCGTATAGTTTACCAATGCTTTGCAATCACCATAATTAAGCTTGTCAACATCTGATGCTAAAAAAGGTTGATAGCCGCCGATGCCAATTTGAACGCTGACATAATGCGTCCTTTGCTGCATATATTCGTATATCTTTTTGGCTTTTAGCTTTGGATCGTTTATACCGGCAACCATTTCTTTTATATGGACAATAGTTTCAACGGGCAGGTCATCCCTGTTTTTTAACAGGTTATCATATTCCCACCGGCCTAAGGTTTCCCAGCTGTTGAACATGCCTTTCATACCGCCATAGCCAAAATCTTCGGGCGCTATCTTAACTTTACTTAGTTCCGCGCTTCCGTAAGTTTCAGCTCGGGCGGCCTTAACATTACTTAGCTGCCACGAATATACCTTTAACCCACCCTGATCTGTTATTTGTGCTTTAACAGGCATATGTATTTCTTTATATCTTATATTAAAATCAGGCTTACAGGTAAATGTATATGAAGCGTTTTCGACGGCCAGGCCAACCCCGGCAGGCTCCCAATCATAAAAATAAAGTGATTGCTTAAGCTGGAATTCCAATTCGTAGACGATAGTGTAGGGGTAGCCTTCGGCCGCCGGTGTAAAGTGTTTTACTTTAATATCATTAAATAATGAGAATCCATCGTACCCACTAACATCTTCAAAATTGCTTTCGCCAAATTTGCCTGTTTGCTTCCCATCAGCACTAAAAATAACCCCTTTTATCGATTTTAAAGTTTTAAACTGATCGTGCCCGATAATTATAGGAGCCATGCTGTCGCCATTCTTATTTAATATGGTTATGGCCTTTTTTATATGATAAACTACACTGGTGAGGTCTTTTACCTCAACTGTTGTTTGTTCATTGCGTATAACCGCATTGGCATTTTGCAATAACTCTTTGGGTATGAGGCTTGCATCGTAGTTTTGCTGCTGCGCTATTACTTTATTGCCCGCTATAAATAAGCATAATGCCAATAATACTTTCTTCATTATTTTTTCCTGAAAACAAATTCTTCCTTTTCGGCGAGGATAATCTTATTATAAAACTCTTTTAACCCGGCATACCCCTCCGGCTGATATACCGAACGATTAAATTGTATCACGTTTGAAAATGTAATAGTATTACCATTTGCATCAAAGATGGATAAAAATCTGCCGCCCTGGCCGGATAGCGCCAGCGCCTGGTCATGTGGCTTAGCTTCAACAACATAATTGGCCGGCAAATGTATAGTTAATATATACCTGTTTTCTGATGGCATACCCATGTCAACCGGGTAATTACGCTCCTTCAGTTTAAACGGGTTGATACTTATTTTGTCAAACAGGTACGGGTTTAACGATAGCTTTTCATTATCTAAATTGTTTTTGACATTCACTTCAATTTCATAATGTTCGCTTATGGGTTCATCAAGACTATCAAGCCCTGATATGTTCGACTTACTGATCTTTATTTTACGTAAATGGTCACTCATATTGTCAATATAATCGCCCGGGGTATTAAAGCCTTTGATGGCTTTTCGTTTTAGATAAGCTGCATATCCTTTTGAATAATGATCGTAGGTGCCTTTTAAAGTGCCATCGTCCTGCAAGGTAAGATCAAGTGCATATGTGTTCGATCTTATTTGCCTGGTATCCATATCGGTCCAAAATGAAGGTTTATCGAGACTGAAAACCCTACCCTGGTCGTTCAGACATTTTTCCTCTAAAATGCCAAAAGGCAAAAATGCTTCCGAAGCATCTAAAAAATAACTTTTATCGGCAATGTTAGCCCCTGCAACTAAATAGTTAAAGTCACCAATTACGGGATAAAGTTTATTTATTATACCATGATCACGGGTTGAGAGTAATACCGCTTCGGTTTTTATCCCGGCTGCATTTAATGCATCTATAAGTGTAATGTTAATATCAGCAATGCTGCCGCTATGCATCTCGATAGCCTTTTTTATGCCATCGTCACTATATACGCCGGTATAATTATTCCATTTAAACCATTTTTGTGTCCAATGATAAATCGCTTTTGCTTTTTCGAGACTATCTGGCACTCGTAAAATATCCGGCGGTAAATGATCTTTTACAAGGTTTGTTTTTTTTAGTTGTGTGCCAAACCCCTGGCTAATTTTTAACTGGTTGTCTACATCACTCCACTCTGCAGTTACCCTTGTTTTTACGCCGGTGTACAGGTTTGTACGCTCTACGAGGTCAAAATTCAAAGCCGAAAGAAAATTCCTCGGTGCTGTCATATATTCCTCAACTACAAAGGCCGGTATATCTTTCATTGCATAGTCAAGTACTAAACAGCCACTGCTGCTGCTGCCTGCCGAAAAACAATTCGATTCTATGTCAGAGGACTCCTTAGTTAATTTTAAAGGGCCTCTCAAAGCAATGTTATAGTGCCAGAAGCCAGGTATCTGTGCATAATATTCCGAATACATTTTGGGTATTGGCCCCTGGAACTGCCAGCTATGAAAATGATCGAAAAATGGAGTTATATAAATGTACCTGTATTCGATAACACAACCATCATGAAGGCCGGGCATGGCAAATTTCATGGTGCTTTGATATTTGTAATCCCGTGTTGTATATATTTTTTTCTTATCAAGTTCAGCTACCTGGGTCACACCATTATCATCTTTATAACTGGTTATGCCCTCAATGTTATTAACCTCATCGCTTACTGAGTTATCCTCATTATTCCGCAGGTGAATTTCAACCGTTCCGTTTGGAAAACCTTTATGATCGAATATTTTTATCTTAACATGGTATTCATAAACCAGCCTCACCTGGCTGCCACTTGTTTGCTCAATATTGGCTTTTCCAAATTCATTTAGCACTACCGCATTTGCCGAGGTATCTTTATCGTATCTTGTCAAATCCATTTCTTCCGGACTGGCTTTTCCATACTCGAAATTTTGGGACATCGCGCAGGTTGCCAGGAAAAGAAAAAGGGCTAAAAAGGTAATTTTTTTCATGTAGAAATAATAGTGTTTTTAATTATCGCGCCGGACGGTTATTTCACAAGGCTCACTGTATAATTATCAGCATCTACCACATCCTGGTAAAAATCAACAAAATCCTGGTAAGTATCGGGGCTGTAAGTTCCGTCAATAAGCTGGAATTTGCGTTTATATGTCAGCTGGTTGCCGCTTAGTGTCATAATCGCCGTAAAGTTACCAAATGGTTTGTTTATAGATACGTTTAATGGCTCCTTTTCCAAATGATATCCCGCAGGGACAGTATAAGTAATTTCATCCTCATCAGTGGATCCGCGGTTTATATATACATTGTTCAGCCGGTTACGCACCTGTGGTGGCGGCGCATCTTCCCTGTCGACAGAATTTAACATGAAATAATACTTACCATCTGTGAGCGATGCGTAATCACGTGCACGCAGTTTTATAGTTTCTGTTGTTGAAGGGTCGAAGCTTTTATCCTGTTGTATGTCAAACCCTTCAATACTCATATTATTAATGGGGTACGTTTTTTGCAGCCTTTTATATTGTTCCGTCCGGCCTTCGTTTAGCAGGTAATCATGGGCTTCATAATCGGCACCTTTTAAAATAGTTTTCATATCACCCGATAGGTCCCCGGCTTCATTTATGGTAAAACTGGCTTTGCGGGTTTGCAAATTGGCCCCGGCTGTGTACTTAGGCGTATGTAATAGCTTGCCACCTTCGGGCGTACAGGCCAACACATTGCGGTCATCGGTAAAAGCACCAAGGTAACCGAATGGGATCGTTTCGCTCGTACAATCGGCCCAGGTAGTATCATTTTTAAACGGAAGGCACAATATGATATGATTGCCGTTTAACCCGGGGAAATCAGCAGGCATGCCTACCTTATAATCCTCGCCTGCATTGACAATACAATAATACGAATCGATATTTACAGCCTTCAATAAAGCCTGTGTGTAATTTACCAATGCTTTGCAATCACCATAATTCTGTTTGTCAACATCCGATGCTAAAAAAGGTTGCCAACCGCCAATGCCTACTTGTACACTAATATAATGGGTTTTGCCCTGCATATATTCGTATATCTTTTTAGCTTTTAATTTGGGGTCGGGAAAGTCTTTTGTGAGTTCTTTTATATGTTCAATGGTCTCAGGCGGTAATTGTTGCCTGCTTGCCACCAGGTTATCATATTCCCATTTTCCCAACTGTTTCCAGGTATCAAATGAGCCGGTAATACCATAAAAGGAGAATTTTTCAGGGGCTATTTCTACGCTGGTTAAAAAATCCCTTGCATACGGGCTGTACGGTTCGTATTTCACAGCCTTTAGACCGGTGACCTGCCACGAGTAGGTTTTTTGTTTATCAAGCCCAACGCCGATATTTACTTTATTTGTTACGTTGTTTTCTTTATACCTGATGTTAAAATCCGGCTTGCAGCTAAAAATAAATGAACTGTGCTCAACAGCGACTCCGGTATATGGATTTGCATCCCAATCGGGGAAATTCAGTGTTTGTTTTAAACGCAGTTCATATTCATAAACAATAGTATAAGGATATTCATTCACGGATGGTTTATAATACTTTAGCCTTTGGTCGGTAAACAATGAATAGCCATCCCACGCACTATAATCTTCAAAATCACCTTCGTTGAATTTGCCTGTTTGTTTACCGAATTCATTGTATATGGTCCCTTTTATATTTTTAATTACCCTGCTTTTGTCATAAGGCATCTCAATATCGGCCATATGGTCTCCATTTTTATTAATAATGGTGACGGCCATTTTTTCATGAATTATCGCATCGTCGAGGCCTTTAACATCTATGGTCATTTCATCGTTTCGCACAACTGCGCTCGCGTAGGGCAGAAGTTCTTTGGGGATGAGGCTTACGTCGTAGTTTTGCTGCGCATTTGCCAGCAGGCCAACCGTGAGCAGGCAAAAAGTTAGAATAATATATCTCATTATTTTTTCACAAAAACCATTTCCGCTTTTTCCGATTGTATGATCTTATTGTAGAGTTCTTTCAGGTAAGGATATTCAGCCGAACTGTAAACCGATTTTGTAAACTCAATAGCGTTTGAAAATGTGAAGGAATTATCCCCCGGCTCATAACTTGTTAAAAATTTACCTCCGTTGTTTGGCAGGTTCACTGCCATTGCAGCGGGAGGGGCCTGAATAGTGTATTGCGCTGGTAGATGCATGGTAAGTATAAACCTGTCTTCAGATGGCATGCCCCAGTCAACAGGGTACGAGCGTTCGGCTAATTTAAAAGGATTTTCATCTATCCTGTCCAAAAAGAAGGGGTTAAATGTAAGCTTGCCGCCAGTAACATTATCATACAAATTTACCTCTACTTCATATTTTTCGCCGATGGGCTTATCCAAACTGTCGAGATTGATGACCTCGGATTTAATGATCTTTGTTTTTTGTAATTTACTGTTCAAGTCCTCCACATATTCATCAAATGAATTGAATTTTTTGATTGCTTTCCTTTTTTCATAAGCCTGGTAACCCATGGAATAATGGATAAAAGTGCCTTTTAATTTTCCGTTATCCTGGAGGGTAAAATCGAGAGCATAAGTGGTTTTTTCTTTTTGAGGGAGATTAAGGTCCATCCAATAGGAAGGTTTATCAAGACTGAAAACCCTGCCCTTATCATTCAAACACCTTAACGGAAGCATTCCAAATGGTAGCAATGGGTCGGTTGCATCAAGCAGGTAACTTTGCCCGCCGATATTAACTTTGGCAATAACGTAATTGAAATCGTTTATAACAGGATATAGCGGGTTTACGTTGCCATTTTCTCTTGTTGAAAGTAAAACGGTCTCGGTATTTAAACCAGCCGCATTTAAGGCATTCACCAGCGAAAGGTTTATATCGGCTGCGCTGCCACTATGTGCATCCAATGCTTTGCTGAGGCCATCGATGCTTTGGATGCCGAAAAAGTCGTTCCATTTGAATGATCTTTGTATATAGGCATAAACAGCTTTTGCTTTTTCAAGATCATCAGTTTTGCCGGCAATTACCGGGACAATGCGCTCTTTAAATAACCCTCTTTTTTTTATTTGACCGCCAAAATCAGCATCGTCCTTAAGCTGATAATCAATGTCTTTCCACTCTTTTGTAACTTTGGTTTTGGCGCCGGTATAGGGGTTGGTCCACTCAACAAGTTCAAAGTTTATGGCAGATAAAAAATTTTTAGATGAGGTCATATAATCTTCATCTATAAATGCTGGGATATCCTTCATGCCATAAATCAGCAAAGAACAATCGCAGCTTGCGCCGCCTGATGAAAAACATTTTTGCTCGATTTCAGCTGAATTTTTTGTGAGCTTCAAAAAACCTTTTATTGAAGCATTAAAAGTCCAAAAGCCAGGAATATGAACCTCGTATTCCGAATAAATTTTTGGTATATCACTTTGAAAATGCCACGCAGGCATTTCGTCCCAATAAGGTGACTCCAAACGATATTTGTATTCTATTACACACCCATTTCGCAAAGCAGGTAAAGCAAAATTATAATACGCCCAGTGTTTGTTTTCTTTTACAGGGTATATTTTTTTATTTTCAAGTTCGGTTTTTTGGGCTGAGCCGTTATCATCGTTATAAAAAGTTACCCCTTCAATTTCACTAACGGTTTCATATGCATCGTGATCGCTATTGTTATAAACCGGTATTTTAACTGTTCCGTTATCAAAACCTTTGGCGTCGAATATTTTAATTTTAATATGATATTCATAATATACCTCTATCTTGTCATCATTGCCAACAGCAATCCCTGCTTTGCCAAATTCCTGCAAAACCACTGCATGTGCCGATGTATCTTTGTCATATTTTTTCATGTTTATTTCGTTGTCGGTAACTTTGCCGTAGGGGAAATCCTGTGCTGTGGCAAATTTTGTGACAAGCAATAAAGCGAATAGGGTAAATATTATTTTCATATTTTTAAATTGTAATCGGGCCGGATTGAATTTTTAATGGTTTCATCTTCCAAACTTATGACTTAGGTCATATTATCTTTTTTTAAATATAATTTCTGATTTTTCCGATTGTATAATCTTATTATAAAGTTCCTTAAGGTAAGGATATTCCCCTGGATCGTAAATAGGTTTATTTAACTGGATAACATGCGAAAATGAAAACGAGTTATCACCGGCCTCGTAGTTTGTTACAAATTTACCTCCGTTTTCAGGCAAACTAACAGCTACCGCCTGCGGCGGCGAATCAACAATGTAACCTGCAGGCAGGTGGATCGTTAGGGTAAGCCTTTGGTCCGAAGGCATGCCAAAATCAACGGGGTATGAGCGTTCTGCCAGCGTAAAAGGGTTAACTTTAAGCTTGTCCCAAAAGAAAGGGTTAAAAGCCTGGCTGTTCCCGTTAAGTTTATCGGCAATATTTATTTCAAGATCATATTTTTCTATCAAAGGCAGTTCTAAGCTATCCAGGTTTGAGATTTCCGACTTGAGTACTTTTACCCTGGGTGTCTTGCTATTAAAATCCTCGACGTACTCATCAGTAGTATTGAACTTTTTAATTGCAACCCTTTTTTCATAAGCATCGTAACCGGTTGAATAATTGATCAATGTGCCTTTCAGCGTACCATCATCCTGTAAAGTAAAATCAAGTGTTTTGGTTGTCTTTTCTTTTTGCGGGGGATTTATATCCATAAAGTAGGATGGCTTATCCAGGCTAAAAACCCGGCCTTTCCCATTTAAGCATTTTAAAGGCAACGTGCCAAACGATAACAGCGGGTCAGTTGCATCAAGCAGATAGTTTTGGTCGCCGATATCAACCCGCGCTACCACATAATTGAAATCATCGATAGACGGATAAAGCGAATTTATTGTTCCATGATCACGTGTTGAAAGTAAAACGGTACTTGCATTTAATCCTGCTGCATTTAAGGCAACAACCAGCGACAGGTTTATGTCGGCATCGTCCCCCGTATGCTTTTCAAGCGCTTTACTGATACTGAGACTATATATTTCATCATAGGTTTTATCCCATTTAAACAATTGCTGTATATAACTGTAAACTGCTTTAGACTTATCCAGGTCATCACCTTTACCAGCTATTACAGGCACAATACGGTCTTTGAAAAGCGCTTTCTTTTTTAATTGATCGCCGAAGAAAATGTGACTTTTGAGTGTGTAATCCACATCATGCCATTGCCTCGCTTTTTTTATGGTAGCTTCATTATAAGGGTCGGTATAATCGGTAAGCGCGAAACTTATCACTGCCATGAAGTTTTTTGGCGCTGTCATGTATTCTTCACTTACCAGGGCAGGGACGTCAGCCATCGCATAATTAAAGACTGAACAATCGGCGCCCTGAGCCTCGGGGCCCCCCCCACTGTTTACCATAAAACATTTTTGCTCAACGGTTGCTGTTTTTTTGATAAGCTTCAGATTTCCTTTTAATGAAATATTATAACGAAAATATGCAGGTATGTGCGCTTCATATTCTGAATAGATTTTCGGTATATCGCTTTGAAAATACCATGGATGAAAATTATTAAAATATGGAGATATTTTCTTGTATTTGTATTCTATTACACAACCATTCCGCAGCCCGGGCATTGTAAACTTATAAACAATTCCATTATTGCCTTCCTTTACCTGGAAAATATTACTCTTGTCCAGTTCAATTTTTTGAAGGCCGCCGTTGTCATCCTTATAAAAAGTAACCCCGGTAATATCTTCCATACTTTCAGAATTATCAGGATCACCGGTTGAGTGATATATAGCAGTTTCAAACGTCCCGCTATCAAAACCCTTACTATTTATGATCTTTATTTTAACATGATATTCATATACCAGCCTGATGAAATTGTCTGAACCAACAAGCGCGATGGCTGCCTTACCAAACTCATGCAACACCACCGCATGTGCCGATGTATCTTTGTCATATTTTTTCATGTTTATTTCGTCGTCGGTAACTTTGCCGTAAGGGAAATCCTGTGCCTTCGCCAGCGTTACTATCGAGAATAAAACCAAAAAAATCGATAAGGCTTTTTTCATATTGTTTAAGTTTAATTAGGAAGGGGTAAATTAATACTTTAATGGAATAATTTAAAGTGATTAAAAATTTATAGTGCAAATTCTTTTTATGACTTTTGCGACCTTTATGTGTTGGTTTATTGAGTGTACAAAATACAACAGAAATAAAAACAATATTGCCCGGACGCTAAAAGCTCCCCGGTAAAACATTATAACGCAGATGAAACTAAATTTAAAACGGCCGCTGGCTTTTTTCGACCTTGAAACTACGGGTACCAATATCGGTTCCGACCGTATTGTTGAAATTTCAGTTATTAAACTTCACCCGGACGGCAGCGAGGAAGTGAAGACCTGGAAGGTAAACCCCGGCATGCCAATTCCGTTGGAATCATCTGTAATTCATGGTATTTATGATGAGCATGTAAAAGATGAGCCCTTATTTAAAGAATTAGCTTCGGATATAGCCGCTTTTATAGATAATAGCGACCTGGCAGGTTATAATTCCAATAAGTTTGATATACCGATGCTGATGGAGGAATTTTTAAGAGCAGACGCCGCATTTGATCTCGAGAACCGCCATTTTGTGGATGTCCAGAATATATTTCACCAGATGGAACAGCGCACCTTAAGGGCTGCTTACCAGTTTTATTGTGACAAACAGATCATAAACGCCCACTCGGCCGAAGCGGATACCCGCGCTACAATGGAGGTTTTATTAGCCCAGGTTGCACGTTACGAGCAAACTGAATGGGAAGACAAAAAGGGTAATAAATCGTTCCCGATAGTAAATGATATTGAAGCGCTGCATAAATTTACAAACCTGAACAGCCCGGTTGATTTTGCCGGCCGGATGGTATATAACGATAAAGGTGAAGAAACCTTCAATTTTGGGAAACATAAAGGTAAACCGGTAGAGGATGTGCTGAAAATTGAACCGAGCTATTATTCGTGGATGATGCAGGGCGATTTCCCGCTTTATACGAAACGTAAGCTGGCGGAGATATATAAACGCTGGAATGATAAAAAAGCGGCCGAACGGCAGGCAAAACAAGTGCCGGCAAAACCACAGGAACAACAGGCTGCTACTGAAGTAAAACCTGCCGAAATTCCAGTAAAAAAGGAATTTAACAGACCGGAGCCGCAAAGAAACAATAACTATCCCCAGCGCGATAACAAGCCATACAAAAAAGATGAACCTGCCCAACCAGTAAATGAAGATATGCTAAAACAACTGGCTGATAAGTTTAAGAAGGGATAGCTTTGATTTCGGAAGTTGGATTTTCGATTTCGGATTTATTTTTGATTTTGGATTTCCTTTCCGGCTAAAAAAACGATCTCTTCAATACGGCCAATAGGATGGTTTTACATTTGTTCCGCCATATACCCGGCAGTCAACGCAATCCTTTGGTGCCCAGGTGTAGCCAATAATAAATCCAACGTAAGTGACAGGGATATTTTCTCCGGCGGCGAATATATCGGACAGGCGGACGTTGTAGGTAAAAGTGGGCGCAAGTAATATGGTATCCTGGGGGCATTCACTGGGGACTGGCTGTCGTATATTGTAAGGCACCGGGAACGGAAGATAAGTGCCGTTTACAAATATCCGTTTTGTAGTGATCGTAGATACACTTATAAAGCCGACAACAGGCTCGTTGGGATTGCTGATACACTTAATATTACCGGGGATACTTGATGGTTGCGCATCAAATATCGACCCTAATTGCTCTGTGTTTGTTTTAAGCAGTGTCCAATATGTAAAAGCATCGGCTGTAATGGCATACTGTTTTACCAGCAAACTATATATATGCGAAATTTTTCCGGTCGACGCATCTACATAACCCAAAGGGAAATCGCTGATCACATCCTTTGCCAGGTGGCTTGATGTAGTTATAAATATACTATTTGACAGCGTGGCGTGCTCATAACATTCATTTATCAAACTATCAATCGGGCGCGGTAACACCTGATCGTTTTTGTAATATAATACAGAGTTAATTAAGGAATAATAGGTCCAGGTTTCGTCATACTCCCACCTGTAATAGCGTGTATTATTGGTATTATCGTGGGTGTTCACATTAAATTGTAAACCCGTTGGCTTTATGGTATAACCAACACTATCTATTGCCGGGGTTTGCGCACTGGCCATAAAAGCCGACTGGTATTGCTCCCCGTTTGATGTGGTTATATGTAAACAGTATTTTTTTGTAGTTGGCAGGTTTAATCCGTTAAAAGTATAAGTGCCCGGGTAGGTTTCTGTTAGCATATATTTATCACCGGCATCGCTAAGTACAGTTAGCGTCGCATTTGTTTCGGCTACTATTTTAGGGCCGCTGTTTGGCGGGGTTGTCCTGCTTAATGTAATGATCGTTGAATCGGGGCCGCCATTGATGACGCCCTCCACAACGAGGTAATTCACATTGACATTTGTTACGGGTGGGTTATAAGGCTTCCTGCACGAAATAGCACACAATAAAAAAAGCACCAGTAATAATCGCCCCTGTATTAATTTCATAATGACCCTCTGATCTGGATTCAGGTATCCAATTGGTGTATCAAAGAGAATGGATAATTAGAAACTGCGCTAACTTTAAAGGTAAAATATAAACAGAATTAATATGCCAATTATATAATAGATTGTAATTAAACCGCTTACATAGTTATAATGATGCAGTTTGTATAAACCACATACAAATTAAAACTACGACTTATAATTTGTTCATTTCTATACACGACTGTACACGGCGCCTGTTTTTGCAGAAACGCAATAAAAAGGGGTTTACGGCGGTGGCCAGTAGGGTGGTGGTATATCGGTGCCGTGGGTAGTTTGGCAATCAAGGCAATTTGTGGGGGCATAAGTATAGCCAATAATTATTTTATAATTAGTGGTATCATGAATTGCACTTATTAATAAACTATCCCCCGTTCCAAAAGTTTGCTGAAACCTGTAGGAAGCAGTTGCAGCAGGCGCAAGATATATATTTTTGGAAGGACACTCAACCGGCGCGGGGAAGTATATAGCAAAGTGCGGCAATGTACGGCCCTGTAAAAATATCCTTTTTGTAGTAACAGTTGAAACGCTTACATAACCAATCACAGGCTCATTAGCGTTACCGACTGCATGTATATTGCTTACAGCAGAAGATGGCTGCGCATCGAAAATTGAACCAAGCTGCTCTGAATTACTTCTAAGCAGGTACCAAAAAGTGTAGGCGGCTCCAGTTAAAGCATATTGTTTTACCAACAGGCTGTACACGCCGGCTAACTTGCCTGTAGAGGCATCCACATATCCAAGCGGAGCCATACTGATAGCACCATTTGCCAGGTAAGAGCTTGCTATGAAAATACTATTGGAGGGCGCCCCAAAAATATAACAGGTATTGCCAGGGCCATAAAGGCGCTGGAGTACCTGGTTATTTTGGTAAATCCAGGCGGAATTTTCGGTTGGGTCTATTAAATAAGTCCAGCTTTCAGCATAACTCCACCTGTAATAACGTGTATTGTTGCTGCCACCAGTTGTGCTGACAAAAAATTGCACCCCGGTTTTAACGGGCACGCTGTAAACGCTATCGATTGGCGGGGTTATCATGTTTTCAACAAAATCCGAAATATATTCCCTGTTTGTTGAAGTGAAAATATGAAGGCGGTAAGTACGGTCAGTCGGCAGGTTAAGGTTTACAGCTATATAGGTGCCAGCAACAGTTTCAGTCAGGTTATACTGATCATTTTTACTGCTCTCAACTATAACTCTTGCACCCGTTTCCGGTTTGCTTTTTGAACTATCTCCCGACAATGGTATTGTGCGGCTCAGGTTTATGGTTGTAGTATCAATTCCGCTGTTAACAACACCCTCCACAACCAAATATCCTGGATTTGATGTTGTTACCGGTGGATTGTATGGCTTTTTACATGAAAATATGGTGAATAGAAAACATGCATACACGAAAGGTTTTGCTGATATTTTCATGTTAAATTATTAAAATAACGTGTATAACAAATGCGGTTTAAGCAGTAATTGGATGTTTAAATCGGTATTACTAATATAGTTACATATATTATTTGATTACCTTAATGCAACAAATTAAACGTGTTTAACAGATATTACGCAGCAAATAAAAATAATGCTACAAAGGATAAAAGACTGCCAGCTAATTATTGTCTGTAATTGGTTTATTTCAGAGGTTTTAAAAAATCAATGCTCCGTTTCAGGCCGCTGAATTTAGTCCGTTTTACCGCAGAATTTTTAAATACTTTTTGAAAAACATCTTCGGTAATATCTTCCCAATCGTCCTTCTTTAAATCGAGCAGGTATGGACGTGGTTTAAAGGCTGGTTCGTTGTGCAGTACAGAAAATTTATTCCAGGGGCAAACATCCTGGCACACATCGCAGCCAAACATCCAGTTATCCATTTTGCCCTTAAATTCGGCTGGTATTTCATTTTTTAGCTCAATGGTCAGATAAGAGATACAGCGGCTCCCATCTACCACATAAGGGGCTACAATAGCTTCCGTAGGGCAGGCGTCTATGCAATTGGTGCAGGTACCGCAATGATCTGTAGTAGGTTCAATATCGTTTTCAAGTTCTATGTCTACAATCAATTCAGCAAGAAAGAAAAACGAACCAGCTTTTTTATTAAGCAAGTTGGCATTTTTCCCAATCCAGCCTAATCCGGCCTTTTTTGCCCAGGCCTTATCCAGCACCGGCGCCGAATCAACAAAAGCGCGGCCGTTAACTTCGCCTATTTTTTCATTAATTATTTGTAATAATTGTTTTAGCTTATCTTTTATAACAAAATGATAATCATCGCCATAAGCGTATTTTGATATTTTGGGGCTTGATGCATCAACCTGTATTTTGTCGGTAAAATAATTTAGGCCTAATGATATTACTGATCTTGCATCATCAACGAGCAACCGTGGATCAAGGCGTTTGTCGAAATGGTTTTCCATGTACTGCATTTCGCCATGCATGTTATTTTTTAGCCATGTTTCCAGCCTGGGGGCTTCTTCTTCTAAAAACCCAGCTTTTGAGATACCGCAAAACATAAAGCCGAGCCTTTTGGCTTCTTTTTTTATTAACGCACTATATTCCGGCCTGTTTTGCGACATTTTACAAATATACAACACCGCTAATTATCAATGAGTGATTTAAATACGTTATGTTTTACCCATAAATTAACTAATAGTGTAGTTATTTTATTTAAATACGGTATTTTTTAAAACATGGTTTAATTATTGTATTGGTATATATAAGATATGAACTTATGCTTCAGCTAATCAATAATTTACCGCCGAACGTTGCCGGGTTACATGCATTTGCCGATGTTACGGAGGCGGAGTATGAATTAGCATTAATTGTGTTGCTGGATGACTTACTCAAAACACACAAGAAGATCAATTTCATATTAGTGCTTGAAACAAGCATCAAAAACTTTGCACACGGTAAATGGTGTGGCAACGTAAAAATTGGGTTAAAATACTTTTTCAGATGGAACAGGCTCGCGATTGTAAGCGATCAAAAGGACGTAAGCGGATTTAGTGATTTTTATGAAAAAAAAATAATTTGAAACTTTTGGGCTGATTTAATCTTTATAGTTCGGAAACAAAATTATATTACTTTTGCCGACTTTAAGTTATCAGCTATTATTATGTTAAAACAACTCAGTTCACTCTCATTTTTTTGTTTATTAAGTATTGTTTCATTCGCGCAGCCGGTAAGCAGTGCAGTGGTATTGGCACGCAAACAAGTACCTATTGTTTGCTACCACCAAATCCGCGACTGGCGGCCTAAAGATTCGAAAGTTGATAAAGATTACATTATCCCGGTTGCTGCATTTAAAGCACACATGAAAATGCTTGCAGATAGCGGTTATCATACTATTTTGCCCGATCAGCTGTATAGCTATCTCACAAAGGGCACAGCGCTACCAAGCAAACCCATTATGCTCACCTTTGATGATACCGACCTTGATCAATGGGAAATAGCCCGGCCCGAAATGAAAAAATATGGATTTAAAGGTGTATTTTTTATAATGACTGTTTCACTGGGCCGGCCACATTACATGAGTAAAGCACAGGTAAAACAACTGTCGGATGAAGGCAATGTTATTGAGAGCCATACCTGGGACCACCACAGGGTAGACAAATACAAACATGACCCAAATCCTAAAAAAGATGATTGGGTAATACAAATTGATAAGCCAACTAAAACACTGGAAGATATTACCGGCAAAAAAATGGATTACTTTGCTTATCCTTTCGGCGTGTGGAAAAGGCCTGTTTTATCGGAACTAAGAAAACATGGTTTCAAAATGGCTTTCCAGTTGGCCGATAAACGTGATGAAACCGACCCATTGATGACCGTTCGCCGCATATTGGATAGCGGGTACTGGACAACAAAAACTTTCAGCAATAGCATAAAACATAGCTTTTAGGCTCCGCCACCTGAAGAGCGACTTTG
>Ga0207045_1036_pt1 | contig 28801 bp, 24 predicted proteins | sample Alteio_BWMinCont_69_FD_153299 | JGI IMG/M metagenome (GOLD analysis project Ga0207045, IMG submission 153299) | Enriched cells from forest soil in Barre Woods Harvard Forest LTER site, Petersham, Massachusetts, United States -... | ecosystem: Environmental > Terrestrial > Soil > Temperate forest >... | reverse complement strand
ATTCACGTGCGGCTGGAGGGCGATGAGCAGATATTGCCGCGACTGCGGCTGTATGCGCTGCTTGCGCCGCACCTTGAGGGCGGAGGTCTGGGAAATTCCGCGCGCGTGGCCGAGGTGGCAGGAAAGCGAGTGATAGTTGCCTGGAAGAATCGCACCTCGCTGGCAATGGCTGCCGATTGCGGCTTTGCTCGAGCAAGCTGCGGATACGTGGGATCGAGCGACGGCTGGCAGGACCTGAAGCAGGATTTGAGGATGGATTGGGAGTTCGGTTCAGCACTGAACGGCAATATTGCCGTGATGGGCGAGATCCATCCGCAATGCACCCGGGATTTTACGGTGGCTATTGGATTTGGCGAAGGAGATCACGCGGCTCTCTCTTCGACGCTGGGCGCGCTTTCGACTCCTTTCGCGAAGCATCTGACGCGGTTCGTGGAGCAGTGGCACCGCGCGGCGACGCCGCAGGAACTGGCAGTGAATTCCCAGGACGAAGGGAGGCTGCTGCAGATCAGCCACAATGTGATCCTTACCCACGAGGACAAGACCTATTCGGGGGCGTTCATCGCGTCGGCTTCGATTCCCTGGGGCTATTCGAAGAGCGACGAAGACCTGGGCGGCTATCACCTGGTGTGGACCAGGGACATGGTGCAAAGCGCAACCGCTTTGCTGGCCTGCGGGCGCGTCGACACGGCGCGTCGCGCGCTGGTGTACCTGGCCTGTACGCAGAAGGCGGATGGAGGCTTCGCGCAGAATTTCTGGATCGATGGAACTCCTTACTGGACAGGGATCCAGCTGGATGAAGTGGCCTTCCCGATCATTCTGGCGTGGCGGTTGTGGAAGCTCAACGGGCTGGGGAAGTTCGATGTATTTCCCTTTGTTGAGCGCGCGGCAGGATTTCTGGTGCGCTATGCTCCGGTGACCCAGCAGGAGCGATGGGAGGAGAATGCCGGGTATTCGCCTTCGACGCTGGCGGCGGTAATTGCCGGGCTGATATGCGCGGCCGAACTGGCCCAGGCGCACGGCTCTCCGGAACTGGGGACGTTTTTGGAAGAGCAGGCTGACTGGATTGAGGACCATCTGGAAGCCTGGACGGTGACCAACAACGGCGTGCTGCATCCGGAAGTGAAGCGGCATTACATGAGAGTCCGGCCGCCGGAGTGCGGCGAGCCCTATGCCCACGACGGATGCGGGCGAGAGATGGTGCGGCTGGCGAACCAGCCTCCCGGAGCGCAGGTTGATTTTGAGGCGCGGGAGATTGTCGACGGGGGCTTCCTGGAGCTGGTGCGATATGGGATCCGCCGGGCCGACGATCCGTTGATCGTGGATACGCTGAAGGTCATTGATCACGTGCTCAAGGTGGACACGCCGCAAGGGCCGTGCTGGCGCCGTTACAATCACGACGGCTATGGCCAGCGTGAGGACGGAGGGCCATTCCAGGGATTCGGCAAGGGGCACGCGTGGCCGTTGCTGACGGGCGAACGGGCGCACTACGAGCTGGCGGCGGGCAACGATATCAGCGGGCTGATCGGCACCATCGAAAAGTTTGCTTCCGAGGGAGGCATGCTGCCGGAACAGATCTGGGATGAGCCGGATAAAGCAGGGTTGGTCCTCGGTGGTCCGGCGGGCTCGGCGATGCCACTGGTCTGGGCGCACGCGGAATACCTGAAATTGTTACGCTCGGCCTATCAGGGCTATGTTTTTGACCGGATTGAAGCGGTAGCAAACCGCTATTCAAAACCCTGCGAAACCTGCAAGCTGGAAGTATTCAAGCTGCGGCGTCCGATCAAGAGGCTGCGCGCCGGGTACAAGCTGCGGGTGATTGCGCAAAAGCACTTTCGCGTGGCCTGGACGGCGGACGATTGGAAGACGGCAGCGACAGTCGAGAGCATGTCGGTGGGACATGCGGGCTCTTTTGCTGATTTGGAAACGGACGCAAAGCAAACAGGCAAGCTTTCATTTACTCTTTTCTGGCCGGAAGAAAACCGCTGGGAAGGCCGAAATTTCGATGTTCAGATAGACGCGAGCGAATGAACCGCGGACCAGATCCGGTTCATCCAAGCTAGGTTGCAATCGATTCCCAGCCTAAAAGCGCGTGCGGGTTAATTGGGTCACGACCCCCAAACCGAAAGGTGAATTTTCATGAGCGAACTGGATCTACTTTCCATTAATGCCCTTAGATTTCTTGCTGTTGATGCAGTGGACAAGGCAAAGAGCGGTCACCCGGGTGCGCCCCTGGGCGACGCGCCGATCGCCTACCTGCTCTTTCACAAGTACATGCGGCATAATCCCAAGAACTCGCACTGGCCGAACCGCGACCGCTTCGTGCTCTCGAACGGGCACGCGTCGGCGCTGCTTTATGGCGCGCTGCACCTCTCCGGTTACAACCTGAGCATTGCCGATCTGCAGCAGTTTCGTCAGTGGGAATCGAAGACGCCCGGGCATCCGGAGCGCGGCGATACGGATGGGGTGGAAGTGACGACCGGACCGCTGGGGCAGGGGCTCGCCATGTCCGTTGGCCTGGCCATCGCCGAAAAACATCTGGCCGCGATCTATAACCAGCCGGGCTATGACATTGTCGATCACTACACGTATGGCATCTGCGGCGACGGCGACCTGATGGAAGGCATCTCGCACGAGGCAGCTTCGCTGGCCGGGACGCTGGGGTTGGGCAAGCTGATCTTTCTCTACGACGACAACCTAATTTCGCTCGACGGGCCGACGGAGCTGTCGTTCACCGAGGACGTGAAGAAGCGATTTGAGGCCTATCACTGGCACGTGCAGCACGTGGCCGACGGGAACGATCTCGACGCGATCTCAAAGGCAATCGAAGCAGCGAAAGCAGTGACCGATAAGCCTTCGATTATCGCGGTGCGCACGGTGATCGGCTATGGCAGCCCGATCGCGGGGACGAACAAGGTGCATGGCGAGGCTCTGAAGCCCGACGAGGCAATCGAGACGAAGAAGAAGCTTGGCTGGCCGTCAGACAAATTCTTCTACGTTCCGGAAGAGGCGCAGAAAAACTGGTCGACGATTATCGATCGCGGCGCGAAGTACGAGGAAGAGTGGAAGAAGCTCTTCGCCGATTACAAGAGCAAGTTCCCTGAGCTGGCTGCCGAGTTTGAGCGTACCCAGGCAGGCAAGCTGAAGGATGGTTGGGAGAAGTCGCTGCCCGTCTTTCCGACGAGCAAGCCGATCGCCACGCGCAATGCCGGCAATCAGATCATGAATGCCTTCGCCAAGGAAGTGCCGGAGCTGATTGGAGGCGCAGCCGATCTGACGGCATCGACCAAGACGATCCTGAAGGACGGCGGAAATTTTCACCAGGACCCCAAAGGCCGGAATATCTGGTTCGGCGTGCGCGAGTTCGGCATGTGCGCAGCAGTGAACGGCATGGCGGCGCATGGCGGCCTGATTCCTTACGGCTCGACCTTCTTCACCTTCACCGATTACTGCAAGTCCGCGCTGCGTATGGCGGCGATCATGCATACGCACTCGATCTTCGTCTTTACGCATGACTCAATCGCGCTTGGCGAAGACGGCCCGACCCACCAGCCTATCGAGCACCTGATGATGCTGCGTGCAGTGCCGTTCCTGACCGATTTTCGTCCGGCAGACGGGAATGAAACGGCCGCAGTCTGGCGTCTGGCTCTGGAGCGGAAGAAGCCATGCTTCATGGCCTTCTCGCGGCAGGACCTGCCGGTGCTCGATGCGGAGAAATACAAGGTTTTCGAAGGTGTGAGCCACGGGGCGTACATCGTCGAACAGGGCGGGAACTCACCCGATGTGCTGATTGTCGCGACCGGCGCCGAGCTGTGGCCGTCGCTGCAAGCGGCTGAGGAGTTGAAGAAGGATGGAATCGCCACACGGGTAGTTTCCATGCCGAGCTGGAAGATTTTTGAGGAGCAGAGCGAGGAATATAAAGCCTCGATCTTCCCGGATCATGTGGCGAAGCTGGCGGTCGAGGCCGGGGCTGAGCTGGGGTGGTGGAAGTATGTGGGCCGCCACGGCGACGTGATCGGAATGGAGCGCTTTGGAGCATCGGCTCCGGGGCCGAAGGCACTCGAGGAGCTGGGATTCGGTGTGGCGAGCATTGCCAAGCGGGCGAAGGCGCTGGTGGAAAAGGCGCGCAAGAGCGAAGCAGCGCTGGCGGGAAGGTAAACGATGAAGCTGGTCATTGGAGCCGATCACGCCGGCTTCCCGTTGAAGGAAGAGGTACGCGGATACCTGGAGCGCCTGGGTCACGACATAACCGACGTGGGCGCCTTCAATACCGAACCGTCGGATTATCCCGATTTTGCCGAAGAGGTGGGACGAACGCTGATGGCGGGACGGGCGGAACGAGGCATTCTGATTTGCGGCAGCGGCGTGGGAGTTTGCGTCGCTGCCAACAAGATGCCGGGAGTCCGGGCAAGCATGTGCCATGATTCGTATTCGGCTCACCAGGGAGTAGAGCACGACGATATGAATGTGCTGGTGATGGGCTCGAGAATTATCGGGCCCGCGCTGGCCTTCGATCTGGTTGCGACTTATTTAAACGCGCATTTTCAGTCTCAGGAAGAACGGTTTGTGCGGCGGCTGAACAAAGTGAAGGCGATCGAAGCCCGGTACATGGCGGAAGCAGCGAAGACGACGAATTCCTGAAATTCATCAACCAGCCATCAAGACATTGTACGAACGAGAGAGACGATGAGCGAAATCAGCACTATCCTGTGGGACGTAGGCGGAGTCTTGCTGACCAATGGCTGGGATCATGAGGAGCGCGCCTCCGTTCTGGCGCACTTCGGCATCGATCGAAATGAGTTTGAAGACCGGCATCCAGAAGCCAACGACGTGTGGGAAAAGGGCCTCATTACTGCTGAGGAGTATTTGTACCGGACGGTGTTCTGGAAGCCGCGCAGTTTTACATCTGAAGAATTTCTCGAGGCGATGAAGGCGGAGTCACGCGTTCTCAAGGACAGCGCTTTGGGAATCCTCGAGGATATCGCCGCATCTCAAGATGTAGACATTGGGATGCTTAACAATGAAGCGCGCGAACTGAACGATTATCGAATCGAGCAGTTCGGGTTTACCGGATACTTCGATTTCTTTTTCAGCTCCTGTTACGTGGGTTTGCGCAAGCCGGCCCCGCGGATTTATCAGTTAGCCCTGGATGTACTGCAATGCGAACCGGGAGAAGTGGTTTTCATCGACGACCGGCAGGGAAATGCGGATGCCGCTGCCAGCCTGGGTATTCACGCGATAAAGTACGAGGGTTCCGAGCATCTCGCTCAAGCGCTATCGCGATTTGAGATTCACGTGGGGAAAACGATCTGACTATTGGCGTCCCGAGGGGACGCGCCACCAGAGCGGCTGATCGAAGGCTGCTCGAAGTGCACGACAAGCGGAGCAAGACAAGCGCAAGGAGGATTATATGGCGACGACAGAAATCAAAATTTCTCCCGAGGATGTGGCCCAGGCGACAAAGACGGACGAGCGTATTCCCGAGCCGGGAGTGGTGGTGATCTTCGGCGCGTCTGGCGATCTGACCAAGCGCAAACTCCTGCCGGCGCTGTTCCATCTGGAGCAGGCCGGATTGCTGCCGGAAGAGTTCGGGATGGTCGGCGTGGCGCGGCGCGATCTGGGCAAGGGATTCGCCGAGGACATGAAGCAGGGCATTCTCCAGTTCGGTGGCGTGAAAGATGGCGCAGACAAGCTGGAGGAGTTCATCGGAAAAGTCAGCTACCATGCGATGAATTTCGATGACGACAGCGGGTATGTGCAGCTGAAGACGCTGCTCGAAAAATATGACAAAGAGCACGGCACGAAGGGCAACCGGCTCTTTTATCTCGCGGTCGCGCCGGAGTATTTTTCCGACATCATTCAGAGTCTCGGCAGGCACGGCATGGCTCATCCCGAAAAGGGCCAGGTCCGGATCATTATCGAGAAGCCCTTCGGGCACGATCTCGAGAGCGCGCGTGAACTGAATCACGAGGTAAATAAAGTCTTCGGCGAAGAGCAGATCTTCCGTATCGATCACTACCTCGGCAAAGAAACCGTCCAGAATATTCTGGTCTTTCGTTTTGCGAATGGGATTTTTGAGCCGATCTGGAACCGGAATTACGTGGATCATGTGCAGATCACGGCCGCTGAAAACATCGGCATTGAAGGACGAGGACCGTTCTACGAAAAGGCGGGCGCGCTGCGCGATGTGGTGCAGAACCACGTGATGGAGCTGCTTTCCTTCATGTGCATGGAGCCTCCGGTTTCGTTCGATGCGGAAGCGGTGCGGCGGGAAAAGTTCAAAGTCTGGCGGGGGATCAGGCCAGTATCGTTGGAGAATACGGTGCGCGGCCAGTACGGGCCCGGAAATGTCGATGGCAAACCGGTGAAGGGATATCGCGAAGAAGATCGCGTCGATCCTAATTCGAAGACCGAGACCTTTGCCGCTCTGAAGCTGGAGATCGAGAACTGGCGGTGGGCGGGCGTGCCCTTCTACCTGCGCGCCGGCAAGCGTCTGCAGAAGCGTGCGACGGAGATCACGGTGCAGTTCAAGCAACCGCCGATGTTACTTTTCGATCGTGTCTCGCGGGGACCCTGCGCCGAAATTCAGCCTAACGTGATCACCATGCGCATCCAACCGGATGAAGGGATTTCGTTGCGCTTCGGGGCGAAGGTTCCGAGTCCGGATATGACGGTTTGTCCGGTGGTCATGGACTTCAACTATGCGGCGGCGTTTGGTACGTCGTCGGCGAACGGTTATGAGCGGCTGCTGCTCGATGCGATGCTGGGAGACGCGACACTGTTTGCGCATCGCGATGGAGTGGAGGCGACGTGGGCGCTCTATACGCCGGTGCTGGAAGCGTGGGCGGAGACCGCAGTGAAGGATTTTCCGAACTACGCCAGCGGATCATGGGGACCGGAAGCCGCGGAGAAATTATTGCAACGCGACGGACGCAAATGGCATAGGTTGTAAGGACGCAATTAAACAATGCCGCGAAAAATACAGGTAGAGTACAGGATCTATGACGGGCCCGACGCATTAAGCCGGGCCGCTGCCGAACACTTTCTAGAGGCCGCGCGATCGGCCATCGCCGCAAGCGGAAAGGCACGGATCGCGACCTCCGGAGGCAGTACTCCGAAGAGAACCTTTCAACTGCTGGCCAACCCCGCCGAGCCATTTCTGAAGGCGATGCCGTGGGGCGAGATCGAGCTTTATTGGGTAGACGAGCGGTGCGTTCCTCCGGACAACGCAGAGAGCAATTACCGGATGACGCGCGAGGCCATGCTGGATAAAGTTCCTCTCAAGCCGGAGCGGGTATTCCGGATCGAGGGTGAGCTTGAACCGGAGCAGGCTGCGGCACGCTATGAATCCGTAATTCGCAGCCAGTTCCGGCTGGAGGGCGCCGAAGTGCCGCGCTTTGATGTGCTCGGGCTGGGCATGGGCGATGACGGTCATACAGCATCGCTCTTCCCGCACACCGAGGCGCTGCATGAGCTTTCCCGGGTCGCGGTTGCGAATCACGTTCTGCAAAAGAATACGTGGCGAGTGACGCTGACATGGCCGGTGATTGTGGAAGCGAAGGATATATTTTTCCTGGTTGGCGGCAAGGACAAGGCTGAGCCCTTGCGAGAAGTCTTTCTGGGCAAGTACGATCCGGAGACTTATCCATCGCAACTGATTCAACCGAAGAGCGGAAAACTTCTGCTGCTTCTCGACAAGGATGCAGCGGCGCTGTTGCCTACCGCAGACTCGCAAGGCGTTGGACGACTGGAGATTGAACGATGATCCTAGCCGGAGATGTGGGCGGCACCAAGGTCCATCTGGCTCTTTACGGTTTCAGCCAAGGCAACCTGAGCCACGTGCGGGATGAGAAGTTTCCTGCCCGGGAGTTTTCAGGCCTGGAGGAGATCGTTCGCCGTTTTCTGACGGAGAGCGGCAATCCTGAGGTGACGGCCTGTTGTTTTGGCGTGCCGGGGCCAGTGCGCGGAGGCCGGCTCAAGCTGACGAATCTCCCCTGGATTCTGGATTGCGACCTATTGTCGACCGATCTGAAGATCCAGCATTTGTTCCTGATCAACGATCTCGAAGCGAATGGCTATGGGATTCCAGAACTGGCTGGGGACCAGGTCTATCAGCTGAGTGCCGGCGACCCATCCGCAGTGGGGAATCGCGGTCTGGTGTCCGCCGGAACCGGTCTGGGCGAGGCGATCCTGGTGTGGAATGGCAGGCAGCACATTCCCATGGCATCCGAGGGCGGACATGGCGACTTTGCGGCACGCAATGACATTGAGATTGAACTGTTTCAATATCTGCGCCGCACGCTGAAAGGGCGGGTGAGCCTGGAGCGCGTGGTGTCCGGTCTGGGATTAGCGAATATTTACGCCTTTCTCCGCGATGAAAAGCATATGGAAGAACCGGCATGGCTGAGAGAGCGCATGCAGCAGGAAGATCCGAATGCCGTAATCGGTGAGGTCGGGGAAGAAGGCTCGAATGAGCTTTGTGCGAAAACGCTGGACATTTTTACTTCAGCCTATGGAGCTGAGGCGGGCAATCTTGCGTTGAAAAGCCTGGCGGTGAGCGGAATGTACCTGGGGGGCGGGATCGCGCCAAAGATCCTGAAGAAGATGAAAGACGGCGCCTTCATGACGGCGTTCACAGACAAGGGACGTTTGAGTGATTTGCTGATACATACTCCAGTGCATGTTATTCTCGATAGCCGGTGCGCACTCATGGGTGCGGCCGCATATGCCGAGGGGCGGGCAGCTCTGTTGACCGGCAAATCCTTACGCGCCGCATCGCTCTAGACGGCAATTGTCGCGGCAAACTACGCAAATGGAGATCCGAAATATGGGAAGAAATTTTCGTACCCAATTGATTTGTGTTGTTGTTTTCCTGATCACATGTCAGTTGGCATTTGCGCATGCCGTTCTGGTTTCGTCGTCGCCAAAGGTGAATGGGACGGTACACGGGCCCGAAGTCGCCATTGATCTCAAGTTTAATTCTCATGTGGATGCCGCACGTTCCCGTTTTATCCTGGTGCACTCTGATGGCACGACGGAGACGATTGCTCTTCTGAAACAGAGTGCAGATGATGATCTGTCGGCAGCGGTGAAGCTGCCTCCGGGAAAATACACGCTGCGCTGGCAGGCGCTGGCTGTCGATGGTCACATTACGCGTGGTGAAATTCCTTTTGCCGTTGAATAAGGTCAGGTTCAGGTCAGAGCGAAGGTGATCTGGTTCATCCAGGACTTCGATCTATTGTCAGTGTTGTTGCGGGCGCTTACGCTCTCGATGGAAACGCTGACAGTGGGCGGTGTGCTGTTTCTGCTGTTTGTGGCGACGCGCCAGGTTACAGATTCCGCGGTTCGCGACGTGGCGGCCAGAATTACTGCGTGGTCTGCTCTCGGGTTGGCGGTCGTGCAACCGCTGGCCGCGGCTGAGAGCACGGCCATGTTGATGGGGACGACGGAGCTCGCCTTTCACGAAGTGGCGACCGCTCCGTTTTTTATTGCTGATTGCGTGATAGCCGGCGCAGCCCTGCTCTTGTATTTCGTCCTGAAATTCGGCGGACAGAGAAGGGAGTTGGCCGGCGCACCGCTGATCGTCGCGATCGTGGCCGGCTCTGTCGCGTTAAGCCACGCGCAAGCGAGACTGGATCACCATTGGCTGCTGCTGGCGCTGACTGCGGCACATCATTTTGGAATGGCAGGATGGGCAGGCGCAATGCCAAGCCTCCTGCTCACGATGCGGCGCAGTGAAACAGCCAAAGCCGCCCATATATTGGCCAGCCGTTTTTCGACCATGGCGATCGTGAGCGTGACTTTGCTGGTCGTCGCGGGGGGCGCGATGACGTACTTCTACGTCGGGTCGTGGAGCGGAATGTACGGGACCTCCTACGGCGTCATGCTGCTGGCGAAGATCTATCTGTTGCTGCTGGCGCTCACGCTGGGAGCAGCCAATTTTTTCTTAGTCAGGCAAACACGATCGGACGCTCAGCCGATGTTGATCCGCCTGCGGCGGTTCAGCGAAGCCGAGATTGCCTTTGGATTTATGGCGATTCTTGCGGGAGCTTCGCTTACGTCGCAGCCCCCGGCGATTGACATGACGCGCGATCAACTCACGAAACAGGAGATTGCAGAGCGGATGGACTGGAAGTGGCCCAGCCTGAAAAGTCCTCAATTTGCGGAGCTGCAGCCACGGCTCGAGTTGAAGGCATTTCTCGAGAAGGCGTCCTTCTCGGGCGGCTCCGAAAATGATGCGATGGATCGTGCCTGGTCGGAATACAACCATCACTGGGCGGGGCTGATTGTCTTTGCCGCGGGGATATTCGCCCTTCTCGCGCGATTGAAACGAATGGCATGGGCGCGAAACTGGCCGCTGCTGTTTATCGCCCTGGCAGTGTTTATTGTGTTGCGAGCCGATCCCGAAGCCTGGCCGCTGGGGCCCCGGCCCTTTTGGGCCAGCTTTGCAGAGGCGGACGTCCTGGAACATCGGTTCTTCGCCGTGCTGATCACCGCATTTGCCATCTATGAATGGGCGGTGCAGACAGGCCGTGTGCGCGCAATGAAAGCGGCGCTGGTATTTCCAACGATGTGCGCGGTGGGTGGAGCTGTGCTGCTTACCCACTCGCACGCCCTGGGCAATGTGAAAGATGAGATGCTGGCCGAGATGACGCACACGCCAATCGCGCTGCTGGGAGCAACCGCGGGCATGAGCCGCTGGCTTGAGTTGCGTCTATCCCGGGAAGACCGGGAATGGAAAGTGGCGAAAGTTGCAAGCTGGTTTTGGCCCATCTGCCTGATTCTGGTGGGAATAGTATTGATGGATTATCGAGAATCCTGAAGCCGGTATTCGCAACAACAAGATTGGCGAAGGGGAAGAGAAAGGCCAGCGCTCCTCACTTTGCGATATCGTAATTCGGGGATGCCTGCACACCCACAGCGGGCCATCCGCAGATTCTATCTCGAGGAATCCATGAAAAAGCTTCACACCCTTTTCAGTAAAGGGACTTTCTTTGCAATTTTGACGAGTACAGTTGTCATCGCGCATGCCCAGCGCCTTCCGCAAACCGTTCATCCCGAACATTATTCGCTCACGCTTACTCCGAATCTGAAAGACGCCACTTTCACCGGCGAGGAAACGATTGACGTGGTTCTGGAACAGCCCGTCGATTCGATCACGCTGAATGCAGTGGAGATCAAGTTTCAAAGCGTAACGACAGAGATTGGCGGCAAGGAACTGAAAGCCACAGTAACTGAGGACGAGCAGAAGGAGCAGGCTACCTTCAACTTCAATCAGACGCTGCCTGCGGGGCGAATCACGCTCAAGATTGAATACTCGGGAATTTTGAATGGGAAGCTGCGTGGCTTCTATCTTTCGAAGACGGAAAAACGTAACTATGCGGTGACGCAATTTGAGGCGACCGATGCAAGGCGCGCCTTTCCGTCCTTCGATGAGCCGGCATTCAAGGCCACGTTTGATGTAAGCCTGGTGGTGGACAAGGATGACACCGCGATTTCAAACACGAATATCGCATCGGACACGCCGGGGCCGGTGATTGGCGAGCATACGATCCGCTTTGCGACGACACCCAGAATGTCGACTTACCTGGTGGCTTTTCTGGTGGGCGATTTTGTATGCACGTCGGGCGAAAGCGACGGGACGCCGATCCGGGCATGCGCGACTCCGGACAAGGTGGAGTATACGAAGTTTGCGCTGTCGGCTTCGGAGTTTGTGCTGCACTACTACAACAACTATTTCGGTATTAAGTATCCGATGCCCAAGCTGGACATGATTGCGCTGCCGGATTTTGAAGCAGGCGCGATGGAGAATTTCGGCGCGATCACGTACCGGGAGACCGATCTGCTGATCGATGAGAAGACGGCATCGGTCGACGCGAAGAAAAATGTGGCGCTGGTGGTGGCTCACGAGATGGCTCACCAATGGTTTGGCGATATGGTGACGATGAAGTGGTGGGACAATCTCTGGCTAAATGAAGGCTTCGCCTCCTGGATGGAAAATAAGCCGGTGGCGGCGTGGCATCCGGATTGGAACATTCCTGAGGACGTAGCTTTTGGTCTCAACCGGACGCTCGATCTGGATGCGCAGCGGAAAACGCGCTCGATCCGGGCGAAGGCCGATACGCCGGATGAGATCAACGAGATGTTTGACGGCATTACCTACGGCAAAGCTGCGGCGGTGCTGCTGATGGTCGAGAACTACGAAGGCGAAGAGACCTTTCGCCAGGGAGTTCATAACTATCTGAAGGCGCATATCTACGCGAATGCTACAGCGGAGGACTTCTGGAATACGCAGACCGAGGTCAGCCACCGGCCGATTGATAAGGTCATGGAAAGCTTTGTGGTGCAGCCGGGCGAGCCGCTGCTGAGCTTCGCGGATCCAGCGGGAAGCAGCGTGGCCGCGAAGCAGCAAAGATTCTTTCTAAGCCCCAGTATGAAGGCGGAGCATGAGCAGACGTGGAATGCACCGGTCTGCTTCAAGTCCAGTGAGACGCAAGGCACGTGTGAGCTGTTTGCCCAGGCGCAGGGTTCGCTGAAAACTCCGGCCGCGCCTTTCCTCTTTGCGAATGCAGGTGGCAAGGGCTACTACCGCACCAGCTATCCGGCGGATGTCTATGACAAGATCGTCGCGAATGTGGAATCCGGATTGACGCCGGACGAACGGATCATTCTTCTTGGCGACGAGTGGGCAAAGGTGCGCGCGGACAAGGCAGCGGTGGGAGATTATCTGAACCTGACTGCCGCGGTGAAGGATGACCAGAGTGACAGGGTGATCGCAACGGCGCTCGCCGATGTGGCCTCGATCTACTCGCGAATTGCGGCCACTGCGGATGAGCGGGAAGGTCTTTCGCTATGGGTGCGAAAGACCTTCAAGCCGGCGCTCGATAGGCTGGGCGCGCCTTCGCCAAGCGACAGCCCGGACAAGAGAGAGTTGCGGGCAACGCTCTTCGGCGCTCTGGGCACGATCGGAAAGGATCCGGATGTGATTGCGCAGGCCAGGGAACTGGCCAAGCAGTATGTCGCCGACCAAGGGTCGGTAGATGCGACGCTGGGGCAGTCGGCTGTGGCCATCGCGGCGATCAATGGCGACGCAGCGTTCTTCGATCAACTGCAGAAGACAGCGGAAACATCGGCGAACCCCGAGGTCCAGGAGGGCGCGCTGCGGATGCTGGCGGAATTCAAGGATACGGCGCTCGAGAAACGGTCGCTCGACTATACGGTCTCGGGTAAGGTGAGGAACCAGGATGCAGCCATTCAATTGCTCATCATGCTGCGGGGAACGGACACGCAGGACATGGCGTGGCAGTATATCCAGCAGAACTGGGACAAAGTGAAAGCACAACTCACCACGTCGATGGGTGGATACCTGGTCGGCGGGACGAGCGCCTTCTGCAGCACGGAGCGGCTGAATGAAGTTACGAGCTTCTTCGCGGCGCATCCGGTTGCAGCAGCGGAACGGTCTTTGACGCGGGCGAAGGATGCAATCAATGACTGCATCGAACTGCGATCGCTGCAGGAACCGAAACTGAAGGAGTGGATCGCAGCTCAGAAGTAGATCGGGTCCATAGATAGACCAGTGGGCGGGGTGCGATTCCCCCGCCCAATTTTTTTGCGGCGACCAAGATGCGGCGACACATCGATAAGATAAGGCATTGAGATGATGTTCAAGCAGAGACTGGAAAGCATAGAAGAGCGCATTGTGGCCGCTTGCCGGCGAGCGGGCAGGCCGCGGAGTGAAGTGCGGCTGATGGCGGTATCGAAGACGCATCCGGCGAGCGCAATCGTGGAAGCGATGGAAGCGGGCGTCATGCTATTTGGCGAGAATCGCGTGCAGGAGTTTGAGCGCAAGCAAGCGGAATTGGAGGCGATGGGGTTACGGGTTGCCGGCCTGTCAGATCAGGGAGGAATTGAAATTCACCTGATCGGGCATCTGCAGTCGAATAAGACGGCAAAGGCTGTGCAATTGTTCACGGCGGTGGATACGGTCGATTCGCTGCGGATCGCAAGCCGATTGAATGAAGCAGCGGCAGGGATCGAGCGGAGTCTGCCGGTGCTGCTCGAAATCAAGCTGAGCGCGGAGGAGGCTAAGACGGGATTCGATCCTGAAGGAGCAGAATTGCGCGAGCTGTTGGAGCGCATGCCGGAGCTGACGTCTCTGAAGCTGCACGGGCTGATGACCGTGCCTCCGCTAGACGATGATCCGGAGACGGCGCGGGTGTCGTTCCGCAGGCTGCGCGAATTGCGTGATGAGCTGGCGCGGGCGCATCCGGCGCTGGATTTTTCAGCGCTGTCGATGGGGATGTCGGGGGATTTCGAGGTCGCGATCGAAGAAGGATCGACGCTGGTGCGGATTGGGACGGCGTTGTTCGGAGCGCGCGAAAAAAGGGTGGACTAATCCTGTTGCTATTTGTCAAAGAGACACGCGACGGAGCGACCTTCGCGGTGCTAGTGGTTCCGCGCGCCAGCCGCACAGCGATTGTGGGCGTGATGGGAGAGGATGAAGACGCAGTTGTGAAGATTGCGCTGGCTGCGCCTCCAGTGGAAGGGCGCGCAAATGAAGTGTTGATCGCTTTTCTTGCGGACGCATTGGGGGTGCCGCGATCTGTGGTTGAGATTGTGGCGGGACAACAATCGCGGAAGAAGGTCGTGCGAGTGCGGGGCCGCAGCGCGGCCGAGGTCGGGGATGCGTTACGACGGGTTCTGCCTGACAAGCGGCGCGAAGTCCCGTAGACTGACCGTTCACGCAATTTCAAGAATTTTCAGGCAGGCGAATGTCACCACTGTACGCGGCGGTTCTAGGCGCGATTGTTGTCACTCTGATGGTCGTGTCGCTGGCGCGGCTGCACACGGTCAAAACCAAGGCAGATTATCTGGTTGCGGGGCGGTCGCTGCCGGCCTTTGTGCTGGTATTTACGCTGCTCTCGTCGTGGATCGGCTCGGGATCGCTGCTGGGCGGGGCGGAGAATGCCTATCGGCATGGCTTTGTCGCGTTGTGGCAGGGAGGAGGCGGATGGGCGGGACTGCTGCTCATTTATTTCATTGCCCCGCGGGCGCGTAAGTTTGCTCAGTTTACGATTCCCGATCTGTTGGAGGCGCGTTATAGCCAGGCCGCGCGGGTTTTGGGCGTAATCGCGATCCTCTTCACGTATACGGCGATCACCAGCTATCAGCTGATCGGCGGAGGAGACATTTTGCACCTGGTGTTTCCAACCGTGATCACAGCGGACCTGGGCAAGTACATCATTGCGGTGTTCGTGATCACGTTTACGGCGATTGCGGGCATGTCGTCGGTGGCCTATATGGATGTGGTGATTGGGCTGCTCGCGACTATAACGATGCTGATTGCGCTGCCGGTCCTGCTGCATATCGCGGGCGGCTGGAGCGGAGTGACGCATGTGCTGCCGCCGACGCATTTTCAGGCGCTGGGCGACCTGACGCTGATCCAGGCGCTGGAGTTGTCGGTCCCGACGTGCCTGCTGATGCTGGGCAATCAGTCGATGTATCAGAAGTTCTTTTCTGCCAAGTCAGAGCGAGATGCGCGGCGTGCGGTGGTTGGATGGGTGGTCGGCACGGTGGTGCTCGAAACAGTGATTGTCGCGCTGGCGGTGGTGGGTTCGGCGATCTTTCCGACGGGCGAGGTCTCGCAGCATCCGCGCGAGATCTTGGCATACAGCGCGCTGCATGGATTGCCGGCGTGGCTGGGTGCGCTGCTGATGGGCGCCATTTTCGCGAAGATCATTTCGACGGCGAACAATTATCTTTTCTCGCCGGCGACGAACCTGGTGAATGACGTGTTTGTGCGGTACATGGCTCCGGATGCGTCGAACAAGCGTATTCTGATCGTGTCGCGGCTGATGGTGGCGCTGCTGGGGATGTGGGCGCTCTACCAGGCGACGCATACCGAGTCAGTTCTGAAGAAGACGCTCTATGCCTACACGATTTATTCGGCAGCGCTGACGCCGGTGATCCTCGCGGCTTTCTATTGGCGCAGAGCGAATGCCGCAGGTGCAGTAAGCGCGATTGCGGCAGGCACGTTTGTGACAGTCTTCTGGGATTCTGCCTTCATTCATCAGCATCTGCCGCGGATTATTGCTGAGCGGGATGCGATCTTTCCCGCGCTGCTGGCGGCGCTATTGTGCTTAGTAGTGATCAGTCTGGCTACCAAGCCTCCGAGTCAGGAGCAGTTGGCGCAGTTTGGGGGGTGAGCGGTGGCAGGTGGTGATGCAGGGTTCAACCGTTCTGCGCAATAGGTATTCATGCACGATTCTCGTCCATTTACCTGTTTGCATCCAGAGAATCTAAAGCGATAACCTCGCGAGCCACTCGGCTAAGGCGCCAATAACTGGAAGGTGAAACCTTCTACGCCGTACCGCCATAATCCATGAGACGATCCACGCGGCGAGGCAAGCTAACCAGACAATCTCCAGAAATCCCTTCGACCAAGCAGCGTGAATGAAAAAAGTCGGAGTCCAAATCGAGAAAAGAATAAGGCACTGAAAGCAGTGAAAACGAAGGAAGTTGTTCTGGTTTCGGCCACCGAAGATTAAGTAGAACAATGGAAATAGAATGCCGAATGCGTAGCAAAGTCCCCCGCTTGGCGTGATTTCATTTACAGCGGTCGGGCGCATATTCAGTGGCCGCGTCATTTGTTGTTCAGGGGCTTGCGGGCGAAGTAATAGAGCGAGAAGGCGAGCAGAGCAAACATCACGACCGCAAGAGGCTGGTGATAGAGCAGCTCGTAAGGTGCGGAGCCGGGTGAGAACCAGAGACGCACTTCGTGTCCGGTGGCAGCGTCGTAGAGTTTGAGGGCCACGCCCAGCAGGCCCATGATGCCTCCGGCGGCGATGAGGCCGCTGGCGTATAGGGAGCCAGGCGAGACTTCGCTTTCGCTGGCGGTGACATCTCCACCCGCCTTGGCGACGGCGCGATCGACGAGCCAGCGAACGATTCCTCCACAGAAGATGGCGAGCGTGGTGCCGATAGACAGGTAGGCTCCGACGGCGAAGGAGAGCGAGCGCACGCCGAGAAGTTCGACAGCGATGACCAGGAAGACGCCGAGCAGGACGAGTCCCCAGGGAAGGCGGCGGGAGAGGATGCCGTTGATGACGGTGGCCATCAATCGACCCTGGGGCGCGGCGGCCTTTTCGCTGCCGATGCCCTGCGCCCATTGAATTTCAATCTTTCCGGTTTCGGGGTTGTAGAGGTATTTGCCGTCGGGGAGGGTGGACGAGCCGATGGCGTTGAGCAGGACGTATTGGCTGCCGGGAACGAAGGCCGCCGATCCGTTGGGCTGAGTAAGCAGGAAGCGAGTGCGATTGAAGTGTTCCTGCTGAATGTTTACTCCGCTGATGGGTGTTGCCGGGTTGAAGGCGATGGGGGCCTTCATGGGAGTGAACTCTTCGAGGCCCTTGTTCATGGCGTTGAGCGTGATGCCGATGGCGAAGACGGAGACGATGACTCCAACCATGACGGCGAGCTGCTGTTTCCAGGGCGTGGCACCGATGAGGAAACCTGTTTTTAGATCCTGCGAGGTGTCGCCGGCGTTGGCGGCGGCGATGCAGACGGTTCCTCCGATGGTGATGGCGAGCGCGCCGAAGGCGGGTGCGGTCCAACCCTTCACGAGAAAAATGGCGGAGGTGGCCATGAGCGTGGCGATGGTCATGCCGGAGATGGGATTGGCGGAGCTGCCGATGAGGCCGACGATACGCGAGGAGACGGTTACAAACAGGAAGCCGAAGACGACGACGAGCAGCGCGGCGGCGAGGTTGGCGAACCAGCCGGTTTGCGCTCCGGGCACGGGCTTGAAGGTGAGGAAGAGAAAGATGAGCAGCACGAGCAGAATGCTGCCGCCAACGACGACGCTCATGGGCAGATCGCGGTCGGTGCGCTTGGCGGAAGTGGCGGACGCGTTCTTGCCCATAGTTTTTACGCCGGCGGTGAGGGCCGCGAAGATGGTGGGCAGCGTTTTGAGCAGAGTTATGAGGCCGGATGCGGCGACTGCGCCTGCTCCCATGGGGCGCACGTAGATTCGCCAGAGATCGCTGGGCGACATCTGCGCGATGGGGACGGTGCCGGGGTAGATGGCCGTGGGCAGATGCGCTCCAAAGAAGTGAATGGCGGGCATGAGCACGAACCAGCTGAAGACGCCGCCGGCGAAGATGACGCCGGCAACGCGCGGGCCGATGATGTAGCCGACGCCAAGATATTCCGGGGTCGCTTCGGCGCGGACAGCGGAGCCGGGCAGCCACGCCGGTTCGTAGTTGGGAGTGCCGGGCCATGCGCCCAACAGGTTTTCATTCTGGAAGAGGGTGTAGATGGCTCCGAAGCCGAGTCCCAGGAAGACGCGGCTTGCAAAAGAGCCGCCGCGTTCTCCGGCCATGAGCACGTCGGCACAGGCTGTTCCTTCAGGGTAGGTGAGGTTACCGTGCTCCTCGACGATGAGCTGACGGCGGAGGGGAATCATGAAGAGCACGCCGAGCCAGCCGCCGAGAAGCGCGAGGATGAAGATGCGAACGTATTCGAGATCGAAGCCGAGGAAGATGAGCGCGGGCAGGGTGAAGATGACTCCGGCGGCGATGGATTGGCCGGCGTTGCCGGTGGTCTGCACGATGTTGTTTTCGAGGATCGAGGCGCGGCCGAGAGCGCGCAGAACGCTGATGGAGAGTACGGCGATGGGGATCGAAGCGGCGACGGTGAGGCCGGCGCGCAGGCCAACGTAGACGGTGACCGCTCCGAAGAGAATGCCGAAGATGCAGCCGAGGAGGACGGCGCGAATGGTGAATTCGGGGCGGGACTCATTGGCGGGAACGAACGGTTTAAAGTCGGGCGGGACGGGCAAACGAGCCTCCAAAACAATGATCCGAAAACGCGGGTCTGAAAACGAGCGTCGAGCGCAGGCTTCGATTGCCGCGCGGGAGAAGAGTGAGTGTAACAGCGGCGATCCTCAATCCAGAAATGGGAATTTCGATATCCTCAGCCCATGCGGCTGCAGAAGATTCTCGCGTACACGGCGATTTATATCCTGTGGGGAGGATCGTTCCTGGCGATCCGGGAGATCGTTACGGTGACGCCACCATTTTTTTCGGCAGGAGCGCGTTTTCTGCCCGCCGGGCTGCTGCTTGTTCTTTATGCCCAGGCGCAGGGCGGAGTGGTCCTCTCGCGCCGGCAATGGCTGGGCGCGGCGCTGCTGGGCCTGGTGATGTTCGCGGGCGATTATTCGTGCCTTTTCTGGGCGGAACAACGGCTGTCGTCGGGCATCGCGGCTGTCATTTTCGCCATTATTCCGGTGTGGATTTTCATTGGCGAAGTGATGATCCTTCGCACGCAGCGGATGACGCCGCAATCGCTTGGGGGCGTCATCCTGGGCTTTGTTGGAGTGGTGGCTCTCGCCTGGCAATCGGCGGAGCGGGGACCGGATGCTTCGGTGGCTCCGGTTGTGGTGTCGATTGCAGGGACGCTCTGCTGGTCGGTGGGAACACTGCTGTCGCGCAAACTGGCGCTTCCTACGCCGCAGACAGCCAACGCGGGATGGCAGATGGGTGTTGGAGGTGCGCTGCTGCTGGCGCTTTCTGTGGCCGCGGGCGAATCGCATCGGGTTCCCGCCGCGCTTGCTGCGTGGAGTCCGAAGGTCATGGTGAGCATGGCGTATCTGATCGTTGCCGCGTCGATTCTCTCGTTCACCGCGTATGTGTGGCTGCTGCGCCATGAGCCAATATCGCGCGTTGCCAGCTATGCGTATGTGAATCCGGTAGTGGCGCTGGTGATCGGTGCGGTGCTGGGCGGCGAGCGGCTGACCATCCTTCAAGTGGCAGGTTCGGTGCTGGTTATCGGCGGCGTATTTGCGACGCTGACGGGGAAGCAGGCTGCTCCGATGGACGCGGCGAAGGCGGTGGTATAGAGCGCCTGGTTCGATGCAGTCAAGTTGCCACTGGATTGATGCAACCGTTCCCCGTATACTCAATGGCATCGGGGCTGGGTACGAGCCCGGCCGTCCGGCGAGTGAGGTGAGTCTTCAGCAGTCAAAATGACCCGCTGACGCTAGACCTTCCGCCAAGCCAGACAGCGGCGTGGCGCGCAGTGGTTCGCGTGCTGCGAAGTCCGATGGATGGAATAACTTCCGTCCTCTTTCCTACTGACTGCCGTATCTGCGGCGACCCCATCGCCGCCATGACCCGTGTTCCGGTCTGCAACTCCTGCTGGCAAAATCTTCCTCAACAATCTGGTCTCCTGTGCGCTTGCTGTGGCGAAAGCCTGGGCATTTCCGACTTTGGCGAAAGGCCGGAAGTTTTGTGCCGGGCCTGCAGGCTAGCTCCTCCGGCGTTTGAGCGGGCCGTGGCCCATGGGTTGTATCGCGGCACGATGCGGTTGCTGCTGCATCTGCTGAAGTATGACGGGATGGAGCCCGTCGCGCCGAGACTGGGCGCGCTGATGGCGGAGCAGCTGTCAGGCCTGGCCGATCTGCCGGCGAAGATGCTGGTGGTTCCGGTTCCATTGTTTCGCGCCAAACGCCGGCAGCGCGGGTTTAATCAGGCAGAGCTGCTGGCGCGGGGACTGCTGGAGGCGATGCGCAGGATCAGACCGGACTGGGAGGGAGATCTAGCCGCAAGGGTTCTTGCGCGCCAACGCGCGACCGAGAGCCAGGCGGGATTGAGCCTGAGCCGGCGCCAGCGCAATTTGCGCGGCGCTTTTTTTGTCCCCGATCCGGAGCTGGTGCGGGGACGGGATGTGTTGCTCATCGACGACATCTATACGACCGGCGCGACGGCGCGGGCCTGTTCGCAGGCGCTGAAGCGGGCGGACGCCTCGTGCGTGTGGGTGGCAACGGTGGCGCGGGCCCAGCGGCATGAGATCGAGCTGAGAGGGCCGAAGGCGGTTCAAGACGGGGCCGGGGAGAAGCCGGGCCAGGAAGATTACGGAGAGGTCGCGTTGTGGGACGCGGGTGGAACGGTGCAGTAGGACAACGTAGAGGAAAACGGGAGACGGGGGAGACGGATGTCGCTGGGAAAAGCAATGATTCACGCTCGCAAGCAGAAGTCGCTCGCAAAGTGCCACACGCTTCCGCATGCGGAAGCGACGGAACAGCGCGGCCGCTTCAACTCCGCCATGCAGACGCCGGTGCTCGTTCTCAATGCGTCGTATGAACCGATCAACATTTGCGGCGCGCGCCGGGCACTGGTGCTGGTGCTGAAGGGCGTCGCCAAGACCGAGGAAGAACAAGGGGCGATTCTGCATGCGGCGCGGGTGCGGATGCCGATGCCGTCGGTGATCCGGCTGCTCGAGTATCGGCGAATTCCGCATCAGACGCGGGCGCTGTCGCGGAAGAACATCCTGCTGCGCGACCGGAATACCTGCCAATACTGCGGCGTCGTGCTGCCGTCGTCGGAGCTGACGCTGGATCACGTCCAGCCGCGTTCGCGGGGCGGCCTCTCGACCTGGGAGAACCTGGTGGCCTGCTGCCATAGCTGCAACCGGCGGAAGGGGAACCAGCTGCTGCACGAGCTCCAGGAGATGAAGCTGCTGCGGGAGCCGAGGCCGTTCTCGCTGCATACCAGCCGGCATATTATGCGGATGATCGGGCATTCCGACCAGAAGTGGCGTAAGTATTTGTATTATTAGGGGTTATTGTTGGAGCTGGAGGAGTTCGCCTCATCCGGTCGCTGGTTCATGTCAAAAAGAATTTTTCCGACACATGTTGCCAAGTGTTTGATTCTATTGGCGACGCTTTTTCTATGCGTTTGAAACAGCGGGGGTTAGGCGTATTCGTTTGATTCCAGAGGAGTTGCGGTAACCGTTTGATTCGAAAGCGGTTTTACGTATCCGTTTGCTTCTGAAGGTTCTTACGATCTTCCGTCCGCGTCTCCGATTTTCTCTTCTATTTCAATTTTAGCGATTTCGGCGAATTAACCTGCCAAGTTATTTCGCCGATCCTTGCTGGTCATGCGTTCTTCTTGATGAGAACGTGGGTGGTGTTTTCCCCGGAGACGGTTTTGACAGGCACAAAGCCGTGCTGGGCGAGATTGATCCCGGAAAAGAGATGCTCGCCCTCTCCCATGAGGACCGGCGAAATGGCCAAATGCATTTCATCGATCACGCCGGCGGTGAGGTACTGACGAATGACGGATACGCCGCCGCCGATGCGGACATCTTTGCCATTGGCGGCTTCCTTCGCTTGCCTGAGAGCATATTCCGGTCCATCGGTGACGAAATGGAAGGTGGTGCCGCCTTCCATGGTGAGGGAAGGCCGCGCGTGATGCGTGAGGACAAAGACAGGCGTGTGGTAGGGCGGAGTGTCACCCCACCAGCCTTTCCAGGAATCACCCTCCCAGGGACCGCGGACCGGGCTGAACATGTTACGACCAAGGATCCAGGCACCGACATTTTCAAAGGACTGAAGGGCAAAGTCATTATCGATGCCCGTGGCTCCGCCGCTTTGGCCGTGCATTTTCTTGAAGGCCTCTGTGCCAAAGAACCAAGCGTGTAATTCGAGACCGCGAACGCCAAGCGGATTGTTCAGATCCTGCCGGGGGCCGGCGCCAAATCCATCGAGTGAAATTGAAAACGCGACGACTCTGACTTTGCTCAATTATGTTCTCCCGGAATTTTTGATCTTGCCATTGTAGTCATCAGTTCAGGCGGAGGGCGATCATGGGGTCGACTTTGGCTGAGCGAGCGGGCGGGCACGTAGGATGCAACCACTGCGACGACGAGCAACATTAGCGCCACGGCGGCGAAGCTTTCGAGGTCGACGGTGTGAATACCGTAGAGCGTGCTGCGCATGAGATGGCCGAGTGCATAGACTCCGATCAGGTATCGCGGTACGCTTAATGCCGTTCGTTAGACGTCAGGGGTGCTTCAATCGAAGGTTTCCCAGGTGCGCAGGGTGTGTTCGAAGTGTTCCATGTCGACGCGCTTGTTGAGAAACTTCACGCCTTCGAGTAGTAGTCGCTGGCGCTGCTCTTTCGCGGGTTGGTGCCTGAGTTTGATCTCGCCGCCGGCGCCTAGAACACGATGCCATGGGAGGAGATCCGGCGGATCCGTTCGCAGCAGCTGGGCAACGGCTCGATGATAGAGCGGATATCCCGCTGCGGCTGCGACCTTGCCGTAGGTGCTGACCTTTCCGGCTGGAATCGAGAGGATGACTCTGCGGAAGGCTTCGTCGCGCTCGGCATTGGACTTTGCTCCATCGCGCAGGATTCGGCGCTTTAGCTGCGAGCCGGGCAGGACGTGCGGCTTCCACAGCGATTTCGGGGGCGACGGTGCGATCTTACGTTTGTTCACCTGATCTTTGATGATAAGTGGATCGCCGCGGTGCGAGTCGGCACAGGTTGGCCAAGGACTCCTCGCGTGAGCCACGGTACTCCGAAGACGATGCCGGAGAAAAGTAAAAATGCCGTTGCTTTGCGAAGGAAGGTCTGGAGATCGAGCTACAGGCAAGGGAAAATTGATGGTGTCTTAATTGATGGTGTCTTGAGGTCCTAAATGTGCAGGAATATCAAAACCCTATTTAACTTCGATCCGCCGGTAACGGATGAAGAGATTCAGGCGGCTTCTCTTCAATTTGTGCGAAAGATCAGCGGGTTCAACAAGCCGTCGCAGGCAAATGAAGAGGCCTTCCAGGGGGCGATTGAAGAGATAGCCGGGGTGGCGAGGCGTCTTCTCGATTCTCTTGAAACGACCGCGCCGCCGAAGAATCGGGAAGAGGAAGCGGCGAAGGCCAAGGCACGCGCGGTGGAGAGGTTCGGGGATTGAGCCGCAGCCTCACACTCGCCGATGATTCGAAGGTGAGCAAATCAACTTTGATTCAAGCTAACAATCGCAAAAATAGCTGATTCCAGTTTGCTCCATTACTTCCGGAGGCAGGCACTTAAGATGACCATATTCGCAGTTGATCGCGCTCTGGTTCGTTTATACCGCGCCCTTCAGCATTTCGTACCGCCTCATCCATCTCCAAGAACCTTTTTGAGATAGCGGCACGCGAGTTTATGTCTTGCGAATTCTCCGCTGCACGTACAAAGAGCATAGCTTGACGCCGCACCGCCAGGTCTGCATCTTCATTGTGCGGCTGGACTTTAACCGTTTGCTCGAGGCGACTAACTAGTTCGTTACGAATTTCCTCTCGTTTATTCTCCGGAGCATGTGCAGGATTGAACAGTTCGAGCATCTCGGGTAGCCTTGGGTGTTCTGTGGGCACCTTTTTAACATGCCCCCAGAGCTTCGATACCGAATCGGTTCCCGTGATGCCGTGCAAGTCAGTGTTTTGTGCCAAGTCCACCAAGACTTGAGAGTGGTCACCATCACCAGGGCGTTGGCGCGCCGAATCGAGTTGATTCAATCTTCGTTCAAACTGAGGTGCCTTAGTACGAGGTTGTCCGCTAAGCTCCGGCGCACTCTCAAGACGGGCAGAGGCTTTGAGACTCTCTTTATAGTGAGCGTCGAGATGTCTGTTGAACCCACGGCTGGTGAGAGCAAACTTATTTAAGACGTCGCCGGCAGGTAATTCATCTACAACTTTTCTCAGCAATTCATTAGGCAGTCTCTCGATTGGAGAGTTCCCCCTTTGCAGCGAGGAGAGCGTCTGTGCCAGCTGGTTGGCATCTGGCCCGCCTGTTTCTGGTCTGCTTTGTTGCGTAGGTGTATGTGCCAATGGTGTAGGTGTACCAGAGTTCTCGGGTGTGCCGCTGTCGACGTTTTCTTCCCCGCTCCAGTTGTCGGAACCGTATTCTGGCATTCCACGACCAATAGAAGACATATCACTCCCCTTTAAAAACCATAACCACCGACTGTCTTCTTTATTCCCAGGTATTGACGCGAATTTTGCGAACCGAAGCAACAATCGCTGAAAGGGGACGATAACTCTTCCACGTTGAGTTTGCGCTGTCACTGAGCCATCCCCCACAGGAGGCACGAGCCTTGAACTCTGTTACCAATTCCCCCAACTTATCTGCTACTTCCCTACCTGCGCTTGAAGAGCAGGAGCAGCACGACTCCGCAGCGGCACACGCGCCTGCGATTAGCCCGGACACGCCGCACGAGGCGGAGACAGCACCTAAAGATGAGGAAGTCAGGGCCATCGCCTCGGCTTTCGATGGGCCGTCGTCCGCTTCGCCAGCGCACGTGACGGCTTCGCCAGCGCACGTGCTTGCGCATTCGGCCTCTTCTGCTACCTCTGGGCCAGCAATCCACGAAGAACCGGCCGCCCCAGATTACAAGAGGATGAGCAAGGCCGACGTAGCAGGGCTCAAGCCAGCGGACTTTCGGAGGTCGCTCTTGAGTATGAGCGGAGACGATTACGAAGATTTCAAGTCAAAAATGACCGAAGGTCAGAAGAAGCTGGCGGATAAGGTTTTAGCACAACTGGACGAGGAGGAGGGTATCAGGGCGACCCACCCGCAGACCATTCAGCAACCCCTGCGTCCCCCCGCTCGGACCGGGCCAAACAAGCTGCGGAAAAATCCTCCCCCCGGTTACACGCCGCCCGACTACACCGAATACAACAGGCTTCAGGGAATCCCACCCCGTCCCGGTCAGGGAGTTTTATCCCGAGCCGTGGAGTTGAAGACGGCGCAGAATCGGGCCAGGGGTGAGCTCTTCCCTCGCTTTAGCGCTACTTTAGACGTTGGCACGAGCGCGACCGCTCTTGGCATAGCAGCGAAGAAGACGGTTAAGGGTGCTTACGGGTCAGGGAAAGACCTCGTTAAGAAACTGGGGCGACGCGGAGCGGATGAGGGGAACTCCTGATCTAAAGACGAAATCGGGAGACGAATCGCGGGATTCGCCGGATCGGCTACGCTGCCGACATCGGGATTATGGTTCGCGGCCGCTTAATTGCGCCTCGATGAAGGCGACCTCATGCGGCGCCGGCGGTCTGCTGTAGGCGTGTTGATAGACGGTCTCGAACTGCTCGAGAACAGCGGCGGGAGGCTGCGATGGTTGAAGAGCCTTCTTTCGAAGCGTGCCCGCAGCACGGAAATTTTGGATGTGCGCGGCGACGGGTTCGATGTCGCCACCAAGCGCGAAGCCGGTAACCATGAGAAGCGGGCGGTCATCGATGAGCACGAGAGGAAAATGCGGCAGCGATTTGGAATCCGCGGGCGGCGGCGGCGACGAACCGCCGAGGCGCAGGGGCAGGTGATAGCCGGGAGGTTTGGGCACCTCGAAGAGAGTTCGCAGAACGAGGAAGAGTCCGGCCTGCGAATCCGTCTCGAAGTTGTGCTCAGCCAGATAGGACTCGATGGCGGCGAGGGCGCCATCCTTTCCGAGCGGTAAGAGGGCGTTGACGGCGGCGATGACAAGTTGGGGCTGGTAGTGAGCGAAATCTTCACTCGCTGCCAGGCTGAGTATTCGATCAAGGCTTCGATCAGTAATTCGTTCAGGGGACATAGGGCCGGGCCTTCCTTCCATCCGGGGAGCTATGGGGCGGAGAATCTTCGAGATCCCATTCTTCAGGACGGAGCGAGGAGCCGGCGATGGATTCGTCGCGTCCTCGCACTGCGTGCCGTCCTATGAAGTGAAACATCCGGGCAACATTGGTGCACCGTCGGACCCATACATTCCAGCGGCGCTGCGAACCAGCAAGGGCGAGCCGATTCCCGTAGGCGCGCTGGTCGACGAAAGCAGTGAGCCGGCGTTGGTGACACCTCCGGATGTGAATCCGGAAGTGGCGGGGTCGGTTGCGGTCCAATACACGGTGCCTTTCATGGAGAAGGTCAGGGTTGAACCTAACGGTCCCAAGGCGGGCCGCTCCCAGCGATCGCGGTTTCCGGTCAAGCCCAGGCTGCCGGTGATGGTTCCGTTACTGGCGACCTCCCAGGCTTCGTAGTAGGTGGGCGTGACTCCAACACTGGCGTTGGTGATGGCGGTGCCATCTGCGCGGGTGCCGGAATAGGTGTTTTCTATCTTCTGAACGATCCATCCGCTTTTACCGTCGGTGACCCATTTGATCCACCACTTGAAGAAGCCGTTGTTCTGCCAGTCGGCGGCGGAGAGATCGCTGGTGGTGATGCTGGTTGCGGGGGTGCTGGCCGTTCCGGCGTCGGGAGTTGTGCCGGCATCAGCCGCGGGGCCGGCGTCTGCCACGCCAGCGTCCGGAGTTCCGCCGAGCGCGAAGCCTGGGGTGTCTTCAGGCTGATCGCCGGCAGCGAGCGATGAAGCATGGGTCGAGTGAGAAGTCTGGGGAGAGAAAGAAGTGGTGGAGGTATGGAACTCGCCTCGTTCGGGGTCGGGCAGCAGGGAATTGCCGGTGGGGGCGGGATCGTAGGTGGCGGCAGCTCCTATGGCGGCAGTTCCGGAGTCGGCAGAATTCTTCTGCCGGGAATCGGCAAGCATCCGCTGAACGGCGCGGTTCCCGTAGGTGCGCTGCAGATGAAGAATTGAGTCTTCATCGCGGCTATGGAAAAAGCGGGCGTTGGATAGAGGGCGCGCTCGATCGGGCAGGGAGGCGTGGCGAGCCGCAGTTTCTGATGGAGTACGGGGTCTCTCTGCGAAGGCGCGCATGGGTCAAGCTCCATTCCTGGGATAAGACCTGGGGTGGCCTGAGCTGACCTCATCCGGAGTCTGACTGCAAATTTTTATGTTGTCCTAAAGACAACGGCCGTTCTGTAGGCGACGCAAGTGTAGAACATCGTCGATTGTGGCGGCAATCGGATTCGGGGGAGTGCACGGCTATCGGCCTGATTTAAGGTGTTGCGCCGTGTGAGGAGCCTCCGGATGATGAGCCATTGTGGTTCTGGAGACCGACCAAAATACGAAACTCCCGATCCCGCGAGAAGCAATCAAAGCTCTCGTCCTTCTCAACCCATTTTGTCCGAACAGTCTCCGCAAATTCCGGCTCCCCTTCTAGTGCTTCCTTTAGTCGAATCAACGCCATTCGCCGATTTTCTGATTCAAGATTTTCGCTTTGGTTGCTCGCCTGCAGTTCCTTGCAATATTTTTGGGCGTAGCCGCAGGCCGCATTGAATAGCGAATCGGATTCGTCGGGAAAGCGAGCGTGATAGCTCTCGGAGTAGCGAATTGCTTCGTCTTCACGGTTAGGTAAGAAGAGCAAGAAGAACCCAAGCCATTGTTCCACATAAGCAGGCGCTTCGGGGCTCTCTTTGAGCCTTTCTAATGTTGCGACAGCCTCAAAGTATGATTTCATCATCCCCAAAACATCCGCATACTTTGCAGTTAGATCTGCGTGCAGAGGGTTCATTATCAAGGCACGAGTGAGCCACTCAGCGGCCTTTTCTTCTTGCGCATCCTTTTGGTCGGGTTTCTCAAAGTACGTACGATAGTAGTGAAGGTTGGCAGCCTTTGAGACGACATCCCAGTCGAGAGTTGATCCGGATTTTAGTGCTTCTTCAGATTCTGCTAAAAATTTAGTAACATCGGCGGAGTAAAGTAACTGGCGCAGCCTTTCTGCTTCGGCCTTGCGCGTCTTCACAAGGTCACCAACGTCGTCAATTCCCGACAGAAGGCTAGGAGTTAATGCCGCTAGAAGTTTTTGGGTTACAAACCCAGCCTGCTTCGTGCCTTCGACTCGGCCGCGTTGAGCACGGCTTTCAGCCAGGAGAACGTTCAAAATTAGCTCTCGCTGTAAGAACATAAAGAAGAAACCAAGCCCAGCAAATGTGATAGACATGCAGACAGTAAGGGCAAATTCTTTGGGGCCTGGTCCGTTGGCAAAAGTCAGCAGCAACGCTTTGATCGCGCCTGCCTTGGCAATCGTTAAGCCGGTTAAGCCTCCGATCAGCCAATCACGGACCTTTCCCACGGTAGCGGTTTCTTCGCCATAACTTGTGAACAGAAAGCCCGCGAGACAGCCAAT